>Ga0207878_100292_pt1 | contig 25377 bp, 25 predicted proteins | sample LinPmetageLP41_FD_184053 | JGI IMG/M metagenome (GOLD analysis project Ga0207878, IMG submission 184053) | Marine viral communities from the Pacific Ocean - LP-41 (SPAdes) | ecosystem: Environmental > Aquatic > Marine > Oceanic | place: Pacific Ocean | collected 2010-08-27 | reverse complement strand
CCATCTCGAAAGAGGGATCGAGCAGCAGGTGCCCGGTCCAGAAGGTCGCGCCGAACAGCGCCGTGATCGCGACCACCGTGGCGAGTTTGGCCGCATCGCGCATCCATGCCGCAAACAGCAGCAGGACCAGCGCTGCGCCCGTCAGGATCAGCTCGGGCGCGATGATGTAGAAGGAAGCTGCGTAATCCATCAATGGGCGCCCTCGCTTGCGCCTGCGGCGGCGCCATGGGCGCCTTCGATATAATTGGCTTCATGCGCACGGGGTGTACCGACCTGGGGACGCGAGTCCCCTTCGGGCGCAGCCCGGGCGAGCCGTGCGTCGAGCGCCGCGATGTCGGCGCGCATCGGCGCGAGGAAGCTTTCGGGATAGACCCCCATCCACAGCACCGCCGCTGCGATCGGGCCGAGCATGACCCATTCGCGCAAGCTGAGGTCGGACATGGCAGCGGCATCGGCATTCTTCTGCACCCCGAAAGCCACCCGGCGGTAGAGGTAGAGCATGTAGGCAGCGCCAAGGATGATGCCCGTCGTCAGCACCAGCGTGGCCCAGGTCGAGACCTGATAGACGCCCGCCAGCGCCAGGAATTCGGCGACAAAGCCGCTGGTCCCGGGAAGGCCGATGCTGGCCATGGTGAAGAACAGGAAGAACAGCGCGTAGCGCGGCATGTTGATGGCTAGTCCGCCGTAGCGGTCGATCTCGCGGGTGTGCAGCCGGTCGTAGATCACCCCGACGCAGAGGAACAGCGCGCCCGATACCAGCCCGTGGCTGAGCATCATGACCATCGCGCCCTCGAGGCCCTGGACATTGAAGGCGAACAAGCCGGCAGTGACGATCGCCATATGCGCAACGCTCGAATAGGCGATCAGCTTCTTCATGTCGTGCTGCACCAGCGCGACCAGCGACGTGTAGATCACCGCGATCATCGACAGCGCGAACACCAGCCACAGGAATTGCGCCGAGGCCTCTGGGAACATCGGCAGGCTGAAACGGATGAAACCGTAGCCGCCCAGCTTGAGCAGAACGCCCGCCAGAATGACCGAGCCCGCCGTGGGCGCCTGGACGTGCGCGTCGGGCAGCCAGGTGTGGACCGGCCACATCGGCATCTTCACCGCGAAGCTGGCGAAGAAGGCCAGCCACAGCCAGGTCTGCGCGCTGGGCGCGAAATCATACTGCATCAGCACCGGGATGCTGCTGGTGCCCGCAACATTGACCATCCACAGCATCGCGATCAGCATCAGCACCGAACCGAGCAGCGTGTAGAGGAAGAATTTGTAGCTCGCGTAGATGCGGTTGTCCCCGCCCCAGACGCCGATGATCAGATACATCGGGATCAGGCCGGCTTCGAAGAAGATGTAGAACAGGAACATATCCTGCGCCGCGAACACGCCGATCATCAGCAGTTCCATGAACAGGAAAGCGGCCATGTATTCGCCGACGCGGCGCGTGATCCCCTGCCAGCTGGCGAGGATGCAGATCGGCATCAGGAAGACGCTCAGCATGATCAGCATCAGCGCGATGCCGTCGATCCCCAGCGCATAGTCGAACACCGCAAACAGTTCGGCGCGCTCGGTGAACTGCCATTGCGCGCCCCCGATATCGTAATTGACCCACAGCAGCACGCCGAGCGCCAGGTCGATCAGAGTCGCCACCAGCGCCACCATCCGGGCCGTCGGCGCGCTCAGGAACAGGCAGGCGATGCCGGCAACCAGCGGGACCAGCAGCATCAGCGAAAGGATCGGGAAATCCATCAGAACAGCACCCAGGTAATCGCGGCAATCAGGCCCAGGAGCATGACCAGAGCATAGCTATAGACGAGCCCGTTCTGCGCCCGCTTGGCGAGCACGCTGCCGCGCTGGACAACCCAGGCCGCGCCATCGGGACCGAAGCGGTCGATCGTGCCGACATCGCCGATTTTCCAGAACTGGCGCCCGAGCCAGAAGGCGGGCTTGACGAAGATGGCGTGGTAGAGCTCGTCGAAATACCACTTGTTGTAGAAGAAGCGGTATACCGGGCCGAGCTGCTCGGCCGCCTTGGCAGGGAGCGAGGTGTCCTTGATATAGGCCAGCCAGGCGATCGCCAGACCGATCAGCATCACGATGGTCGCGGCCAGTTTCACCAGCAGCGGCACCGCGTGCATCTCGTGGATCAGCGCTTCGTTGTAGAAGATCGAACCCTGCCAGAACCCGGCATCGTCGAGGAAGGCGTGGCTGAATACCCAGCCCGCGAAGATCGCACCCAGCGTCAGCACGCCCAGCGGCACCAGCATGGTGAGCGGGCTTTCGTGCGGATGATAGCCCGCGGTCCCTGCCTCGTAGTTGGGCGAAGGAACGGTGTGGCGGACGTCGTGGCCTGCATCTTCCTGCGCCGCCGGGTTGTGATCCTCGGAATCCTCGTGCCCGGCATGGACGGCGTGCTGGATATGCTCGCTGTCGGCCCAGCGCGGCTTGCCCCAGAAGGTCAGGAACATCAGCCGCCAGCTGTAGAAGCTGGTCAGCAGCGCGGCGAAGGTACCCATCCAGAAGGCAAAGGTGCCCATCTCGGTGCCGCGCGCGAAGGCCACTTCCAGAATTGCGTCCTTGGAATGGAAGCCCGCGAAGCCCGCGCCGAGCCAGTAGATCCCGACCCCGGTGATGGCCAGCGTTCCTGCCAGCATCGCCCAGAAGGTGAAGGGGATTTCCTTACGCAATGCACCGTAATAGCGCATGTCCTGCTCGTGATGCATGGCATGGATCACGCTGCCAGCGCCGAGGAACAGCAACGCCTTGAAGAAGGCGTGGGTGAACAGGTGGAACATCGCCGCGCCATAGGCGCCGACACCTGCGGCAAAGAACATGTAACCAAGCTGCGAACAGGTCGAATAGGCGATGACCCGCTTGATGTCCCACTGGGTGGTTCCGACCGTGGCGGCGAAGATGCAGGTCGCCGCGCCGATGAAGGTGACGACGCCGAGCGCGATCGGAGCGGTCTCGAACATCGGGCTTAGGCGGCAGACCATGAACACGCCCGCGGTCACCATCGTGGCGGCATGGATCAGCGCGGAGACGGGCGTGGGCCCCTCCATCGCGTCGGGCAGCCAGGTATGGAGGCCCAGCTGCGCCGATTTACCCATCGCCCCGATGAACAGCAGGATGCACAGCACATCCATCGTCGAGACGCGGTAGCCGAGGAAGCCGATGGTCGCACCGCTCATGCCTGGAGCCGCAGCGAGGATCTCCGGGATCGAGGTGGTGCCGAACACCACGAAGGTGCCGAAGATGCCGAGCATGAAGCCCAGATCGCCCACGCGGTTGACCACGAAGGCTTTTATGGCCGCGGCGTTGGCCGACGGCTTCTTGAACCAGAAGCCGATGAGAAGGTAGCTCGCGAGGCCCACCCCTTCCCAGCCGAAGAACATCTGGACGAGGTTGTCGGCGGTCACCAGCATCAGCATCGCGAAGGTGAACAGCGAGAGATAGGCGAAGAAGCGCGGCTGGTCCGGATCCTCGTCCATATAGCCCCAGCTGTAGAGGTGGACGAGCGCGGAGACGGTGGTGATCACCACCAGCATCACCGCGGTCAGCGTATCGACCCGCAGCGCCCAGTCGAACGAGAGATCGCCCGATTGGACCCATTGCAGCACGGGAACGACCCCCGGCTCGGCACCGCCCGCGACGAAGGCTAGGAAGATCGGCCAGCTCAGCGCGCAGGATAGGAACAGCGCGCCGGTCGTGATCAGCTTGACCAGCGTGTTGCCAAGCGCGCGATTGCCCAGCCCGCCCACGATGGCGGCCAGCAGCGGCAGGAAGACGATGAACAGGATCGATTGCACGCGTGCTTACCCCTTGAGCCGGTCGACGCTGTCGACCGCAATCGTGCCGCGGCCGCGGAAATAGATCACCAGAATCGCCAGCCCGATCGCGGCTTCGGATGCGGCAACCGCTAGCACGAACATGGCGAAGATCTGGCCAGTCAGATCGCCCAGAAAGGCGCTGAAGGCGACCATGTTGATGTTTACCGCCAGCAGGATCAGTTCGATCGCCATCAGGATGATGATGATGTTCTTGCGGTTGAGGAATATCCCCAGCACGCCGAGCACGAACAGGATCGCGCTGACGACTATATAATGTTCGATCCCGATCACAGCTCGATCCCTTCGCCGATGGTGGGCCGTTTCATAACGGTCGCCTCGTCGGGGTTGCGGCGAACCTGCTTACCGATGTTCTGATGGCCGCGATGCGCGCTGTCGCGCTCCCGCAGGGTCAGGACGATCGCCCCGACCATGGCAACCAGAAGCACCAGCCCGGTCGCCTCGAACAGGAACAGGTATTCGCTGTAAAGCAGCGCACCCAGGCTCTCGGTGTTTCCGGCCCCGATGATGGGGGCCACGGTCCCGGTCGGCGTGCCGAGCACGATCTCGCCCGCGCGATAGGCGCCGATGCCGAGCACCAGCTCTGCCAGCAGCACCAGTGCGACGGCGATGCCGAGCGGGAAATTGCGGATGAAGCCTGCGCGCAGCTCAGCGAAATCGATGTCGAGCATCATCACCACGAACAGGAACAGCACCGCGACCGCGCCGACATAGACGATCACCAGCAGCATCGCGATGAACTCGGCCCCTACCAGCACCATCAGCCCCGCCGCGTTGAAGAAAGCGAGGATCAGCCAGAGCACCGAATGCACCGGGTTGCGCGCGGATATCACCATGACCGCCGAGGCGATCACGAGCACGGCAAAGAGGTAGAAGGCGAAAGTTTGGATCATCGAAGTATCTTGGGAGCCCCAGGTTCGGTTGCGCGGCGGTTAGCGGTAGGGGGCGTCGGCTTCAAGGTTGGCGGCGATCGCTCGCTCCCACTTGTCCCCGTTCGCCAGCAGTTTGGCCTTGTCGTAGAGCAGCTCTTCGCGCGTTTCGGTCGAATATTCGAAGTTCGGACCCTCGACCACGGCATCCACCGGGCAGGCCTCCTGGCAGAAGCCGCAGTAGATACACTTCGTCATGTCGATGTCGTAGCGCGTGGTCCGGCGGCTACCGTCCTCGCGCGGTTCGCTCTCGATAGTGATCGCCTGCGCCGGGCACACCGCCTCGCACAATTTACAGGCGATGCAGCGCTCTTCGCCATTGGGATAACGGCGCAGCACATGCTCGCCGCGGAACCGCGCGCTGATCGGGTTCTTCTCGTGCGGGTAGTTGATCGTCACCTTCGGCTTGAAGAAATACTTCAACGTGAGGGCATGCGCCTTCACGATCTCCCACAGGGTGAACGATTTGATCAGATGGGCGATAGTCATGAATAATGCCCCGTGGCCATCAGATAGCCGGAAATGACGACGACGAACCCGAGGCTCATCGGCAGGAACACCTTCCAGCCCAGCCGCATCAGTTGGTCGTAGCGGTAGCGCGGCACGGTCGCCATCACCCAGCTGAACAGGAAGAAGAAGAAGAAGGTCTTGAGCAGGAACCAGACGATGCCCGGCACCACGTAGAGCGGCGCCCAGTCGATCGGCGGCAACCAGCCGCCGAAAAACAGCAGCGTGTTGAGCGAGCACATCAGCAGGATGTTGGCGTATTCGCCGAGCCAGAACAGCGCGAAGGCCATGCTGGAATATTCGGTCTGGTAGCCTGCCACCAGCTCGCTCTCGGCCTCGGTGAGGTCGAAGGGAACGCGCTGGGTTTCCGCAAGGCTGGAGATGAAGAAGACCACCCACATCGGGAACAGCAGCAGGTTGAACCAGTAGCCGTTGACGATCCCGAAGCCGTGGCCGCGCTGCGCCATGACGATTTCGGTCAGGTTGAAGCTCCCCGCCCACAGCACAACGCAGACCAAGATGAAGCCGATCGAGACCTCGTAGCTGATCATCTGCGCGGCGGCGCGCATCGCGGAGAAGAACGGATATTTGGAGTTCGACGCCCAGCCGCTCATGACGATGCCGTAAACCGATAGCGAGCTGATCGCGAGAATGTAGAGCAGCCCGACGTTGATATCGGCCAGCACCACGCTCGCGTCGAAGGGGATCACCGCCCAGGCGGCGAGCGCCACGGTGAAGGTGACGATCGGCGCGAGCAGGAAGATGCCCTTGTTCGCGGCGCTGGGGATGATGGTTTCCTGCAGGAACACCTTCAACCCGTCGGCGAAGCTCTGCAGCAGGCCGAACGGGCCGACCACATTGGGGCCGCGACGCAGGTTGATGGAGGCCCAGACCTTGCGGTCGACATAGATCACCATCGCCACCGCGAACATCAGCGGAAAGGCAATCAGCAGCACGCCGGAAACGGTGGCGACGCCCCAGGCCCATTCGTAGCTCATCCCGAGCGATTGGAAGAAACCGGTCATTCCGCTGCCTCCAGGATATCTTCGCCGTGCAGCAGTTCGGCCGAGCAGCGCTGCATCACATCGCTGGCGCGGGCGATCGGATTGGTGAGGTAGAAATCCTTGATCGGATAGCCACTGATCGAGCCCTGCGCTTTCGCCTTCGCATCGGGCTTAGGCAGCTTGCCGAAATCGGCCAGCCCTTCCTCACCCAGCGCCGGAACCTGTTCGACCATTTTCGACTGCAGCTGCCCGAAAGTGTCGAATTCGAGTTCGACACCAAGCGCATCGGCCAGCGCGCGCAGGATCGTCCAGTCCTCGCGCGCATCGCCAGGCGCGAACACCGCCTTTTCGGCGAACTGCACCCGGCCCTCGGTGTTGACGTAGGTCCCGTCCTTCTCGGCATAGGAGGCAGCGGGGAGGATGATATCCGCCGCATGCGCGCCCTTGTCGCCATGATGGCCGATATAGACTTTCAGACTGTCGCCGAAGCGGGTGAAGTCCACCTCGTCCGCACCGAGCGCGAGCAGCACCTTGGGCTTCGCCTCGGCAATGTCGGCGATGCCGCCAGCTTGCGCGTAACCGAGCATCAGCCCGCCCATGCGGCTGGCCGCCATATGCAACACGTTGAAGCCGTTCCAATCGTCCTTGATCAGGCCGAACTGCCCGACCAGTTTGAGCGCCGGGGCGAGTGCGCCCGCCGCCAGGCCCGCGCCGCCGAGGATGATTGCGGGCCGCTCGGCCCCGGCCATCGCTTCGCTCAGCGAGTCGGGAACAGCGTTGAGGAAGCCGAGATCCTCGCCGAGGAATTCGGCCGGGAAGGTGGTTTCCCATTGCGGCCCGGCGATGAAGATCTTCGCGCCGCGCTTGGCCGCCTTGCGCAGCCGGACATTCACCAGCGGCGCTTCCCAGCGGATGTGGCTGCCCACGATCAGGATCGCATCGGCGTTCTCGATCCCGGAGAAGGTCGAATTGAAATTCACCGCGGCAAGATTGCCGGTGTCGTAGGCCATGCCGGTCTGGCGGCCTTCGAGCAGGTCGGAACCGAGCGCCTTGAGAAGCGCCTTGGCGGCGAACATCGTCTCGCAATCGACCAGATCGCCCGCGACCGCGGCAATGCTCTTGCCGGGCTGCGCCGCGGCGATCGCGGCGAAGGCCTCATCCCAGCCCGCCTTCTGCAGGGTCCCGCCCTTGCGGATCCACACGTCGTCGAGCCGGCGGCGCTGGAGGCCGTCGACCTGATAGCGCGCCTTGTCCGAAATCCACTCCTCGTTCACCGCGTCGTTGTTGCGCGGCAGCGCGCGCATCACTTCGCGCCCGCGGCTATCGAGGCGGATATTGGCGCCGACCGCGTCGGAGACGTCGATCGAAAGCGTCTTCTTGAGCTCCCATGGCCGTGCCTCGAAGGCATATGGACGCGAAGTCAGCGCGCCGACCGGGCACAGGTCGATCACATTGGCGCTGAGCTCATGCTCGGCGGCCTGCTCCAGATAGGTGGTGATCTGCATGTCCTCGCCGCGCCCAAGCGCGCCGATCTCGTCGACGCCTGCGATTTCCTCGGAGAAGCGCACGCAGCGGGTGCAATGGATGCAGCGGGTCATGATCGTCTTGATCAGGGGGCCCATGTATTTTTCGGACACTGCGCGCTTGTCGGCGGTGTAGCGCGTCGCGCCCCGGCCATACATCATCGACTGGTCCTGCAGATCGCATTCGCCGCCCTGATCGCAGATCGGGCAGTCGAGCGGGTGGTTGATGAGCAGAAACTCCATCACCCCCTCGCGCGCGGTCTTGACCATCGGTGTGTCGGTGCGAATTTCCTGGCCTTCGGTGGCCGGCAGCGCGCAGGAGGCCTGCGGCTTGGGCGGCCCGGGCTTCACCTCGACCAGGCACATGCGGCAATTGCCGGCAATGCTCAGCCGCTCGTGATAGCAGAAACGCGGGATTTCCTTGCCCGCCAACTCGCAGGCCTGCAGCACGGTGGCGCCATCGGGAACCTCGAGTTCCTGGCCGTCTACGGTGACTTTAGGCATCAGCTTTGACCTTCGGCAGGCAGGGTGGTGCGGTACATGGCCTCTGCAATCGCCAGTCGGATGTCGATCGGTTTGATCTCGATTTCGGTGCCTTCAGGAAGGCAGGGGCCGAAACCCGAAGCCATGTCGCGAACAAGATTTCGCTCGGCATCAGTCGCCAGGCGCGACCCCTCCAGCAACGAACTGGCGCTGTCGAACTCCAGCGCGACATAGCATGCGGCGAAATCATGCAGGGAATTCACCACGTCCGGTTCTGCGAAACGGGGCACGAATGCGTCGGCCATTTTCTGCCGTCGAGTGCGATAAAGACTTTCGGCCAGAGACCCGCGCAAATGAGCGCGGACAAAGGACGCGCTGACGAAGGTTTTCATGCAATTGTTATACGACCTGTTGAACAGCTTGCCGACGGCTTGCGTCTCGGCCTCGGAGCCGGGTGTCGCAGCAAGCATAGCGGCTGACTGGTCTGCTTTGGAGTCTGCGAGACAATCGCCCATCTGCCGTATCAGATACCAATAGTCATTTTCGTTGCCCCTGACCGGCGCGCTCGATGTGCCCGAAGCGCCGGGCGAAAGCTGGGCGTGCGCGACATCAGGGACCATGAATACGGCCATGATCGATACAATTGCTAAAGGAAGGCTTCTCATTCTGCCGCCTCCGCAAATTGCGCATTGTGCTCGGCGATCCGGCGTTCCAGCTCGGGGCGGAAGTGGCGGATCAGGCCCTGGATCGGCCAGGCGGCGGCATCGCCCAGCGCGCAAATGGTATGGCCTTCGACCTGCTTGGTGACCTGCTGCAGCATGTCGATTTCCTCGATCGCGGCATCGCCGGTGCGCAGGCGCTCCATCATCCGCCACATCCAGCCGGTGCCTTCGCGGCAGGGGGTGCACTGGCCGCAGCTCTCGTGCTTGTAGAAATAGCTCAACCGGCTGATCGCACGGACGATGTCGGTGGACTTGTCCATCACGATCACCGCCGCGGTGCCGAGACCCGAGCCAAGCTCCTTGAGCCCGTCGAAATCCATCGGCGCGTCCATGATCTGCTCGGCCGGAACCAGCGGCACCGAGGAGCCGCCCGGGATCACCGCGAGCAGATTGTCCCATCCGCCGCGGATGCCGCCGCAATGCTTCTCGATCAGCTCGCGGAAGGGAATGCTCATCGCTTCCTCGACCACGCAGGGTTTTTCGACATGCCCGCTGATCTGGAACAGCTTGGTGCCGGCATTGCCTTCGCGCCCGATCGAACTGAACCAGCTCGCCCCGCGGCGCAGGATCGTCGGGACCACCGCTATACTTTCGACATTGTTGACCGTCGTCGGGCAGCCATACAGCCCCGCCCCTGCAGGGAACGGCGGCTTGAGCCGCGGCTGGCCCTTCTTGCCTTCGAGGCTCTCGATCATCGCGGTCTCTTCGCCGCAGATATAGGCACCCGCCCCGCGATGCAGGAAGACGTCGAAATCATAGCCGGATTTGGCGGCATTCTTGCCCAGCAGCCCGGCCGCATAGGCTTCGTCGATCGCGGTCTGCAGCGTTTCGGCCTCGCGAATATATTCGCCGCGGATGTAGATATAGGCGGCGCGCGCGCGCATCGCGTAGCCCGCGACAAGAGCGCCCTCGATCAGCTTGTGCGGATCGTGGCGCAGAATCTCGCGATCCTTGCATGAACCGGGTTCGGACTCGTCGGCGTTGATGACGAGGAAGCTCGGGCGCCCGTCCTTGGATTCCTTGGGCATGAACGACCATTTGAGTCCGGTCGGGAAACCCGCCCCGCCCCGGCCGCGCAAGCCGCTGCCCTTCATCTCGTCGATGATGGCGTCGTGCCCGCGTGCGATCAGCGATTTGGTATCGTCCCAGTCCCCGCGCTGCTGCGCCGCCTTCAGCCCCCAGTCCTGGAAGCCGTAGAGATTGGTGAAGATGCGGTCCTTGTCGGCGAGCATCAGATGCCTCCGCCGAATACGACGAAGGCCGCGACTGCGAGGATCACGAGCAGGACCAGCGTCTTGGCCAGCCCCGCGAGTACCTTCCAGGCGATCACGATGGCGACGAGCGCGACAACGATGGTGACGATATCCATTACCATTCGCTCCGATAATCGTGATTGGCGTCGACCATTTCCTTGAGCGTCGACGGTCCGCCGCTGGGTTCGCTGGTGTGACGCCCCGGTTCCTGCGTACCAGCCTTGGGGCTCTCGCCCGCAGCCAGCGCATCGAGCACGGCATCGAGCCGTTCGGGGGTCAGATCCTCGAAATTGTCGTCGTTGATCTGGACCATCGGCGCGGTCGCGCAATTGCCCATGCATTCGACTTCGGTGAGCGTCCAGAGCCCGTCTTGCGACACGTGGCCCTTGCTCATCCCGCGCTTCTTGCAGGTTTCGAACAGGGCATCCGATCCGCGCAGCATGCAGGGCGTCGTGCCGCAGACCTGCACGTGGTATTTCCCGACCGGCTTCATATTGTACATGAAATAGAAGGTTGCGACCTCGAGCACGCGGATCACCGGCATACCAAGATAATCGGCCACATATTCGATCACCGGCAGCGGGAGCCAGCCTTGGGTATCGGTTTCCTCGCCGACCTGCCGCTGGGCATAGTCGAGCAGCGGCATCACCGCAGATTTCTGCCGTCCCTCGGGATAGCGCGCGATCGCCTTGTCGGCCTTCGCCTTGGTGTCGCTCGAGAATTCGAACGAACCCCAGCGCGCGCGCAGTTCGGGAGAATCGGGTTGGGGAGAGCGGTCAGCCATTGATCAACCTGCGTTCGACATAACGGCCGATGTAGAGGCCGACGACGGCGGCAAACGCCGTCGAGAGAATTTCCTTGAGCGGTGCCTCGCCATGGAAGGCGGCCAGATAGGCAGCCACCGCGGAAGCGAATGCGACGAAGGCGAGAACCAGGATACCGATTTCGCGCAAGATCACCGGTCGCACTCCCCGAATACCACGTCGATCGCACCGAGGATGGCAGTCGCGTCGGGCAGCATGTGCCCCTTGGCCATGAAGTCCATCGCCTGAAGATGCGAAAACGCGGTCGGGCGAATCTTGCAGCGATAGGGTTTGTTCGACCCGTCGCTGACCAGATAGACCCCGAACTCGCCCTTGGGGCTTTCGGTCGCGACATAGACTTCGCCCGCGGGCACGTGGAAACCCTCGGTGTAGAGCTTGAAGTGATGGATCAGCGCTTCCATCGACTGCTTCATCTCGCCGCGCTTGGGCGGCGAAACCTTGCGGTCGTCGCTCGCCACCGGCCCTTCGGGCATCTCGGCGAGACATTGCTTGATGATCTTCGCGCTCTCGTAGACTTCTTTGACCCGGACCATGAAGCGGTCGTAGCAATCCGAATTGGTGCCCACCGGCACGTCGAACTCCATCCGGTCGTAAACGTCGTAGGGCTGCGACTTGCGCAGGTCCCAGGGGATTCCGGCCGCGCGGATCATCGGGCCCGAGAACCCCCAGGCGATTGCGTCTTCCTTGCTCACAACCGCGATATCGACATTGCGCTGCTTGAAGATGCGGTTGTCCATGACCAGGCTCATCGCATCGCCGAACAGTTCGGGCAGGCGCTTGTCGACCCAGTCGCCGATGTCCGTCAGCAGCTTGAGCGGAACGTCCTGATGGACGCCGCCGGGCCGGAAATAGGCCGCGTGCATCCGCGCCCCCGATGCGCGCTCGTAGAAATTCATGCAGTCTTCGCGCAGCTCGAACACCCACAGGTTCGGCGTCATCGCGCCGACATCCATGACATGCGCGCCGATGTTGAGCAGGTGGTTCTTGATCCGGGTCAACTCGGCGAACAGCACCCGCAGATATTGCGCGCGGATCGGCACTTCGATGTTGAGCAGCTTCTCGATCGCGAGCACCCAGGAGTGCTCCATGCACATCGGCGAGCAGTAATCGAGCCGGTCGAAATAGGGCAGCGCCTGCAGGTAGGTCTTGTGCTCGATCAGCTTCTCGGTGCCGCGGTGGAGCAGACCGATATGCGGATCGATCCGCTCGATGATCTCGCCATCGAGCTCCATCACCATGCGCAGCACACCGTGCGCCGCGGGGTGCTGCGGCCCGAAGTTGATCGTGTAGTTGGAGATGACCTCGTCGCCAGTGGTCGGCGAGGCTTCGAGTTGCAGGCTCATGAGCAGACCCAGTTTCCGGCGAATGCCTTTTGCGTGCCCGCCGCATCGGCGATCGTCAGCGACGCCTGATCGGGCGCAGTGCGCGTGACCAGCGCCGAAAAGCCCTCGCCTGTGAAGGTGGTGCCCGAGCGGACCTGCTCGATGCCACCCGGAGGCGCGTCGAGCAGCAGCAGCTTGCCCCCGATCCGCACGGTGGCCTTGCCTGGAAGCGCACGGTCGGCGGGCGCCGCGGCGATCAGCATTTCCTGGCCCTGGACGCTGAAGGTGCAGCCGCCCGCACGCGGACCAAGATCGACGCCGCCGATATTGCCCAGCTTCTCGAGCCGGAACACGTCGGCATTGGCCGGGGGCGCGGCCTTGACCGCCGTGGTCTCGACCGGTGCAGGTGCGCCGCCTTCGGCCACGGTGCCTGGGGCACCGACGCGATTGGCGAAATCGTCGGCGGATTCGCTGTTGGCGGGCTCTTGCGAGCAAGCGGCGACGAGGAGTGCGGCTCCGATGATCAGCGCTGTCTTCACTTGCCATCCTCCTTCTTGTCGTCGGTCTCGGTCGCGGCGCCGGTTTCGGTGGTCGTGCCTTCGCGCTCGGGGCGGTCGGCACGGTCTTCTGTGGGTTCGGGCGCGCCGGGTTCTTCGACCGCAGAATCCTCTTCGGTCGGCGCACCCTCGCTTACATGCTCGGCCGCTTCCTTGTCGGTCTTGGCGCCGGCCCCGGTCTGCTTGGGGCTTTCGGTGGTCTTGGGCTCGTCCACCGGCGACGTCGCGGCCTTCTCATCGCCCGGCAGCACGTAATCCGCGCCTTCCCATGGGGAGAGGAAATCGAACTGGCGCAGATCCTGCGCGAGCTCGACCGGCTCGTAGACCACGCGCTTTTCGTCTTCGGAGTAGCGCAGTTCCTGATAGCCGGTGAGCGGAAAATCCTTGCGGAAGGGATGCCCTTCGAAGCCGTAATCGGTGAGGATCCTGCGCAGATCGGTGTTGCCGTCGAACAGCACCCCGAACATGTCGAACACCTCGCGCTCGAGCCAGCCGGCGACCGGCCACAGCGTGGTGACGGTGGGAACGGGCATCTCTTCGCTGGTCGTGACTTTCACCATGATCCGGCTGTTGAGGGTCAGGCTGAGCAGCATATAAACCACCTCGAACCGCTCGGGCCGCGAGGGATAGTCGACCCCGGCGATCTCCATCAGCTGCTGATAGGCGTGATCGTCGCGCAGCAAGCGCAGCACATCCTCGATGCTGTCGCGCCTGACGGTGAACAGCAGCTCGCCATGCTCCTCATGCGCTTCGAGCAAATGATCGCCAAGCGCACGCGAGAGCGTATCCTTGAGGCCCTCGATCCGGGTGAAACGGGGCGCGGAATGAAGTACAGCCATGCGCTCGTCCTACCGTTCGATCGTTCCGCTGCGGCGGATCTTGCGCTGCAACTGCATCACGCCATAGAGCAAAGCCTCGGCGGTCGGCGGACAGCCGGGGACATAGATATCGACCGGCACGATCCGATCGCAGCCGCGAACTACCGAATAGCTGTAATGGTAGTAGCCGCCGCCATTGGCGCAGCTGCCCATGCTGATGACGTATTTCGGGTCCGACATCTGATCGTAGACCTTGCGCAACGCCGGGGCCATCTTGTTGCACAGCGTACCCGCCACGATCATCACATCCGACTGGCGCGGGCTGGCACGCGGGGCGACGCCGAAGCGCTCCATGTCGTAGCGCGGCATGTTGACGTGGATCATCTCCACCGCGCAGCAGGCGAGCCCGAAGGTCATCCACCACAGCGAACCGGTGCGCGCCCACTGGAACAGGTCCTCGGTGCTGGCGACGAGGAAGCCCTTGTCGTTCACCTCGGTCTGGAGCGCGTTGAAATATTCGGCGTCGGGCTGGCGCAATTCACCACCCTGCGCGGTCGGCAGTTCGCCGGGGCGCTGGCCCAATTGCGACGCACCAAGCGCCGCGTCGTTTGCGGAAGTCACTCCCATTCGAGCGCTCCTTTCTTCCATTCATAGGCGAGGCCGATCGCCAGAATCCCGAGAAACACCATCATCCCGATCCAGCCTTCCCAGCCGGTGTGCTCGAGGCTAACCGCCCATGGGAACAGGAACGCCGCTTCGAGATCGAAGATGATGAACAGCAACGCGACGAGATAGAAGCGCACGTCGAACTGAGTGCGCGGCTCCTCGAAGGCGGGGAAACCGCACTCGTATTCGCTCAGCTTCTCCGCATCGGGATTGTGCACCCCGGTCAGACGCGACACGCCCATCGGCAGGAACACGAAAGCTGCCGACAGGGCAGCCGCGATGAACAGAAATATGAGGATCGGCAGGTACTGCTCGAGATCGACCACGCGTGATTCCTAAGCCTTGAGGCACAAGTTGCGCCCGCCTCTAGGCCCCCCGCAGCGCGGGTGCAAGGGTATGACCCTTGCAACCCGCGCATGGGTGCGTGACGCTTATTTCATCATCGACTTCACCGTCTTGAGCGTCTTGGCGCCATAGGGCGGCTTCAGGCCGCTGAGCTTGGCGACATCGACCTTGGTCTGGGTATAGACGCTGCGCGCGTGGCTGAATTCGCGGAAGCCCTCGACCCCGTGATAGCTGCCCATCCCCGAGGGTCCGACCCCGCCGAACGGAAGGTCGTCCATCGAGACGTGGAAGATCACGTCGTTGACGGTCACGCCGCCCGAAATCGTCCGGTTGAGCACCTTTTCCTGCTCGCTCCGGTCGCCGCCGAAATAATAGAGACCGAGCGGACGGTCGTTGGCGTTCACATAGTCGATCGCTTCGTCGATCTCGCGATAGGTCTTCACCGGCAGGATCGGGCCGAAAATCTCCTCCTGCATCGCCTGCATGTCGTCGGTGACGTTCTTGAGGATGGTCAGCGGCATCTTGCGGGTGTTGGTGCTGGAGAAGTCCTCATTTCCGGGATTGACCTCGATCACCTCGGCACCCTTGTCGCGCGCGTCGGCTACCATGGCCTGTAGCCGGTCGAAATGCCGGTCGGTGACGACGCTGGCGTAATCGTCGTTCTCGAGCAGCGTGGGATACATGTTCGCGGTGCCCTGCCAGACACCATGGATCGCCTCGTCCTGCTTGTCCTCTGGGACATAAAGATAATCGGGTGCGAGGCAGATCTGCCCGGCGTTGAGCATCTTGCCCAGCGCGACTCGCTCGCCCGCCTTGGCGAAATCGGCGCTGCGGCCCATGACCACCGGGCTCTTGCCGCCCAGTTCCAGCGTGACGGGCACCAGATTGGCGGACGCCGCCTCCATCACCTTGCGCCCGGTCGCGGTCGATCCGGTGAAGACGAGATGATCGAAGGGCAGCGAACTGAAGGCCGCCGCGACTTCGGGCGGACCGGTGAAGACCGCGCATTCGTCTGGGGTGAAGACTTTCGCCACCAGTTCGCGCATCAGCATGCTGGTCCGCTCGGTGAATTCGCTGGGCTTGATCATCGCGCGATTGCCCGCGGCGAAGACCTGCATCAGCGGGGCGAAGGTCAGGTTGACCGGGAAATTCCACGGGCTGAGTATGCCGACTACGCCCTTGGGCTCGTACCGCACCTCGGCCCTGGCCCCGAGCAACCCGAGCGGGAACTGGACGTGGCGCTTGTCGGGCTTGGCCCAGCCATCCATCTGCTTGAGACAGTAGCGGCCGAAAGCGATCGTGCCGGCGATGTCGGTGACCATCGACTGCTGCGGCGAGCGGCTGCCGAAATCGGCGCTCATCACTTTGCACAAATCCTCGGAATTGTCCTTGAGCAGTGCGATCGCGCGTTCGATGCGGTCCTTGCGGAGCGCCATCGGTTCGGGTCGGGTCTGGTTGTGAGCCGAGCGCTGCCTGCGCAGGACATCTTCCATCTCGCTCTTGCGGTCGTTGGTCATATCCGTCTCCGTTTGAAATTGTTGCGATGCAGCACTAGATCGCTTGCCTGACACCATTCCAGAACAGAAGGACCAGCACAAGCATGACCCAGTTCAGCGCCGCCGACCCCGTCGTCATTCTCTCCTACGCCCGCACCCCGATGGGCGGGATGCAGGGCGCGCTGGCTGAGGCCTCCGCGACCGATCTGGGCGCGACCGCGGTCAAGGCGGCGGTGGAGCGCTCGGGTGTGCCCGGAGACAGGTTCGACCGCGCCTATATGGGCTGCGTGCTCCCGGCGGGGCTTGGCCAGGCGCCCGCGCGACAGGCGGCAATCAAGGCGGGCCTGCCCAAATCGGTTCAGGCAACCACTGTGAACAAGGTCTGCGGCAGCGGCATGCAGACCGTCATCATGGGCGCCGAGGCGCTGGCCAGCGGATCGATCGACTATGTCGTCGCGGGCGGGATGGAGAGCATGACCAATGCGCCCTATCTGCTGAAGAAGCACCGCTCGGGTGCGCGGCTGGGCCACGACACCGCCTATGATCACATGTTCCTCGACGGGCTGGAAGATGCCTACGAAGAAGGCCGCGCGATGGGCACTTTCGCACAGGACACCGCCGACGAATACCAGATGACCCGCGAGGAGATGGACGATTATTCCATCGAGTCGCTGCGCCGCGCCAATGCCGCGATCGACTCCGGCGCCTTCGCCGACGAGGTGGTGCCGGTGACGATCACCACCCGCAAGGGCGAACACACGGTCGAACACGACGAGCAGCCCGGAAGGGGCCTGCCGGACAAGATCCCGACGCTGCGTCCCGCCTTTGCCAAGGACGGCACGATCACCGCTGCAACCTCGAGCTCGATTTCCGACGGCGCGGCAGCCGTGGTGCTGACGCGTGAAAGTGTCGCCAAGGAAAACGGCCAGCAACCGGTCGCGCGGATCGTCGCCATGGCGGCGCATGCGCAGGAACCCGCCAAATTCACCGTCGCGCCGATCGGCGCGATCGAGAAAGTGTTGAAAAAGGCCGGGTGGGAAGCCGGCGATGTCGAGCTGTGGGAGATCAACGAGGCCTTCGCCTGCGTTGCCATGTTCGCCATGCGCGACATCGGGATCCCACACGACAGGATCAACATCAACGGCGGCGGCACAGCGCTGGGCCATCCGATCGGCGCCAGCGGCACGCGCATCATCGTGACCTTGCTCAACGCGCTCAAGCGCCAGGGCAAGACGCGCGGCATCGCGAGCCTGTGCATCGGTGGCGGCGAAGCCACGGCGATCGCGGTCGAGCTGGTCTGACTGGACGGCCTTGGGCATCGCACAGCGAGTTGAAGGCACCTCCCCGCGGCGACGGGGAAGAGAGAGTGTGGAATGAAAAAATATTTGATCGTCGCTGCATTTACCGCACTCGCCGCCTGCGGGTCGAACGAAGCGCTGGTCGATGACGACCAGTCACAAGAGGCTGGCAACAATACCCCACTGGCTGCGAACGATCCCGCCGCTGTGGAAATGGCCGGTACCTATGAAGTGACCGCCGAAGACGGCACTGTCGTCCGCCAGACTGTCAACGCGAACGCGACCTATGTCGAAACCGTGGACGGCATCGAGACCGAGCGTGGCACCTGGCGCCAGAGAGGCGACCAGATGTGCTACGACCCGCAAGGCGACATGATCGAGCAGTGCTACACCGGCGGGAAGCCCGGCGGCGATGGCAGTTTCGAGGTCGAAATGGATGGCGGGACCGCGAGTGTTCGCCGGGTCGATGAAACGGAAACTGCGGAGTCTGCTGCGGCCGGAGCCGACACGCAGTAATTCTTGCAGAGGCCAATCAGGCGAGAGCCCAAGCTAGCTCCTCACGGCTCCTGCGCGCCAAACAGCCTGTCCTCCCTGACCCAACCTTCGCGTCCGTCGACATCGAACGCGCACCAACCCTCCGAGCAATCGCCGATTTCCCCGACGACGCCCGGCGCCGCGCGCCAGCGCAATTCGCCGCTGTCGTCGGGTGCGTCGCGTATCGCCAGCGGCTCGTCTCCGATGACCATCGCCGTACGATCGGGGCTCAACAGCCGTGCCACCACCCAGCCCTGTTCGCCATCGGGGTCCTGGATCAGCCGCCAGCCCTCCATCACCCGCACCACCTTCACCGGCAGGCCGGGACGGCGATAAACCCAGGACACCTTGTAGTCGCGGCTGGGGCCGACGCGCATGTTGAGTTCCGAAGCGCGGATGCTCGCCCAATAGGGTACCTCGCGCTCCTGCGCCTGCGCCGGAGCGGCGAATACCGCGACGACGGCGGCGAGCAGGAAGGCAAGGCATGTTCTCATGGTTGCTCAGCGATTTACCGCAAGCGACTCGGCGCGGCAAGGCAGCTCGATCCGCACACGGTTCAACCGGACGCTTGACCCTCCGCCACCCCAGCGCCTAGCCCGAAGACGAATATGACCGAAACGACAGACCGCCTCACCCGCCGCCTTGACCGTGCTCCGCGCGTGATGGTTACCCGCCGCCTGCTGCCCGAAGTCGAGGCACGCTTCAGCGAATTGTTCGACGCGCGGCTCAACACCGAGGACAATCCCTTCTCGCGGGAAGCTCTTGCCGAAGCCATGAGCAACTGCGACGTGCTGGTGCCGACCGTCACCGACCGGATTGATCGCAAATTGATCGAGGGAGCGGGAAGCCAGCTGGGGCTGATCGCAAGCTTTGGCGCCGGCACCGACCATATCGACCTCGCCGCCGCTGCAGAGCGCAAGATTCTCGTCACCAACACCCCCAGCGTGTTCACCGACGACACCGCCGATCTCGCGATGGCCGGGATCATCGGCGTCCCACGCCGGATACGCGAAGGTGTGCAACTGATCCGCAGCGGCAAATGGAGCGGCTGGACCCCGACCTCCCTGCTTGGCCGCAAGCTGGGCGGCAAGGTGCTCGGGATCGTCGGGATGGGCCGGATCGGCCAGGCGGTCGCGCATCGGGCTCGGGCGTTCGGGCTGGAGATCGCCTATCACAACCGCAAGCGGCTGCCCGAAGCGGTCGAACGGATGTTCGCCGCACGCTATGTCGAGAGCCTCGACGAGCTGGTGGCGCAGGCCGATATTCTCACCCTCCATTGTCCAGCCAATGACGACAGTCGCGGGATGATCGATGCGCGGCGGATCGGGCTGATGAAGGAGGGCGCCTGCATCATCAACACCGCCCGCGGCGACCTGATTGAGCAGGAAGCGATGATAGCGGCGCTTGAGAGCGGCCGGCTCGCGGGCGCGGGGCTCGACGTCTATCCCGAGGAACCGACGGTCGACCCGAGGCTGATCGCGCATCCCAACGTCATGACCCTGCCCCATATCGGCAGCGCAACCCGCGAGGGTCGCGAGGAATCCGGCCTCAAGGTGATCGCCAACATCCGCATGTGGGTCGACGGACACCGCCCGCCGGACCAGGTGCTGACCGCGCTCGAACGATAGCCGACCTGCAATGCGGCCATCACTGCATTGCAACGACCGGTCTATTCACCCGTAAGGATGCGATCGACCAATTGCTTCACCGATGGGGTGAAATTGTTCGAATAGAACGGGTCCTGCTTGAAACGGTAGGCAGCATGGCCGGCGAAGGCGAGGTTCTCCTCGACCGGACCGCCATGGGCGATGTCCTGCAGCGTCTTCTGGATACAGAAGCTGCGCGGATCGGCGAGGCGACCGGTGGTGTAGTCGTCGTGATCCTTCCAGCTCGAGAAGGCACAATGCGACAGGCAGCCCATGCAGTCCTGCTGATCCTGGCGGATTACGTCGCGGCTGTCGGGCGTAACGAACACAGCAGTGCCGTCGGGGGTCTTGAGCGCCTCGGTGAAGCCCTTCGCCATCCATTCCTGCGCCTTGGGGCGATCGTCCGGCACGACCCAGAAATTCTTCGCCTTGCCTTCATCGGCTAGCGGGATCGCACCCTCCTGCTCGCCGCGCTTGAAGATCGGGATCTGGCGCTCCGAACGATGAATCAGGTCGTAGAGGAAGGGGTTCTTGACCGCAGAGGAATAGAACCCGGTCGGGGAAAACTTGTGCAGCAATATGTCGCCGTCATCGAGCGTGCGCAGCATGTCCTTCCATTCCTGCGGGATCGGGCTTTCCTCGGTCAGCAGCGGGCGCGTGCCGAACTGGAAAGCGATCTTGCCGAGCTCGGGATTGTCGATCCAGTCGTTCCATTCGCGCAGGAACCACACCCCGCCCGCCATCACGATGACCACGTCCTCGGATACGCCTTCGGCGCGCATGGTTTCGCGCAGCGCCTTGACGCGGGGATAGGGATCCTCGGGTTTGGTCGGGTCCTCGGCGTTGGACAGGCCGTTGTGCCCGCCGGCCAGCCAGGGATCCTCGTAGACCACTGCCGCCATCAGCTCGGGGACCTTGGAATAGCTGCGCTTCCACAGCGCGCGGAAGGCGCGGGCCGAGCTGATGATCGGCAGGTAGCTGACATTGTGGCGCTGGGCGATTTCGGCCAGCTTGTAGGGCATGCCAGCGCCGCAGGTGACCCCTGTAACCAGGCCGGGGGTATTTTCGAGTACCCCTTCGAGCACTTCCTGCGCGCCGCCCATTTCCCACAATACGTTGATGTTGATGGCGCCCTGCCCGGAGGCGATTTCATGCGCGCGCTTCACCTGTTCGGTGGCGCCGTCGATAGCGTAGCGGACCAGCTGTTCGTGGCGTTCCTTACGCGTCAGCGCATCATAGACCTGCGGCACGATCTTGCCTTCGGCGTCGTAGCTGTCGGCGTTGACCGCGCTCACCGTTCCGATGCCACCCGCGGCAGCCCAGGCGCCCGAACTCGCATGATTGGAAGCGGAAACGCCCTTGCCGCCCTCGACCAGCGGCCACACTTCGCGGCCACCGTAATTGATCGGGCTGAGCCCCTTGAATGCCATGATGAAGTCTTTCGTGTCGGCGAGCTAGCGGCTCGCGGTGTCTGCCCTCGTCGACGTGTCGCGACAGGGGCGAATTTCGTCCGGCTCAGGCCTGTTAGCGGCCCTTTCGAACTGTGCATAGTACCCGGCCAGCTGTGGCGCATCCCTGAACGCGACGAACTTGTAGCCGGCGCGTTCGAACTCGCAGGCGAGCAGCATTGGCGCAATGCCATGCTGGTCGGTCGGTCGGTCGACATCGACCACGATGACCTGACCGCCCTCGCGCAGCGACGGCCACATCCGCCACAGCAGCGCATAGGGCTCGCCGATCTCGTGATACATGTGGACCATGAAAATCCGGTCGAAACTGCCCTCGGGAAGGCGCGGATCGTCCGCTGCCCCAGGCTTGATCGCGACGTTGTCGAGCCGTTCGCGTTCGACCCGCCGGCCAAGACGTTGCAATGCCGCGCGATCGATGTCCTGCGCCAGCACACGGCCATCTTCTCCCACGCGCTCGGCCAGACGGACGGTGTAATAGCCTTCGCCCGCCCCGATATCGGCGACGGTCATGCCTTCTTCGATCCCGGCGAGATCCATCACCGTTTCCGCTTCGCCGCGATTGTCGCGCGCGGTTTCGGTCGAGAATTCGGTGCCGCCCAGATCGGAAACGGGGCGGTCGGGCAAGGGGAAGTCGAGCGCGGTTTGCGGTCGGCTGGTATCGACCTTCTCGCAACCGGTTACCGCCAGCGCGGCGGCGGACACGAGCAGCAGAAAACGGGGCTTGAATGCGATCATCTGATCCTAGCCCTAGCGCCGGTGCAGTCGCCACGCAAAGAATTCGCCATAGACACGACCCGAACGCCTATTCGACGTCTTCGACCTCGACCGCTTCGCCGGTCACGCGCTGCGCCAGGGCGGCAGAAATGAAATCGTCGATCCCGCCGTCGAGCACGGCATCGGGCGATGGCGAGACCACGCCGGTGCGCAGGTCCTTGACCATCTGGTAGGGCTGGAGAACGTAGCTGCGGATCTGGTGGCCCCAGCCGATCTCGCTCTTTTCCTGATACTCGCCGCTGGCCGCTGCTTCACGCTCGGCCATTTCGCGCTCGTAGAGCCGGGCCTTGAGCATGCTCATCGCCTCGGCCTTGTTCTTGTGCTGCGATCGTCCGCTTTGCGATGCCACCACTATACCGGTGGGCTGGTGGGTGATCCGCACTGCCGAATCGGTGGTGTTGATATGCTGCCCGCCGGCACCCGATGCGCGATAGGTATCGATCTTGAGATCGCTGTCGTTGATCTCGATCTCGATATCGTCGTCGATTACCGGATAGACCCAGACCGAGCTGAAGCTGGTGTGGCGGCGCGCCGAGCTGTCGTAGGGACTGATCCGCACCAGCCGATGGACGCCGCTTTCGGTCTTGGCATAGCCATAGGCGTTTTCGCCCTTGATCAGGATCGTAGCGCTCTTGAGCCCGGCCTGGTCGCCCGCCTGATATTCGACCGTCTCAACCTTGAACCCGCGGCGTTCGGCCCAGCGGGAGTACATGCGGAACAGCATCTCCGCCCAGTCCTGGCTCTCGGTCCCGCCGGCGCCAGCATGGATTTCGACATAGGTGTCGTTGCCATCCGCCTCGCCCGAGAGCAGCGCGCGGACCTTGTCGGCATCGGCGCGCTTGGCGAGCTTTTCCAGGCTGGCGAGCCCGTCCTTGACCACATCATCGTCGCCCTCGGCATCGCCCATCTCGACGAATTCGATGGCGTCGGACATTTCGGAAGAGATTTCGTTGACCGTGTTGACCGCATCCTCGAGCCGCTTCTGCTCGCGGCTCAGCGCCTGCGCTTCCTTGGGATTGTCCCACAAACTCGGGTCCTGCACGCGCGCATTGACCTCGTCGAGGCGGCGCAGCGCCTGCTCCCAGTCGAGTGACTGGCGGACCAGCGCCAGAGCGGCTTGGATGCGGTCGATATAGGCCTGCCCTTCGGCACGCATGACAAATTCCTCGGTTTCGGCTTGGGACCGCCCGCTTAACGCGCAGGCGCCGTTTGTAAAGTTTGCGCGGGGAGCGCGGGGTACACCTACGGTGGCTAGTAGATGCCGCCCTGCTCCTCTACGAAATCGCCCGGCGCCTCCTCGCGCCGCACCGGGGCGGCAGAACGAGTCTGGGCGACGCGACCGCGGCGAATCTGTTCGAGGATCGCGTTGCGCTTGGCGGCGATCTCGTCCTGCCGGGTGGCCCGCGCGGGTTCGGTGTCGGGCTTGAAGGCTTCCCAGATTACCGCTGCCGTGGGATCGTTGCTGGGAGTGCCGTCGAACACCCGCTTGCCGCTGCGCCGGTCGATGCGGACCATGCGAACACCCGCGGGAGCGATGAATTCGTCCCCGTCCCAGCGCTCTCGCGACGCTTCGACGAAACGCTTGAAGATCGGCGCGGCGGTGTTGCCGCCCTGTACCCAGCCGCCCAGATTGCGCGGCTGGTCGTGGCCCACATACATGCCCGCAACGATTTGCGGCGAGCCGCCGACGAACCAGGCATCGGTCGGACCGCTGGTGGTGCCGGTCTTGCCGAACAGCGGCAGTTCGAGACCACGCAGCCGAACTGCGGTGCCGCGGGTGACGACGCCTTCGAGCATGTGGACGGTCTGGAACGCGGTCCGCGGGTCCATGACCTGCTTGCCCGAGATGCCCAGGCGCGGCATCGGCTGGCCATCCCATTCGGGCATGTTGCAATTGGTGCATTCGCGCTGGTCGGAGCGCCAGATCACCTTGCCCTGCCGGTCCTGGACATAGTCGATCACGCTGGGTTGGTGCAGTCGGCCCCAATTTACCAGCGCCGAATAGGCGTTGACCATCCGCTCGACCGTGGTGTCCCCGGCGCCGAGCGCGAAGGCCGGATAGGGTTCGTAGCTGCCGATATTGAGCTGCTCGAAGGTCTTTATGACGTTGGGCATCCCTGCGTCCATCGCGATATGGACAGTCATCAGATTGCGGCTCTGCTCCAGCCCCCAGCGCATGGTGTGGACGCCGCCACCACCACCGCCGAAATTGCGGAAACATTTCTCGCCCAGATTGGCACCCTGGTAATAGCAGAAGGTCTGGTCGGGCACTTCGCTCGCCGGGGTCAGGCCGTGATCGAGACCGGTGGCGTAGACGAAGGGCTTGATGGTCGACCCGGGCTGGCGCAGCGCCTGCGTGGCGCGGTTGAACGAACCGAGCCGGGCGTCGAACCCGCCCTGCATCGCCAGCACGCGCCCGGTCTGCGGGTTCTGCGCCAGAAAGGCGCCGGAGACTTCGGGCACCGCGCGCAGGCGATAGCCCTCGCCCGATTGCTGCACCGCGACTGCATCGCCTACCTTCAAAGCGTCGGGAGCACCGATCAGCGGATAGGTTTCGCCATCGGTGAGGCCAACCGACGTGGCGGAGCCGCTGCGCTCGGTGACAACGCCGATGCGCCAGTCCTCGTAATTGATGCCCAAATTGGAAGAACGCAGCTGGCCGATCAGATCGCCATTGTCGGGGTTTAGCGTGGCGACCGGGCCGGTCCATCCGCGATTGCCGTGATAGCTGAGCAATTGCGCCCGCAGCGCGTCGCGCGCGGCATTCTGCAATTCCATATCGAGCGAAGTGCGCACCCAGAGCCCGCCGGCATAGACGCTGTCGCCACCATCTTCCGCGGTTTCGCCGAATTTCTCGATCAACTGGCGACGCACTTCCTCGAGGAAATAGCCCGCATCGGCAGAGCGTTCCTGCCGTTGCTGGACCAGACCCAGGTCCATGGACTTGGAACCGGCCCCCTGCTCGGGGGTGATGAATTCATTGGCGACCATCTGGTCAAGAACGAAATTCCGCCGTTCAAGAGCCAGCTGCTCGTTTTGCGCCCGACCATAGCGTTCGGGTGCCTTGGGGAGGATCGCGAGGAAGGCCATCTCGTGCAAATCGAGATCGGCTACATCCTTGTCGAAATAGGCACGGCTGGCCGCCTGCACACCAAAGCTGCGGCGACCGAGCGGGATCTCGTTGAGGTAGAGTTCGAGAATCTCGCGCTTGCTGAGCACGCCCTCGATCCGCTGCGCGAGGATCATTTCCTTCAGCTTGCGGGTAACCGAATATTCGTCGCCGAGCAGCACGTTCTTGGCGACCTGCTGGGTGATGGTGGAACCGCCCACCGCGCGCTCGCCCGAACCCATCTTGCTGG
>Ga0207878_100291_pt1 | contig 25403 bp, 30 predicted proteins | sample LinPmetageLP41_FD_184053 | JGI IMG/M metagenome (GOLD analysis project Ga0207878, IMG submission 184053) | Marine viral communities from the Pacific Ocean - LP-41 (SPAdes) | ecosystem: Environmental > Aquatic > Marine > Oceanic | place: Pacific Ocean | collected 2010-08-27 | reverse complement strand
GCGGCGGACACCAGCGCCGAGGCACCGGCAAGCCGGGCGCCGGCGCCCCGTGACAGCGTCGCCGAGACGCCGGCCCGGGCGCCCGCCCCGGACAACGCGGCGGGTCTGACCTTCACCCTGGAGGCGCATCTGGCCGGCGATACCTGGGTGGTGTTCCAGCAGGAAGACCCCCAGGCGCCGGAGCTGGGCCGCTACACCGGCGCCCTGGCCGCCTCCCTGCTGACGGTGTTCGGCGCCGCCCCGGAGCGCCCGCGCCGCTTCTATTGCCCGCTCACCAAGCAGCCCATGAGCGCCGGCGAGGCCGCCCAGGCGCTGACCGCTTTCTTTGCCGGGTTGAGCCGCCAGCACGGTGGCCGTCGGGCGTTGTTCTGCGTGGATCACAGTCTGGCCACGGCGGTGCTGGGCGGCGAGCGCTTCCAGGCGGTGAAGCTGGGCGAGATGCCGGCGCTGGCGGTGGACAGCCTGCAGGAAATGCTCGACCGGCCGGCGCTGGCCAAGAAACGCAGTTGGCAGGCGATGGTAGCGCACGGCTTCGCCGGGTCGCGTGGATGACGGTGGGGCCGGACGGCGCCCGCATGCGGGCCATGACCAGCGCGGATCTGCCGGCGGTGCTGGCGATCGAAAACGCCAGCCAGCCCACCCCCTGGAGCGAAGGTAATTTCCGCGACTGTCTGCAGGGGGCCTACCGTTGCCGGGTGGCCGCCGTGGACGGCGAGCCGGTGGGCTTCATGATTCTTTCCAGCGTGCTCGACGAACGCCATCTGCTGAACGTGGCGGTGGCCCCGGCGCGCCAGCGCCGCGGCCTGGCCCTATGGATGCTGGAGGACGAGCTCGACGAGGCGCGCACCGCCTCCATGTCGGTGATGTACCTGGAGGTGCGCGCCGGCAACGACGGCGCCCAGAGCCTCTACCGGCGCCTGGGTTTCGTGGAGAACGGCCGCCGCAAGGGCTACTATCGGGCCGGCGCCGGCCGTGAGGACGCGGTGCTGATGATGCTGGAGTTGCTCGGGCATAAATAGCGGAGAGGGCTCTGGTATCCTGCCGGTCGCTGCGCGACCTTTCGCGGGCGGGGCCCGCTCCCACAAAGTGCTACGAATCGGGGCCGGCAGGGCTTTTCGGCTGTTGCACGCGCCAGCCTTCCTCGGTGCGTTCCAGCATCAGGCGGCGCTCCTGTTCGAAGTTGTCGCCTTCCTCGAAGTTGCCGAATTCCACCCGGACCGCCGCCAGGGCCATGACCATGGCGAACCGGTCCATGGCGTCCCGTTCCTCGTCGCGTTTTACCGCCTTGCTGTACTCGGACAGGTCGCGCTGCGCTTCCATGGTGTAGCGCACGTCCAGGGCGACGTGGTCGTCGTCTTCCGGGTAACGGCCGGCGGTTTCCACGTCGGTGACCTGGAACAGCTCATCAAGATGGGCCTGCTTGAGTTCCTGATTCAGGGCGTCGCGGATCACGCCGTCGTCGGGGGTGTCGCTGCAGGCCGCCAGCAGGGCGAGAAGCAACAGGGCGGGGGCCAGATAAAAGGCGCGCATGGGATCATCCTTGTTGTGATTGTCGGTGTGTTGATCGCATTCCGTGCGACGAACTCTACCATGACCGCAACGCTTAGTCCTGATACCCCATGGCCTGCTGCACCTGGCGGGCCCAGGCGGTGCTGTGGCGGTAGGCCACTTCGTAGTAGGCGCGCTCGCTGAGCAGCGAGAGCGCGTCGAAACGCCCGGCCTCATAGGCTTCCACCTCGGTGAGCACCGCGCCCAGCGGGCCGCGGCGCTCCAGCAACGCGCTTTTCACGTCCTGGCTGAGCGGCACCTGTTCCATCAGTTCCGGCATGGCGATGTCCATCAGGGCATCCAGCTGGGACAGCAGGCCGACGATAAAATGGTTCACCGAGGTGCTTTGCTGGCCGCCTTCCTGGTCGCTGAGTTCCGCCAGCACTTCACACATGCGCCCGCGTATCAGCATGCCCCGGGTCAGGGCCTCCGGTTTGTGCATCTCGCCGTCGATCAGGAACAGGTTGGCCCAGCGTTTGATTTCCTCCAGGCCGAGCAGGGCGATGGCGTCGGACAGGGAATTCACTTCCCGGCGCAGGCCCATGGCGGCGGAGTTGACGGTTTTCAGCAGGCGGTAGGTGAGGCCGGCGTCCTTGATGGCGATCTCTTCCAGCCGCGCCGGCGAGGCGTCCGGGCTGTGCAGCTCGGTGAGCAGTTGCAGCAGCAGCAGCTTGTTGCCGGCGATCTTCTTGCCTTTCACCGGCGACGGCGTGCTCAGGAAATCGCCCTGGTAATAGTCGAAGCCGAGCTCCAGGCATTGCTGGAACCGGGTGCGGTCGGCGATCTGGTCGGCGAGCAGTTCGACGCCGTGGGTTCGCAGTTTTTCCGAGATGCGCCGCAGGCTGTCGGCGTCGCTGTCGCGGACATCGATCTTGACGATGTGGACGATATCCAGCAGCACGTCCAGTTCGTCGTCGCCCGGGTCATAGCCGTCCATGGCCAGCCGGTAGCCGCGCCGCGCCAGCGCCTTGAGGCGGTCCACCAACTCCGAGGTGAGCATCAGGTTCTGGGGAATTTCCAGAATGTACTGCTTCTTCGGCAGGTTGGGCAGCTCCGGCGCCATCAACACTTCGTCGGTGACTTTCAGAAAGCTGGGGACCGAGCGGGTCTTGCCGCCCTGGAAGACGTGGGTGTAGGTGCCCAGGATCACGGTGTTGGTGGCTTCGATGTCGGACAGCGACGCGCCCTCGGCGGGCTTTTCGCCGTGCAACAGCAATTGGAACGCGGCCACGTCCTGGTTGCGGGTGTACACCGGCCGGCAGGCCAGGATCACGTCGAGCTTGTCTTCCGCCTCGATGGCGTCCCGTGCTCTGGTCACTCTTGGGGCTCCCTCTTTGCTGGCGTTTCAGACGCGGCTGCTGACATGGCGGCCGGCGGCACGGGCCTGGCCGTCGGGTCCGTACAGGCCCTTGCCGGCGGCTTCCTCGATAAAGTTGAGCATCCGCTGGTTGTGCTCCAGACGGATGCCGATCAGCACGCCGTTGGTGCGGTTCAGGCGCGCGGCCTGATCGGCGCGTTCACGGATCGACGCCCACAGGGCGGTGCAGCCGGCGTCGGCCGCGGCCCGGGCGTCGCCGGCGCGGTCGTCGTCGTAGCCGAGCCGCCGCTGCACCTGGCGGCGCTGGGTCTCGAAGCGTTCCAGCGCCTGGAACTGTTCCTGCTTGGCCTGCGCCACCCGGGCCAGGCCGTCACCGTCGACAGCGCCGTCACCCAGCAGCCGGCGCTCCTCGTCGAGCAGGCCGATCAGGGTGTCCAGGCGCGTCCGGTGGCGCTCCAGGTGCTCCGCCAGGCTCATTACGAGTCCGTGTCCAGCAGGTCGCGGACGCTGGCGATCAGGCCGTCGGCGATCTTGTCGGCGCGGATCTCCAGACGCCCCTCGGAGATCGCCTGGCGAATCTCGTCGACCCGCGCGGTGTCGATGTCCTGGCCGCTGTCGGCGGCGGGCTGGCGCAGATGGGCCACCTCGCCGGCCGTCGCGCTGCCGCCTTGCTTGGGCGCCTCGGTGGAAACCTTGTCGCCGCCTTTGCCCTGATTCACCGTGCCCGGCTGGGTCAGGGGGGAAATGTTGTCAATTTTCAAGGGAAGCCCTCCGTCACGCGTTCATCCCGGTTATCGGCAGCGCCGGGAAAACCTTTAATACTTAAAACATCACCCGGGCGCGGCCCGGACCGGTGACCTGCGCGGTCACCACTTCCCGGTTGGAAAGGCGCACCCGCACCCGGCCGCCCAGGGCGCCGTCGTCCAGGGCGTGCCCCTCGCGGATGATGCGGAAACCCTCGCCGCCGGCCACCAGGGTGACCGCCTGGCGGCGCTCCACCAGGGCCGGCTTGCGCAGTTGATGGCTCTGTATCACGGTGCCGGCGGGCAGTGGCCGGGCGGCCTCCTGGCCGACGATACGGTCCCGCTCCAGTACCGCGTTGGCGGGCAGGCGGCTCAGGTCGCCCTGTTCGGCGCGGAGCATGCCGGCGCGGATCGGCGTGCCCGCCGGCAGTTCGCCGGCACTGACCCAGTAACGCCCGGTGACGGTCACCCGGGCCTGCATATAGCGCACGCGGCGCTGCTGCTCGCCGCAGCGCACCCCCACGGAGACCCGGCCCCAGGGCTTCTGGCCGCGGCCCGGCATGAACACTTCCGGGGCCACGCACGGCGGCAGGTGGGCGCTCGGTGCCCGGACCTCCACGGCGACGCTGTCGCCGAGCCCGCCGGCCCGTTCCAGCAGAAAGGCGCGCACCGCGCCGACCGCCGGCGCTTCGGCCGCGTCCGCCGCCGGCTGGCCGGCAGCGGCCACGGCCGGCGCCATGGCGAGCAGCGCCAGCGATACGACGAACCGTGCAATGTGATGGAACAGGGGGCCTGGCATAGGGCGCCTCGGGGTAACGGGTTTTTCCAGTCAGGTCCTTATTCTAGGTAACCGGCCGCCGGGTGAATAAACGAATTGGAATCAAAATGGTGGCCTGTTTGTGCCTTTGACCTGACCGCGCCGGTATTAATCTCCACTCTGACCTACAAGCCATTGGAGCTTCGGCATGATTGACCGACTGGCCGCCGCCCTGCAATTCGACCAGGAAGCACTGAACCTGCGCCACCAGCGCCAGCAGGTTCTGGCCAACAACATCGCCAACGCGGACACGCCCAACTTCAAGGCGCGGGATTTTGATTTCGCCAGTGAATTGTCCCGCGCCATGGACAGCGGCCGGCCGGCCGAGGGTGGGCTGTCGTTGTCCACCACCGCCGCCGGGCACATCGCCGGCGGCAGCGGCTCGGCGCCGGTCGGCGACCTGCTTTACCGGGTGCCGGACCAACCCAGCCTGGACGGCAACACCGTGAACATGGACGTGGAGCGCACCCGCTTCGCCGACAACTCGGTGCGTTACCAGGCGGCGCTGACCATGCTCAACGGCCGCATCCAGGGCCTCAAGTCCGCCATGCAGCCTGAATAGGAATTGAACCATGTCGATGTTTTCGATTTTTGAGATTTCCGGTTCGGCGATGACGGCGCAGTCGCAACGCATGAACGTCACCGCCAGCAATATGGCCAACGCCGACAGCGTCGCCGGCCCCGACGGCGAGGCCTACCGCGCCAAGCAGGTGATGTTCGAGGCACGCGGCCAGAACGGCACCGGCGTGGGCGGCGTGGCGGTGCGCGAAGTGATCGAGGACCCCTCGCCCCTGCGCCGGGAGTTCCGCCCCGACCACCCGCTGGCCGACGACCAGGGCTATGTGTCCATGCCCAACGTGGAGCCGGTCAATGAAATGGTCAACATGATCTCCGCGTCGCGCTCCTACCAGGCCAACGTGGAAGTGCTGAACACCAGCAAGCAACTGATGATGAAGACCCTGACGCTGGGAGAAAACTGATGTCGACGATTGGCTCCAACGTGCTCAATTCGGTGAACGGCAGCGCCGCCGCCCAGGCCGCCGCCGCGGCCAGCAAGTCCGACGGCGCCGACCTGCAGGACAGTTTCATGACCCTGCTGGTCACGCAGCTTAAGAACCAGGACCCGATGAATCCCATGGAAAACGCGGAGATGACCTCGCAGCTGGCGCAGATCAACACCGTCAGCGGTATCTCCGAACTCAACAGCACCCTGGAAGGCATCACCGGCCAGCTCGACGCCGGTCAGGCGATGCAGGCCGCCGGCCTGATCGGCAGCGGCGTGCTGGTGCCCGGCAACCGGGTGCTGGTGGGTGAAGACGGTTCCACCACGCCGTTCGGCGTGGAGTTGGAGCAGGCCGCCGACGAAGTGCGGATCACGGTGCGCAATGACAGCGGCGAGGTGGTGCGCCGCTTCGAGCCGTTCGCCATGGACGCCGGCAGTGAGTCGTTCACCTGGAACGGTGAAATGGACAGCGGCGAGGAGGCCCCCAAGGGCTCCTACACCGTGTCCGTTGAAGCCAGCGCCGACGGTGAGCCTCTGGAAGTGGTCAATCTGAACTACGCCATGGTCAGCGGCGTGAGCCTGGATGACAACGGCGCGCCGTTGCTGGATCTGGGCGGCGTTTCCGAACAGGTCAGTCTCGGCGATATCCGCCAGATTCTTTAAACACGCTTTCGTAAAGAATAACTTCTAGGAGCACGAAGATGGGTTTTTCACAGGCACTCAGTGGTCTTAACTCCGCCGCGACCAATCTCGACGTGGTCGGCAACAACATCGCCAACTCCCAGACCGTGGGGTTCAAAGGGTCCAGCGCGCAGTTCGCCGACGTCTACGCCGGTGCCCAGGTGGGGCAGGGCGTGCGCGTGTCCACGGTGCTGCAGGATTTCTCCAACGGCACCCTGGAAGCCACCGGGCGTAATCTGGATCTGGGCATCAACGGTAGCGGCTTTTTCCGCTTCACCCAGGGTGACCAGACCGTCTATTCCCGCAACGGCCAGCTCACGCTGACCGCCGACGGCTATCTGGAAAACGCCCAGGGCGCCCGGCTCACCGGCTTCCCCGCCGGCGTCGGCACCGGTGGTCAGCCGGAAACCCTGCAGGTGCCGGCCGGTGCCATGCCCGCCACCGCCACCGATCAGGTAGAGGCGTCGTTCAACCTGGACGCCACCGTGGATGAGATCGACCGTGGCGCCACGCCGTTCGACGCCGCCGACGGCGACACCTACTCCTACGCCAACACCGGCACCGCCTACGACTCTCTGGGCGTGCAGCACACCATGACCACTTACTTCACCAAGACCGGTGAGAACCAGTGGGAAGTGCGCGTGTCCCTGAACGGCAACGCGGACGCCACCAATGTGGGCCAGTTGGCGTTTAACGGCAACGGTACCCTCGACGAAGGCGCCAGCACCTTCCCCGACTACGCCTTTACCCCCGGGGGCGGCGCGGACCCGATGAACTTCGGCATTGATTTCGACGGCACCACCCAGTTCGGTGAGGATTTCGCCCTCGATTCCCTCACCCAGAACGGCTACGCCTCCGGCTCCCTGGTGGGCATCGCCTTCGATGAAGTGGGCAATATCGTCGGCAACTACTCCAACGAACAGTCCCAGGTGCTGGGCACCATCGCGCTGGCCAACTTCCGTAACCCGGAAGGTCTGCAGATCGCCGGCGATAACGTCTGGACCGAGACCGGCGCCTCCGGTCAGCCGCTGCTGGGCCTGGCCGGCGCCGGCCAGTTCGGCACCCTGGAAGCGGGCACGGTGGAAACCTCCAACGTGGACCTGACCAGCGAGCTGGTGGACCTGATCGTCGCCCAGCGCAACTACCAGGCCAACACCCAGACCATCAAGGTCCAGGACGAGGTGCTGCAGAGCGCCGTGAACCTGCGCTAATCGCGTTACAGGAGAGCCCGGATGGATCGCATTCTTTATACCGCCATGAGCGGCGCGCGCCAGAGCATGGACCAGCAATCGGTGGTCAGTAACAACCTGGCGAACGCCTCCACCACCGGCTTCCGCGGGCAGATGCAGGCGCTGCGCGCGGTGCCGGTGCAGGGCGACGGCGCCCTGGCCACCCGCACCTCGGTGATGGCGTCCACGCCGGGCGCCGACTTCAGCGCCGGGCCCATGAACGCCACCGGCCGTGACCTGGACGTGGCCATGCAGGGCGACGCCTGGCTGGCGGTGCAGGCCACCAACGGCGACGAAGCCTACACCCGCCGCGGCGATCTGCAGGTGGATGGCGACGGCGTGCTCAACAGCGCCGGCCGTCCGGTGATCGGCGAAGGCGGGCCGATCATCGTGCCGCTGGGCGCCAAGCTGTCGATGGGCGCCGACGGCACCCTGAGCGCCATCGGCGCCGGCGAGGATCCGGATGCGCTGGTGCAGATCGGCCGCGTCAAGCTGGTCAACGGTGGCGAGGCCGACCTGCAGCGCGGCGAAGACGGTCTGTTCCGTGGCCCTGATGGCGCCCTGCCCATGGACGAGAACGCCCGGCTGGTGTCCGGCGCGCTGGAAGGCAGCAACGTCAGCCCGGTGGAATCCATGGTGGCGATGATCGACAACGGTCGCCGCTACGAAATGCAGATGAAGGTGATCGATACCGCCGACCAGAACGCGCAGCGCGCGGACAGTCTGCTGTCGATCCAATAAGCCTGCCAGCCAGGCGGAGGGGAACCCAATGATTAAATCCTTATGGACGGCCAAGACCGGTCTGGAATCCCAGCAGGTCAAGATGGATGTGATATCCAACAACCTGGCCAACGTCAGCACCAACGGCTTCAAGAAATCCCGCGCGGTGTTCGAGGACCTGCTCTACCAGAACCTGCGCCAGCCCGGCGGCGCCAACGACGTGCAGAACACCCTGCCGTCCGGCATGCAGGTGGGCAGCGGCGTGCGCCCGGTGGCCACCGAACGGCTGCACAGCCAGGGCGGCCTGGAGAACACCGGCAACTCCCGCGATCTGGCGATCAACGGCAAGGGCTTCTTCCAGGTGCGCATGCCCGACGGCAACGTGGCCTTTACCCGTGACGGCAGCTTCCAGCTCGACCAGAACGGCCAGATGGTCACGTCCAGCGGCTACCCGCTGGAGCCGGCGGTGATGATTCCCGAAAACGCCCTGTCGGTGAGCATCGGCAAGGACGGTCTGGTGACGGTCACCGAGCCGGGTTCCAGCCAGAGCGTGGAAGTGGGCCAGCTGACCGTGTCCACCTTCGTCAATCCCGCCGGCCTGGAAAGCATCGGCGAGAACCTCTACCTGGAAACCACCGCCTCCGGCATGCGCACCGAAAGCATGCCCGGCATGAATGGCGCGGGCGGTCTCTACCAGTCCTATGTGGAAACCTCCAACGTCAATGTGGTGGAGGAGATGGTCAACATGATCCAGACCCAGCGCGCCTACGAAATCAACAGCAAGGCGGTGAAGACCTCCGACGAAATGCTGTCCCGTCTGGCGCAGCTCTGATTCCGATGCGGGAGACCCTGGTGGACGCCATCGTTAAACATTGCCGCATCGGTATCGTGGTGTTGCTGCTGGCGCTGGGCGGCTGCGCGCAACTGCCGCAGCCCTCGGTGGTCGGCGAGCAGGAAAGCGTGGAAATTCCACAGCCGCCGCCGGCGCTGTCCAACGGCTCCATCTACCAGGCCGGGCGCGGCCAGAACCCGCTGTTCGAGGACCGCCGGCCGCGCGCGGTGGGCGACGTGCTGACGGTGATGGTCAACGAGCAGGTGAGCGCCAGCAAGAGCTCGCAGAGCAACGCCGACCGCAGCGGCTCCGCGTCCTTTACGCCGACCACCGTTCCCACCGGCCTGGAGGATCTGAGCGACTACGGCTTCGACCTCACCGGCGAGAACGACTTCGAAGGCGGCGGCGGCTCCCAGGCGGAGAACACCTTCACCGGCACCATCACGGTGACGGTGCTGGAAGTGCTCACCAACGGCAATCTGCGCGTGCGCGGCGAGAAGCAGATTCTGATCAACCAGGGCACCGAATTCATCCGCTTCTCCGGGGTGGTGGATCCGCTGGAGATTTCCGACACCAACACGGTGCCGTCCACCCAGGTGGCGGACGCGCGCATCGAGTACGTGGGCGACGGGTACATCAACGAGGCGCAGCACATGGGCTGGCTGCAGCGCTTCTTCCTGAACATTTCGCCGTTTTGAACATGGGAGTGACGGTCATGGCACGGTTGCGTCTGGTCGCGCTGACATTATCGCTGGGGCTGCTGCTGAGCGCGTTCAGCTCGCCGGCGCGGGCGGAACCCCTGCGCGAGCTGGCGGACTTTTCCGGGGTGCGCGATAACGTGCTGGTGGGCTATGGCCTGGTGGTGGGCCTGGACGGCTCCGGCGACCAGACCATGCAGACCCCGTTCACCACGCAAAGCCTGACCAATATGTTCTCGCAGCTGGGCATTGCGATTCCGCCCGGCACCAACATGCAGTTGCGCAACGTGGCCGGCGTGATGGTGACCGCCGATCTGCCGCCGTTCTCGGCCCCCGGCCAGCGCATCGACGTGGTGGTGTCGTCGATCGGTAACGCCCGCAGCCTGCGCGGCGGCACCCTGCTGATGACGCCGCTGAAAGGCGCCGACGGTGCCACCTACGCGCTGGCCCAGGGCAACCTGCTGATCGGCGGCGCCGGCGCCGAAGCCGGCGGCAGCAGCGTGCAGATCAACCAGCAGGCCAGCGGCCGTATCGCCGGCGGTGCGGTGGTGGAGCGGGAAGTGCCGCTGCAGCTGGGCGCCAACGGCGGGCTGCTGGAACTGCAATTGAAGACCGCCGACTTCGGAACCGCCGAGCGCGCCGTGCGCGCCATCAACCAGGAATTCGGCAGCACCGTGGCGGCGGCCCGCAACGCCCGCACCATTCAGTTGCGCGGCCCCGAGAACGAAAACGACCGGGTCAGTTTCATGGCGCGGGTGGAGCGTGTCTACGTGACGCCAACGGACGCCCCCGCCAAGGTGATCATCAACGCGCGCACCGGTTCGGTGGTGCTGAACGGCCGCGTCACCCTGAAACCGGCGGCGGTGGCCCACGGCAACCTGTCGGTGGTGATCGACACCGAATTCGGCGTCAGCCAGCCGGCCCCGTTCGGCGACGGTGAGACCGCCGTGGTGCCCGACAGTGATATCAGCATTCAGCAGCAGCAGGGTTCGCTGCAGTTCGTCGAAGGCGCCGACCTGATGGAAGTGGTGGACGCTCTCAACGCGCTGGGCGCCACGCCCCAGGAGCTGATGTCGATACTGGAAGCGCTGAAAGCCTCCGGGGCCCTGCGCGCGGAACTGGAGATTATCTGATGGCCGGCCTGGACGGTTCCATACAGGGTCAGTTCGCGCTGGACGTGCAGGGCCTCGACCGGCTCAAGCACAGCGCCGCCCGCGACCCGCAAAAACAGCTGCGCAGCGCCGCCGAGCAGTTCGAGGCGCTGTTCCTGCACCGCATGATCAAGAGCATGCGCGACGCCACCCCGCGTTCTGAACTCACGGACAGCTCGCAGATGCGGTTCTATCAATCGCTGTTCGATCAGCAGATGTCGCAGCACATGGCCGGTCGCGGTCTGGGCCTGGCGGACCAGCTGGTGGCGCAGCTTTCCGGTAAGGGCACTTCCGCGGACGCCGCCCGGGCCGCCAGCGGCACGTCGCCGCTGGACGCCATTCCGCGCGGCGAGCCGCGCCGCCTGCCCGGTGTGGAAGCTGCGGCAGGCGACCCTGCGGCAGGCGATCCTGCGGCAGGCGACCCTGCGGCAGGCGACCCTGCGGCAGGCGACACCGCCGCCGTGGCGCGCCCCGAGCCGCCCCGGCCGCCGCTGCTGAGCGCCGCCAACCCGGCCACGCCCACGGATTTCGTGCACCAGCTGTCGGAGCCGGCCCGGGAAGCGTCCCGGCGTACCGGCATGCCGGCGCCGCTGATCCTTGCCCAGGCGGCCCTGGAAACCGGCTGGGGACGCCGGGAAATTCCCACCAATAACGGCGGCAACAGCCATAACCTGTTCGGCATCAAGGCCGGCGCCGATTGGAAAGGCCCCACCACCGAGGTGGTCACCCACGAATACATCAACGGCCAGCGCACCCGGGTGGTGGACCGCTTCCGCGTCTATGACTCCTACGCTGACGCGTTCGAGGACCATGGCCGCCTGATCAGTGATAACCCGCGCTACGCGCCGGTGCTCGACGCCGCCGATGCGAAGCAGGCGGCGCAGGCCTTGCAGAACGGCGGCTACGCCACGGACCCGGCCTACGCCGACAAACTGGTCGCGCTGATGGACCAGATCGGTGGGCTTGTGGGAGCGGGCCCGGCCCGCGAAAGGGTGGCTTTAGCCACCCGGCAGGATCCCGGAGACGCTGATTGAACGGGTCTCTGGTATCCCGCCGGCAAGCTTTGCTTGCCTTTCGCGGGCAGGGCCCGCTTGTATGTTGTAGGGGCAAGTCGGTAGTAAGAAGAGACTTGTCGGGGTGGAGGGACCAGGTCCGCATCTGACCCTAGCGTACAGACAGTGGGAGACATGGCCCCACCCCGCACCTATAGCGCCGATAAGGAATCCATCAGGCTGAGTCACCACTCAGACCGACGATCGTTGGCAAGCCAGCGCCGAAGGTGCGCCCCGACAAGCCCGTTAACCCTAGCGTGAGGGCTTTCCCATGGCAATGAACACCCAGGCGATCCAGATCGGTATCGACGTCGCCAAAGAGGAACTGGTGATCTATCGTCAGGACCTGGATCAGCTCGACTCCCTACCCAATACCATCCCCAGCATCCGACGCTGGCTGAAGACCCTGCCCAAGCAGGCCGCCCTGGCGGTCGAGGCGACCGGCACCTACCACATGCCGCTGACCGAACAGGCCCATCGTGCCGGCCACCGTGTGTTCGTGATCGACGGCTACCAACTCAAGCATTACCGGGAAAGTGTGCGTGCCCGGGCCAAGACCGACCCCTGTGACGCGCGCCTGCTGGCGCGCTACCTGGCTCGAGAAGGCGATGACCTGCGGGCGTGGACGCCACCGCCCAAAGCCTACCGCACCTTGCAGAGCCTGCTGCGGCGCCGGAGCAAGTTGATCCAGGCGAGGGTCGCCCTACAGCAGAGTCTGGGGCAGGAGCCTTCGCTGAAGGCCCCTCTGAAACGCTTAGTGGCGCAGATCAACCGGATCGATCAACTGATCCAGAAGCGGATGGAGCAAGCCGTTCGCCAGGCTGGCCTCACCGAGCAAGTGGCTCGGTGCGAGGCCGTTGAAGGCATCGGGCCCTTGAGCGCCTGCGCCCTGGTGATGGCCTTCCTGCGAGGGGACTTCCGTAATAGCGACGCCTTCGTCGCGTTCCTTGGGCTGGACGTGAGGGTGCGAGACTCCGGAAAACAGGTGCAGCGGCGACGCCTCAGCAAGCGAGGGGATCCGGAGATCCGCCGCCTGCTGCACAACGCCGCCATGGCGGCCCGCCGGCACCCCTACTGGGCCAGCGTCTACCAGCGCTACCGCGATCGAGGCCTGCAAACCACTCAGGCCCTCGTCATCCTGGCTCGTAAACTGGCCCGCATCGCCTTCGCCCTGATGAAAAACCAAACCACCTATCAGGCAAAGGCTAGGCAGGCTTGTGGGACAACATAGAATCTCCCACAGGAAGCATTAAAGAAAAGTGCGGCGCGGTCGATATAAAGGGCATTGGTTAACGGGAACAAAACGATGAGCATGTTTTCCATCGGGCTCAGCGGTCTGAACGCCGCGCAGAACGCCCTGAACACCACCAGCAACAACATCAGCAATGTCTACACGCCCGGCTACAACCGCGAGCTGACGTTGCTCGGCGAGCAGCAATCCGCCGGTGGCGGCGTGCAGGTCAACGATATCCAGCGCCAGTTCGACCACTACGTGGCCGATCAGCTCAACGCGGCGGGCAGCAAAAGCAGCGCGCTGCAGTCCTACCAGACCCAGGTGAGCCAGATCGATAACCTGCTCGCCGATCAGGACGCGGGTCTGGCGCCGCTGATGCAAGATTTCTTCTCGTCCCTGGAAGACCTGGCCAGCTCGCCGTCCGATCCGGCCGCCCGCCAGGGCGTGATCGGCGCGGCGGACACGCTCAGCGCCCAGTTCCGTTCCTTCGACGGTTATCTGCGCGATATGCAGAGCGGTATCGACAGCAACATCCGTGACGAAATCACCCAGATCAATAACAGCGCCGACCAGATCGCCAACCTGAACCGGGAGATCGCTCTGGCCAAGGCGAAGACCGGCAAGGCGCCCAACGGCCTGTTGAATCAGCGCGACCAGTTGGTGGCCGAGCTTAACGAGCGTGTCGACGTGCGGCTGACCATTCAGGAGAGCGGCACCTATAACCTCTCCATCGGCAACGGCCAGCCGATTGTCGCCGGCACCCGCAGCTTCTCGCTGGAAGCGATGTCGTCCTCCGCGGACCCCACGCGCACGGTGGTCGGCTACAACGATTCCGCCGGCAACCAGGTGGAGCTTGACGAGGACGCGATCACCGGTGGGGCGCTGGGCGGTTTGCTCACGTTCCGCTCCGAGACCCTGGATAAAACCCAGAACCAGATCGGTCAATTGGCGGTGTCCCTGGCCACCGCTTTCAATGAGCAGCACCAGGCCGGCTTCGACCTGAACGGCGATCCCGGCGAGGCAATGTTCGACGTGGGCCAGCCGCGTGCCTTCTCCAACGAAAACAACGCCGGTTCGGCCACCATCGACGCCGCGTTCGGCGACGTGGACCAGCTCACCACCGGTGACTACGACCTGGTGGTGACCGACGCCGCCGCCGGTGAGTTCGAGATTACCCGGCGCGACACCGGCGAGCGAGTCACGGCGACCCTGGACGGCAGTGATCAGCTCAACGTGGGCGGCGTGGTGGTGACCATCGGCGACGCCGGCACCCTGGCCGACGGCGATCGCTTCCAGCTGCAGCCCACGCGGCAGGCCGCCGGCGGTCTGGAAAACCGTATCAGTGAACCGGCGCAACTGGCGGCCGGGCAGGGTGGCGGCAGCGGCGACAACGAAAACGCCCTGGCCCTGCAGGACCTGCAGGACAGCCTGCTGGTGGGCGGCGGCGCCACCCTGAGCGGCGCCTACGCGGCGATCGTCGGCGATGTCGGCAACCGCACCAATATCGTTCAGGCCAACCTGAGTGCCCAGCAGGGCCTCACCGAACAACTGGAAGCGGTGCAGCAGTCCGAATCCGGCGTCAACCTGGATGAGGAAGCCGCCAACCTGATTCGTTATCAGCAATTTTACCAGGCCAACGCCAAGGTGATTCAGACCGGCTCCACCATCATGGACGCCATCCTCGGCCTGCGTTAACAGGAAAAGATCATGCGTATCAGCACCGTCACCATGTATGAGCAGAGCATGAATTCCCTGAATCAACAGCAGGGTGAGTTCATGAGGGTGGGCCAGCAGATCGCCACCGGGCGTAAGGTGGTCAACCCCTCCGACGACCCCCAGGCCGCTTCGCGGGCGGTGCAGGTGGCGCAATCCATGTCCGTCACCCAGCAGTACACCGATTCACGGATCAGCGCGCGCAACGCCCTGTCCCAGGAAGAGAGCGTGCTGAACAGTGTCAGCGACGCCATTGCCAGCGCCAAGACGCTGATGATCCAGGCCGCCAGCGACACCCTGAGTGACGCCGACCGGGCCTCGGTGGCCAGTGATCTGCGCGGCGTGTATGAAACCGTGATCGGCCAGGCCAACGCCACCGACGGCAACGGCCGCCATCTGTTCGGCGGCTACCAGGATGCCAGTGAGCCGTTCGTGCGCGCCGCCGACGGCAGCGTCAGCTATGTCGGCGATACCAATACCCGCGAGCAACGCATCGACGCCTCCCGGCTGATGCAGGTGGGCGACAACGGCCAGACCATTTTCCAGAGCGTGCACTCCAGCGCCGGCTATGTGGCGGAAGCGGACGCCGGCAACAGCGGCAGCCTGACGTTCAAGGGCCCGCAGGTCATCGATGAAAGCGACCCGGACTTCGGCAACAGCTTCCAGATCGAGTTCTCGGTCACCGGCGGCACCACCACCTACTCGGTGGACGGCGGCCCGGCGCAGGCCTATGAAGAGGGCGAGCCGGTGGAAGTGGGCGGCCTGTCGATCACGCTCAAGGGCCAGCCCGCCGACGGCGACAGCATCGAGATGGGCAAAGCGGAGAACATGAACACCGACCTGTTCAAGACCTTCGAGAAGGCGCTGGCGGTGCTTGACCAGCCGGCCGGCAACGACGCCGAGAAGGCGGCCCGTGCCAACACCATCAATACCGTCATGCGCGAGTTCGATAACAGCCTGGACAATGTGTTGACGGTACGCGCTTCGGTGGGCTCGCGCCTGAACGAACTGAATGTGGTCGACGGCGTGGCCGACAACCGGCAGCTCAACTACACCGAAACCTACTCCAACCTGATCGGCGACCTGAGCGATCCCGCCAACTTCGCGGAAGTGGTGTCCCAGTACAGCCTGCGCCAGGTCAGCCTGCAGGCCGCCCAGAAAGCCTTCGTCGACATTAAGGGCATGTCCCTTTTCGACCGCATGTAGATTTGTAGGAGCGGGCCTTGCCCGCGAAAGGGTGGCTTCCAGCCACCCGGCAGGATTCCAGAGAGGTCTTTTCTGCGCGTTCAAACAGGTCTCTGGCATCCCGCCGGCAAGCTTCGCTTGCCTTTCGCGGGCAGGGCCCGCTCGCACAAGTGAGGATCCACAACCGTCAGGAGAGAGGCGCGAGCGCCTCGACCAATTGGCTGAGGAACTGCAGCCCTTCGGAAAACAATCCCTGCAGGAAGCGGCCGAAATCGGTCATCAGTACCAGCAGCAGGAACAGCCCCAGGGTCAGCGAGGTGGGGAAACCCACCGAGAACACGGTGAGCTGGGGCGCCGAGCGGTTAAGGATGCCCAGCGACAGGTTGACGATCAGCAGCGCCGCCACCAGCGGCAACGCCAGCAGCAGGCCGGATACGAAGATGGTGCCGCCGTAGCGCACCAGCATCTCGAACCCGTTGGGGTTAAGCCCGCTGGTGCCCACCGGCAGGGTCTGGAAGCTGGTGGCCAGGGTGTCGATCACGATCAGATGGCCGTTCACCGCCAGGAACATCAGCAGCGTGATCATGTAGAACAGCCGCGACAAAATCATGGTGTTGGCGCCGTCCGGACTCACGAAGGTGGCGAACGCCAGCCCCATCTGCAGGCCGATGAATTCCCCCGCCGCCTGCACCACCGTGAACATCACCCGCAGCGCCAGGCCCATGGCGACGCCGATCAGTGTCTGCTCCACCACGATGCCGAGCCCGGCCCAGGACCACACCGGCGCCGCGGGCAGGGGCGGCAGGGCCGGTGCCACCACGATGCACAGCAACGCCGCCAGGCCGATCTTGACCCGGTTGGGCACGGCGCTGTGGCCGAGCAGTGGCGCCGCCATGAAAAAGCCCGTCAGGCGCATGAACGGCCACAGAAAGGCGGTGAGCCAGGCGTGCAGTTGGTCAAAGGAGACATCGACCATGGCGTGGGCTCAGGAAACCAGGAACGGAATGTTCTGGAACAGGGTGCGGGTGAAATCAATGATCAACGACAGCAACCAGGGGCCGGCGATGATCAACACCGCGAACACGCCGAGGATTTTCGGAATAAACGACAGCGTCATTTCGTTGATCTGGGTGGCGGCCTGGAACAGGCTCACCAGCAGGCCGATCAGCAGCGCGGAGAGCAGCAGCGGGGCGCCCAGGTAGAGGGTGACCATCATCGCCTGGTAGGCAATCGACATTACCGTTTCGGGGGTCATACGAAAAAGCTCTCCGCCAGGGATCCGATAATCAACTGCCAGCCGTCCACCAGCACGAACAGCATCAGCTTGAACGGCAGCGAGATGGTCGCCGGCGGCACCATCATCATGCCCAGCGCCATCAGCACGCTGGCCACCACCAGATCAATGATCAGAAACGGAATAAAAATGGTGAAGCCGATCTGGAAAGCGGTCTTCAATTCGCTGGTGACGAACGCGGGCAGCAGCACCCGGAACGGCAGATCCTCCGGCCCGGCCATGGGGCCTACCTCGGCGAGCCGGGCGAACAGGGCGATGTCCGGTTCGCGGGTCTGCGCCAGCATGAACTCGCGGAACGGCTGGGCGCCGCGCTCCACGAACTCGGGGAATTCAATCTGTTCCTGTTCCAGCGGTACCCAGGCCTGGTCATAGACCTTGTTGAACACCGGCGACATGACGAAAAAGGTGAGGAACAGCGTCAGCCCCAGCAGCACCTGGTTGGGCGGCGCCGATTGCGTGCCCATGGCGGTGCGCAGCAGGCTGAGCACGATGATGATGCGGGTGAAGCAGGTCATCATCAGCAGCACCGCCGGCAGGAACGCCAGGCTGCTGAGCAGCAGCAGGGTCTGCAGCTTGATCGACCACTGCTGGCCGCCGTCGGCGGTGGGCTCGCTGGTGATGCCGGGGATCGTCGCCTGGCCCCAGGCCGGATCGGGCAGCGCGCAGATCAGCGCCAGTGCCAGCCAGGGCAGGGCGCGGCGCAGCGTGCCGGACGACCAGAGCGTGCTCATCGTGGTTTCCCCGGGCCGCCGCGCAGGTTGGCTTTCAACGCCTGGGCGAAACGGCCGGCGAAGCCGTCTTCCGGATTAACCGCCTGGCCGGTGGGCGCCGGCTCAGGTTCCGGCGGCTGCTCCGGCGCCGGCCGTTCGTGCAGTTTGGTGACCTTGCCGCCGCCCACGCCCAGCACCAGCCAGGTGTCTTCCAGCTCCAGCACCACCACCCGCTCCTTGGCGCCCACCGCGCGGCTGGCCACCACTTTCAGGGCCTGGCCGGCGGCCGTCTGGCCCGGGCCGAAGCGCTTGAGCAGCCAGCCGCACAGCAGGATAAGCCCCACCATGGCGACCAGCACCAGCGCCGTCTTGCCGAACGCCGCCATGCCCAGCATGGCGTCGCCGCCGGCCTGCACCGCTTCGATGCCGGTCTTGGTCCGGGCGTCGGCGCTGCTCATCGGTTGAGCTTCTGAACCCGTTCGGAGGGGGTGATGATCTCGGTGATGCGGATGCCGTATTTGTCTTCCACCACCACCACTTCACCCTGGGCGATCAGATAACCATTGATGAGAATGTCCATGGGCTCGCCGGCCAGGCCGTCCAGCTCCACCACCGAGCCCTGCGCCAGTTCCAGCAGCTGCTTGATGGTGATGCGGGTGCGCCCCAGCTCCACGCTCAGCTTGACCGGAATATCCATGATCATTTCCAGATCGCGGGCGTCGCCGGCGCCGGTGCCGGCGTCGAACGGCTTGAACACCCGGTCGTCGGCATTGCGCGCCGGCGCGTCCCCGGTGTCGCCGGCATCGCCGCCTTCGGCGGCTTCCTGTTCGGCGAGCGCCTCGGCCCAGGGATCGGCGTCGTCGCCGCCGGCCTCTTCGCCCTGCTGTTCGGCCATGGCCTTTTCCCAGTCGTCGTCGCTGGCGTTTTGATCGGGTTTGTTGGGATCAGTCATTGCTCGGCTTCCTCGGTGCCGCCGCCGCATGGGCGTTGGCGTGGTCGATGACGCGCTGTACGCGCAGCGCCCGTTGTTCGTCGCGGCTGCCGTAATCGCATTCCAGCACCGGCACGCCGTCCACGCGGGCGGTGACGGTGTCGGGCAGATCGATGGGCAGCACATCGCCTTGCTTGAGGCTCATTACCTGGGAGATGCGGCTGGGCACGTTGACGAACTCGGCCACCAGCTCCACCTCCGAACGGCGGATCTCCCCCGCCATGCGATGGCTGAACGCCTGGTCGCCGGCGTCGCGGCCATCGGCGATCGGGTTATTGAGCTGCTCGCGCAGCGGCTCGATCATCGAGTAGGGCATGCATACCTGGAAGTCGCTGGACAGGTTGCCCACTTCCAGATGGAAGGTGGTGTTGACGATGATCTCGTTGGGCGAGTTGGTGATGTTGGCGAACTTGGCCTGGATCTCGGAACGCAGGTAGCTGATCTCCAGGGAGTACACCGACTTCCAGGCGTCCTGGTAGGCGTCGATGGCGAGCTTGAGCAGGCGCTGAATAATGCGCTGTTCGGTATTGGTGAATTCGCGCCCCTCGGACTTGGTGACGAAGCGGCCGTCACCGCCGAACAGGTTGTCCACCACCATGAACACCAGGCTGGGCGGGAACACCACCAGCCCGGTGCCGCGCAGCGGCTTCATGGCGATCAGGTTCAGGTTGGTGGGCACCGGCAGATTGCGCGCGAAGTCCTTGAAGCTCTGGTAGCGCACCGAATCCACGGTGATGTCCGCGCTGCGCCGGATCAGGTTGAACAGGCTGACACGGAAATGGCGCGCGAAGCGTTCGTTGATGATGTCCAGGCTGTGCAGGCGCTCGCGAATAACCCGGTGCTGAGACGCCGGGTCATAGGGGCGCAGGCGCGGCTCCTTGCTGGCCGGCGACTCGTCGTCACCGCCAGGCCCGTTGAGCAGCGCATCGATTTCTTCCTGGGATAGCAGATCGTCTTGTGCCATTGGCGTCCACCCGGTTTATTGCACGATGAACTCGGTGAAGAGCACATCATCCACTTGCAGTTCGGGCTGGCCGTCGTCGCGCGGCTGGGCGAACAGCTCGAGAATCTCGGCCTTGAGCGATTCCTTGCCCTGCTGCGTGGCCACGGTTTGCGAGCTCTGCCCTGACAACAGCATCAGCATGCGGCTGCGCAGTTGCGGCATGTGCTCGAGCAGGTAGCTCTCGGTCTCGGTGTCGGCGACCTGCAGGGACAGGCCCACGTACAGCAGCCGCTGGCCGCACAGCTCGCCCTGCAGATTGACGGTGAACGGTTCCAGCTTGACGTAGAGCACCGGCCGGGGCGCTTCCACCTGCTCCACGGTCTCTTCATCGTCGTCGCTGTCATCGGACAGCAGCAGGTACATATTGATGGCCACCAGAGCGCCGAGCAGGATCACCATCAAGGCGATCAACCATCCAAGTTTGCTCGACCGGTTCGGGGAATCCGCCATGGGTTGTGCCTTCCATCCTGAATAAGGGTTGCCGTTTCAGAGTGCAGTATGCCGCCGGCGCGGGCGCCGGCATGGCCGGAAAAGGCCCCGCTAAAGGGCCTATCTTCGCGTTTAGGCGTACAGATCCACGCCGCCGTTGTCGCCGCCGATGATGCGGCTCACCGGCACGCTCTCTTCAGTGGCGGCCGGCTCGCCGGCCAGGCCGTCACCGCCCGGGGCGGCGCCGCGCTGGCCGGGCTGGCCGTCGCCGTTACCGGCGAACCCCTGGCGGTGCTCGCCGACCATCGCTTCACCCAGGGCGATGCCCTGTTCGGCCAGCGCTTCCCGCAGTTGCGGGATGGCCTGCTCCACCGCGCCGCGCACCGTGGAATGGCTGGAGAAGAAATGCGCCTGGGCACCCTGGTCGTCGAGTTTCAGGCTCACCGAAAGCGGCCCCAGCTCGCGCGGGTTGAGGTGCAGCTCCATGTGCTGGTCGCCGCGTTGCGCCAGGCCCACCATCTGCTGGCCCAGTTGCTGCTGCCAGGGCGCGCTGGCCACCGGCGCCTGCAACGTGAATTGGGCGGCGGGGCCGGTGGCGCCGGCCGCGCCGGTCTGGCCGCCGGCGGGGCCGGTGGCGCCCATCACGCCAGCGTTCTGAGCACCGCCTTCCTGGTTAGCGCCGAGGCGCGTGTCCAGGCGTGACCGCTCCAGGGTGCCGTTCAAGGCCTGGGCGTCGCTGGCCCAGGCGGGCATCGCCGGCTTGGCCTCGCCGGTGGCGGCGGGGGCCGGGCTCAGGGTGTCGCCGGCGGCGCCGTCAGTGGGCAGGGCGGAAACGGTGGCCGGCCGGTTGAGGGCGTCCGGCGCGCGCATCACTGGCAGTGCCTGCGCCGTGTTTTTCGAGGCGGCGGCGGTCAGCGGTGCGGGCACGGCCAGGCCGCCGGTCATCGGGTTAGCGGCGCCGTTGTCCGCGGCGTGCTCGACCAAATCCCGGATGGCGTTTTCTTCGCTTACGCCGGCGCCGGCCAGTTCAGCCAACGGGGCCTTTTGAGCGGGCAGGGCGTCGCCGTCGCCGGTTTTGAGCCGGCTGCCGGCCAGCGCTTCCAGAGCGTTGCGCAGGGCGTCGCTGGCTTCGCCGGTGAGCGGGCGGTCGCCGCCGGCATCGAGCAGCGCCAGGGCGGCCTCGCCGCTGGCGCCGTCCGATTCGGACGCGGACAGCAGTTTCGCCGCCGCATCCCGCAGGGAGCCGGCGAAGGCCTCGCCGTCGGCGGCCGCCGGTTGCCCGGTGGGGCCGGTCTTGGCGAGGTTCTGGCTAAGCAAGGCGGTGATATCCATGGGTTATCCTCCCGTCAGTCCCGGCGCACGCGGCGGGCCATCGCGTTGTTGGTCAATTCGTCGTTGTCGCGCAGTTCGCGGCGCTGTTCCTGGCGGCGCTGCTGCTCGGCGCGGCGCGCGGCCAGGGTGTCGTAGGACGACAGTTGCCGTTGCCGTTGCTGCCAGTGTTGCTGGCTGGCGGCCACTTTTTCCTGCTGCTGGTCGAGCGCCTGCAGGGCGGTGTCGATGGCGTCGTCCAGGGAGCGGATGAAGCGCCGGTAGTTGGCCAGGGTGGCGGCGTCGATGCCGCGGCTCATGGCGTCCTGCAGGCGCCGGCAGTACTCATGCCGGTAGCGTCGCAGGGCGTCCAGCTGCGCGGCGCTCTGCGCCTGGCCACGGCGGTCGTCGGCGAGGTTGCGGCCGGCGTGGTCGCGGGCTTTGCGGCTTTGCTCGATTAATGTGTCCAGCGGGTTGGACGCGTTCATGGCACACCTCCAAGCAAGGCACCCAGTGCCTGTTGCGAATCATCGATATCGGCGCGCTCGCCGATACCCTGCTGCAAAAAGTGTTCAATCGAGGGGTACAGCTCCACCGCCCGGTCCAGCGCCGGGTCGTGGCCGGGGCTGTAGGCGCCCACACTGATCAGGTCGCGGTTGCGCTGGTAGCGTGAGAAAAGCTGCTTGAACTGCTGCGCGCGCTGCTGCTGCCCGCCGCCGACGATGGCGGTCATGGCGCGGCTGATCGAGGCTTCGATGTCGATGGCCGGGTAGTGGCCGGACTCCGCCAGCGCGCGTGACAGCACCACGTGGCCGTCGAGGATGGCGCGGGCGGAATCGGCGATCGGGTCCTGCTGGTCGTCGCCTTCGGTGAGCACGGTGTAGAAAGCGGTGATCGAGCCGCCGCCGTTCTCGCCGTTGCCGGCGCGCTCCACCAGCCCCGGCAGTTTGGCGAACACCGACGGCGGATAGCCCTTGGTGGCCGGCGGTTCGCCGATCGCCAGGGCGATCTCCCGTTGCGCCATGGCGTAGCGGGTCAGGGAATCCATGATCAGCAGCACGCTGAGGCCGGCGTCGCGGAAGTGCTCCGCCACCCGGGTGGCGTAGGCCGCGCCCTGCAGACGCTGCAGCGGCGAGGTGTCGGCCGGGGCGGCCACCACCACCGAGCGGCGGCGGCCTTCCTCGCCGAGAATGTTGTCGATGAAGTCTTTCACTTCCCGGCCCCGCTCGCCGATCAGGCCGACCACGATCACGTCGGCGCCGGTGTAGCGGGCCATCATGCCCAGCAGCACGGATTTACCCACGCCGGAGCCGGCGAACAGGCCCATGCGCTGGCCCCGGCCGATACTGAGCAGGGTATTGATGGCGCGGATGCCGACGTCGATCTGGGTGTCGATGGGCGCGCGCGCCAGGGGGTTCATGGGCGGCGAGGCCAGGGTACCGTGGGGCACGTCGTCCAGCGGCGCGCCGCCGTCCAGCGGGCGGCCGTTGCCGTCCACCACCCGGCCCAGCAGCGCGTCGCCGAGTGGGAAACGGCGCGCGCCGGTGTCGTCGCCGTCGCCAAGCGGGAACACCCGGGCGCCCGGTACCAGGCCGCTGATTTCCGCCAGCGGCATTAGAAACAACTTGTCCCCGGAGAACCCCACCACTTCCGCCTCGGCGAAGTCCGGCCGGTCGCTGCCCGGCGCCGTGATCTCGATGCGGCAGGCGCTGCCCAGGGGCGTGCGCAGGCCCACCGCCTCCAACACCAGGCCGGTGGCGCGCACCACCCGGCCGCTGGCCTGGTAGTGGGGCGCCGTCGCCACGCGCCGGGTGACGCTGTTGAGCGTGCGGCGCCATTGCGCCTGATGGAGGTTCTCGGCGGTGGTCATGGTTGCTCCCCGCTGTCGTCCCCGCCGGCTTGCGGCCGGCGGCTGCGCCGGCGCACCCGCGCCGCCAGGTTTTCCCAGCGGCTTTCCAGGGTGGCGTCCAGCTCGCCGCTGGGGCTGGTCACCCGGCAGCCGCCGCGGCTGAGTTGATCATCCGGGTGCAGCTTCCAGCCGGCGGCGTGGAATTCCGCGTGCAGTTCCTGTTCCACCAGCGCCAGGTCGTCGGGGTGCAGCCACAGGCGGGTTTTGCCGTTGAGCGCCGGTTCTTCGTGAATCAGGGTGCGCACCAGGTTAAGAATCTCGGCGGGCTCTTCGCGCAGGGCGTCGCCGGCCAGCTGGCGGCCGGTGGCCAGGGCCAGGTCCACCAGGTCCTCGGCGATGGCGTGGTCCAGGTCGGCCAGGGCGCTGCGGAATTCGTCCACCAGCGCGGCCAGCGGCGCCAGGGCCTCCTGGCGCTGGCGGGCGGTTTCGTGCTCGCCGGCGCGGCGGCCCTCTTCCAGCCCCTGGGCGTGGCCCTCCTCACGGCCGGCCTCGAAGCCTTCCCGGTGGCCTTCCCGGCGCGCTTCCTCACGGGCTTCATTGCGCAGCGCCTGCAGCTCGGCCTGATGCTGAAACGCCTTGCGCTGTTCCGCGTCGACCGTGGCAGGGCGGGCGGCGCCCGGGTCGCGGGCGCTGTCCAGTTCCCCCATCCGCCAGCGGCGCCAGCTTGAGTGGGCGCTAGACATAGGCATCGTCCCCGCCGGTCAGCACGATTTCGCCGTTGTCCGCCAGGCGGCGCACCACCTGCAGAATGGCTTTCTGTTCGCTCTCCACCTGCGACACGCGGATCGGACCGCTGGCTTCCATGTCCTCGCGCAGCAGGGTGGCGGCGCGGGTCGACATGTTGCGCAGGAATTTCTCTTTGAGTTTCTCGTCGGAGCCTTTCAGCGCCACCATCAGCGCGTTGGTGTTGATCTCCTTGAGCAGCAGCTGGATGCCGCGGTCGTCCACGTCGAGCAGGTTCTCGAACAGGAACATTTCGTCGATGATCTTCTGCGCCAGGTCCTCGCTGTGCGCGCGCACCGTTTCGATCACGGTTTCCTCGGCGCTGGAGTTCATCAGGTTGAGGATCTCGGCGGCGGTGCGGGCGCCGCCCATCTTGCTGCGCTTGAGGTTCTGGCCGTCGAGCATGCCGCCCAGCACTTCGGTGAGCTCCTGCAGGGCGGCGGGCTGCACGCCACTGAAGGTGGCGATGCGCAGCACCACGTCGTTGCGCAGCTTGTCGTCGAAGTATTCCAGCACGTCGGCGGCCTGGCGCCGTTCCAGATGGACCAGAATGGTGGCGATGATCTGCGGGTGTTCGTCGCGGATCATCTCGGAAACGATGTTGGCTTCCATCAGGTTGAGGGCGTCGATGCCGGAATTGGCGCCATTCTGTTCGAGGATGTCCTCGAGCAGGCTGGAGGCGCGTTCGTTGCCCAGCGCCTTGGTCAGCACCGAGCGGATATGGTCGCTGGAGTACAGGTTCAGCGCCGCGAACTGCTCCGACTCGTCATAGAAATCGTCCAGCACCTGGCGCATCTGGTCGTGGGAGATGTTCCCCAGCTTGGCCATTTCCTGGCTGACTTCCTGCACTTCGCGGGCGGACAGATGCTTGAATACCTCGGCGGCACTGTCTTCATCCAGGGCCAGTAACAGCACGGCGGCCCGCTGGGTGTTGTTGAGCTCAGTCATTCCGATTCATCCAGTTACGCACGATCATCGCCACCATGGCCGGATCTTCCTGGGCCATGTCCTGGAGGTCCTGGCGGTTCTGTTCGTAGGCCGAGGAGCGGCGCCGGCGGCGGCGCGGCGCCACCGGCTCGGGCTCGTCCCCGGCCTCGTCGGCGGCGGCCGGC
>Ga0207878_100290_pt1 | contig 25479 bp, 18 predicted proteins | sample LinPmetageLP41_FD_184053 | JGI IMG/M metagenome (GOLD analysis project Ga0207878, IMG submission 184053) | Marine viral communities from the Pacific Ocean - LP-41 (SPAdes) | ecosystem: Environmental > Aquatic > Marine > Oceanic | place: Pacific Ocean | collected 2010-08-27 | reverse complement strand
CATCAGGCCGCGCCGGCGATCATCGGCAGCAATCCCGGTAAGGACGTGCCGATGCATGTCATCAGCGACGATCCGGCCCTGCTTCAGGGCTTCATCGACCACGGCTTCCGGCCCGGCATGTTCCCGCCCGGGCCGGAAGCCGCCATCCCCATGGAAGACATGCGCGGCCTGCTCCACCAGATTTACGGCGATGTCACTCCTGGTGTGAAGGCGACGGCTTCAGATTCCGGCTCTTGATCAGGCTCGCCACGGTGGTGATCACCAGGGTGCCAAGGATGATTGTCATCGACAGCCAGATCGGAATTTCCGGGACCAGATGCAGCGGCTGGCCGCCGTTGATGAACGGCAGACTGTTGGTGTACATCGCCTCGATGATCAGCTTGACGCCGATGAAGGCCAGGATGAACGACAGCCCCAGGCTGAGATAGACCAGCCGGGCCAGCAGGCCACCCAGCAGGAAGTAGAGCTGGAGCAGGCCCAGCAGGGCGAAGGCGTTGGTGGTGAAGACGATGTAGGGCTCCTTGGTCAGCCCGTAGATCGCGGGGATCGAATCCAGCGCGAACAACACGTCGGTCATCCCCAGCGCCACCACCACCATGAACAGCGGCGTCACCAGACGCTTACCATTCTTGACCGTCAACAGCCGATCACGATCGAATTCGTCGGTCGCCGGCAGCCGCTTCTGGATCCAGCTCACGATCGCGTTGGGCTCATACTCCTCGTTCTCGTCATGCCCGCCAACCCCTTCGCGCACCAGCTGGAACGCGGTGTAGAGCAGAAACAGGCCGAACAGGTAGAACACCCAACTGAACTGGGCGATGGCCGCCGCGCCGACGGCAATGAAGATGCCGCGCAGAATCAACGCGATCACGATGCCTATCAGCAGCGCCTTCTGCTGATAGGCACGCGGCACCGCGAACTTGGACATGATGATCAGGAAGACGAACAGATTATCGACCGACAGGCTCTTCTCGGTGATGAAGCCCGCGAAATATTCGGCGCCGTGTTGCGCGCCCCAGACCCACCACAGTCCACCGCCGAAAATCGCTGCCAGAGCGATAAAGAAGACCGACCACCAGGCCGCTTCCTTGAAGGAGGGATCGTGAGGCTTACGCACATGGGCGTAGAAGTCGAAGATGAAGAGCGCGGCAATGCCAGCAATAGTTGCCAGCCAGACCCAGACGGGTACGTGCATAGAGGAGCCTCCGGTAGACGGTGAACGTCACCGAAAGTCTCTCCCGTCACCCTGACAGTCATCTACTGACTGTCAGGGTGACCGATAGCGCCGGGGCATATGGCCCGTGCTGACGACGCTATCGCCGGGGCGGATCGAATCGATCCTGCCCGTGGGATACTCCCCTTCCGTGCTGGCCGCATTGTGTCCTGAAGCCATGGCGTAAGCAAGCGCGGAAGCCCGCTTGGACGCAAACTTTACAACGACCAGCGACTCCGCGTCAGCCCGTCAGGACCACCGTGCGTCCGCCATGCAGGAACACCCGCTTTTCCTGGTGAAAACGCACGGCCCGGGCCAAGGTCAGGCACTCGATATCGCGTCCCCGTGCCACCAGATCCTCGGGATAATGGCTATGGTCGACCGACTCGACGCCCTGGGCGATGATTGGCCCCTCGTCGAGATCGTCGTTGATGTAATGTGCCGTCGCGCCGACCAGTTTGACGCCCTTCTCGTAGGCCTGATGGTACGGTTTCGCGCCCTTGAATCCCGGCAGCAACGAATGGTGGATATTGATCGCGCGCCCGGCGAACTCGTGGCACAACGCCGGCGACAGCACCTGCATGTAGCGCGCCAGGATGACCAGCTCCGCGCCGCTCTCTCGCACCACTCGCCGAACGGCGGCCTCCTGATCCAACTTCGTCTCCGGCGTGATCGGCAGGCAGTGATATGGCAACCCGTGCCAGCTGGCCAACGGTTCCAGGTCCGGATGGTTGGAGATGATCGCGCGCACGTCGATCGAGAGTTGCCCGGTGCGATAGCGATACAACAGATCGTTCAGGCAGTGGTCCGCCTTCGAGACCATGATCACCACCGGTAGTCGATAGTTTGGCACCATCAGTTCGAAAGACATGCCAAACTCGGCGGCGCGGGCCGCGAAGCGATCCCGGAAAATCGACTCGGCAAATTCGGCGAGTTCCGGGCGAAAGGCCGCACGGATGAAGAACTGGCCACCCTGATAGTCGTCGAACGAGTGCAACTCGGTGACGTAGCAGCTCTGCTCTTTCAGAAAACGGGTGACGACATCCACCGTCCCCAGCCGACTGGGACACTGAGCCGCCAGCACCCATACGTCTCGGGCGCCACTCACGATACCGTCTCCGTGTCGGCTACCGCAGCCCGCGGTGTCGCCGCCGCCACCTTGGCGGGACGATAGTCGATGCCATACTCCTCGCCGGCATCCAGCAACCAGCGCAGGCAGTAGTCGGCGAAACTTCGCCGCACGACCAGTTCCCACCGCTCCTCGCCGACACGCCGGATCACGGCCGTCGCCTTGGCGAAGACGCTGGTGACCCCCTTGCCTATCGGGAAAGATCGGGGATCGACATCATAGACGGTGGACTTCATCAGCACGTCGACGGCGCGCTCGCCACTGAGCTCGAGCAGCGTCTGACCGCCGCTGACGTCGACGATGCTGAAGTGGGAATCGCCCAGCGCCTCGCGCAGTTCACGCTGAAGAACAAAGCCCTCGCCAGCGGCAACGATCAGCAGCCACTCGTCCAGCGATAGCCATTGCAACGAACCGGCATCGCCCAGCACCAGTGCCTGGGGGTCAGTCGGCAGCTCGAGGCCGAGCACGGACTGGACCGACGCCGCCAGCACCTGGGGCTCGCCACGCAGCACCAGATGGTCGAGAAAAGCATGTTCGACCAGCGTGACCCGGCTATCGCCGGAAGGTTTGCTGGGAGCCCGATGATGAAGCGGCGATTGGGTCGCCGCACCCTGAACCGGATGCGGATCGAACTGAGCGACTCTAGCCATGTTGACGCTTCCCTCAAATGTTCTGACGTTGCCCTTTCGGGTCATAGAAGATCGAGCCGACCACTTCGGCCGCGTGGGTCTCGCCATTCGGCATTGGCAGATAGACTCGCTCGCCCAGCCGCTTGTGTCCGCCCTTGACCACCGCCAGCGCAAAGCCATGACCAAGCGTCGGGCTATAGTAGCTGGAGGTCACATGACCCACCATGCGCATCGGAATGGCCTGCTTGGGATCGAGCACGATCTGGGCGCCCTCTTCCAGCACCACCTTGGCGTCCAACGGCTTGAGACCGACCAGCTGCTTGCGATCCTCGCGGCGGGTATCCGAACGCGTCAGCGCACGCTTGCCGATCCACGGATAGGGCTTGTTGTAGCCAACGCACCAGTGCATGCCGAGGTCCTCAGGGGTCATCGAACCATCGGTATCCTGGCCGACGATGATGAAGCCTTTCTCTGCGCGCAGCACGTGCATGGTTTCAGTGCCGTAGGGCGTCAGCCCGTACTTGTCGCCATGGGCGAACAACGCCTCCCACACCTGCATGGCGTAGTTGGCCTGCACGTTGACCTCGAACGACAGCTCGCCGGTGAACGATATCCGATAGACCCGTGCCGGCACCCCAGCCACCGTGCCTTCCCGCCACTCCATGAACTTGAAGCTGTCGCGATCGAGATCGATATCAGTCATCTCGGAGAGCAGGTTTCTTGCTTCGGGTCCCGTCAGCGTCAGCGTCGCCCAGTGGTCGGTGACGGAGGTGAAGTAGACCTCCAGCTCCGGCCATTCGGTCTGATGCCAGATCTCCAACCACTCGAGAATGGCCGCGGCACCGCCCGTGGTAGTGGTCATCAGGAAGTGATTGTCGGCGAGACAGGTGGTGACACCATCGTCCATCACCATGCCGTCGTCCTTGCACATCAGCCCGTAGCGCGCCTTGCCCACCGCCAGCTTCTCCCAGCCGTTGGTATAGATCCGGCCCAGGAACTCCCGCGCGTCCGGCCCCTGAATGTCGATCTTGCCTAGCGTCGAAGCGTCGAGTACGCCGACCTTCTCGCGCACCGCCCGGCACTCGCGGGCCACCGCCTCGTGTATCGATTCGCGCTTGCCCCCGATCTCGCGGGGATAGAACCAGGGTCGCTTCCACTGGCCGACGTCCTCGAACGCCGCCTCGTGTTCGACATGCCACTGGTGCATGGCAGTGTAACGCTCGGGCTCGAACAGCTCTCGGCAGTGGCGGCCAACAATGGCGCCGAAATTGACCGGCGTGTAGTTGGGCCGAAACACGGTGGTCCCGGTCTGGGCAATGGTCTGCCCCAGACAGCGCGCGGCGATCGCCATGCCGTTGATGTTGCCCAGTTTGCCCTGATCGGTGCCGAAGCCCATCGCCGTGTAACGCTTGACGTGCTCGATCGACTCGAAGCCCTCCTTGGTCGCCAGCTCGATCGCCGCGGCGGTGACGTCGTTCTGCAGATCGACGAACTGCTTGGGCGCGCGCATGGTCGGCTTGTCGTGGGGAACCTGATACAGCGCGACGGCCGGCCCTTCGCGTCGGGACTCGACATCGGGAATCTTCACCGCGTCGGTATCGACGCCGTCACTCGCCAACGCGCGAGTGATCTGCGCCACGACATCGTCGAGCAGCGCGCCGGTCGGGTAGAGGCCGGCGGCGGCTCCTACCGCGCTGAAACCGTCGATATTCGAGACCGCCTGGCCCGGTACGAAGCCCAGGATATCGTCACGCCAGACCGGTCGCACGCCGGTATGCGCGGCGAGATGCACCACCGGGCTGTAGCCGCCGGAAGTGGCGACGGTATCGCAGCTCAGCGCCTCCACGTCGCCACTGACACGAAACCCTTCGATATCGATAGCGGCAATGCGCGCACCGTTGACGCGATGTCCCTTGCGATCGCCGGTCGCCTCGATGACTGCACTGCCGGTCACGATCCGGATCCCTGCCGCTTTCGCCCGTTCGACGAGTTCGCCATCCGGATTGGCGCGAGCGTCAGCGATCGCCACGACCTCGCCGCCAGCGTTCTGCCAGTCCAGCGCCGCCCGATAGGCATGATCGTTGGTGGTGGAAAGCACCAGCCGCTGACCGGGCCGCACGGCATAGCGGCGGATGTAGGTCGACAATGCCCCGGCAACCAGGTTGCCAGGCACGTCGTTGCCGGCGTAGACCAGCGGCCGCTCATGGGCGCCGCTGGCCAGAACGACATGGCGCGCCCGCACCCGATGCAGCCGCGAGCGCGACTGGCGGCGTCCATCGAGCCTCGGCGCCGTGTCACCCAGATGCTCGGTGCGGCGCTCGTGCAGCGTCACGAAGTTGTGATCGAAGTATCCGTTGGCCGTTGTTCGCGGCAGCAGCGTGACGTTGTCCATCGCCGCCAGCCGCTCGACGGCGTTACTTGCCCACTCGGCAGCCGCTAGACCATCGATCATCTCGCCACTGTCCAGCAGCGATCCACCGAAAGTCGGCTGCTCGTCGCAGAGAATCACCCGAACACCGCTCGAAGCGGCCACCAGCGCCGACATCAGCCCCGCCGGTCCGGCGCCGATCACCAGCACTTCGCAATGACGGTTGATGTGATCGTAGATATCCGGGTCGCTCTCGGCCGGCGCCCGCCCCAGCCCCGCCGCCTTGCGGATGAACTTTTCGTAGGTCAGCCACATCGATGCCGGGGCCTTGAAGGTCTTGTAGTAGAACCCCACCGGCATGAACGGCCCGCCCAGCTTGCCGATCAGCCCCATCATGTCGCGCTGGGCGTCCGGCCAGCCGTTGGTGCTGCGCGCGGTCAGGCCGTCATAAAGCGACTGCTGCGTGGCGCGCACGTTGGGTACCTGGGCGGCTTCACTCGCCCCCAACTGCACGATCGCATTGGGCTCTTCCGCGCCGGCGGCGACGATGCCTCGGGGTCGCGAGTACTTGAAGCTGCGATTGATCACATCGACGCCGTTGGCGAGCAGTGCCGAGGCTAGCGTATCGCCGGCATAGCCTTGGTAGGACTTGCCGTTGAAGGTAAAGGACAATGGCTGTTCGCGATCGATCTCGACGCCCGTCCCGATGCTCGCGGTCAGACGGAAAGGCTGGGGGGTGCTCATAGCGGTGCTCCCTGAATCGTCGCGGTCGACGTGGCCACGCACTCGGCATGAGCCATGGAGTCGGCGGTCACCCTCGGTTGCTCACCCATGCGATAGGTCTCCAGGATCGCGTAGCTGCGAGTATCGCGGGTGATGTTGAAGAACTTGCGGCAGCCCACCGCATGGACCCACAGTTCGTGGTGCACGCCGCGGGGATTGTCGCGAAAGAACAGGTAGTCGCCCCAGACATCATCGGAGACCGCTGTCGGATCCGCCGGACGCGCGATGTGCGCCTGCCCCTTGGGATGGAACTCCTCCTCCTCGCGATACTCGGCGCAGTAAGGGCAGTAGATATGAAACATCGCCAATCTCCTTCAGTGGGCCACGCCCGCGGCACCATGTTCGTCGATAAGGGCACCCGTACGAAAACGATCGATCGAGAACGGTGCCGCGATCGGATGGGCCTGGCCATGGGCCAGCGTCCAGGCAAAGACGTTGCCGGAACCCGGCGTCGCCTTGAAGCCCCCCGTTCCCCAGCCGCAGTTGAAAAAGAGCCCTTGCACCGGCGTCTTGGAAATAATCGGACAGGCGTCCGGCGTGGTATCGACGATGCCGCCCCACTGCCGATTCATGCGGACACGGGAGAACATCGGGAACATCTCGACGATCGCCTGTAGCGTATGCTCGACCACCGAGAAGCTGCCGCGCTGGCCGTAACCGAGATAGCCGTCGATGCCCGCGCCGATCACCAGATCGCCCTTGTCCGACTGGCTGATATAGCCGTGAACGTGATTCGACATGGTCACCGTATTGAGAATCGGCTTGAGCGGCTCGGACACCAGCGCCTGCAACGGGTGCGACTCCACCGGCAGCTGGAAACCCGCCATTTTCGCCAGCACGCCGGAGTTGCCGGCGGTAACGCAGCCCACCGTTCTGGCGCCGATGTCGCCCCGATTGGTATGGACGCCGACGATCTTGCCGTCGAGGATCTTGAAGCCCGTCACCTCAGTCTGCTGAAGCAGATCGACGCCGCGTGAGTCCGCGCCGCGGGCAAATCCCCAGGCCACCGCGTCGTGCCGGGCGACGCCGCCGCGCGGCTGCCACGAAGCCCCAAGGACCGGATAGCGCGCGCGCTCGGAAGTATCCAGCGCCGGCTCGATCTCCTTGATCTGATCGGGCGTGACCACTTCGCCATCGATGCCGTTGAGGCGGTTGGCGTGAACGCGGCGCCGAATGTCGCGCATGTCCTGCAAGGTGTGACCGAGGTTGAGCACGCCACGCTGGGAGAACATCACGTTGTAGTTAAGATCCTGCGATAGCCCTTCCCACAGCTTCATCGAATGCTCGTAGAGCGCGGCGGATTCATCCCACAGATAATTCGAGCGCACGATCGTGGTATTGCGTGCCGTATTGCCGCCACCGAGCCAGCCTTTTTCGATCACCGCCACATTGGTGATGCCATGCTGCTTGGCCAGGTAGTAGGCCGTGGCCAACCCGTGCCCCCCGCCGCCGACGATGATCACGTCGTACTCTTTCCTGGGTGTCGGATTACGCCAATGCCGCTGCCAGTTCTCGTGATGACTGAGCGCGTGTTTGACCAGACTGAAACCGGAATAGCGTTGCATGAGCCCCTCTCTACGCCACGGCGGACGGCGATATCGATCCTTGGATCGATGACTTTCCGCGATGGTAGCGTCCACCTTCGGGGGCATGATGTTCTGCGACGTCACGCTCAAGCGTGTTTGCGACATGACGATGCGATTTGCGACAGCGCTCGATCAGCGCAGAAATTCATGGTGGCGACGAAAAACGCCGCTCAGGTCGAGCGGCGCCAGCAATTTCGCAACAGCGATCACCCCATCGCTTCCACCGGCTTGCGGCGATGGCACGTCTCGGCGTGGTCGTTGACCATACCGACGGCTTCCATCCAGGCGTAGACGATAACGGGGCCGACGAACTTGAAGCCGCGCTTCTTGAGCGCCTTGGAGATGTCGAGGGAGAGCGGGGTCTGGGTAGGCACCGGGCCGTCGTTCTCGAACGAGTGCTGGATCGGTCGGCCGCCGACCATGCCCCACAGAAATTCGGAGAAATCTTCGCCGTTGTCGCGCATGGTGAGGTAAGCACGCGCGTTGCCGATCGTCGCCTCGATCTTGGATCGCGAGCGGACGATGCCCGCGTTGCCCATCAGGCGCGCGACATCACGCTCGTCGTACTGCGCGATCCGCTCGGGATCGAACGCCTCGAAAGCCTCACGAAAGGCGTCGCGTTTCTTGAGGATGGTGAGCCAGGAGAGCCCCGCCTGAAAGCCATCCAGGATCAGCTTTTCCCACAGCGCCCGGCTGTCGTACTCCGGCACGCCCCACTCTTCGTCGTGATACTCGGCGTTCAGCGGGTGGGTCTGGGCCCAGGCGCAGCGCGGCAGGTCAGGGATCGGTTCACTCATCATCGGCTCTCGTGGGATTGTTTTCGCGGGGTCGTGGTGGGGCCGATTCTGCCGCCTATCACTGGCGCAGCCAAACGAAAAAGCGCCGACGATGCCCGAAGGCATCGCCGGCGCTTTTTGACAGCGTCCCGAAACTGGCGCTAGTGCGTTTTCTTGCGCCTCGAAACTGGCGCTAGTCGTGGCTCGTGGCTCGTGGCTCGTGGCTCGTGGCTAGCGAAGCGTCCCGTGTGGATCGATCACGAACTTCTGCGCCGCGCCGCCATCGAAGTCAGCATAGCCCTGTGGCGCTGCATCCAGCGAGATGGTCTGGACGTTGACCGCGCGGCCGATCTGCACCTTGTCGTGGAGAATCGCCTGCATCAGCTGACGCTGATAGCGCATGACCGGCGTCTGGCCGGTGTGGAACGACATCGCCTTGGCCCAGCCGAGACCGAACTTCATCGAGAGATTGCCTTGTTTGGCGTCTTCGCTTTCCGCGCCGGGGTCTTCGGTGACATAAAGCCCGGGGATTCCGACCCGACCACCCGCCTGAGTGATCTCCATGGCGGCGTTGAGCACCGTCGCCGGCTGCTCATGAGCATGATTGTGTCCATGGCAGTTGGCCTCGAAGCCCACCGCATCCACCGCGGCATCGACCTCCTGCACGCCCAGCACCGACTCGATCAGTTCCGACATGCTGGCGTCCTGCTTGAGATCCAGCCCCTCACAGCCGAAGCTGCGCGCCTGCTCGAGGCGCTTGTCGTTCATATCGCCGACGATCACGCAGGCCGCGCCCAGCAGCTGGGCAGAGACCGCTGCAGCCAGCCCTACCGGGCCCGCACCGGCGATATAGACCGTCGAACCCGGCTGCACGCCAGCCGTCACGCAGCCATGGAAACCGGTGGGGAAGATATCCGAGAGCATGGTGAGATCGAGGATCTTCTCCATCGCCTGCGACTTGTCGGGGAAGACCAGCAACTGGAAGTCGGCATAGGGCACCATCACGTATTCGGCCTGACCACCGACCCAGCCGCCCATGTCGACATAGCCATAGGCACCGCCGGGGCGATCACCGTTGACGTTGAGGCAGATATGGGTGTCGCCGCGCCGGCAGTTACGGCAGCGCCCGCAGGCGACGTTGAACGGCACCGAGACGATATCGCCCTGCTTGATGAACTCGACGTCGCGACCGCATTCGATCACCTCGCCGGTGATCTCGTGCCCCAGTACCAGCCCTTCGGGCGCGGTGGTGCGGCCACGCACCATATGCTGGTCGCTGCCGCAGATATTGGTCGTCAGCACCTTGAGAATGACGCCGTGATGACACTGGCGATCTCCCAGGGCCAGTTCGGGAAAAGGGATGCTCTCGACGGCAACCTTGCCGGCGCCGCGAAAGACGACACCGCGATTGGCGGATGAAGACATGGCATAAACTCCAATAAACGTGAAAAAAAGGCGCCCTCGACTTCTATCGAAAGGCACACCCTCAGCGTATGAGGTCGCCACGACAACAGCGAAGTCCATAAGTCGCAGAGCCCGTCGTTGAACGGGAAGTTGCTGAACTGGATGTCGCCGGTCTAGAAGTCGATGACGACCTTTCCTCTCGGCTTCGAGCAGCAGGAGAGAATGAAGCCTTCCGCTTCATCTTCCTCGGTGATGCCGCCGTTGTGCTCCATCTCGACCTCGCCTTCGAGCTTCATCACCCGACAGGTGCCGCAAATCCCCATCCCGCAGGCCTTGGGGATATGCAGCCCGAGCTTGGCCGCCGCCGAATGGATGGTGTCGTTTTCGCTGACGCGAATGCTCTTGCCGCTGCCGGTGAACTCGACAGGGACCAGATCGGCGGCATCCACCTCTTCGGCATCGAATTCAGCCTGTTCGGCGAGCTCCAGCACATCCTCCTGAACGCTCAGTGGCGTCGCTCCGAAAGACTCCTGGTGATAGCGCGACATGTCGAAACCATCTTCCAGCAGCACCTGACGGATCGCGTTCATGAAGGGTGCGGGGCCGCAGCAGAACACTTCTCGATCCAGGTAGTCGGCTGCCATCAGCATCAGCATCTGACGTGTCAGGTAGCCGCGAAACCCGGACCAGGCCTGACTGAGCTCGTCACTGCGCTCGCAGACGATATGCAGCCGGAACTCCGGCAGCCGCGAGAACATGTGCACCAGCTCACGGTGATAAATGATGTCGTTGGGCGCCTGGGCGCAATGAATGAACTCCAGATCAACGGCGGCATTGGTATCGAAGAACCAGCGCGTCATCGACATCAGCGGCGTAATACCGACGCCGCCCGAGAGCATCAACACCTTTTCCGCCGGATGGTCGATGACGTTGAAATCGCCCACCGGCCCATGGACCACCATCGGCTCCCCGACCTTGAGGTTATCGTGCAGCCAGTTGGAGACCTGACCGCCGGGCAGCCGCTTGACGGTGATCGAGAAACTGTAGGGGATCGACGGTGAACTGGAGATGGTGTAGGAGCGCATCACCGGCTGCCCGGCGATCTCCAGCTCCAGCGTGACGAACTGCCCCGGCTTGAAGAAGAACATCAGCGGCTGGTCGGCCATGAAACAGAACGTTCGAACGTTCCAGGTTTCTTGAATGACCTTGACGCATCGCACCTGGTGCCGACCATTGGCCCAGGTTTGTGTATTGACCGGATTGAAGAATTCCATCGCCACCGCGCTCGATCAGGGGAAATGGCTTCGGCGAACTGACATCGCCCCGTAGCGCCGTTTCCAGTGAATGACTCTCAAGAGCGGATTCTGGACACGCCGGCGCTGCCCGGCTTACCTACCAGCGACATAAGCATGTCAACCACACCCAAAACCCTGCGAAACCCCAAAATGGGGACGAAAACTCACCCTCGGGGAGGCAATCACACGTCCATGACTTTGCGGTCTCGATGGGTGACGCCTGGATGGACATTCCTGCCTGCCGGTCGTCCCCAATTCGACGAATGTCGCGGGTGGACAACTTCATCGGCAACATCTGGGCGACACTTCGTCGAAAGGATGAAATCGCCGCCACAGCCACATGTCATTGATCCGGTCGCTTTTGCCGAGACGCGAAAGCGACGCTACCCCTGATGAGGATGCGTTCATGTCTCCACTTCCACGCGACAGCCTGGAGGATTCGCTCGCCGATACCCGTCAAACCGTGGCCGATATGCTGGACCAGCGAGCCCCCCACTTCTCGCTGCCACAGCCGTTCTACAATGATCCGCGCCTGTTCGCACTCGACATGCAGGAAGTATTCGAAAAGCAGTGGCTATTCGCCGGCATGAGCTGCGAGATCCCCGCAAAGGGCAACTTCTTCAAGGTCGAGATCGGCAGCAACTCGATCATCGTGGTCCGCGGCGCCGAGAACCGTATTCAGGCGTTCCACAATGTCTGCCGTCACCGCGGCTCGCGGCTGTGCCTCAAGGACAAGGGCAAAATCGCCAAGCTGGTCTGTCCTTATCATCAATGGACCTACGAGCTGGATGGTCGACTGCTGTTCGCTGGTAGCGACATGGGCGCCGATTTCGACATGAGCGCCTACGGACTCAAACCAGTGGCGGTAAAGAGCGCGGGCGGGTTCGTGTTCGTCAATCTGAGCGACGAACCGGAGCCGATCGACGACTTCCTGGTCTCGCTGGAGCACTATCTCTCGCCCTACGAGATGGACAACGTGAAGGTGGCGGTGGAATCCAATATCGTCGAACGCGCCAACTGGAAGCTGGTGATCGAGAACAATCGCGAGTGCTATCACTGCAACGGTGCTCATCCCGAACTGCTCAACTCGCTGATCGAGTTCGACGACACCGACGACCCGCGCTCCACCGGCGAATATCGCGACCTGGTCGCCCGCAAGCAGGCCGACTGGACCGCCTGCGAAGTACCGTGGCAGCTGGCCCGCTTCGGCAAGCGCAATCGCCTCACCCGCACGCCGCTGATCGACGGCATCGTCTCCATGACCATGGACGGCAAACCGGGCTGCCACAAGCTGATGGGCCACATGCCCAACGCCGACATGGGCTCGCTGCGTATTCTGCATCTGCCCAATTCGTGGAACCACTTCATGGGCGACCATGCCGTGGTCTTTCGGGTACTGCCGCTGGGTCCGCAGGAGACCCTGGTCACCACCAAGTGGCTGGTTCACAAGGATGCCGTCGAAGGCGTCGACTACGATCCCGAACGGTTGCGCCAGGTGTGGGATGCCACCAATGACCAGGATCGCCGGCTGGCCGAGGAGAACCAGCTCGGTATCAACTCGCTCGCCTACCAGCCAGGCCCCTACTCGACGACCTACGAGTTCGGCGTGATCGACTTCGTCGACTGGTACAGCGAAACGCTGCGGGCCAATCTCGGTGTCGACCAACCTGCAACGCTGCAAATCGCCGCCCGGTAACCGTCACTCGGTAACAATTATCCGGCAACCTTCATCCAGTTGGCGGGGCATCCGATGAGCGATAACGAAAAAGGCGCCCCGTTTCGGGAGCGCCTCAGACTGCTGACAAGCTCTGGTGCCTCCCCCGGAGCTTGTCAGCAGTCTGAGCCCGGCGCCAGGCCGGGCTCATGACTCGCGCGATCAGCTTACCAACGGTACTTCAGGCTGCCGATGACGCTACGAGATTCACCGTAATAGCACCAGTAATCACAACCGCTGACGTAATCTTCATCCGTCAGATTCGTGACATTGACCTGAGCGGTCCAGTGCGAATCGATGTCGTAGCTCGCCATGGCGTCATAAAGCGTATAGGCCGCCACTTTGGTATCGCTGTACTGAGGCGAGTCCACGCTGGTGCCGATGTAACGTGCCCCGGCGCCCAGGCCTAATCCATCCAGCGCACCCCGCGTGAAATCATAGTCCAGCCATAGCGACGCCTGATGACGCGGTATCAGCCCGGCCCGAAGCTCCTTCTGGGTATCGCTGACATCCACCGTCACGTCGGTGTAGGTGTACGCCGCGGTAATCTGGAGGTTGTCGGTCACGTAACCCACGCCTTCCAGCTCGAAGCCCCGCGAATGGCGCTCTCCTCCCTGGTTGCTGGAAGCGCCGCCGCTGGGAAAGAGCGTGTCGCTCTCTTTCAAGTCGAAAACAGCGGCAGTCACGTATCCATCCAGCCAATCCGGCGCGTACTTCAGACCTAGCTCCCACTGCTTGCCTTCGCTGGGCTGGTAAGCGTCTCCGTCGAGATCGTTGCCGATATTGGGGGTGAACGATTCGCTGTAGCTCAGATAAGGCGAGAGACCATAGTCACCGAGGTACATCACTCCGCCGGTATAGGACATCTGGGTGTCGTCGTAGCTCTGATCTTCGCCACCGTCCTGCTTGTTGGTGACGTCGACGCTATCGTGGCGCGCACCCGCCAGCAGAATCCAGCGATCATAAAGGCGCAACTGATCCTGGACGTAAACACCGATCTGCTCCTTGCCCTGGTCGTAGTAGGTGGGCGCAGAGGGCTCGCCGAGGCCGCTGTTCCGTGGGTCGAAGATATCGATGGTGTCGTAAGCGAAGTTGTCGCGACTGAGATAGTCGGCATCCAGATGCTGATAATCGAGCCCCACCAGCAACGTGTTTTCGGTGTTGTCGGTATACCAGCTACCGATCATGCGGTTATCGATGGTAAAGGCGTCGTAGCTGCCGTCGCGATAGGTCAGACCCCGGACCGCGTTGCGCCCATCTTCGGTCATGTAGGACGGGTAAGCCGTGCGCAAGAACAGATCCAGCGAGGCCAGGCGGGCGTTCTGCTGAAATTTCCAGGTGTCGTTGAAGGTGTGTTCGAGCTCATAGCCAACCGCGATCTGCTCGTGCTCGAGACGATCGTTATCGTTGTCACCGAGATCGGTATCCCGATCCACCTTGCCGAACGGTGTGTCGTCGACGGAACCGTAGGGTAGATAGAAGACGTTGGCGGGCGTGCCATGATCGCGTTGGTAGCTGGCCAGCAGCGTCAGCGTCGTTCGATCGGAAAGATCCACCGCCAGACTCGGCGCGAAATAGACCCGTTCGTTATCGGTGCCGTCGAGCTCGCCATCCTGGTCCCGGAATAGACCGACGAAACGATAGCGCACGTCACCGCTGTCGGTGACAGGCCCGGAGGTATCGATGCCGAGCTGGCGATGGCCCTTGTTACCGGCCTGGATCTCGAACAGCCCTTGCGTGTCTTCGGTCGGGCGCTTGCTGACAGCGTTGATGATGCCGCCGGGAGGCGCCTCACCGTAGAGAATCGACGCCGGTCCTTTCAGGAAATCGACCCGTTCCAGTCCGAAAGGCTCGGTTTTCCACCACAGGTAACCCGCCTCGCGAAACAGGCGCAAGCCATCCTGATAGGTCGAATCCTCACCCGAGAACCCTCGAAAGAAGAACCAGTCCGCCTTGGCATCATTGCCGTAGGGTGCAGAGAGTGCGCCAGCCCGATAACGCAATACCTGGTCGTAGCGATTGACCGAGCGTTTTTCCAGTTCCGTGTCGTTGACGACGGAAGTGGCCCGCGGCGTCTCCAGCAGTGGCGTGTCGACCTTGAGCGCCGTTCCCGTGACCACTACCGTATCGTTGGTCACGCTGGCCTCCTGCGCCGTGGCAGCCGCCGCATAGACAGACAGCAACGCACCGCTCATGACGGCGAAAGTGTTCCCTGATTTCATCGGATCGAATGCCCGTTGTATGACGTTGTAGGAGCCGGCAGCGATTTGCCGGATATTGTCCCGAGCTGATTCTAAATGACAATCACTCTTATGTGTATTAACGATTAGCACTCGATCGCCAGCGTTGATTGATAACGATTGTCATTCGATCTACCATCATCGCCCGCAGCGACTTCCGCCGCCCGCGTTTCAAATCGGAGGGCGCCCGAGTCTTTACTTTCCGTCATCAGGAATTCGTCGCTTTGTCGCGTGCCCGCCCTTTCATCGTTCTCTCCGCGATCTGCCTGGTTTGGGTCATGGTCTTGATGTCGGGATTGGCCATCGCGTCGATGGGTGCGCAAGCTCGAGACGACTCGCCAGGACGCATCGCCGCCTCCAACTGGACGGTGGCGGAGACGCTGGTCGCGCTCGGCGTCGAGCCCTACGCCGTCTCCGACATTCCCAATTACGACGAATGGGTCAAGGCGCCCGCGATTCCCGCATCGACGCTGGACATGGGGCTGCGCAACGAGCCCAATCTCGAGATGCTGGCCCAGGATCCACCGGATCTGCTGATCACCAGCGCGCTGTTTTCTCGCGACAACGCGCGTCTCGAGCGGCTGATGCCGGTCAAGGTGATCGATAACTTCTCTACCGATCAGCCCTACTACGAGGCGACCCTGGCGATGACTCGCGAAATTGCCAGATTGACCGGGCGCCAATCGCAGGCAGAAATCCTGATCGCCGAGACGAATCAGATTCTGGATCGGGCGGCGCAGGAGCTGAAGGATGCAGCGACACCGCTCTATATCGTCCAGTTCAGCGATGCCCAGCACGTTCGCGTCTTCGGCCAGGGCAACATGATCGGAACCCTTTTTTCACGTACCGCCTTGACCAATGCCTGGACCGGCCCGACCAATGCCTGGGGCTATGCCAGCATTCCGATCGATCGGCTCGCGGAGCGTCCCGAGGCGCGTATCGTCATCATCAAGCCCTACCCGCGCGGGGTCGGTGACGAGCTCGCCAAAAACCAGGTCTGGCAGCACCTGCCGGCGGTTCGCGAGGGCCGCGTGAGCTATATCGACCCCGTCTGGCCCTACGGCGGATTGATCTCGCTGCAACGGTTGGCCCGCTCGCTGGTCGAAGTCAGCACCCCGAGCTCCGCGGCAATGGAAAGCCACCCATGACGCTGCGTGCGAAAACACCGGCCTGGTTCGCGGCCTGTCTGGCGCTGCTGGCTCTGGTTCTCGGCTACGCCACTCTCGAGACCCAGTTCGCCGATCTGTCGGGGCACTGGTGGCAAGCCATCGTCGCTCCGGACGACGGGCAGATCCGCCAGATCGTGATGCACTACACCTTCGTTCCACGACTGCTGGTGGCGCTGCTGGGCGGGGCGGCACTGGCACTGGCCGGCTGTCTGATGCAGCAGGTGCTGCGCAACCCGCTGGCGTCGCCGGCAACGTTGGGGGTGACCAGCGGTGCCCAGCTGGCATTGGTGATCGCCACGCTGTGGGCGCCCAGCTGGATGCTGGCCGGCAAGGAATGGATCGCGCTGGTGGGCGGCATCGTGGCGACGCTGCTGGTTTTCGCGCTCTCCTGGAAGCGACGTCTGGCACCAATGGTGGTGGTGCTCTCCGGCATGGTCGTCAGCCTCTATTTCAGCGCCATCAACAGCGCGCTACTGCTGTTTCACCAGGAGAGCCTGTCGGGGCTTTTCATCTGGGGCTCCGGCGCGCTTTCGCAGGATAACTGGCATGACACCCGGTTTCTGATCCTGCGCCTGGCCATCGTGGTGGTACTGGCGCTGCTGCTGCTACGCCCGCTGTCGCTGCTGGATCTCGAGGAGGACGGCGCCAGGAGTCTGGGGATTTCGCTGCGCAAGCTGCGTTTCGCGGGGCTGGGGTTGGGAATCTTCATTACCGCCTGCGTGGTCAGTGCCATCGGCCTGATCGGCTTCATTGGCCTGGCAGCCCCCGCTCTCGCCCGGCTTTCCGGGGCGCGCACGCTGCCCCAGCGTCTGGTCTGGTCGATGATTCTGGGGGCACTACTCCTCGCCGTGACCGACTTCGCCGTGCAGCAGCTGGCGCCGTTTACCGCCTCGCTGCTGCCGACGGGCGCCATGACCGCCGCGCTGGGAGCACCGCTGCTGCTGTGGCTGCTGCCGCGGCTGAAAGTCGGCGGCACGCGCCCGACACCCAGCACGGGTTTGACACTGCCTCGTGAATCGCGCCCGCAGCGGCGGTTATGGATTCTGGCGGGGTTGACGATCGTCGCCTGTGCGCTGGCGCTCGTCGTCGGCTTCATGCTCGATGCCCATTCGAGAGTTCCCAGCCTGGCGGGGCTCGATGATCTGGCACTGATCGTCGATTGGCGCCTGCCGAGAGTGGCCACGGCCGCGGCTGCCGGGTTGATGCTGGCCCTCGCCGGCACGCTGTTGCAGCGAATGACCGGCAACCCGATGGCCAGCCCCGAAGTCCTGGGGATCAGCGCCGGCGTGGCGATCGGCGTGATTGCGCTGATGCTGTTGCCGCTGGGCATCGCCCCGCTCAGCGGCTCGGTGATGGGATTCAGCGGCGCGGTCGTTGCCCTGCTGGTACTGATCGTCTGCAATCGCCGCAGCGGCTTCGCCCCGGAGCGTCTACTGCTGACCGGTATCGCCATCTCGTCGCTGCTGGATGCCATGCGAGCGATCGTGCTGGCCAGCGAAGACCCCCGAGCGCAGCAACTGCTTTCGTGGCTCGGCGGCTCGACCTATTACGCCAGTCTGACATCGACCGCCTGGATCGCGGTGATCGCACTGGTGCTCACCCTGTTGACGCTGCCGCTGCAGCGCTGGCTGACGCTGCTCCCGCTGGGCGCCCCCACCGCCAAGGCGCTGGGCATGGACGTGGATCGTAGCCGCCTGCTGCTGCTCGCACTGGTGGCGCTACTGACCGTCGCCGCGACGCTGGTGATCGGACCGCTGTCGTTCATTGGCCTGATGGCCCCGCATATGGCACGGCTGATGGGCTTCCACGGCGCGCGCCACCAGTTGATCGGGGCAGGGCTATTGGGAATGCTGATAATGGTCACCGCCGACTGGCTGGGCAGAAACCTGTTCTTTCCCTACCAGTTGCCGGCAGGCCTGATCGCCGCGCTGATCGGCGGCGTCTATTTCATGTGGGGATTGCGACGCCTCTAATCCGCTTCGGGACGCGACGATCAAGTCCCGCTAAACACGGGCAGCAGATGACGCTCTATCGCCTCCCGCACCGAGGGCAGCATCACGTCGGTATGCTGCATCAGCTCACGAATGGCCGGTTCCAGCCCTTCGACTCCCTTAGCGCGATGGCAGCCCGCGGCCAACCGTGCACAGGTCTCGGGGCAAGCCTCTTCCGGAATACGCACGCCTAGAGATACCAGTCGTTGACGAAAATCCTCGCCATCGATGAGATCGACGATCATCATGCCCCACCTCCCGTTTGACGTTGTTGACATCCACCACGCGGCTGCCAAGTAACCGGCCACTCCGCGTCCTACTCTATTCCGATTCTCGCCCCTAAATCCGTCTCTCGCCGACCGCTTATATCCTGATGCGCCTGAGGCCGTCGATACGCAGATCGTCGATCCGTTGCTGTCATCCCGTCGAACCGGCCAGCATCCTACTTGGCGCCAAACCGCTGTCGGAGCGAATGCCGAAACTGATGGACTATTGATCTGTGGCAGACGATTTTTCGCTAACGGACGGGGCTGTTTCTTTGCCCAGTATTTTCTCTTCACGCAGATAGTCGATCAGCTTCTCGGCCGCCTGCTCGGGTGTCAGATCGGTCAACACCTGACCGCCGGATGCAGAGGACTTGGCGGCCGCAGCGCGGAAGCGATCCCGGGCATTGCTGGATTTCACCACCTTGAGCCGCTTGGGCCTGGTTCGCGCGGGTTGCCAGCGCCAGTCGCGCCTGCCGACATCGACCAGCGCGTCGCTCGCCGGGACGAGATCGGTGACGATATCGATCCTGCCGCGCCGCGCCGGTCCGAAGGCGCTCTGGCGGGGCGGAGGCGCCACGCCATCGACAGCGATCAGACACGGCAGACGAACCTCGAGGCGTCGACGCTGACCTTGTGGCAGCGCCTGCAACACGGTCACGGAATCCCTGTCGCAGCGCTCGATGGCCGCAACGCTCGTGGCGACCGCCCAGCCCAGTCGTTCCGCCAGCAGATACGCCACCATTCCCGAACCCTCGCCGCACTCGGCACGCTGTCCGGTGAGCACGAGCCCGGCATCGGTTTGCTCGAGCCAGGCCGCGAGAAGAGGTACGGCGTCGTCCTCGGCGTTCATGGACAGCAGCGACAGCACGCCATCACCATCATCGCCGAGCCCGTGATACATGCCCAGGTACTCTCTCAGACACGCCTGCAGCGACGCATCCTCGGGGTCGCCGGCATGGACCAGCGAGAGCTCGGCCCCGACCAGCGCCAGCCCCATTTCGACGGCGCGGGCGTCTTCCCGGGCCCGGCCGGCGCGCCCGGAGACCGGGTGACGTCCACTCGAGACCAGCGCCACCGTCTTCACGTTGGCGTTCGATTCACGCGGCGACATGTCGGGACTCCTCGGCTTGCCACTGCGCCGCCGGCTCGGACGCGGCACTGACCCCGGCCCCGGGCTGACCCAGCCGCTCGCAGACGGCCCCTAGCACCGCATCGCCGTCGGCGATGATCGCCAGATCGGCGCGCTTGACCATGTCGCAGCTGGGGTCGTTATTGATCGCGATGATCCGTTGGCACTTGGCGATACCCTGCAGGTGCTGCACCGCGCCGGAGATACCTACGGCGATATAGCAGCTGGCGGAAACGAATGTTCCCGTCGCACCGACCTGCCGGGCGCGCGCCATGTTGCCGTCGTCCACCGCGACCCGGGAAGCGCCCTCGCTGGCTCCCAGCACCCGAGCGGCGTGATGATAGCCCTCCCAATCGCGAACGCCGCGACCGGCAGAGAGAATGAATGGCGCCTGGGCGAGCGGTATCTCCTGCGGATCCACCGCGACCCGACCTCGGTCGACGATACCCGCCGCCACCGCCGTGGCCGAAGTGGCCGAAGTGGCCGAAGTGGCCGAAGTGGCCGAAGTGGCCGCCGTCTCGATCGTCACCGGCCGAGCTTGGTGATGCGTCTCGCTGACCGGCTCGGCGCATTCCGCCAACGCCAGCACGATTCGCGGCACGTCACGCTGGATATCCTGGCGATCTCCGGCCCGGGACAGACTCTGGCCGGCGGCCACCTGCCACACTCGCGTGGCCGGGCGAGCGCTGTCTGCGTCATGGCGAGCAAGCCGCGCCGCCAGGCGTCGGCCGAGGTCGCCGCCGCCCGGGAAGGCGTCCGCAAAGATCCAGTGCGCCGGTGACAGATTCGTCTCGACACGCTCCAGTGCTGCGAGACGAGCTTCCGGGTCATAGGTGTCACCCTCGACGCTCATCGACAGATCGATCCAACGATCGGCGCCGGCGTCCTCCAGCGCGTTCACAGTGCTGTCGAAAGTGACTGCGGTCACCGCCATATCGTGGCCGGCCGCGAGCTGCCGGGCGAGACCGAACAGGTCGCGGTCGTGATCGCTCAGCCGCCCTTCGGGCAGTTCCGGCACGACCATCACCAGGCCACTCGGCTCGTCAATCACCACCGAAAGACGCGATGGCCCGCGCTCGTCCGATGCAGATGACGATGCCAAGGTCAGGGGCTGCGCTTCGACGGCGGCACCACTGCGATCGATTCGCTTGATCCCATTGGTCCCGATCGCGCCCAGCGCATGCGGATCGATGCGGACGACGCCCTCGCGACTAATCCAGCGCCACGCCGGACGGGCCAATTCGTGATGGCGCGGATGCAGCCGGTTACGCCGGATACGTTCGACGTGTGGGTCAATGCGTCTGACACTCATGCCGTGACCTCCTCGGGGGCTTCGGTGCTGGCGCCGGCCGTCGGCGTCACGGCCGGTTCCATCAGCGCCTCGGCGACCAGCTCGGCCAGATCCTTGATCTGCGGGCGTGGCTCGACCACGCCCTCGAGCATCGCCGTGCACTGCGGGCAGGCCACGGCGACGGTGGTCGCGCCGGTGGTACGCACGTCCTCCATGCGCATGTCGGGAATGCGCGACTTGCCGGGCACGTCGGATAGCGCGGCACCACCCCCACCGCCGCAGCAGCGCGAGCGAAAGCCGGAGCGCTCCATCTCGGCGACTTCCAGCCCCAGCGCGGCGAGCACCTGTCGCGGTGCGGCGAACTCGCCGTTGTAACGCCCCAGATAGCACGGATCGTGATAGGTAATCGTTTCGCGCGTCACCCCCGGTTGCGCGGCCTTGACCGACAGGCGCCCGGCGTCGAACAGCTCGGCGATGAAGGTGGAATGATGCCGCACCGTGTAGTCACCGCCGAAGGCCGGATATTCGCGACCCAGCACGTGGAAGCTGTGCGGGTCAGCGGTAACGATGCGCTGAAAGCGGTAGCGAGAAAGCGTAGCGATATTGCGCTCGGCGAGGCGCTGGAACGTCGCCTCGTCGCCCAGCCGCCGAGCGACGTCTCCGCTATCACGCTCCTCGTCACCCAGCACGGCAAAATCGACGCCGCCAGCCCGCAGTATCTTGACCAGCGCGCGTAACGTGCGCTGGTTGCGCATGTCGAAGGCACCGTCGCCGAGCCACAGCAGCACGTCGACGCCTGCGGGACGATCCTGAATGCGTGGGATCTCGAGATCCGTCGCCCAGTCGAGTCGCGAGCGATTGTCGAGCCCGCCAGGGTTGTCAGTGGCGATCAGGTTGTCGATCGCCGCCGCGCCCTTTTCCGGCGTCTCGCCGCGCTCCAGCGTCAAAAAACGGCGCATGTCGACGATAGCGTCGACGTGCTCGATCATCATCGGGCACTCTTCGACGCAGGCGCGACACGTCGTGCAGGCCCATAGTGTCTGGGCCTCGACCAGCTGCGGCACGATCGACTCATTCGGCCCACCCCTGTGGTGTCCGAAACCGGATTTGCCGACATCGATACCGGACTCTCTTTGTGGATGCCCGGAGCCGGCGTAGCGGGCATCGCTGCCGCCGGCCATGCCCACGACCATGTCCTGAATCAGCTTCTTGGGATTGAGCGGCTGGCCGGCAGCGAAAGCCGGGCACACCGCCTGACAGCGACCGCACTGCACGCAGGCATCGAAGCCCAGCAACTGGCTCCATTGGAAGTCCGCTGGCTTTTCGACCCCGAGTTTTTCGGCGGTCAGATCGAGCGGGAACAGCGCGGTGGAACGGCTGCCACGATGAACGTCATGACGCTCGCTCGAATTCGGATCAGGATACTGATCGTCGAAACGCTCGGGCCGGCGATGAAACGCCAGGTGCACGGAGCCGGCGAAGGCGTGCTTCATCGGCCCGCCCCAGCCCATGCCGACGATCATCTCCAGCAGCCCCCATCCGACCAGCGCAATCAGCACCACCGCCAGCACGCCGCCACCGAAGGTCAGCGGCGCGATGCCGATTACGGGCAAGCTGATCAGGAACATCCCCACCGAGTACGCCAACAGGCTTTTCGACAGCCGCTGCCAAGGCCCTCTGGAGAGTTTTGCCGGGGGATTGAGACGGCGGCGATTGACCGCGAGCGCACCGACGAACATCACCGCACTTGCCGCCAGCAGCAGACCACCGAGAATCGGGTTGTGCCAGCCGAAGCCGTGCACCAACACAGCCAACGCCATTGCCGCGACAAAACCGCCAGCCGTCGCCACATGGGTATGCGCTATCGCCTTGTCGCGGGCGACGACATGATGCAGATCGTTGAGATAACGCTTCGGCATCAGAAAAATGTGGGCCCACACGACCGGCGTTTGCCGACCCTGACGCCACAGCCGCGCGCGACGCAGCGCGCCGATCACGCCCACCGCGAGCGCCGCGAAGATCAGAATGGGGAGTAGCGTCTGCAACATGGTGCTTCTCCGAAAAAGTCGCTGGTGTCGGTCATATCGACGCTTTCAGCCAGCGATGTCCTGCCTCCCGCCCTCGCATGGAACGGCTACAAGCGATGACGAGACCAGGCGAATTGTGAGGAGCCAGCGGAGTGGGCGTGTTTGTCCATGAGCATGGCGACGAGCAATTCAACGCCGTATCGTCGAGCGCAGTCCGTTCCCCTCACAAATCCTTGCAGAGCCGGAGTGCATCATAAATCGCCGCATGCGTATTCCTCGGCGCCACGCAGTCACCCAACCGGAACAGCGCGAATTCGCCACTCTCCGCCAGTGTCGGCTGCGGCTCTATAGCGTAGAGCGCCTCGAGATCGATCTGGCCGCGATTGCGCGAGCGCGCCTTGAGCGCGTAGTAGAGCGACTCGTCCGGGCGCACGCCGTTCTCGACGATCACCTGATCGACCACCCGCTCTTCCTGCTCGCCGGTGTATTCGTTTTCCAGCAGCGCCACCAGCTTGTCGCCCTCGCGGTAGACCTTGTGCAATGCAAGATCGCCGGTCATCACCACCGCCTTCTGATAGAGGCTGCGGTAGTAGGTCGGGAAGGTGGTGCCGCCAATGGCGACGCCGGGTTTGGTGTCATCGGTAACGATCTCCACCGTCGCACCCTTGCTGGCGCAGTAGTCAGCAGTGGACATGCCGCTGAATTCGCACATGGTGTCGTAAATGAGTACGTTCTTGCCTGGCTCGACCTTGCCGGAAAGGATGTCCCAACTGCTGATCACCAGGCCGTCTTCCGCGCCCCACTCCGACACCTGCTCGAGGAACGGATGGCCGCCGTTGGCGAGCACCACCACATCCGGCTGCAGGTCGCGAATCGTCGAGTCGTCGGCACGTGTTTCCAAATGAATGTCGACGCCGAGACGCGAGAGCTCCATTTCGTACCAGCGAGTGATACCGGCGATCTGATCGCGCTGGGGCGCCTTGGAGGCCAGGGTGATCTGGCCGCCGAGCTGGGGCTCGGCCTCGAACAGCGTGACATCGTGGCCGCGCTCGGCGGCAACGCGGGCCGCTTCCATCCCACCGGGGCCGCCGCCAACCACGACGACTTTTCGCTTGGTCCCGCTGGACTTCTCGATGACATGCGGCAGGCCCATGTACTCCCGCGAGGTCGCGGCATTCTGGATGCAGAGCACGTCGAGCCCCTGATACTGGCGGTCGATGCAGTAGTTGGCGCCGACGCACTGGCGAATCTGGTCGACGTTGCCGGCCTTGATCTTGGCGATCAGGTGCGGATCGGCGATATGGGCACGGGTCATCCCGACCAGATCTACATAACCCCCTTCCAGCACGCGCTCGGCCTGGGTCGGGTCCTTGATGTTCTGGGCATGAATCACCGGGACCGAGACCACTTCCTTGATCCCCGCCGCCAGATGCAGGAACGGCTCCGGCGGGTAGGACATGTTGGGAATCACGTTGGCCAGCGTATCGTGGGTATCGCAGCCGGAGCCGACCACGCCGAAGAAGTTGACCATGCCGGTGGCGTCGTAGTAGGCGGCGATCTGCTTCATGTCGTCGTGGGACAAGCCATCGGGGTGGAACTCATCGCCGCAGATGCGCATGCCGACGCAGAAGTCGTCTCCCACTTCGGCGCGCACGGCCTTGAGCACCTCCATGCCAAAGCGCATCCGGTTCTCGAAGTTGCCGCCCCATTGGTCGGTGCGCTTGTTGACGCGAGGACTCCAGAACTGATCGATCAGGTGCTGGTGCACAGCGGAGAGTTCGCAGCCGTCCAGCCCGCCCTCCTTGACCCGCCGCGCGCCCTGAGCGAAGTCGGCGATGACGCGCCAGATCTCTTCTTCCTCGATGGTCTTGCACGTCGCGCGGTGAACCGGCTCACGAATGCCGGACGGCGACATCAGCGTCGACCAGTTGTGGCCGTCCCAGCGCGAACGACGGCCCATGTGAGTGATCTGGATCATGATCTTGCCACCATGCTTGTGCACGGCATCGGCGAGATTCTGGAAATGCGGAATGATGCGATCGGTGGCGACGTTGACCGAGCTCCACCACTGCTGGGGGCTATCGATGGAGACCGGCGAGGAGCCGCCGCAGATGCACAGCCCGCAGCCGCCCTTCGACTTCTCTTCGTAGTATTTGACGTAGCGCTCGGTGGTCATGCCGCCGTCGGTGGCGTAGACCTCGGCGTGCGCAGTGCTGACCACACGGTTGCGGATCGTCAGCTTGCCGATCTGGATCGGCTTGAATAGGGCCTCGAATGCCATCTCAACAATCCTCAGTTCGCAGGCTTGACGATAAACAAGCCGTGGTCGTAGCCTGCCTCGGCGCCGCTCTGGGTCTGCTCGGCCTGGGTGCGCAGGCTGCTGCCGCGCGCTTCGAGAATCTGATCCATGGCGCCGGCGAACCAGCCGGTGAACATGTACTCCTCGCGCTTGCCGGTCTTGCCGAGCTG
>Ga0207878_100288_pt1 | contig 25635 bp, 24 predicted proteins | sample LinPmetageLP41_FD_184053 | JGI IMG/M metagenome (GOLD analysis project Ga0207878, IMG submission 184053) | Marine viral communities from the Pacific Ocean - LP-41 (SPAdes) | ecosystem: Environmental > Aquatic > Marine > Oceanic | place: Pacific Ocean | collected 2010-08-27 | reverse complement strand
GTGCGGAACCCCTTGGGGTTGATGATCTCGCCGAAGCGGGTCAGGCGGCGGGCGTAACCCTTGTCATGAGTCAGCCACTCGAAGAAGGCTTCGTCCTGGCCCTGGGTGAAGTCTGTGCCGATGCCGATGGCGTCCTCGCCGACGATGTTCATGATGTAGACGATCGCTTCGACGTAATCCTCGATGGTGGCGTTGACGCCGGCGCGCAGGAACGGGGTGAACATGGTGACGCCGACGAAACCGCCATGATCGGCGATGAACTTGAGCTCGTCGTCACGCTTGTTGCGGGGATGTTCCTTAAGCCCGGTGGGCAGGCAATGGGAGTAGCAGACCGGCTTCTTCGACTCGAGGATGACCTCTTCGGAGGTTTTCGATCCGACGTGGGAGAGATCGCACATCATTCCGACCCGGTTCATCTCGGCGATGACCTCGCGTCCGTAGCCGGAGAGACCGCCGTCGCGCTCATAGCAGCCGGTGCCGACCAGATTCTGGGTGTTGTAGCACATCTGGGTAATCCCGACGCCCAGCTTCTTGAACACCTCGACGTAGCCCAGGTTGTCTTCGAAGGCGTAGGCGTTCTGGAAACCCAGGATGATTCCCGTCTTGCCCTCTTCCTTGGCCCGGGTGATGTCGCGCGTGGTCAGCACCGGACGCACCAGCTCGGCGTTGTCGCGCATCAGCTGGTTGACGCCGACGATGTTGTCGACGGTCGCCTCGAAGTCCTCCCATACCGATACCGTGCAGTTGGCGGCAGTCAGGCCGCCCTTGCGCATATCCTCGAACAGGGCGCGATCCCACTTGGCGATGATCAGGCCGTCGATGATGATGGCGTCGTCGTGCAGAGATGACGTCGGCATGGAAAAGTCCTCCTGGGTTTGTGCGTCTTTCAGGGCCGTTGCGGCGCCGGGGTACATCGTCGAATGCCCGAAGACGAGCGTTCGGGGCAGCATATCCCTGCGCCCGCGCGCCCCGGCGACCGAAAGCGAATTCCAGTGTTCCGATTGCGTCACGCCCGTTTGTCTGCCTGCGACAGTTGGATCTAACGGAGGCGATCACGCGAGACGCGATTGACGCGCGAGAGCGCGTTGGATAGAACAGTCGATCCGGCTCAGGACTGTCGCCTGTGCGACATGGCCGCAACGCTGCCGGTCACTCTCATCCATGCCAAGGAACATGAATACTCTCGTCCATGCCAAGGAAGATGAATCGAATGACTGAGACCGGAACATCGCATCAATCCAGCGGCTGGTTGAAAGGCGTTCGCGAGGCGATTCCCCTGCTGGGCGGCTATATCCCGGTGGCGATCTCGTTCGGTCTGATCTCCGCCCAGGCCGGCTTCAGCACGATCGAAACGCTGGCGATCTCGACCCTGATCTATGCCGGCGCTTCGCAGTTTTTATTCGTCGGCATGATCGCCAGCGGCTCGCCGCTATGGCTGACCGTGGCGATGACCCTGCTGATCAACGTGCGCCATGTCGTCTACGCGCCCAACATTGCGCCGTGGCTGCCGAAAAGCCGCTGGTGGCCGTGGTTGATGCACGGCCTCACCGATCAGGTCTTCGCCCTTGCCCATAGCCGGCTGCCGCAGCTGCCCGAGCACCAGCGCGTCGGCTGGTTCCTGGGCGCGGCATTACTGGCCTGGTTCAGCTGGATCGCGGGCTCGTTGCTGGGTGCGGTGGGGGGCGAGTGGCTGACGAGCCGCTGGCCGCTGCTGGGCGAGGTGATGCCGTTCGCGCTGCCGGCACTGTTCGTGGTACTGATCGTGCCGCGCTTCACCTCTCGGCGCTGGGCCGCAGCGCTTAGTGTCAGTATCGCGATCGCCCTGCTCTGCACGTTGACCGGACTGACCAATATCGGCATTCCGCTGGCTGCCGCCTGCGGGGCGCTCTGCTTTTACCTGATCCGCCTGCCGAAAATAAACAGGCGGGGAAATGCTGAATAAATCGGCGAGCAGAATGAAGCGCAAGGCGCAAGGAGCGCAGAAACCGGAGCATATGGGTTTATATGTGAGGATTTCGAGCACCGCGCAACGAAGCCGATTCACCTGCGCAGACATTTATGCAGTATTTACCAAAGGAGGGCACCCATGAGCCTCTCACTCTGGATAGGCATGGTGATCGCCGCGCTGGGAACGTATCTGATGCGGCTGCTGCCGCTGCTATGGATGCAGAAGCGCTTGAAACGCAGCGATCCGAACGGAGCCGTCGATGCCCTGCCCAAATGGCTGGTGATTCTGGGGCCGATGATGATCGCCGCGGTACTGGGCGTGTCGCTGGTGCCGCGCACGCCCGACATCGCCGGCTGGCTGGCGACAATTATCGGGCTGGGCGTCACGCTCGTCGTCTGGCGTCGTACGCGCTCGCTGGGCTGGCCGGTGATGTGTGGCGTACTCACGTTCGGGATCGTGGTGATCCTGGCCAGGGTTGTCTTGTAGCCGTCTGCATCAAGACATCACAAGACGGCGAGCGGTACAGCGACAGCAAGCAACAAAACGAGCAACAAAACGAGCAACAAAACGAGCAACAAAACGACATCAGGCGGCACGAGGCTGCCCGATCCATTAACGGAAATCGTCGCTCTCCGTTCAGCTCAGCTCAGTTCAGCCCAGCGCGATACTGGCGTAGGTCGGCTCTCCCCGAGCGTGGCTCAACGCGACGGTCGCGCTGCTGGATTGCATCAACGGATCGTTGCCCGTCAGCGGAACGAAGGCCGGCTCTAGACGCTGAATCTTCAGTGTTTCGCCGCGATCCTCACGCGGCGGCGTACCGAAGAATCCCCGGTAGCATTTCGAGAAATGAGGCGTGGAGACGAACCCGCAGGCAGAGGCGATCTCGATGATCGGCAGCGGAGTCTGCTTGAGCAGCTGCCGCGCTCGCGTCAGCCGCAGCTTGAGATAGTAGCGCGACGGCGAGCAGTGAAGATGACGCTGGAACAGTCGCTCGAGTTGACGCCGGGAGACATCGACGTAGCTTGCCAGCTCATCGAGCTCGATCGGCTCCTCGATATTGGCCTCCATCAACGCCACGATCTCCAGCAGCTTGGGCTGGGTGGTGCCCAGCACGTGCTTGAGCGGCACTCGCTGCTGATCGTCTTCGCCACGAACCCGTTCGTAGATGAACATCTCGGAGATGGCTGCCGACAGCTCGCGGCCGTGGTCGCGGCCGATCAGGTTGAGCATCATGTCCAGCGGTGCGGTGCCGCCGGAGGCGGTAAAGCGATCGCGATCGATCGAGAACAGCCGCGTGCTCCAGGCGGTGCGCGGGTAGGCCTCCTGAATCGCGGCCAGACACTCCCAGTGAATACTGGCGTCGTATCCGTTCAACAGCCCCGCCTGGGCCAGCGCCCAGCTGCCAGTGCAGACCGAGCCGATTCGTCTCAACTGACGGTGGCGGTTCTGCAGCCAGGTCAGCAACGCCGGCGTGACGGACCGCTGCGGCGCGACACCCCCACAGATCACAAGCCAGTCGAGCCGCAGCGGTGAGTAGGCGCTGGCATCTGGTGTCACCTGAATACCGTCACTGGCCCGCACAGGGGCGCCGTCCATCGTCATCACGTACCAGCGATACAGCTCGCGGCCGGCCAACTGATTGGCCATACGCAGCGGCTCGATCGCCGAGGCTAGCGAGATCAGGGTGAAGTCTTCCAACAACAGGAAACCCAGTGTCTGCGGCTCCGGAACGGCGTCGGCGCGGCCGGTGCCTCGCGCGGGGTTGATTGCCATTTCATGTCTCCTCCAAGGATGTAGGACGGTTATTGTTATCAGGGTTCCCTGGCGTCTGTCGGTCTCAATCCATGGCGATGACATCGGCTTCGGACGACTCGTGACAGCGGCCGTCAGGCGACTCTTTCAGCGCCTTGACGACCTGATTCGACTGTAATCCCTGTGGCGATACGACGCATGCATTTTTATCTCTCCGCGACAGACTAACCGCCATCAGATACTTCGATGTCGCTTTTAGAACCAAAAGCAGTCGGTTAGGCGAACTGATGTCGCGGTCCTCATCGATATCGCCATCCCCAAAGTGAATAAAAAATCATTACTGTTTGCAGTTGATAACAAGTATCATTCACCGCAATTATTCACCTAGATCGATGGATGCACCTAGCCTGTCATCCGATTGATAGCACGATCCATCACCTCATCATTGGGTTCCCATCATGTTGGTACCATTTTTAATCATGTTGAGAGAGGGGCTGGAAGCAGCCCTCGTCGTCGGCATCATCACCAGTTATCTTCGTCAGACCGGCCGCGGTGCGTGGATGCCCGCTGTATGGATCGGTATCTTTCTGGCCGCCGCCCTCGCCCTGTTCGTTGGCGCGGGTCTGCAATTCGCCAGCGCCGAATTTCCCCAGCGTCAACAGGAGTTGTTCGAGGCTGTGGTGGGCTTTCTCGCCGTCGGCGTCCTGACCTGGATGGTGCTGTGGATGCGCCGCGCCGCCCGCGGCATGCGCCAGGAGCTGAATCAGGCACTCGATCAGGCCTTCCGCAGCGGCCGCCACCACACCTACGCGCTGATCGCGATGGTTTTTCTCGCCGTGGCGCGGGAGGGGCTGGAATCGATCTTCTTTCTGCTCGCCGTTTTTCAGCAGAGTTCCAGCGCCCATGCGCCTTTGGGCGCCCTGCTCGGTCTGGGCGTTGCCGCGGTCGCCGGCTTGGCTCTCTACCGTGGCAGCCTGAAACTACCACTGGGCCACTTCTTCCGCGTGACAGGCATGTTCATTCTGTTGGTCGCTGCGGGCCTATTCTCCGGTTCCGTTCGCGCGCTGCACGAAGCCGGGCTGTGGAATCATGCCCAGCAGGTGGTATTCGATCTCAGCAACACCCTGCCGCTGGATACGCCGCTCGGCTCGCTTTTCGCCGGTATCTTCGGCTACCAGCCGGCCCCCACGGTCAGTGAAGTGGTGGCCTATGCCGGCTATCTGCTCTTTGCGCTATGGCTGTTGCGGCCGCGCTCGTCCTCCCGCGTGACGCCGGCGGCGCACGCCCGGCCAGAGCGAGCGTGACCCCATGACTCGCACCGTTGATCTCGTCCCGCCGTCAGCTCGAGCAATGCGACTCGGGCTCGTCATGTCGTTGCTGCTGATGCTGTTTGCGCTGGGTGTATTCGCCCTATCACTCGGGGCCGTCAGATCGCCAAACGACGAGGGTTATCGGGTCAACGTCACCTCAAGTGGCTGCGAGCCGAATCGTCTGGAAGTGCCCGCCGGACAGCGAACCTTCACCGTGGTCAATCGATCGGATCGAGCCATCGAGTGGGAGATCGTCGACGGCGTCATGGTGCTCGCGGAGCGCGAGAACATCGCCCCCGGCCTGCGCCAGCCGCTGACCGCCACGCTGAAAGCCGGCGACTATGCGATGACCTGCGGTCTGCTCAGCAATCCACACGGCACCCTGCACGTCGTCGCCGGGGAATCGGATGCCGAGACGCCCGCGCTTTCCGCCACGGCCTTCGTCGGGCCGCTGGCCGAGTATCGTGTCTACACCACGCTGCAGCTGCGAAAGTTCCGCCGCAGCGCGGCTGAACTTCAAGATGCCATCGCCGCCGACGATCTCGAAGCGGCGCAGCAGGCCTATCGGGAAGCTCGTCGCATCGATCTGCACCTGGCCATGCCGATCGGCCTGTTCAGTGATCTCGACCAGCGTTTCAACGCACAGGCCGCCGACTTCGAGCAACGCGAGGACGATCCCGCTTTCGTCGGCTTCCATCGGCTCGCCGGCGGCCTGTTCGAGCGTCAGAGTACCACCGGCTTGAGCGGCGCGGCCGAACAGCTGGTGGCAGACGTGGACACGCTGACCGTCAGGCTAAAGAGCGCTTCGATTCCGCCTGCGCAGCTGGCAGATGGCAGCTCCCGCGTCCTCGAGACGTGGCTCGATCATCATCGCGACAACGACGCCATCGAGCAGCGCGACCTCGCCGATCTGGTCGCCCTGACGGAAGGTGTCGACAAGATCGTCTCGCTGCTGTCGCCACTGCTGGAGAGCCAGTCCCCGGAGACCCTGCAAACGCTCGAGACCAATCTTGCCGCCCTGCAGCGGAATCTTCAGACGGATGCCGATTCGTCCGTATCCCGAGACGCCGCTGATGACGCTGACCTGCTGCAGGCAACCCGAGCGTTGGCCAGGTCGCTCACCGACATCAATCACGCACTCACCCTGGAAGGCTAACGAACCTGTTTATCGCTTATGAGTCAGTCAGATCATTCGTCACGCTGTCCTTTTTACCGGGCCGGTCGATCACAGCCCGGTCGATCACAGCCCGGTCGATCACAGCCCGGTCATTCACAGTCAGCGCATCCAGCACCGGCCGCAGCGACGCCCGATCGTCCGGAGCGACGGCGATTTCTCAAAGGTGCTGGAATGTCCGGGCTCGGCGTCGCACTCGGCGGCATCGCCCTGGGCAGTGGCTGCCCCGCCCGGGCGCTGGCCGCCACCGGACACGGCCAGGACGTGACCAGCGCGCCACAGGAACAGGATTCACAGCTGCGCTACCCGTTCCATGGCACGCATCAGCAGGGGATCGTCACGCCCCGCCCGGCCAGCGGGATGCTGGTCGCCTTCGACGTGCTCGCGCGGGATCGAGACGACCTGGAGACGTTGCTGAAGATCCTGACCGCGCGCATTGCCTTTCTGACCCAGGGCGGAAGGATCCCCGAGCGCGATCCACTTTTTCCTCCGCCGGATTCAGGCATTCTGGGGCCGGAAATTGCCCCCGATGGGCTAACCATCACTCTTGCAGTCGGAGACTCGCTGTTCGATGACCGCTACGGGCTGGGTAACGTGCGGCCCCGGCATCTGCAGCGCATGCAGGGCTTTCCCAACGACGCGCTGGAGGCCGCGCGTTGCCATGGCGATCTGGCACTGCAGATCTGCGCCAATACGTTGGATACCGGCTACCACGCGCTGCGCGACATCATCAAGAACACACCGGGGCTGCTGATGGTGCGCTGGAAGCAGGAAGGCACCGTGCCACTGTTGCCGCCCGCACCGGGCGATGTCGATGGCAGCGCCCGCAATTTCCTCGGCTTCCGCGACGGTTCCGCCAACCCCGAGAGCGACGACGAAGCGCTGATGGACGAACTGGTGTGGGTTGGGCAGGACCACGACGAACCGGCCTGGGCAACCGGCGGCAGCTATCTCGCGGCGCGGATCATTCGCAACTTCGTCGAACGCTGGGACCGTACCCCGCTGCATGAGCAGGAGATGGTCTTCGGTCGTCGCAAGATGAGCGGTGCGCCGCTTTCCGAAGCAGGTTCGAGCCAGGAAGCCGAGGGCAAGGAGCAGGACGTTCCCGACTACGCCCGAGATCCCGAGGGTGAGATCACCCCGCTCGATGCCCATATCCGCCTAGCCAATCCGCGCACGCCGGAAACGGAGGGGAATCGCATTCTGCGCCGGCCGTTCAACTACTCCAACGGCGTCGAGGCCAATGGCCAACTCGATATGGGGCTGCTTTTTCTCTGCTTTCAGGCCGACCTGGAGACGGGGTTCATCACCGTTCAGCGACGCCTCGACGGCGAACCGCTGGAGGAGTACATCAAGCCGGTGGGCGGCGGCTACTTCTTCGTACTGCCCGGCGCGCAGGACGATAGCGATTTTCTGGGTCGTGGCCTGCTGGCCGCGTCCGCCTGAGTCAGTTCGATGCAGACAGCAAGAGTCGATAGGGAAAACAGACTTAGAAAACAGATGTTGAAAACAATAGCTCTCGCGACGACGAGCCGCTGATTCATGACCGCCGACTGGCACCCGGATCATTCAACGGAGACACACCATGAAGACCTCGATCATACCGAAAACGTGGATCGCCGCCGGTGCGCTCGGCCTGCTGTCGCTGACCACCACTGCTCAGGCCGACGTCGCGCCCGAAGCCCTGGTCGGCCCCGTCGCCGACTACAAGCTCTATGTGCTCGACAATCTGGAGCAGCTGGTCACGCATACCGAGGATTTCACCGCTGCCATCCAGGCCGGTGACGTGGACAAGGCCCAGGCGCTCTACGCCCCGACGCGGGTCTACTACGAACGCATCGAGCCCATCGCCGAGCTTTTCGCCGATCTCGACGCCAGCATCGACGCGCGCGAAGACGATTACGAGAGAGGAGTCGACGATCCCGACTTCACCGGCTTCCATCGTCTGGAGTACGCGCTGTTCCACGACAGCAACACCAAAGGCATGGAGACCTATGCCCAGGGTCTGATGGACGACATCAACGATCTGGACAGCCGCGTTCAGGACCTGACCTTTCCGCCCAAAACGGTCGTTGGCGGCGCTGCCGCGCTGATGGAAGAAGTCGCAGCAACCAAGGTTTCCGGCGAAGAGGAACGCTATAGCGGCACCGACCTGTGGGACTTCCAGGGCAACGTCGACGGCGCTCGTGAAATCTTCGATCTGTTCAAGCCGCTGGCAGCCAAGGAAGATGCCGACTTCGTCGAGCGCGTGCAGGACAATTTCGACGACGTGGAAGCGACGCTGACCGACTATCGGCTGGACGCCGACGATCCCGATTCGGGTTTCAAATCCTACGACAAGGTTAGCGATTCCGATCGTCGCGCGCTGACCGGCGCGGTGACGGTGCTCGCCGAGGATCTGTCGACACTGCGCGGGTTGCTTGGATTGAACTGAGCCGTCCGAACGCCTGCTGATTCCACAGTTTTCAAAGTTTCCACAGCGCCGATGACTGCCGACGCTGTGGATACCGGCTACTTTTCAACCGTTGCCACGCATTGCATCACAGATTCGACGCAGCCCTCACCCGCTCGCGATCCTCGTCGAGCGTCAGCCCGTTGTCGAAACGCTTGACGAGCCGTTCCCGATGCTCTCGAGCGAGGCGTTTGATGCCGTCGTCACCGACTCCGGCCAGCGCATTCAGCGCCTTCTGCAAGCGAATGCCGATCTCCACTATCGCGGCGCCGTCCCGCGCGATCGGCGTGAAGAAGTCGTCGAGCACATCAGCTGTCGCGAGCGGTTCGACGAAGACATGAGCAGCAGGCTGTTCAGTTTCATCGATACCGTCGGCAGCATGTCGTACCCATGGAGCCAGCACGCGAACGCCGCAGCCAATCACGTCGATTGCGGTACCCGGATCGTTGATGCCGGTCGAGAGCGCCCGGGAGGCGACTTCGGCCAGCACGATGATGCCGAAACGCGGATCCTGATCGAAACGTCTCGAGGGGCCAATGGTGAAAGCACCGGCAATTTTTTTGGCTCGCTCGTCATTCGTCTCCAGGCTAGTTGCCAGCACGATACCGCTGTCGACAAATTTTCCCGGAAGTGCCTGAACGTAGATCGCCTCTCGCTCATTCGTCGCCAATGAATCGAGCATTGGCATATCGATATGCTGGATGTAGCCAATCTTGTCGGTACGAATGGAATGCAGCCCCGGGGGACATTCTTCCGGCATTGCCTGACCGCCGAGGTAAGGGTTCTCGATGCGAGCATGGACCGCGTTGTTTGTAGCGCGCTCGACCTTGGCGATCGTGTCTCGAACACGTCCCAGCCGGGTCAGATAGCCCGCCCATTTGATCAGCTGGTAGACCATCAACACGATGACGACGAGCGTCGCCGCGAACAGCAGCGTGCGGCCGTCCTCGTCGTAGATCCCGGCCGCCAGCGCGATGATCCCGACCAGACTGAACAGGAAGGCGCCGATGAAGGTCGCAAGCGTGTTCTGCGTAACGCGGTCTTCGATCAACAGAAGTGTAGCCCGCGGGCTGACGTTGCTGGTTGCCGAGCCATAAGCCGTTACCATCGCACCCAGCGAGAAGGTCGTCACCGTCAGCATGCTCGAGGCAATGATATTGAGAATGCTATCCACCGCGGTGGCCCCGATGCTGATCACGGACGGTACATTCAGCAAGGGTGACACCAGCCAGGCGATCAGCGCGGTGAGCACGCCGCCCAACGAAAAGAGTGTCGCGCGATACCACAGAGAATGACGCAACTGACGCCACACCCATCGAAAACGCCCCACCATGCGACTCTCCTATCCCTGGATATTAATGAATCACAGTCTAAGAATCACAGTCTAAGCGAAACGAACGATTGGTGAGTCATTTGCTTACTCTTATCGGCTCTGTGAGCGGATCTGGCCTGTCATTGTTTTCGCACCCCGACCTATCCCTCGCCCTATCCCCTCGTATCCCCTCGACCTATCGGCAATCGACGCCGATGGTGGCTCAGTGCTAAAAAGAAAGTTTATCCATCGTCCCGCTCGGGGCCGATGACCGCCACGAATCAGCCAAGGAAAGCCCATGAACTCAGCCGAATCCTCGATCGATACTGTCGTCTACGTTGCCAATTCAGGCGACGGCACCATCGGCAGCTATCGCCTGGACCGTCAGACCGAAACGCTGATCCCGCTAGCCACAACGGAGGCGGCAGAGAATGTCATGCCGTTGGCCATCAGCCCGGACAAGCAATTCCTTTACGCCGCCGTGCGCGGAGAGCCGCTACGGGTGCTGAGCTACCGCATTGAAACGGGTACGGGCGCGTTGACGCCTATCGGCAGCGGCGCCCTTTTCGGCAGCATGGCCTATATCGCTACCGACCGATCCGGACGCTATCTGCTGGCAGCCTCCTATGGTGGCAATGTGGTCAGCGTCAGCCCCATCGACGGTAACGGCGTCGCCGGTGATGCTACCCAGACGCTGGAAACCGGCAGCCGTGCCCACGCGATCCTGGCGACACCCGACAACCGCCATGTCTTTGCGACCAACCTGGGTGACGACCGGTTGGCCCAGTTCGATTTCGCCGACGGCGCGCTGGCACCCAACGACCCGCCTGCCGCGGAGACCGCCAACGGCGCCGGCCCGCGTCACTTCGTGTTCTCTCCCGATGGACGCTTCGTCTATGTGCTGGGCGAGTTCGACGCGACCGTGACCACCTTCGCGCTGGATGCCGAGGAAGGCACGCTGACACAGGTCGCGGTCTGCGAGGGGCTGCCCGAAACCCTCGAACTGGCGCCGGGCATGCCCCGCGAGGAGATCCCGGCTGGCGACGACACCCCTCGCGTCTGGGCCGCCGACCTGCACATCACCCCGGACGGCTGCTATCTTTATCTTTCCGAGCGCACCGGCAGCACCCTGAGCACGCTGCGGGCCGATCCCGAAAGTGGCAAGTTGCAGTACGTCGCCAATCAGCCCACGGTGAAGCAGCCCCGCGGCTTCGATATCGACCCCACCGGCCGTTATCTGGTCGCCGCCGGCGAACTGAGTGACCATCTGGCGCTTTATAGACTCGAACCGGCCAGCGGTGAATTGATCCACGTCAGCGACGCGCCGGTCGGCAACAAGACAAACTGGGTGGAAATCGTGCGGTTCGCCTAGTCGTGCCGCTTCCGCCGGCGCGCCACATGAATGCGTTGGCCACCTGGCACTGGTATACTCCTGCACAATCACAGGTTGTCGACAACTTGAAAGCACTGATGCCGCATCCGAGTTCTTGTCAGGAGCGCGACACTCGTGCCATTGCCAAAGCTCGTGCCATTGCCAAAGAGAGGTTAACGAATAGACATGTCCAATACCCCGAAGATCATCTACACCCTGACTGACGAAGCGCCTGCACTGGCCACCTACTCTCTGCTGCCGATCATCGAAGCCTTTACCGGCACTGCGGGCATCACGGTCGAGACTCGCGATATCTCCCTGGCCGCGCGCGTGCTGTCACAGTTTCCGGACCTGCTGAGCGACGAGCAGCGCGTCAGCGACGATCTGGCCGAGCTGGGCCAGCTGGCGACGACGCCGGAAGCCAATATCATCAAGCTGCCCAATATCAGCGCTTCCGGTCCACAGCTCAAGGCAACCATCAAGGAGCTGCAGAGCCAGGGTTACCCGCTGCCGGACTATCCGGACGAGCCGAAGAACGACGAAGAGAAAGCCATCAAGGCGAGTTACGACAAGGCCAAGGGCAGCGCGGTCAACCCGGTGTTGCGTGAAGGCAACTCCGACCGCCGTGCGCCGAAATCGGTCAAGAACTACGTCCGCAAATATCCGCATCGCATGGGCGAGTGGAGCAGCGAATCGCAGTCTCACGTCGCTCACATGAACGAAGGTGACTTCTACGGCAGCGAACAGTCCGCCGTGATCGCCAAGGCCGGCAAGCTCAAGATCGAACTGCAGCAGAAAGACGGCACCCACATCACCCTGAAAGACGGTCTCACGGTCAAGGAAGGCGAAGTCGTCGACACTTCGCGCATGAGCGGTCGTCGCCTGCGCAACTTCATCGATAGCGAAATCAAGGATGCCAAGAAGCGCAACGTGCTGTTCTCGTTGCACTTGAAGGCGACCATGATGAAGGTCTCCGACCCTATCATGTTCGGCATCGTGGTCGAGGAGTTCTACAAGGACGTACTCGAGAAACACGCCGAGGCGCTCAAGCTATGCGGTTTCAACTCCAGCAGCGGTATCGGCGATCTCTACAGCTCGATCGAATCTCTGCCCAGCGAACAGCAGGATGCGATCAAGAGCGATATCGACGCGCTGTATAAAGAGCGTCCGCCGATGGCGATGGTCGACTCCCACAAGGGAATCACCAACCTGCACGTGCCCAGTGATGTAATCATCGACGCCTCGATGCCGGCGATGATCCGTGACTCCGGCAAGATGTGGGGAACCGACGACGCACTGCACGACACCAAGGCGGTGATCCCTGATCGCTGCTACGCGACGATCTATCAGACCGTGATCGAGGACTGCAAGAAGCACGGCGCCTTCGATCCGACCACCATGGGTAGCGTGCCCAACGTCGGCCTGATGGCGCAGAAAGCCGAGGAGTACGGCTCCCACGACAAGACTTTCCACATCCCGGCGGACGGCACCGTGGTCGTCACCGACGACAACGGCCAGACGCTGTTCAGTCACGATGTCGAAGCCGGCGATATCTGGCGCATGTGCCAGACCAAGGACGCGCCGATCAAGGATTGGGTCAAGCTGGCCGTCACTCGCGCCCGTGAAAGCGGCGCCCCGGCGATCTTCTGGCTCGACGCCAACCGTGCCCACGACGCCAAGCTGATCGAGAAGGTCGAGACCTATCTCAAGGATCACGACACCGACGGTCTGGATATCCGTATCCTGGCGCCGGTGGAAGCGATGAAAGTCTCTCTCGAGCGCATCCGCAAGGGCGAGGACACCATCTCGGTCACCGGCAACGTGCTGCGTGACTATCTGACCGATCTGTTCCCGATCATGGAGCTCGGCACCAGCGCCAAGATGCTCTCGATCGTGCCGCTGATGAACGGTGGTGGCCTGTTCGAGACCGGTGCCGGCGGCAGCGCACCCAAGCACGTTCAGCAGCTGCTGGAAGAGAACCACCTGCGCTGGGATTCGTTGGGTGAATTCCTCGCCCTGGCCGCGTCTCTCGAGCATCTGGGCAGCACCTTCGACAACGCCCGCGCCAAGATCCTGGCGTCCACGCTTGACCGTGCCAATGGTGAATTCCTCGACGCGGACAAGTCTCCCAAGCGCAAGGTCGGCGAACTCGACAACCGTGGCAGCCACTTCTATCTGGCACTCTACTGGGCGAAAGAGCTGGCCGCTCAGACCGAAGACAGCGAGCTCAAGTCGCTGTTCGAGGAGATCGCCAAGACGCTCGGCGATAACGAGAAGACCATCGTCGACGAGCTCAATGCCGCGCAAGGCAAGCCGGTGGATATCAAGGGCTATTTCCATCCCGATCGCGAGCTGCTCAGCACCGCCATGCGTCCCAGCAAGACGCTGAACGCGGCACTGAACAAGCTGTACCAGGTATCCTGATCGGTGACCGGCTCGGGCTACCGAGCCGGTAATCCCTTTCCTCCGCCCTGCTTCAGCAGTGGCGCAGCCACAAAAAAACGGGCCCGTGCCAATGGCACGGGCCCGTTTTTTTGTGAGGCTTTACCAGAAACGCGATAGCGACAATAAGCTCGTTGCCAGCAATCCGGTCGCCTTGCCATCCTTGAAAACCGGCACTTCCGGCTCGTCGACGGCGAAGATACCACCGCTTAGACGACGCACTCGCTTCATGAACAGCGCGATACAGATCAGCGTGCCGATCGCCGCCACCACGTAGCTCAGCTGCAGCGACAGACCGAAACCGATCGGCGCGTAGGCCAGATAGGTAAAGGTCGCCATGGTCATGAATACCGCCGGAATCGAAGTGATCAGATGCGGCTTGCGTGCCAGCACCAGGTACATGGTCGCGACCCACAGGGCGATAACGGCCGTGGTCTGGTTGGCCCAGGAGAAGTAGCGCCACAGCAACGTGAAGTCCATGTGGGTCAGCGCGTACGAGACCACGAACAGCGGCGCGGCGATGAGCAGGCGCTTGACGATGGGCCGTTGATCGATCTTGAGGTAGTCGGCAATGATCATGCGCGCGCTGCGGAAGGCCGTATCGCCGGAGGTGATCGGTAACACAATCACACCGAGAATCGCCAGCGTACCGCCGATGGCACCGAGCATGGTGGTAGACACTTCGCTGACGACTGCGGCCGGGCCACCGGCAGCCAGAACGTCGGACAGCGTCTGGTCGCCTTGGAACAGACTCATCGCTGCCGCCGCCCAGATCATCGCGATGACACCTTCGGTGATCATCATGCCGTAAAAGATCTTGCGGCCATTGACTTCGTTCTCAGTGGTCCGCGAAATGATCGGCGTCTGGGTGGCATGGAAACCGGAGAGCGCGCCACAGGAGATGGTCAGGAACAGCAGCGGGAAGATCGGCGCTCCTTGCGGATGCATGTTCTGGAACGAGAGTTCCGGGATCGGCGCGCCGGTGAAGATCATGCCGAGGCCGATACCCAGCGCGCTGAACAGCAGCAGCGCACCGAAATAGGGGTAGATACGGCCGATGATCTTGTCGATCGGCATCAGTGTCGCCAGCAGATAGTAGGCGAAGATCACCATCGTGATCAGGGTGATCGACAGCGGCGTCATGTTGGCCAGCAGCGCCGCCGGCGAGGTCACGAAGACGGTACCGACCAACAGCAGCAACAGAATGGCGAAGCCGTTGACGATATGTTTCATCGTCTTGCCCAGGAACTTGCCCGCCAACTGCGGCAGGTGCGCGCCATGGTTACGGATCGAGATCATCCCAGTGAGATAGTCATGCACCGCGCCGGCAAAGATACAGCCGACCACGATCCAGACGAACGCCACCGGGCCATAGAGAGCACCCAGAATCGGCCCGAAGATCGGTCCGACGCCGGCGATATTGAGCAATTGAATCAATGAATTGCGCGTCGTATTCATCGGCACGTAGTCGATGTTGTCGCGCATGGTGAAAGCGGGGGTACGCCGCTTGCGGTCAGTGACGAACACTCGCTCCACGAATTTACCGTACGTGAAGTAGCCCACTATCAATAGCAGGATCGATCCAATGAATGTATACATCTGAGGCCCCTGGAGCAGAAAGGATGCCTACGGGCATCCGGCAGGTACGTTTCTCGGTACGTTTCTTGGTGCTTAGATTGGCGCATTGATTGGTTCGTTGGCCGACCGATAACGGTTGCGATCCGATTATCCGCGCCAATTTACGAATAAGTTCAAATAATGACACTTAGACTTTAGTACAAAGCCGCTGCCGACAGCCCTTGTCGAGCACCACATTTACCCGCATGCTGGCGCTTTCTGACGGGATAAATCATCACTCTCGATCCACACGTTTTCGATGATCCCTGCACTTTCGATGATTCGGACACCTTCGATGCCACAATACCACTGATGATCTAGTTATTTGCTCCGTTCGCCTTACTCTTATCGAGCCTTTTCATGGCAGCGGTCGGTGCCTCGATGCTGACCTCAACCGCGGCCGCAGCCACAACCATAGCTACCACCATAGCTACAACGACATTGCCACCGCCCTCGAACCTTCTAGCCCGCGCCGAGGTGAAGTACCACCTCAGTCCGGAGTCGCTTGATCGGCTGGCGCCGGATGCCGATCCCGATGTCATCGCGCTGGGGCTCGCAACCATGCAGTGCGCCCAACGTCATGGTCAGGGTGAAGACGCGCAGCGTCTCGCGATCATCGATTACAGTCGCTCCTCGCTGACACCCCGCCTCCGGGTCTTCGACTTGGCCCATAACGAGCTTTTATATCATGAAGTCGTGGCGCACGGGCAAGGGTCCGGCGGCGACGTTCCAGACCATTTCTCCCTACTATCCCGAGCGGGAGTGGCTGACGCGCTCGGCGCTGGCTGGATGATGTCATGACGCAACGCCATGTCAGCACGGATCGATAGCGTGGGGCCCGGCTGGCGTCATACCCGGTTATGCCACACCGTGCGACACTTATTCATTAGGACATTCCTCGTGTGTAGCCTATGTTGAGTCAATGAGCGAGTCGACTAGTCGTGGTAGGTTGACGATCAGAGACGAGACAGTAGTCGAGCGCTTCCATTCGACGCTTTCACGTCTGCGAGGTGTCTATGTTCAAGTCTCTGCTAGTCCCCATCGATGGTTCCGAAGACTCCCATATCGCGCTCAATCTCGCCTGTCAGTTGGCCGCGCCGGTTCAGGGAAAGCTGTATCTGCTGAACGTTCGGGATCCCTATCCACAGCTGCACCGCGGCGAATTGCTCAGTGTCGAAGCAGCAGTCAAGGCGGCCTCGGTAGATACCGCTGATCAGGAAGGTCATGCCATTCTCGATGCTGCACTCGATACGCTACCCTCATTCCCTGGTTATAACGGTGAATTCGATACGCTCGTCAAGCAGGGCTCGCCAGCACGCACGATCGTTACCGAAGCCGAAAAGCTGGGTGTCGATGCCATCGTCATGGGGAGCCGTGGTGTTGGGCAGTTCAAAGGTCTGATGATCGGCAGTGTGTCGCACAAAGTGACCCACGTGGCCCACTGCCGCGTCATTTGTGTCCATGAGCCGCCACGGCAACACGCGACACAGGCGCCTCACGATTTCATCGAGGTCGATTGACGCGGCCAACCATGTGTACCCGGCAGATTGCTCACGCCTTGCAAGGTTAGGGCATCGCCACCATGTTGAGACGGTACCGAGAGACAGTTTCGAGAGAAAGTATCGAGGAGACAGTTCCGGGAAGACAGTATCGAGGAGAAAGATCATGGCCAGCGGCTGGGCAAAAGATGGCGCAGTGCAGGAACAGATCGACAGCACCGTCGAAGACGGTATTTGGGAAGCACGCCAAAGGCTCCGAAATCAGGGCCCTAGCCTGACGATCTGTGAAGAGTGTGAGGCCCCGATTCCCGAGGCGCGGCGCCAGGCTGTTCCCGGTGTACGCCTATGCATTGCCTGCCAGGCCGAGGCGGATCGTCATCACCAGCATCGCGCTGGCTATAATCGTCGCGGCAGCAAGGATAGCCAATTACGTTAGCGGCCAATACTCCCAAGCGAACTCGATCGGCGAACAGCCCTTGCCGGGCATCAGCTCTCGGTAATGATAGAATCGTGGCGTCATTACAGCCTGCCATGCGCTGAAGGAGTTCGACCTCATGCACTTCGATCTCGCGGACTTGCGCATTTTTGCCTATGTCGCTGAAGAGAGCAGTCTAACGGCTGGTGCTCAGCGCGCGCATCTCTCGACGGCGGCGGTTAGCGGCCGAATCAAGTCACTTGAAGCGCAATTGGAAAGTCGGCTGTTCTATCGTAGCAGCCAGGGCGTCGAACTGACGCCGCCGGGCGAGCGTCTGCTACAGCATGCACGCCTCATCCTGCGCCAGGTCGAACGGGTCAAGAACGAATTCTCCGGTTACGCCAGTGACGCCATCGGCCATCTGAGGATATTCGCCAACACGACCGCCGTCATCGAGTTCATGCCCGAGGTACTGGCCGACTTCCTTGCGACGCGGCCCGGCATCACGGTGGATCTTCAGGAGCGGCTGACCAGCGATATCATTCGCGGCGTTCTCGATGGCACCGCCGACATGGGCATTCTCGGCATCATGGTTGGCGTCGAAGTACCGTCTCGGCTGAAGACGCTGCCATTCAGCCGGGACAGGCTGGTACTAGCGACCCCGCTCGATCACCCATTGACCGAGCGCGAGGAAATTACCTACGAAGACGCGCTGGATTACCCTCACGTGACGCTGCACGAGGGCAGCACTCTCTTCCATTATCTGGAAAGCAAGGCGCTGGAGTTCGGCAAGCCGTTGCCGGTCAGAATCCAGGTATTCGGTTTCGAATCGGCGTGCCGGATGATCGAGGCCGGCGTCGGGGTGGGGATCCTTCCGGAGTCCTGCGCATTGCGCTATCAGGATCACATGCGACTGAGTGTGCGTCATTTGAGCGATGCCTGGGCGTATCGGGAACGCAGCGTGCTGATCCGCGAAGATCACGTTCTCCCTGCCTTTGGCCAGGAGCTGCTGGATATCATCACCCAGTATCAATCTTCTCGACGGCTCCCGCTGGAACAACACGAACCGGCTTCGTCATGAAACGCCCCGCGTGGCGGGGCTCATGCAAGGAACAGGAAAGGACTTAACTCAACCGCTGCATATAGTCCTCGTAGCCGAACGTCTTGACCGTGCGCACCTCTCGGCTCATCTCGTCGATTCGGCAGATCGACGGCAGGCGGATGCCGTTGAACGTGGTGGTCTTGACCATGGTGTAGTGCGCCATGTCGGTGAACACCAGGCGGTCGCCGATCTCGAGCGGACGGTCGAAGGCGTAATCGCCGATCACATCACCGGCCAGGCATGTCGTCCCGCCCAGTCGGTAGGTGTAAGCCTTCTCGCCCGGATTGGCGCCGCCGAGAATCTCCGGACGATACGGCATCTCCAGCACGTCGGGCATGTGCGCCGTGGCGGAAGTGTCCAGAATCGCGATCGGGCCATCGTTCTCGACGATATCCAGCACGCTGCAGACGAGATAGCCCGTGTTCAGCGCAATTGCTTCACCGGGTTCGAGATAGACCGTCAGGTGCGGATAGCGTGCCTTGAATTCACGGATCACCCGCACCAGCCGCTCGACATCGTAGTCGGCGCGGGTGATGTGGTGGCCGCCGCCGAAGTTGACCCAGCGCAGATTGGCGAGATGCTGGCCGAACCTGGCTTCGAACGCCTGGAGCGTCGCTTCCAGCGCATCGCTGTTCTGCTCGCAGAGCGCGTGAAAGTGCAGCCCCTCCAGCCCTTCGAGATCGGCCGGCGCCAGATCCGCAGCCCGGGTGCCGAGCCTCGATCCCGGCGCGCAGGGATCGTACAGCGCCACGTCGCCGGTGGAGTGCTCGGGATTCACTCGCAGCCCGCAGGAGACGTCACGCGGCGAGGCTTTCACGGTTTCGCGAAAGTGCCGCCACTGGCGCGGCGAATTGAAGCTGAGATGGTCGGCGTAGCGCAGTACCACGTCCATCTCCGGCGCGGTAAACGCTGGCGAATAGACGTGCACCTCGCCACCGAAGGTTTCGGCACCCAGACGCGCTTCATCCTGACCGCTGGCGGTGGTCCCGACCAGGTACTGGCTGACCAGCGGGAAGGTATCCCACATGGCGAAACCCTTCAGCGCCAGCAGAATCCTGGCGCCGCTTTCGGCCTGTACCCGGCCCAGCAGTTCCAGATTGCGCCTGAGCAGCGCGTCGTCGACCACGTAGGCCGGCGACGGACAAGCGCTGATGTCGAAGGGATAGGCATCGAAGGGATAATCGGCAATGGGAGAGGCGATATTCGTCATCTCGTACTCAGGCCAGCGGGTCTTGATCGGGGTCGAGCTCGACCACCTGCCACGGCAGCCCCATCTCGCCGATACGCTCCATGAACGGGTTGGGGTCGAGCTGTTCGACGTTGTAGACGCCCTCGCCCTTCCAGATGCCCTGCAGCATCAGCATCGCCCCGGTCACCGCCGGTACGCCGGTGGTGTAGGAAATCGCCTGGGACTGGACTTCCTCGTAGCACTTTTCGTGATCGCAGATGTTGTAGATGTACACCTTGCGACGCTTGCCATCCTTGATGCCGTCGAGGATGACACCGATGTTGGTCTTGCCCTTGGTGCGCGGGCCGAGCGAAGCCGGATCCGGCAATACCTGCTTGAGGAACTGCAGCGGCGAAATCTCGACGCCGTTGACCTGGATCGGATCGATCCGGGTCATGCCGACGTTCTCGAGCACCTTCAAATGGGTGATGTACTTCTCGGAGAAGGTCATCCAGAAACGGATGCGCTCGAGCCCCTTGATGTTCCGGGACAGCGATTCCAGCTCTTCGTGGTAGAGCAGGTAAAGATCTTTCTCGCCGATACCGTCAAAATCGAATTTGCGCTTTTCGGCCAGGGGCGGCGTCTCGACCCACTCGCCCTTCTCCCAGTAACGACCGTTCGCGGTGATCTCGCGAATATTGATCTCCGGGTTGAAGTTGGTTGCGAACGGATAGCCGTGGTCGCCGCCGTTGGCATCGAGAATGTCGATGCGATGAATCTCGTCGAACAGATTCTTCTGACCATAGGCGCAGTAGATGTTGGTCATGCCCGGATCGAAGCCACAGCCCAGCGTGGCCATGGCGCCGGCCTTGGCGTAGCGATCCTGGAACGCCCACTGTTCCTTGTACTCGAACTTGGCTTCGTCCGGATGCTCGTAGTTGGCGGTATCCAGATACGGCACGCCGGTCTGCAGGCAGGCTTCCATGATGGTCAAGTCCTGATACGGCAGTGCCACATGGATCAGGATGTCCGGTTTGAACGACTCGATCAGCGCGACCAGCGCTTCAACGCTATCGGCATCGACTTGGGCGGTCTGGATCGGACGCGGCAACTGCTCGGCGATCGCCTTGCATTTAGCTTCGTTGCGGCTGGCGAGACAGATCTCGCTGAATACCTCGGGGTGCTGTGCGCACTTGTGAGTCACAACACCACCGACGCCGCCGGCACCAATAATCAGGACTTTGCTCATGAATTCACTTCCAGATCGGGAAAAGTCAACATTGATAAGGTCTTATCAGTAGCGATCAAGGGTTTTTCAAATCCGTGATCAAGGGCTTGTCGAATCAGAGATCAAGGGCTTGTCAAATAGTAGGCAACTAATTTTTCAGAAAATTCGGCGTACCCGACCCGATGCCACCCCGGTCTTGGCCTCCGCCGAACCCTGAGGACCGGCGCGAGGCCGCAGATAATGACCTCGTCAGAGACTGGCCTCAAGACTTTTTCGCGTCAAATATCAACCGATGTCGTAGCAGGTGCGCTATCCGCCGATGAGCCTACCTCTCACCCGCTTCGCTCGACCTCAATGGCCGCTCAGCCACGCGGGCCGAACAGGATGATCCCGGCACCGACCAGGCAGATCGTCGCGCCGATCACATCCCACCGATCCGGCAGGCGTTGCTCGACCAGCCATAGCCATAGCACCGACGTGACGATGTAAACGCCGCCGTAGGCCGCGTAGGCACGCCCCGCATAGTCGCTATCGGACTGTGTCAAAAGCCAAGCAAACAGCATCAGGCTGATGACGCCCGGGCCCAGCCAGAGCGGAGACTTGTCCAGTCGCCACCACGCCCAGAACGCGAAGCAGCCGGCGATTTCCGCCAACGCGGCGGCGAGATAAATGAGTGGAGTCAACAAAACGCGGGCCTGTCTGAAAACGAAAGATTCAACGATACCGCCTCACCCGAAAAGTGTCATTCAAACCCCGCCGGCCAGGAAATACCTGCCAACAAAAACGACGACCCCGGCCTGAAGCCGGGGTCGAGAAACGTTCTTGGCCAAGCCGTTCGGACAAACTTCAACGACGGCCGAGAAGGATCCCCAGGAACACACCAACGCCGCCTGCGATTGCCAGCGCACTGATCGGGTTCTTGACCGTTGCCTCACGTACTTCGTCAAGCTTCTCGCCGTAGTTGGCCTGCACCTTGCCTGCCGCCTGACGCGCTTTACCTTCGCTGCGCATATCATCGTCTTCGGTGAAGCTGCCGGCGGCTTCCTGGGCGCGACCCTTGAGTTCTTCGGTGCGTCCCTTCACTTGATCTTCGTACATTTCGATCTCCTTGATGACTGACTTTACAGCAGAATCATTCTACTGGCCCTTGAGCATAGTTGGCTTGAGCATAGTTGGCTTGCGCGATCTCGACAAAATTCGAGTATTTCGGCGTCGTGACCGGCGCCACGTTTTTCCAGCAACGGCTTTAGACGAGACCGCCTGATCGGCGTTGCAGTGCGCATGTTGGGCTAGATTCAAGGCTGATCGCGGTAGCCCTATGGCTGATCCTGTTCAAGCAGCGCCGGATCCGCCCCCTCAAAGGGTAGCATCGGGCTTCAATGAACGGTGTACGTAGAGATCGTAACGGCTCGTCTTCCCCTCGATAACATGCTGTGGTGGCGGCCCCTCGATGGGAAGAGCCTTGCGCGGACGCTTGACCACAACGCGATGCGTGGCAACGTCCAGCGCCGCTTCCAACAGGCGTGGAGCATCGACGTCATCCCCGGCCAGTTCGCGAAATACCCGCATCTCCTTCTTGACCAAGGCTGACTTCTCGCGATGTGGAAACATCGGATCGAGGTGCACGACCTGGGGCTGATGCGGCCAATCGCTGACAGCCTGAGCCATTGACGTCGCACTGTCCGCGTGTCTCAGAGACAGGTGGCCGGCGATCTCCGCCACCTCTTCGTCGTTCAACGCCTGCCACAGAGCCGCCTGCAGCAACGCATGGATCGCCGCCACGCGTTCGATCATCAACACCTCGGCCCCTAGGGACGCCAGCACGAAAGCATCCCGCCCCAGACCGGCCGTGGCGTCGACAATCTGGGGCACCACACCCTTGCCGAAGCCGCAGGCCCGAGCCACAAGCTGGCCGCGACCGCCGCCGTAGCGTCGCCGATGCGCCACCGCTCCGGTCACGAAATCCGCGCGTATCGGATGACCATAGCGCCTGGCGTCACCGCCGATTTCCAGCCCGTTCTCGCCGTATTGCAAGGCGATCCCGGCAGCGGGCGCCGTGGAAGCCCAGGGCAGCCCATAGCGCGCGGCGAGATCGATCAGGGAGTCGCCGACCACGGTCAGCGGTTCGCCGGGCTTCGTTCGAGACCCCGTTCGAGTCTCCGAGCTCACGTCGCCCATACGAATAGCACCACGCCCAGCAGCAGACGATAGATCACGAACGGCATCATTCCGATCCTGTCCAGTGCCGCCAGAAACAGCTTGATGCATAACCAGGCCGCCACGAACGATAGCGGCACGCCTAGAAGAATCTCATGCCACTGTGTCGCGGTACCTGATTGGGCCAGTTCGACCCCTTTCAGTGAGCCTGCCGCCAGAATCAGCGGAATCGACAACAGAAAAGAAAAACGCGCCGAGGCCTGGCGGGTAAAGCCGAGCATCAGCGCTGCCGTCATGGTGATACCCGAGCGCGAAGTCCCGGGAATCAGAGCAATGGCTTGCGCCAGCCCAATCAGCAGCGCGGTCTTCAGGGTCAGGGTTTCGAGCGGTTTCACGCGGCTACCGCGCTTGTCGGCCACACCCAATAGCACCCCGAAGAGGATTGTAGTCGTAGCAATGACCAGCACCGAGCGTCCCGCACTCTCGACCCAGCCTTCGATCAACAGGCCAACGATTACCGCCGGGATCGTAGCGATGATGATCGCCCACCCCAGTCGACTTTCCGGGGTCGGCCCGCGCTCACCGAACTGGGTAAACCAGGCGTGAAGAATGCGCCAGACTTCATGGCGAAACGCGAACAGCACAGCTCCCAGCGAGCCGATATGGACAGCGACATCGAAGGCCAGCCCCTGGTCGGACCAGCCGAATAGCTGCGAAGGTAGAATCAGATGGGCAGACGAGGAGATGGGCAGAAATTCCGTCAACCCCTGGATGATGGCAAGCGCAGCCAGCTGAAAAACATCCATTATCGTTCGAGATCCTTATCCAAAGAGGTCGCCATCGTTAGTCTCGACCCTTCAATTCTTACGCCAAGCCACCTCGTCACGTAGATAGACGGGAATGACCTCATGCGGGGAACTACCACGGGCGCCACGCTTCCACGAAATAGCGGCCAGACGAGCGATATCCTCCGCCGCCGGGAGTTCGTCGGGGAGGGTTTGCACCAATGCAGCCTGTACATCGACAGGCATGGCGGATAAAAGTTGCCAACCGCTGCCGATTCCTACCCACTCGAGCTCGCCATCGCCTTGCGGCAGCGAAAGGTTCGAAGGCGGCATGACCCGCTCCTCCAGGAGGGCCGTCAGCGCTCCCTCATGGCAGCGGTAGGCGGCGACGTAGATCTCGTCCATGCGCGCGTCCAGCGCCGCAATCACGTGTCGCGCATGCCATTTGCGATGGGCAGCCAACGCTAGCGCCTCCAGCGTCGAGATCCCCATCAACGGCAAGTCGGTGCCATAGGCCAGCCCCTGGGCGACTCCAGCAGCGATCCGCAAGCCGGTAAACGACCCCGGACCCTGTCCATACGCAATCGCATCGAGTTGTCCCAGTGAAATGCCGGCCTCGGCCAGCACCTCGTCGATCATCGGCAACAGCAGGCGGGTATGTTCGCGCGGGGCGATCTCGAAACGCTGAACGAGGGATTGATCCCGAATCAGCGCGCAGGAGCAAGCAGTAGAGGAGGCGTCCAGCGCCAGCAACGTCGGCATCGGTATCCCGGGAAATAGCGGCAAAAAGAAGGTGGCGAGTATAGCGCCATCGCGGCGCCAAAACGAACGCTCCGCCAGCAGGCGGAGCATGTTTCGAGACTATCGTAGGTTCGGGCTATCGAAGATTCTAACTGTCGAAGAATCGGGCTAACGACGAATCGAACGATCAGGCTCCAAGTGCAGCAAGAACCTGTTCACGTATTTCATCGACACTGCCGATACCGGCGATACGATGGTATACCGGTGCGGCTTCGGCATCCTCGGCTGCCCAGGCCTGATAGTAGCCAACCAAAGGTTCGGTCTGATCGTGATAGACGGAAAGGCGATGACGCACGGTCTTTTCGCTGTCATCGTCGCGATGAATTAAGGGCTCGCCGGTGACATCATCCTTGCCCTCTTCCTGAGGGGGCTGATAGTCGACGTGATAGACACGTCCGGAGTCCGGATGAACGCGACGCCCGGACAGACGGTTGACGATCTCTTCGTCGTCTACCGCGATTTCTACCACGTGATCGAGCTTGATGCCGGCATCCTTCATCGCATCCGCTTGTGGCAATGTCCGAGGGAAACCATCGAACAGGAAACCGTTGGCACAATCGGGCTGCGCAACGCGTTCCTTGACCAACGCGATAATCAGATCGTCCGATACCAGAGCACCACTGTTCATGGTCTCCTTGACCTTGACACCCAGTTCGCTACCTTCTTTCACCGCGGCACGCAGCATATCGCCGGTGGAAATCTGCGGGATATGGAAATGCTCACAGATGAACTGGGCCTGGGTGCCCTTGCCAGCGCCGGGGGCGCCCAAGAGAATCAATCGCATGGATCCTGCTCCTTCCACCAATGGTATCAATAGTCGGGCCGGTCGCAACGTTACAATGCAATGCCGACGACATCGTCAATGGCTCAAGACGATACCTGCCGATTCGGCCGCGCACAAGGCTCGCTTAGGCTAACACGGCGCCGGCCCGCCGCGGGATGCGGTCTTTAGGTTTTCAGGCCTTCCTTTATGCCAACGAAAACGCCAACGATCTCCGGAGAGACCGTTGGCGTCGATCGCACCAACCGCGGTATCAGACCAGCATACGACGGATATCGGTCAGCACCTGCGCCAGGAAGGCGGTAAAGCGTGCCGCATCC
>Ga0207878_100286_pt1 | contig 25733 bp, 18 predicted proteins | sample LinPmetageLP41_FD_184053 | JGI IMG/M metagenome (GOLD analysis project Ga0207878, IMG submission 184053) | Marine viral communities from the Pacific Ocean - LP-41 (SPAdes) | ecosystem: Environmental > Aquatic > Marine > Oceanic | place: Pacific Ocean | collected 2010-08-27 | reverse complement strand
CGGACGATATCCGCTGGCAGCAGCGATTCTCCAATTATATCAATGCGCTTTCTCAGCTGGAGCAGGCTGTCGAAGCATATGGCGATACGACGCTGGATATCATCAAGGAAGGCGTTATCCAGCGCTTTGAGTTCACGCATGAGCTCGCCTGGAAGGTCATGAAGGACTACCTCGAACATGAAGGGATCCAGAACGTGACGGGATCGCGCAGCGCGGCTCGTCACGCCTTCAATATCGGTCTGCTGGAAGACGGTCAGGTATGGATGGATATGATTGAATCCCGTAATCATACGGTGCATGCGTACCGCCGCAGCATTCTGGAAACAGAGTTCAGGAACATCATCAAGCGTTATTACCCCGCCTTGAAGCAGTTCGGGCAGACAATGGAGCGGTATCGCTGATGTTTGGCTTGCCGGAAAGTGCGGTAGAAGCCATTCGCCGGGTCCTGGGTGAATGTCCCGGTATAGAAAAGGTCGTCATCTATGGATCGAGAGCCAAAGGCACGTTCCGCCCCGGCTCCGATATCGATCTGGCACTGTACGGCAGTATCTCCGATGATGACTTGTCCGCGCTCGTGGATCGCCTGGACGAGCTCAACACACCTTACCTGTTCGACATCGTGCGCTATCACGATATCGATAATGAAGCGTTACGCGACCATATAATACGGGTGGGTCAGAGGTTCGATGAGAGCCACTCGCCGCGTAGCCTTGGCTGAGGTTTATGGCGTCAGTTGGCTACGAGCAACGACGCAGCTCGAAGTTCGACCTGACAGAACGCCTTGCCGGGATGGATGAACACCATGCGCCTGACAGATACCCAACGACAGACCATCCAGAATATCGTCACTGACGAGCTTGGCCCTGGCGCCTCCGTGAAGCTATTCGGCTCACGGCTGGACGATGCCGCTCGTGGTGGCGACATCGACTTGTTCATCGAGCTCGACGAGCCAGTGGAGCATCCCGCGCAGCTTGCTGCCCGGCTAAGCGTACGCATCATGCGAGCCCTGTACGGGCGCAAGGTAGATGTGCTTCTGAGTGCGCCGAACCTCAGTGAGCAGGCGATACACAGGCTGGCGCGAGAACAGGGAGTTTTTGTATGAAAGACAATCTTTCGGAGCGCCTGCGTTTCCTGAAACGCGTGGTCGAGCGTGAGATTCACCATCTTCGCTACTCATCGGGTAGCGTATTTGTCTCGCCGTTTACCGAGACGCGTGCCGCCATGCTGGGTGAAGACGAAGCATTGGCAGAAAAATTGGAAGCCTATACCAGCCGCTTTTGCCGGCTTCAGGATACGACCGGCGACAAGCTGCTGCCGCTTTGGCTACGTGCCTTGGGTGAAAGAACGGGCGCCGTGGCCGATAACCTGGACCGCGCCGAGAAACTTGGCGTACTCGATTCTGCCGACAAGTGGCTCGAGATTCGTCAGACACGCAATCAAATGATCCATGAATATATCGAGTCCCCTCAGGTTCTGGCCGACGCGATCAATACGGCTCATGGCTATGAGGAAACGCTCGTGGCGTTTGCCCTCGCCATGCTCGCTGATGCCGAGCAGAGGAACCTGCTGGAATAGGCGATGCAAATCCGGGCTCCGCGTCAGCCACGAATCATGAGCAGAACATTTGCCGTTTCTGAGGCGACCACGACCAGCTCAAATTGCCGCCTGCAAACGGCTCAATCGGCCGATCGATCGAATAGCCGTATTTCCGGTCAGCTAATCGAGGCGTCGCTTGCGACGCCTCGATTTATTCTGTGACTCTCTCACGATACCGCTCTCATGATGCGGATGAGAATCTGGTATCCTTTGCGCCCTGTCAGCATTGGCCTGGACGCCTACTGACCTTACATCCTCCTTTTTTTCGTCCTGATAGCGAGCGATTGCATGGCCACCCAGAAAGAAGCCACCGATCTGCAACGCGCCCTCAAGGTGTGTCGCGGGTCATTCTTCTCGGTGGGGTTCTTCAGCATGTTCATCAATTTATTGATGCTGGTTCCCCCCTTATACATGTTGCAGGTCTACGACCGCGTAATCAGTTCCCGCAGCGAAGAAACCCTGTTCATGCTGACGCTGGTCGTGGTCTTCCTGTTCATGGTCATGGGCGGACTGGAGCTGGTGCGTTCGCGGCTTCTGATCCGGGTCGGCAACCGGCTGGACAAGATGGTCAACCAGCGTCTCTATAGCGCGATGTTCCGGCGCAGCGTGCTGACCCAGGGCAAGCAGACGGCCCAGCCGCTGAGCGATATGACCAACCTGCGCCAGTTCCTCACCGGCAACGGCCTGTTTGCCTTTTTCGATGCGCCCTGGGCACCGATCTATCTCGCCGTGCTCTATCTCTTCCACCCCTGGCTCGGGGTGTTCGCCACCGTGGCGGGTCTCATTCTGCTGACGCTGGCAGTCGCCAACGAGAAGGCCACCAAGTCGCTGCTGGCCGAAGCCAACAGCGAGCATATCAAGGCGCAGGATCTGGCCAACTCCAACCTGCGCAACTCCGAAGTGCTGCACGCCATGGGCATGCTGCCCGGCATCATGGGGCGCTGGGCCGGCAAGCATCATGAATTCCTCTCCAAGCAGTCCCAGGCCAGCGACCGTGCCGGGGCGTTGACCAACGCGTCCAAAGTGCTGCGGATGCTGTTCCAGTCGCTGATTCTCGGGCTCGGTGCCCTGTTGGTGCTCAAGGGCGAGATGTCCCCGGGCATGATGATCGCCGGCTCGATCCTGATGGGCCGGGCACTGGCGCCGATCGATCAGATGATCGGCAGCTGGAAAGGCTTCGTCAGCTCGCGCAGCGCCTATCATCGGCTCAACGAACTGCTCGATCAGATCCCCGACGAAAAACGCCGCATGTCGCTGCCGGCTCCGCGTGGCGAGATCGCCATCGAGACCGTCGCTGCCGCGCCCCCGGGCGTGCGGATGGCAACGATTCGCGGCATCAACTTCAACGTCGGCAAGGGTGAGCACATCGGCATCATCGGCCCCAGCGCCGCCGGCAAGTCCACCCTGGCGCGCGTGCTGCTGGGTATCTGGCCGTCGCAGGTCGGTACGGTGCGCCTCGACGGTGCCGAGATCGCCCACTGGAACCGTGACGAGCTCGGCCCCTATATCGGCTACCTGCCCCAGGATATCGAGCTTTTCGACGGCACCATCAGCGAGAATATCGCCCGCTTCGCCGAAGTCGATCCCGAGAAGGTCGTCAGAGCGGCCAGGAAGGCTGGCGTCCACGAGATGATCCTGCAGCTGCCCAACGGCTACGACACCTATATCAGCGCCTCCAGCGGCGCATTGTCCGGCGGTCAGCGCCAGCGCGTGGGGCTGGCCCGAGCGCTCTACGGCGACCCGGTGCTGGTAGTGCTCGACGAACCCAACTCGAACCTCGACGACAGCGGCGAGCGGGCGCTGGGCGAATCGATCAAGCAGCTCAAGGCCGAAGGCGTCACGCTGTTCGTGATCAGCCATCGCAACAGCGTGCTCAAGCACGTCGACAAGCTGCTGGTACTCAAGGACGGGCAGGTCAGCATGTTCGGCCCGCGCGACCAGGTGCTGGCCCAGTTCGCCAAGACGCCCGCCCAGAAGGGCAGCAACACCCTGGCACGATCGAACGCCGGCCGACTGAGTGCCGTTCAGGGCACGAACCACACTGGCAATACCGGCAAGCCGCAGTCTGGGGAGCACGAGTAGCATGGCAGGCGACAATTCCCGCAGTATCGATATTACCCCGGGCAAGCCATCGACACCCGATGACGCGGCACCGGCCAGCCCCTTGCCCACCAGCGGCAAGAGCTACCTGCGCCTCGGCCTGATCATCCTCCTGGTCGCCTTCGGCGGCTTCGGCGGCTGGGCGGCCAGTGCCGAGCTGGCGGTGTCGGTCGTGGCGCCCGGTGCGGTCTCGGTCGAATCGTTCAAGAAGACCATTCAGCATCTCGAGGGCGGCATCGTCGACGAGATCAACGTCGACGATGGCGACCACGTCGAGGCCGGCGATACCCTGCTGGTGATCGACAATACCCAGGCGCGCTCGCAGCTCGCGATTTCGCGCTCCCAGTACCTGATCAACCGTGCTGCCGAAATTCGCCTGCTCGCCGAGCAGAAGGACGCCGACACGCTGACCTTCCCCGATGAACTGCTAAACAGCGACGCCCAGCGGGTCAAGGAAGTGCTGGCCGTCCAGCGGGCGCTGTTCCAGGCACGTCGCGGGGCGCTCGAAGGCACCCTCAGCGCGCTCGACGAGCAGATGTCCCAGATGCGCGAGCAGATCGATGGCCTGCAGGACGTGATCAACGTCAATCAGGAGCGCATGAACTCGTTGCAGCAAGAAGCCCAGGACTATCGTTCCCTGTTCAAGGAAGGTCTGGGCGACAACCAACGCCTGCGTGAACTGGAGCGTCAGGCTTTGCAGTTCAAGGGCGACATCGCCCAGAGCCGATCCAAGATCGCCGAACTCAAGTCCCAGATCAGCGAAAACAAGGTCCAGAAGCAGGTCAAGTTGCAGGAGTTCCAGAAAGAGGTCGGCGAGCAGCTGCGCGAGGCTCAGGGCAATATTGCCGATGCCGAAGAGCGTATCACTGCACTCAGCGACCAGGTCAAGCGAACCACCGTAACCGCGCCGGTATCCGGCACCGTCGTCGGTTTGAAGGTCCATACCGTTGGCGCCGTCATCAAGCCCGGCGATCCGATCATGGAGATCGTACCCTCCGGCGATGACTTCATCGTCGAAGCGCGCATTCCCGACCGCGACATCGACAACATCTACCCCGGCCAGTACGCCGAGATCCGTTTCAGCGCGTTCAACCAGCGGCTCTCCAACGTCATCGACGGTGAAGTGACCAACGTCAGCGCCGACTCGTTCGAGGATGAAGCCACCGGCGCCAAATACTACAAGGCGCGGGTCAAGGTAACCGAAGACGGCAAGCGCGAGATGACCGAAAACATGCAGCTGCTCGCCGGCATGCCCGCCGAGGTGTTGATCCGGACCGGCGAACGCACCTTCGCCAGCTACATGATCAAACCCGTCACCGACATGCTGGCACGCGCCATGCGGGAGGAATGAGCATGGCACAGGACCGCAAGTTCTGGACGGCGCTGCCGGGCCTGGCGTTGCCAGGACTGGCACTGGCGGGGCAGCTGTTCTCGCCGCTGGCCGTTGCCCAGACGACCTCGATGATGGACGAAGTCGACGCCAACCTGCCGGCGCTGAACGGCCAGACGGTCGCGAGCGACGAAGCTGCGCCCGTGGTCGACGAGGACGCCGCTCTGCCGTCGCTGCCGCGGCTGTTCGCCCTGGCATTGCAGAACGACGCCGATCTCACCAGCCAGCGCTTCGAGGCCGAAGCCGCCGCACAGGACGTGCCCATGGCGCAGGCCGCGCTCAAGCCGCAGATCCAGGCCTCCGCCGGCTACGTTTATCAGGAGTCGGACAACTACTACACCGACAACCCGGCCTATAGTCCTGATAACGAATTGGGCGGCAACGACGACTACGAAGCGCGCTACCAGGGCACGACCCGCGATCAGACCTGGCAGGTGCAACTATCGCAGTCGCTGTTCAGCCTCGAACGCTGGCGCAAGGTCGGCAAGGCCGAAGCGCAGAGCGATGCCGCCGAGTTGAAAGTGGCTGTTGGCGAGCGCGATCTGGCGCTACAGGTTGCCGAGGCGTATCTCGATGCCTTTCTCGCCTCGCGCAAGCTCGGCCTGCTCGACTCCAAGCAGGAGTCGCTTAACCTGCAGGTCAAACAGGCCAGCCGCGCCTACGACCTGGGCGTCGGCAACCGTATCGACCTGCTCGAGGCGCAATCGCGGCTCGACCAGGCGGTCGCCGACACCGTGAGCGCCCAGAACGAACTCGACAACGCCTTGAGCCTGCTGGAACGCCTGACCGGCGAGCTGCCCCGGTTCAGCGGGGCCACGCTCGGCGACCTTGGCGAACTGACGCTGCCGGGTGGCTGGGATGACGCCGATCCCTGGCTCGAGCGCACCCTCAACAACGTCGAAGTCGCACTGGGCAAGCAGCAGATGAAGGTCGCCGACGCGGAAACCGACGTGCGGCGCGCCGGGCACTATCCCGAGCTCGATCTCACCTTGGGCTACTCGGACCGCGACTCCAACGACCCCTTCCGGGAAAGCAAGGACGCCTCCGCCAACCTGCGCCTGAGCGTGCCCCTCTACGAAGGTGGTTATACCAGTGCCAGCGTCAGGCAGGGCGAACTGAGCCAGCAGGCCGCACAGGCGAGTTACACCAACGCGCTCAATCTGGCACGCCAGGAGGTTCGCCAGCGCCTGCGTGGTCTGCGCGGCGACGAACGCCAGATCGAAGCGCTCAAGCGCTCCATCGAATCCAGCAACCTGTTCCTGCAGGCGGCCGAGAAGGGCGAGCAACTGGGGCTGCGCGATCTGGTCGACGTACTCGATGCGCGCGCCGATCTTTATGATCTGCGCATCCAGTTCGTCGAAGTGGTGCGCCAGTACCTGCTCGACCGGCTCAACCTGCAGGCGGCCGTCGGCGATCTGGGCACCCAGGATCTGATCGATACCATGGCGTTGCTATCGCGCGTCACCGGTTGAACCGGCATGGCGTCGCGCACGAGCAATGAGATGTTGCGTCTGGTCATGCGCGGCTTCGATGCCGCGCTGGTCATGCTCGTCGGCGCCTTGTACTTGTGGTGCCTGCCCGAGCTCGACTCCATACAGGGTATCGAATATCCGCTGTTGATCGTGACCGGCGCCTTGCTCTTGCCGACAGTCGGCGAAATGCTCGGCCTCTATCAAGCGTGGCGCGGGCGGAGCATATTCAGCATGTTCGGCACCTTTCTGGTCAGCTGGGCAATGACGGCGCTGCTGATCAGCGCCTTCCTGGTCATCACGCAAAGCGGTGGTGTCTATTCGCGGCTCTGGATGGGGCTATCCTGCCTGAGCGTGCTGGTGATCGGGCTGCTGGCCCGTGGGCTGCTGTACATCTATCTGCGTCGGATACGGGCCGATGGGCGTAACCTCAAGTCGGTGCTTTTTATCGGCCGGCCCGAGAATGCAGCCCACGTGGATCGACGGCTCGCGGCAATGCCTTATGCAGGCTATTGCATCGACCGGATGATCTTGCACGAGGATGAAGCCCAGGTTCTCGAGCAGGTTCGTAGGCTGGTGGATGATTCCGTGTTCAGCCGTTCTTTCGACGAAATATGGCTGAGCTATCCCCTGAATCACGGCAACACCGTCAAGGCTCTGGCCGATCAGCTCATTGCCGTGCCTGTCAGCGTGCGCTACTTCCCCGATCTTTCGGACGTGCGGCTTCTCAACCACCGCATGACGCAGGTCGCCGACATGTTCTCGATCGACCTGAACTATAGCCCGCTGCGCGGATCGGCGCGCATCGCCAAGGCGGTGGAAGACCGGTTGCTGGGCACGCTGTTATTCGTACTTTTTCTACCGGCCATGCTACTGATAGCCGTGATCGTATGGGCGATAATGGGGCGGCCGATACTGTTCAAGCAGCACCGTCACGGGCTGGATGGCAAGCGCTTCAGAATTTACAAGTTCCGTACCATGCACAAGCATGAGCCGGGCATCGACAGTCGACAGGCCCGGCATCAGGACGGCCGAGTTACCCGGTTTGGTCATTGGATGAGACGAACCAGCCTTGACGAGCTTCCGCAGTTCTATAACGTATTGCAAGGTCGCATGTCACTGGTCGGACCCCGGCCACACGCAATGGACCATAATGCCTTGTACAAGGATATGATCGGTGCTTACATGCAGCGTCATCGTGTCCGGCCGGGAATGACCGGCTGGGCGCAAGTTCATGGCCTGCGTGGTATCACCGAAGATGTCAGCGACATGGAAAAACGTATCGACTACGACCTGTATTACATCAACAACTGGTCGTTGGGATTCGATCTCAAGATACTGTTACTGACAGTTACGCGGGGATTTGTCAACGACAAACCCTAAATCCAGGAGTTTTCATGATCATACCCGTCATCTTGTCCGGCGGCTCCGGCTCGCGTTTATGGCCGGTCTCTCGCGAGCACTATCCCAAGCAGTTTCTCAAACTGAACTCCGATACCCACAGCCTGCTGCAGGAAACCGTATTACGCCTACAGGGCCTTGCGGATTGTCGGGAACCATTGATCGTCTGCAACGAGCAGCATCGCTTTCTCGTCGCCGAACAGCTCAACAGCCTGGGGATTCGGCCAGCGCATATCCTGCTCGAAAAGGAAGGCCGCAATACGGCGCCGGCACTGGCCCTGGCGGCTCTCGCGGCGCTCGAGCTGGAGGATGACCCCCAACTGCTGGTCCTGCCGGCCGATCATGTCATCGAACAGACGGAAGCCTTTCTTGCCGCCATATCCAGCGGCGTTGCCATGGTCGAAAGCGGCAACCTGGTGACCTTCGGTATCCAGCCGGCGAATGCCAATACCGGTTATGGCTATATCCGCAAGGGAGAACGGCAGGGCGCCGGCTTCACTGTCTCCGCGTTCGTCGAGAAGCCGGATGCGGAGCGCGCCCAGCAATACCTGGATAGCGGCGATTATCTATGGAACAGCGGCATTTTCCTGTTCCGGGCGCGGCAATACCTGGCCGAGCTCGCCGAGCACGCGGCAGACATCCTGCAGTCCTGTGAAACGGCCTATCATAACCGCCGCGAGGATCTCGACTTCCTGCGTGTCGATAACGACGCCTTTGGTGAATGCCGCAGCGACTCCATCGACTACGCGGTCATGGAGCATACTCAACACGCGGCCGTCATCCCCATGGACCCGGGCTGGAACGATATCGGCGCCTGGGATGCCCTCTACGACCTCAAGGCACGACATGCCGGAGCCGAGGGGAATGCGATTCAGGGAGACGTGCTGCTGCATGACTCGCACGACAACTTCGTGCGCAGCGAATCGCGGCTGGTCGCCGCTGTCGGCGTCAGCAACCTGATCATCGTCGAGACGGATGACGCCGTCCTGGTCGCCGATCGCGACCACGCCCAGGACACCAAGCAGATCGTCAACGTGCTCAAGGCCCGCAAGCGAAGCGAATGCCAGAGCCACAAGCGCGTCTATCGGCCCTGGGGGCACTATCGCACCATGGTGATCAGCGAAGGTTTCCAGGTGAAGGAGATCGTCGTCAATCCGGGCCAGACGCTATCGCTGCAGATGCACCACCACCGTGCCGAACACTGGATCGTCGTCCAGGGCACCGCCCGCGTGACCCAGGGCGAAGGCGACAGCGACACGCTGAGAGATTTCCTGCTCTCCGAGGATGAATCGACCTATATCTCGCTGGGCACCGTGCATCGGCTGGAAAACCCCGGCAAGATCTCGCTGCGGCTGATAGAAGTGCAAACGGGCAGCTATCTGGGGGAAGACGACATCGTCCGTTTCGACGACGTATACGGTCGCCTGGAGACCCAAACTGCCGATGCCAATGCATGACGTGGCGATAGATCCCCAAGAGGCTCACGAATCGACGACAGCGAATTCGCTCGAATCCTTGCGCCAAGCGACAGCGTCGATGCGCGTGGCGATCGTCCACGACTGGCTGGTCGCGCGCGGCGGTGCGGAAAAGGTGCTCGACGCGCTGCTCGATGCCTTTCCCCAGGCCGAGATATTCACTGTCGTCGACTTCATGCCTGAATCGATACGCGAACGGATCGGGCGTCACCGCGTCCATTCCAGTCTGATTCAGCGTCTGCCGTTTGCGCGGCGTCATTATCGGCGCTATCTGCCGTTGATGCCCTACGCCATCGAACAGCTCGACCTGCGTGACTTCGATCTGGTCATCTCGTCCAGTCATGCCGTGGCCAAGGGCGTCATGACGCATTCCGGCCAGCTGCATGTCTGTTACTGCCATACGCCGATGCGCTACGTGTGGGAGATGAAAGATACCTACCTGGCCGATGCGGGCATCAAATTCCCGCCGCTGAACTGGCTGATGCGCTACACATTGCATCGCCTGCGCCAGTGGGACTACATGACCGCCGGCCAGGTCGACCTGTTCATCGCCAATTCGCACAACGTTGCGCGCCGCATCGCCAAGTACTACCGGCGTTCGGCAGCGGTCGTCTCCCCGCCGGTCGACCTGGATGCCTTCCAGTTCAACCCCGGCCCGCGGGAAGACTATTACCTGACCGCATCGCGAATGGTGCCCTACAAGCGCATCGACCTGATCATCGAAGCCTTCCGCGAAACACCGCAGAGGCGGCTGGTCGTGATCGGCGACGGCCCCGAGCGAAAGCGGCTGGAGCAGTTGGCGCAAGGGGCCGGGAATATCGAGATTCTGGGTTACGTCCCCATCGCCGATCTGCAGCATCGGCTTTCTCGCGCGCGAGCGTTCGTCTTTGCCGCCGACGAGGATTTCGGCATCGCACCGCTGGAAGCGCAGGCGTGCGGTACGCCGGTCGTCGCCTACGGCAATGGCGGGGCGCGGGAAACGGTTCGGGGTGAAGCGGGCGACCTCCACGCCACGGGATGTTTCTTCCAGGAGCAGAGCGTACCCAGCCTGTTGGCGGCACTCGAGCGTTTCGAAGCGCGCACGTTCGACCCCAGGGATTGCCTGACCCAAGCTCGGCAGTTCCGGCACGATGCTTTCTTCGAACGTCTCCATCAGCAGTTGGCTGGCTGCATGCCGGCGCTTGCCCCCAACAACTGAGTAGCCCATGCAAGTCATCGTCAATCTGCAGCCCTTGCTGAGCCCATTGACGGGTGTTGGCCATTACACGCGGGAACTGACCCGCGAACTGGTGGGCCGGCAGCACTCGCCAGGCGGTGTTTCCTCCGTGCTCGGCCTGGCCGGGTTGCGGCTGAACACCGTCACGGCCGATCACCCGTTGCTGGTGGGTGCCGGTGCCTCGCAGGGCGCCGCTGAAACGGCCACTGTCCATGCCACCCACACTGCCCGCGCCACGCATGCCACGACCCATGCCGCCCGCGCCGGTGCCTGGCGATTCGCCAGGCGATATCTGCGCAATCCGGTTACCCGGTTCGTCTATCGTCAGGCCTTCGCGCAGCGGCTGCGTCTGCATGCCGCGCTCAGCCGTGACATGCACGACACGCTCTACTGGGAACCGAACTTCATTCGGCTGCCCTGGCCAAGGCGGAGCGTCGTCACGCTTCACGACCTGTCGCACTGTCGATTCCCCGAGCACCACCCCAGGGAGCGGGTCGCCTTTTTCAATCGCTATCTGGCGCAGAGCATCGCCCAGGCAACGCGTATCAACGTGGTCTCCCAGTTCACCGCCAACGAAGTGATCGAGCTGTTCGATGTCGCCCCCGAGCGGATCGATCTCGTGCCGCCGGGCGTCGCCTCCCGGTTTTTCGAGGTCGATCCGGCCCAGCGCGAGCGCGTTCGCGAGCTTCATGTACTGCCGGCCCGCTACTGCCTGAGCGTCGGCACGCTCGAGCCGCGCAAGAACCTGAAGACATTGCTGCGTGCCTTTCTCAGCCTTCCCCTCGAGCGGCAGCGCGACTGCCCGTTGCTGGTCGTCGGCATCGCCGGCTGGGGTGATGAATCGCTGCCAGAAGGCACAGCGCAAGCGCTGGAGGAAGGGCGGATTCGTCGGCTCGGTTATGTCAGCGACCGGGATCTGCCGGCGCTTTACGCCAACGCCACGCTGTTCGCCTATGTCTCGCGCTACGAAGGCTTCGGCATGCCGGTGATCGAAGCCATGGCCGCCGGCGTGCCGGTCATCACGGCGGATCAGACCGCCACGCGAGAAGTGGCCGGCGATGCCGCGCTCAAGGTTGGCGCAGACGATGTCGAAGCCATTCGCGACGCCCTGATCCGGCTGCAGGACGACACCGCTCTGGCCCAGCGACTGCGGGAAGCAGGGCGCCAACGCGCCCAATCCTATACCTGGCAGAAATCCGTCGGTGCCCTGGAAGCGTCGTTTCTGGCAGCCATGCGTTGACCAGCCATGCGTTGACCAGCCATGCGTAACCTAGCCATGTGTAAACCAGCCATGCGTTAACTAGCCACCCTTTAATTAGCGATACGCCTTCATGCGACAACATCTTCGCGCCATGCGCGCCAGCCTGCCGGTCATTCTGCACCTGACCCGGCAAGACCTCATCGAGCGCCACTCCGGCTCACTGCTCGGCGCCACATGGACCTTCATCGCGCCGCTGGTCAACATTCTGGTCTTCGTGCTGGTCTTCTCGCGGATCATGGGCGCCAAGCTGGAAGGCTTCGGCGCCGAAATCGACCAGTACTCCTACAGCATCTACCTGATCTGCGGCGTGCTCGCCTGGACCGCCTTCGCCAACAGCCTTGGCCGCATCACCAACCTCTACAAGGACCAGAGCCATCTGGTCACCAAGGTCAACGTCTCGCTGCTGGCGCTGCCGCTGTCGGTACTGCTCGCCGAAACCATCGTCTATCTCATCAGCATGGGGTTCTTCATCGGCTTTTTGCTGTTGATCGACTTCCCGCTATCCGCCTACTGGATCGGCGTGCCGATCGTGTATGGTCTGCAGTGCCTGAGCGTCTACGCCGTCGGCCTGAGCCTGGCGATCATGGCCGTCTACCTCAAGGACATCAAGGAAGTCGTCGCCGTGGTACTTCAGGTCTGGTTCTGGGTCACCCCGATCGTCTACGTCACCCAGATCCTGCCGCCCTGGGTGCTGGGCTGGATGCGGCTCAACCCGTTCTTCACACTGGTCAGCGCCTACCGTGACCTGATCATGTACCAGCGCTTGCCCGAGCTGTTGCCACTCGGCATCCTTACCGCCGTCACCGCGCTGATACTGTGCCTGTCTTTGTGGTTGCTGGGTCGTACCGAACGCGACCTTCGCGACTGCCTCTAGCTTCGTCTAAAAAATAGGCGAGCGATGCTCAGACAAGGCAAAAATCAGCGAGAAAGAGGAGTTTACATGGGGTAAATGAGCATTTTGAGCTGATTTTTAACGCCGTATGAGTGAGCGCAGACATTTTTTAGGCTAAGCGTAGGGAGAGAGAGCCATGATCGACATCCAGGGACTCAACAAGACCTTCAAGCTCTTCCACCGCCCGCTCGACCGCCTTTTCGAAGCGGTGACAGGCAAGCGCCGGCATACCAGCTACCACGCCCTGCAGGACATCAGCTTCCAGGTCGCGCCCGGCGAAGTGCTCGGCGTGCTGGGACGTAACGGCGCCGGCAAATCGACCCTGCTCAAACTGCTCACCGGCGTGCTGCTGCCGGACAGCGGCACGATCCATATCGACGGCCGGGTCACCGGCCTGCTCGAACTCGGCACCGGCTTCAACCCGGAACTCACCGGCCTGCAGAACATCACCGCCAACGGCCTGATGCTGGGCATGAGTCACGCAGAGATCGACGCCAAGCGCGACACCATCGTCGAATTCTCCGAACTCGGCGGCTACATCGACGAACCGCTGCGAACCTACTCGTCCGGCATGTCGATGCGGCTGGCGTTCTCCATCGCCATTCATGCCGACCCGCGCTGCTTCCTGGTCGACGAGGCACTTTCCGTGGGCGACGGCTACTTTCAGCAGAAGTGCATGAAGCGCATCCGGGAATTCAAGGAAAGCGGCGGCTCGATCCTGTTCGTCTCCCACGACCTCAACGCCGTCAAGATGCTCTGCGACCGCGCCCTGGTCATCGAAGGCGGGCAACTGGCCTTCAACGGCAGCGCCGACGACGCCGTCAACCTTTACAACCGCATCATGGCGCGTCAGGCCGAAGAGGAAGAAGGGCGCCACCAGCAGCGCAACGACCGTTCCTACGGCAGCGGCGAGATCAACGTGATCGACGGCTCGCTGTTCGGCGAAAACAGCCTCAGCACGACCCTGGCCAGTGGCGAACGCCTCGAACTGAATCTCACGCTGGAAGCCCGCGAGGCGGTCGAAGACGTTACCCTCGGCGTATTGATCCGCGATCGATTCGGCCAGGACATCTTCGGCATCAACACCTTCCAGCTGGGCCAGACGGTCAGCCTCCAGGCGGGCGAGCGCCAGCAGGCCCGGCTGAAACTCGACGCCAACATCGCCCCCGGCAAGTACACGGTGACCGTGGCGCTGCACAGTCGCGAACATCACCTCGATGACTGCTACTGGTGGTGCGATAGTTACCTGCAATTCGAAGTGGCCGGGTTCAAGCAGCATCTCTTTGCCGGTATCTGCCGCCTCCCCACTGATATCCAGATGACCCCGGTCGCCGCCGCTTCGCAGGCAGGCCAGCCGACCGAACGCCAGGAAAGCCAGTCATGACCCAGACTTTCGATTCCATCGACAGCCTGATCGGCCGTCTCAAAGCCGTGGCCCGCCAGATCGAGGCCGACGAAACCACGACCGAACCGCCCGCGTTCGCCTATCGCGAGCGCTTTGCCGAACTGCTCGACGACACCGTCGACCCGTTGCGCGTCAGCGACCCGTACCGGCCGCGCCTCGAAGAACTCGTGGCCGCCCGCTACGGCGACGAAGTCTTCCTGCAGCGCGTCTATCGCACCTTGATGGGGCGCGATGCCGACCAGGAAGGGCTCGGTCTTTATCTCGGCGTGCTGCCCCGCGCCGGGCGCTTGTACGTGCTCGCCGAGTTGCTGTGTGCCGACGAGGCGCGTGATTATCTTGCCCGCCACGGCGTGACCATACCGCGGCGTGGCCTGCTCACGCTGCCATTGCGGCTGGCCAGACGCCTGGGGCCGCTGGGCCGCGTGCTGCGTCCGCCGATGCGCTTCGCCTACCGGCTGGCCTCGATCGCCCTGCGCCCGCGCCTGCGGCTGCTGGAGCGCCTCGCCTCGCTGGAGGATCGCGCCGAACGACGCGACACCCTGGTGCGCGACGTCCTGATCGAGTTCGACGAACGCAGCACCCGGCACGACCGACAGATCGACGAGATCGAGCGCCACCAGCCGGCGCTATGGAGCGCCTTGCAGCAGCATCGGCGCGCCGTGGAGCGCCTTGTCGAGCCCCCCGCCCCAGCGCCCACGGCGCAAGCGGGCAAACTACTCGATCAGGATCTGATGGACGCCTACTACCTGGCCTTCGAAGATGCCTGTCGCGGTAGCGAAGCGGCGATCTACGCCCACCTGCGGCAGTACCAGCCCCAGTGGGAACAGGCGCTGGAAGCCGGCAACCGCGCGCTGGATCTGGGTTGCGGGCGCGGCGAATGGCTCCAGCTGCTCGCCGAGCAGGGTTTCAGCTCGCATGGCATCGATCTCAATATCGCTATGATCGACCACTGCCGCGACGCCGGTTTCGAGGTCGAGCATGGCGACGTCATCCAGGCGTTGCAGAAGCAGGGCGAAGACAGCCACGCGCTGATCAGCGCCTTCCATCTCGCCGAACACCTGCCGTTCGACGTGCTCTACACCATGGTCGACGAAGCCCAGCGCGTGCTCGCCCCCGGTGGCGTGCTGATCCTCGAGACGCCCAACCCCGAAAACGTGCTGGTGGGCAGCCACACCTTCTATCACGACCCCACGCACCTCAATCCGCTGACGCCCACGGCAATGACGTTCCTGCTGCGCTACCTGGGCTTTGCCGATGTCGAAGTGCGCCGCTTCAACCCCTACCCGGAAGAGGCCAAGGTGCCCGGTGACGACCCGCTCACCGAGCGCGTCAACGGCCACCTGTGCGGGCCTCAGGACTTCGCCGTCGTCGGCCGCAAGGCCGCGCCGGCCGATACCCGAGCGCTTCAAGCCGCAAGCCACGCCGACGACACGCCAACCGGCGATACGCCAACCGAGGGAACGCAGCCGTGAAAGTGCTGGTAACCGCCAATCTCGTTCCGTTCATGCGCGGCGGCGCCGACTTCCATATCGAAGGCGTGACCCGCGCCCTGCGCCAGCACGGCCACGAGGTCGAGCTGCTCCGGCTGCCGTTCCGTTTCCAGCCCGAATCCGATATCCGCAACTCCATGGATTACGCCGAGACGCTGGATTTCACCGCCCCCAACGGCGTCGCCATCGACAAGGTGATCAGCCTGCAGTTTCCCGGTTACGGCGTGCAGCACCCGGATCATGTCGTCTGGGTGATGCACCAGCACCGCGCCGTCTATGAGCTTTGGCAAGACGAGCAGGCCACTCAGGCCCAGCGCGAGCTACGCGACGCCATTCACGCCTACGACAACCGCCACCTGGCCCGCGCCAGCCGGCTGTTCGCCAACTCGCGACGGGTCGCCGAGCGTCTGGCGCACTACAACGACCTTGCCGCCACGCCGCTGTATCACCCGCCGTTCGACGCCGAGCGCTTCTACTGCGACGAAGACTGGGGCTACGTGTTCTGTCCCAGCCGTCTCGAAAGCCTCAAGCGCCAGGACCTGCTGATCGAAGCCGCGCGCCATCTCAAGACCCCGGCGCGCATTCTCATCGCCGGGGACGGCGGCCAGCGCGGACGCTACCAGCAACTGATCGAACGTTACCGCCTGCAGGACCGCGTGCGCCTCACCGGGCGCTTCAGCGAAGCCGAAAAGCGCGCCTGGTACGCCCACGCGCTGGCGGTCTTCTTCGGCCCGCGAGACGAGGATTACGGCTACATCACCCTCGAGGCGATGCTCTCCGGCAAGCCGGTGATCACCTGCGAAGACAGCGGCGGCCCGCGTGAATTCGTCGAACACGACGAAACCGGCTGGGTATTGCCGGCCGAACCCGAAGCGATCGCCGCCGCCATCGACGAAGCCTGGGCCAACCGCGCCCGCAGCGCCGAAATGGGCCGCGCCGGCCAGGCCGCCTATTACCGCGCCGGCATCGGCTGGCCGCAGGTCGTCGCCACGCTGCTCGGGGAGGGCGCATGAAGATCGCCCTCGTCGCGCCCAGCGGTGTGCCGTTTGCCGTCGGCGGGGCCGAAAAGCTCTGGTGGGGCCTGCAGCATCACGTCAACCAGTTGAGCGACCACCAGCTCGAACTGATCAAGCTGCCCAGCGCCGAGCGCAACTTTCCCGAACTGATCGCCAGCTACCAGCGCTTCGCCGAGCTGGATCTGAGCCATTTCGACCGGGTGATCTCCACCAAGTATCCGGCCTGGATGGTCGAGCATCCCGACCACCACCTGTACCTGCAGCACACCCTGCGCGGGCTCTACGATACCTATCCTTGGCCGCAGCGCGCCGAACATGCCCCGTTCGAGCCCGAAGCCTGGCCGGGCGAGAAGGGCCGCCAGGCCATTCGCCTGCTGCGCCACCACCCGCGGCTCAAGCGCTTGAAGCGCCTGCTCGAGGCCACGCCGGAGCGCGCCCAGCTGCCCGAGTTGTTCGGCCTCGTCCATGCGCTGCTGCATGGCGGCGGCCTGCCGCAAGCCGCCCGCGACGGGCTGTTCGCCTTTCCCGGCCCGCTGACCCGCTCGATCGTCCATCATCTTGACGCCATCGCCCTGGCGCCGGCCGCGATCCGCCGCTACGCCGCCATCTCGCGCAACGTTACCCGCCGTGCCGACTACTTCCCGCGTGGCGTGCCGGTGCAGGTGATCCACCACCCCTCCGATCTGCCGGTGTTCGAAGGCCGCAATCACGACTACCTGTTCACCGTCAGCCGGCTCGACGGCCCCAAGCGGATCGACCTGCTGCTGCGCGCCTTCCTGCGCAGCGACGCCGATATCGAACTGCGCATCGCCGGCACCGGCCCGCAGGAGGCCGAACTGAAAGCGCTCGCCGGCGATGATCCGCGAGTGCGCTTTCTCGGCTTCGTTCGCGACAGCGAAATCGTCGAGCAGTATCGCGATGCGCTCGCCGTGCCGTTTTTGCCGTTTGATGAGGACTACGGGCTGATCACCGTCGAAGCGATGGGCGCCGGCAAGGCCGTGATCACCTGCAACGACGCCGGCGGCGTCAATGAATTCGTCGAACACGGCGTGACCGGCTGGAGCGTCGCCCCCACCGAGCCGGCGCTGGCCAACGCGCTGAGCGAAGCGGCCGCTGACCGTGCCCGCACCCGCCGGATGGGCGAGCAGGCCCGAGCGCGCGTTGCCCACGTCAACTGGCGCCAGACCGTCGATCATCTGCTGGCGGAAACGTCGAGTCAGGGCGACCCGCAATTTCCCCTCGTCACCGGCATCGGCGGCGGGGCGCGCTGGCTGGTGCTCAACACCTTCCCGGTCTACCCGCCGATGGGCGGCGGCCAGAACCGCATGTTCCATCTCTACCGCCATGTCGCCAGCGAACTCGGCGTGCGCGTCACGCTGCTTTCGCTGACCGGCCCCGACGACCCGGAGCGCGAACAGACCATCGCCCCCGGCGTCACCGAGCATCGCGTGCCGCTCAGCCGCGCCCAGGCCCGCCGCCTGCAAGACATGACCCAGGCGCTCGACGCCCCGGTCGACGACATCGCCGCCATTCAGGGCTGGCGCGACAACCCCGCGTTCATCAGTGCGCTCCAGCGCCACGCCGCCAACGCCACGCTGGGGGTGTGTGCCCACCCGTATCTCGTTCACGCCTTGAGCGAGCATTTCGACGGCCCCTGGCTGTATGAATCGCACAACGTCGAAACCGACCTCAAGCGGGCCATTCTCGAAGACGCCCTGAACCGTGGCGTGGCCGAGGCCGAAACCGCGCTGGCCGAGGTCGAAGAGGCCGAGCGCCTCGCCTGCCGGCAGAGCCGCGACGTGCTGGCCTGCGCCGAAGGCGACCTGCGGGTCTTCCGCGAGCGTTACGACCTGCCCGCCGACAAGGGCCGGGTCGTGCCCAACTGCGCCGACCTGACGGCACTGCCGATGATCGACATGCCGACGCGACGGCGCTGGCAGGTGCGGCTCGACCAGCACCAGCCGGTGGCGCTGTTTCTGGGCAGCTGGCACGGCCCCAACCTGCAGGCGGCGGAATTCATCTGCCGGCGGCTGGCGCCGGCCCACCCCGGCGCGGTCTTCTATCTCGCCGGCAGCCTCTGCGAACACCCCGGTTTTCGCCACCTGCCGCCCAACGTGCGCGCGCTGGGCCGGGTCAGCGATGCCGAACTGCGGGTGCTGCTGGCCAGTGTCGATGTCGCCCTGAACCCCATGACCAGCGGCTCCGGCAGCAATCTCAAGATGCTCGACTACACCGCTAGCGGCGTGCCGGTGCTGACCACGCCATTCGGCAACCGCGGGCTGGAATTCCCCGCCGAGGCCGTCTGGCTGGCCGAGCTCGAGGCCTTCCCCCGCACGTTCGAAGCGCTGCTCGCCAGCGACGACGACACCCGCCAGGCGCGAGTCGCCCGCGCCCGCGAGCGCACCGAACGCCACTTCGCCTGGGGCTCGGCCGTGCGCTCGCTCGCAGGCATCGCCTGAGCCACAGGCCACCCGGCCACACCCCTACCGGCTTTCCTGGGCGCCTTCTCACGGCGCCTTTTTCATGCCTGCTCATTGGATGGTCATCTAAGCCCGCTCATTCAAGCCTGCTCAGGGCGCCTGCCTGCGGCATTTTCCTACACGGCTCGTGTGATGGCGGTTGACGTTTATAGAGCGTTTAGCGTTGTGTAAACAATAATTTATGGGCGTTTACATGCCACGTAAAAAGGGAGAATTCGGCGGGGCTTTTTTCCGATTACGGGGTCGTGTAAGAGATATCCTACAACTAAAGTCGCTGATGTAGGACAAGCTTTTCAACGAACCCCCTGCGATGCCCACGGCGGTAAGTGGACGCTTCACCTGCGGCCCACGGGAATTCCGGGGTGAGGGAAACAAAAATTAATACGGTAGGGAAATTTCTCATCCTGGCACTGAAATAAAAACACACATGGCCTATGCTATGGATCGATGGTGCGGGGTGATTCATCAACGAGATCAGCAGCTCATGTCAGTCACCCGAAAGTTGCAGAAAAGTAAGCACTCACTCTCGCCATGAGCCTTGATATCAGCTAATCTCAGGGTTAGTGGCAAGCCAATGGAGCGACAGAGTGGTCTTTATGGCATTGCGATACCGACCATTGGCATGCCACGAATAGAAAGGGAATTTGTCGATTGTTCGTCGGGATCACGCGTTGACTTGATGCCAGTCGGATCATTACATTAGCCGGTATCCGCATCCGTAACGGTGGTTAATGTGGTGACCGATCCCGAGGAACATGGTTGGCACGATACAAAAGCGATCACTGATATGGGTGTGGCTCACTGAGCAGAGCTCGAGCGCTCAAGCAGTGTGAACGGTTGGCGTTACTAGGCCGCCAACTTTGCAAACGTTAGGAGACTATAGTCCCATGGCAACATCAGAAAATTTCGTACAACAGCTTTACGTCGCCTACTACGGCCGCCCGGCCGACAGCGCTGGTCTCCAGTACTGGGCTGACCGCGCCGATGCAGAAGGCCAGGGCGCTATCATCAACGCCTTCGGCGCGTCTCAGGAATTCCAGGACAACTTCGGCGATCTGAGCAACGCCAATCTGGTCAACAACCTGTATGACCAGCTGTTCGGTCGCGAAGCGGATCCGGACGGTCTGGCATATTACACCGGCGTTCTGAACGCTGAAGAGAAGTCTCTGGCTGAGATCGCCGTGACTATCTCCAACGCAGCCCAAGGCTCTGACAAGCAGACCTTCGATGCCAAGGTTGATGCCGCTGCCGAGTACACTGCCGAATACGGCGCTGCAGAAGACTACAACCTGGAAGCTGCCAAGGCCGTCGTCGCCGATGCTGATGGTGGTGTCTATCAGCCGACGCTGACCGACGCGATTGCAGGTCTGGAGTCGGCCGAGCAGGCAAAAGCCGATTTCTTGGACTCTCTGGATCTCGACGACAATCCGGATACCGACACTACTGAAACTGACGTGCAAAACGAGTTGACCACTGCTCAAGCTGCTCTGAGCAGTGACGAGACAAATGGTTCGGTAAACGATCTCAACGCCGACCTGCAAAATGCTCAAGATGCACTGGCCGAAGCGCAGGACGACATCTCCGACGTTGCTGGTCTTCGCAAAGCTATCGCTGACTATCAGGCCGCTCAGGAGACTGCTCAAACTGCTCAGGAAGCCGCTAACGACGCTACAGCCGAACAGGCTGGCGAAGAAGTTGCTTTTGAGGGCAAGAACGGCGGTATTGATATTACTATCGGTGCCGATGGCACTGCGAGTTATACCGATGCCGACACTAGCGAAACAGTCAATGTTCTCGTCCTGAACGATGATGATGAACTCGTTGTTGCTGATGACGCTCAGGATATGGACGGCGTAGATGCGCTTCTTACTGATGTCAGCGCCAATCTTGAAGCTCAGGCAGCCTCAACTGATGCAAATGAAGCTGAAGCTGACGCGCTGACCGAAGTTGAAACTATCGAAGAAGAGAACGGCGCTACTTCTGGCGACACCCCTCTCCTCGACGCTTTGGTAACGGCTCAGGGTCAGGTTGAAACTGCCCAAGAAGCTATTGAGACTCGTGAAGAGCTGCAGGCTGATGTCGACGCAGCGCAGGCTGATGCCGACCAGCTGGAAAGCCTGAACGACGATATCACCGATGCAGAAGAAGCCATCGCGGAACAGGGCGTTGACCTGAACGATGCTGACTCAGCCGTTGAAGCCGATCTTTATATCTACGCTGAAGAGACAGGCGACAACACCGTGACCGATGGCGATTCTTTTGCTATGGACAGTGCAGATGACCTGTTCTATATCGGTAACGACTTCACTCGTGTCGATCTGGAAGATGGCGTCGACCTGACTGCGACTGCTCAGGGTTCCGCAAGCACTCAGGAAGTCTTCTTCCAGGACGTTTCGGGGGGCGTTGAGCTTTCCTTTGAAAGCGAAGCTTTCCAGGGTAGTGCTACTACTGCTGGCACCTTCGAAGGGAACGTTATTACCCTGACTGGTGTGAGTTCTGACGAGCTGCAGTTGGAAAACGGCTACATCTCCATCGCCTAACGGCACCGCGATTTAACGGCAACGTTAATCGTGACCCAAACCCCCGGCTTCGGCCGGGGGTTTTTTGTTGCCTCTTTTCCCGCCCGTATCTGCGCCATCCAGCCCTCTCTTGGAAAACGGTCATGGTCCGGCTCGTCACTGCGCGTCCACCTGACCGATCGCCAAATGAGGCAACGCAGGCTCCCTCCCGTATACGGTCATCGCCGTCATCTTCCTCGGCACCACCACCGTAAAGTTCTGCCCGCACGGCGCCGATGTAATAGCTTTATCCATGACTGAAAAAGGGATTCCCGATGCCGACCTCCACCTCGCTCGAGCAGGTTCAGGCGCTTTATGTGGCGTACTATGGCCGGCCCGCCGAACCCGGCGGCCGGGACTACTGGGCCACGCGGCTGGACGCCAACGGCGGCAACCTGAACGCCATGATTGATGCGTTCGGCCAGTCTCAGGAGTATGTGAGCCGCTTCGGTGACATGGGCGATGCGCAACGCATCGAGACGCTGTACGGGCAGCTGTTCGGCCGAGCGGCGGATGAGGCAGGTCGTGACTACTACGTCGGTGTGCTGGCTCGCGGCGAGAAAAGCCTGGCGGAAATCGCGCTGACCGTCGCCAACGCCGCCCAGGGCGAAGACCGCGATGTGCTCGCTGCGCGTGTCGAGGCGGCCGATGCGTTCACCGCCACGCTATCCACCCCGGAGGCGGTGGAGGCGTATTCCACCGCGCCTGGGCTGGCCGCGGCCCAGGCGACACTCGCCCGGATCACCGCCGAATCGCTGACGCCGTCGCAAGCGGGGCATTCAGGCCCGGCCAATGGCAATGGCGAACTCCCGGCTTTCCCGGAGACCTCGGGTCAGGACGTGACATTCGACGCGGGCGGCTGGTTGCGACTGGGCAACGGCGCGGATATCAGCGAGATGCCGCTGACGGGCGCAAGGCATCTGGACATCGCGGATGCGGCCAGCGTCGCCATGACGCCTAACCAGCTGGCGCTTTTCGATTCCCTCAACGCCGGCCGGGCGGGAACGCCGGGGCACGAGACGATATTTTTCACCGCAGGCGGCACGGTCGATCTGACGGATGCCGATGTCAGCTACGACTATGCGGAGGAATATCGTCTCAGCGATGCGGGCAATACCGTCCTCACCGGGGCCGATGGCTATTACTGGATCGTGGGCGGCGCGGGAGACGACAGCGTGACGGCGGGGGCGGGGAACGACATCTTCACCTATGCGGTCGGCTCGGGCGGGGCGGATACGCTGGTCGGCTTCGAACTCTCCCATGGCGGGGTTGATGAGCTGAACTTCATCAACGTGGCCGATATCGACGCACTGGCGGCATTGATCGACTCGCTACGCTTCATCGATAACGGCAGCCTGACCGCCGGCGAGCCCGGCATCGACCTGGAAATCGCCTTCGCCACGGGCGGCTCGTTGACCCTGACGGATCAGTACGCCGCCGGCCTCGACGTCACGGAGCTGGGCCTCCCCGCCAACGAGGCAAGCGTGGTCCCGGCGGAAGGCAGCGTCGAGTTGACCGGCGTTACGGGCAGCGAACTGTCCGCGCTGTTCGGAGACTCGCTGTTCATCGGCTATTGAGCAAGGCAAGCGCAAAGCCCGTTGTAACGGCCTTTGCGCTGTAGCCGGGCGGGGCGGTGGCAATCTGGGCGTTGGAAGCAACTGGTAGCGACGAGCCCGGACATGTTCGACCGAGACGGATACCCGCCCGGCATTCGATGTATCGTTTCGTGGCAGGCTTCGGTTTCGCCAGCAAAACCCTCGACCAAGGTCGAGGGTTTTTGTTTGCATCTTGCTGAACGTCGCTAGGTGATATCGCTTTACCCATGCCTGCTCTGCTGGCCGGCAGGCCGACAGATGTCGTTACCGGTTGGCGCTGGCATCTCGAGGAGAGTCTGGCGGCGCCCGAAGTGGGGGCGCTCGGACGCATGGTAGACTGTTCCGCCGAGTCGCCGGTCGGCGTATCGCCAGGCGCCGATCGGGCGGCACTGGCTGGCATCGATCGCTTCGAGCCAGGCCGAAAGCAGGCGACCGAGTGTCCTTTCGATTACGGAGTATCCATGAGCGACTATGTAGCCGTCTCCCGCAAGCACCACGCCGATAACGGCTGGCTGCCGAGAGAGCGCTATTCCTTCACGGCCGGGCAGCCGGTCGCGTCGATCCTGATTGCGGAGATCAGCCGGCTGTTGCCGTATTACCTGCTGGGATTCATCGAACAGGGCGACGGTTTCGAAGCCGTGGCGTTGTTGGGCTTGAGCAACGAGCAGAATCTCTACCTGCATCCCGATGGGCGCTGGCTGGCGGATTATGTGCCGGCCTCGTTACGGGGTTATCCCTTCGACCTGAAGATGGCGGGGGGCGATAAACAGGTGTTATGTCTCGAACGAGGCAGCATGACCGACGGCGGCCAGGGCGAACCGCTATTCGACGAAGGCGGTGAGCTGGCAGGCCGGGTACGGCAGACGATGAACTTCCTGCAGCAACGCGACAGGCAGCACCAGACCACCCGGCAGGCCACGCGCCTGCTGCAGGAGGCAGGACTGATCAAACCCTGGGCCTTGCAGATCGAGCGGGGGGAAGGCCAGGCGCCCTATAAGGTGGAGGGGCTGCATTATATCGATGAGAAAGCCTTGAATGCCTTGCCGGCCGACGCGTTTGTGGCGCTACGCCAGCAGGGCGCGCTGGCTCTGGCCTTCGGCCAGCTTTTCTCCATGACCCAGGTCGACAAGCTGGCGGAACGTGCCGCATTCCAGGCCCGCTTTCAGCCGCCGCCGGTCGATGACAGTTACGACAGGCTGCTCGATGGCGACGACGATGAACTGACTTTCGATTTTGGGGATTGATTTTGGGGGTTGATTTCGGGGAGGGGCAACCATGCGCGCCCCATAATGAGCAATCGTGGAAGTCGTGATTCTGGAAGCTTCCAGGCAGGCGGCATGGTCCTTGTTGCGTAGCCTGTTGCGTAGCCATGCCGCCTGAGGTTTTCGAGCCATTCGCCGAGGCCGAAGCCAGCGCTTCGGATTCGTGATGAAAGGTGGGACGAAGTCGTAGCGTGCGTCGCCAGCGACATTCTTGATACCGGCGCGCCGGTCATCTTGCTCCGGTTCGCCCAACTGCCATGAGCTATGCACTGAATTGTCTCAAGGGACGCAAAAGCATAAAAAATTTTATGGAAGGAAAGTCTTTCCGAATTTTGTTTTTATAATAAAAAATCGTTAGCCATATGGATTAGATTGCTAATCTTTTATTACTAATACTTAACGCTAATTTCAACGATAAATGGATTATTTTTGTTGCCACTTGGTTACCAAAGTCGTAATTTTTGTCCGTCCGATCCATGGGCGGAGTGGCAGGTGCCTTTGCACTTCGAATCATCGCTCTGTCGGCAAGAAAGCTAATTAAATTTGTGATCTACGGCAGGGTTCCTTCATGGCAACGTAGAAAAAAAAGGACACCCACTTATTTGACGGACAAAAGAAAGGACACCCACTTATTTGACAGCATACCGGTGTGCGCTAAGCTGAGAGCAACGCCAACCTGCTGAGGGTTCCCGCCATGACCCGTCCCCGCGCTGCCCTGGTATCGCTCGATGCCACCCCTTGGTATCACCTCGTCAACCGCTGCGTGCGTCGCGCCTTCCTGTGCGGCACGGATGCCGTGAGCGGGCAGAGCTACGAGCATCGCCGTGGCTGGATCAGTGATCGCCTGCATCAACTGGCGGGGGTCTTCGCCATCGATGTGGCCGCCTATGCGGTGATGAGCAACCACTACCACCTGGTGGTGCGGGTGGACGTCGAGCGTGCCGAGGGCTGGAGCGACGACGAGGTGCTGAAGCGCTGGACAGCACTGTTCACCGGGCCATTATTGGTGCAGCGCTATTGTGCGGGTGCCGACATGCTGCCGGTGGAAAGGAAGGCGGTGAGTGAGCTGGCCGCGACCTACCGTGAGCGGTTGGCCGATGTCTCCTGGTTCATGCGACTGCTCAACG
>Ga0207878_100285_pt1 | contig 25808 bp, 27 predicted proteins | sample LinPmetageLP41_FD_184053 | JGI IMG/M metagenome (GOLD analysis project Ga0207878, IMG submission 184053) | Marine viral communities from the Pacific Ocean - LP-41 (SPAdes) | ecosystem: Environmental > Aquatic > Marine > Oceanic | place: Pacific Ocean | collected 2010-08-27 | reverse complement strand
CTGACGCCACAAAGTCTCGCCTGACGTGCCAGATAAAGGTGACGGATGCACTGGACGGATTGGTGGTGCAGATGCCGGAAAAGCAGATTTGATCCGTCTGGCGGTTCTCGCGACGCTTGCCTTGTCCCGGCCCGCCGCCGCATGTCTTGCCCCGCCACCTGCGGACGTCATCAGAGGCAGTCTGGTCGAGGCCGCAGAAGCAGAGCCCAATGCTGCGTGGTATAGCACTCCGACCGGCATCTATGGTCATGGCATTATGGGGTCGGTCCCGGATGCACGTGATTTGGTTGCCAAAATTGCGACGGAAGATGGGGACTGCCGTATTGTCACAACACAAGCAGGCGATGGGCACGTATTCGAGGATACCGCCCCGCGACTGGTCGACGTGACGGGCGACGGAACCCCGGAAATCATCGCCGTCCGGTCCAATCTTGATCGTGGTGCGCAGCTGGTCATCTATCAGCACAGAGATCGCGCCCTGATCGAAATCGCCGCCACTCCCTATATCGGGCAAAGCAATCGCTGGTTGGCTCCAGCCGCAGCGGGCGATCTGGATGGCGACGGATATGTCGAGATCGCCTATGTCGACAGGCCCCATTTGGCCAAGATCCTGCGCATCTGGCGTTATGCCGCCGGCGACTTCCGCGAGGTTGCGGCCGCAACCGGGCTGACCAATCATGCTATCGGCGATGAAGTCATCCACGGCGGCTTGCGCGACTGTGGGCAGGGACCGGAAATCGTTCTGTCGGACGCCGACCGGTCTCGGATGCTGGCCGTAACCTATGACGGGCGGACAATCCGCGCGCGCGGAATTGGTTTGTGGTCCAACGCTGCGGCAAAAGATGCCGTGGCCTGCCGCCGATGATACCGGACGTGCCGTCGGTGTTTCCGCAGGGAGCGGGGATCGGCGCGCTTGACCGTCCGGAAAGGCAGATCTAGCGGCCCGGCCCGCACAGCCGGACTGAACGCGTGGTGGACCTGCGTCCCTGGCGGCGTCAGACCCCCAGATCGGGCAGCGGGCAGTCCAGCGCGTCGGTGCCGATCTTCCGTGTCACGAGGTCCTGCGACGGATCGGCCCCGGCCAGGCGCGCGCGATACTCGCCGCCGTCGCCCTCCAGAAAGTTCCAGCATTGCGACCCTGGATCATTATCATAGATGAAGCAGATTTCGCCCGCTGCATTCTCGAACCAGATGCCGCGCTGACACTGGCCATTCTCGAATGCCCAGATGACGCGCTTGTCGTCGAAATACTGTTCTGCTCCGAATGCTTCCCCGAAGCGATTGAAATACAATGTCTTGCCAGTCACCATCTGGGCGAATTCATCCGCAGTCATGGTGCGTTCCGCAAAAGCGGGTGCGGCAAACAAGGTCAGGCTGACCAGCAATGGATAGGTTAGAAACGAATGCATCGACTTCTCCTTTGTGAACACTTTTGCCGCAGCTGACCGCCGTGTCCATCCCGAGGGTGGCGCAGGCAGCCCGCCTTGGAGTGATTTCCGGGACTGTCATGGCTCGACCGTCAGCAGGGCACCGCTGAGAACGATTGAAAATGGCAGTCTCCGATCAGCGACATCGGCGTATGATAGGCGCGTATTCTGCGGAGCGATTGGCGCGCATCGCCGCCACGCGTCTTGCGACACATCAGGGAACAGCGCAAACAGAAGGCTCGGCGTCGCAATCGCGCGCCGGGACGCGCCGTCTCCATTCTAGGCTCGCGGTGACGACAGGAAGGATGCGGCATGCTGGATCACGATAAGACAGACGGCGACGGGACGGGCCAATCCGGAAAAGGCGTCTGGAAATCCGGCAAGGGTCGGGGGCGGGCGACGCCGAAGGGGCGGCAATACGACGATGTTGCACTCGCCGAAGTGCGGGCGCTTCTGGGCGACCGGCCGCGACGGCGCGATCTGCTGATCGAGTTCCTGCATCTGATCCAGGACGAATACGGTCACCAATCTGCAGCCCACCTTCGCGCGCTGGCCGAGGACATGCGCCTGTCGATGGCCGAAGTCTGGGAGGTCGCGACTTTCTATGCCCATTTCGATCCGCTGCGCGAAAACGACCCGGTGCCGCCTGACCTGACGATCCGCGTCTGCGACTCGCTGTCGTGCGAATTGGCGGGATCGGAGACACTGATCGCGGCGCTGGAATCGGGCCATGATCCCGCGAAGGTTCGTGTGCTGCGCGCACCCTGCATGGGCCGCTGCGATACCGCGCCGGTGCTGGAGATCGGCCACCGCCACATCGACCACGCGACGCCGGAGTTGGTGGCCCAGACGCTTGAGGCGGGCGATCTGCACGCCGTCATCCCAGACTACGAAGACCTCGCCGCCTATCTCGCCGGGGGCGGGTACGTGCGGCTGACCGACCTGCGCGCGGGTGGCGACTGGCAGGCCGTGCAGCAGACGATTGCCGACAGCGGCTTGCGGGGCCTGGGCGGGGCGGGCTTTCCGTCGGGAAAGAAATGGGGCTTTGTGCGCGGCAATGCGGGCCCGCGCTACATGGCCGTGAATGGCGACGAGGGCGAGCCGGGCACCTTCAAGGACCGTTACTATCTTGAACGTGTGCCGCACCTCTTCCTCGAGGGCATGCTGATCGCGGCCTGGGCGGTCGAGGCGGAGCGTGTCTATCTGTATATGCGCGACGAATATCCGGCAGTGCTGCACATCCTTGCTACCGAAATCGCGGCCCTCGAAAGGGCGGGTCTGATCGAACCGGGCTACGTCGATCTGCGCCGCGGTGCGGGTTCCTACATCTGTGGCGAGGAATCCGCGATGATCGAGAGCATCGAGGGCAAGCGCGGCCTTCCCCGTCACCGCCCGCCCTACGTGGCGCAGGTCGGACTGTTCGGGCAACCCACGCTGGTCCACAACATCGAGACCTGCCACTGGATCGCCCGCATCCTGCGCGAAGGACCGGAGATTCTGTCATCGGTCGAAAGGAATGGCCGCAAGGGTCTGCGCAGCTATTCGGTGTCCGGTCGCGTGGCCGATCCGGGCGTGCACCTTCTGCCCGCCGGGTCGACGGTCCGCGACGTGATCGCAGCGGCGGGCGGCATGGCCGACGGCCACGTGTTCAAGGCCTATCAACCCGGAGGTCCGTCGTCAGGCCTGCTGCCTGCGTCGATCGACGATGTGCCACTGGACTTCGACACGCTGCAACCGCTGGGCAGTTTCATCGGTTCGGCGGCCGTCGTCGTTCTGTCCGACCACGACCGGGCGCGGGATGCCGCGCTGAACATGCTGCGCTTCTTCGAGGCGGAAAGCTGCGGTCAGTGCACGCCATGCCGCGTGGGCTGCGAAAAGGCCGTCAAGCTGATGCAGGCCAAGATCTGGGATACGGGCCTTTTGGAAGAGGTCAGTCAAGCCATGGTCGACGCCTCGATCTGCGGTCTGGGGCAGGCCGCGCCAAACCCGATCAGACTGGTGATGAGGCACTTCGCCGAGGAAGTCGGAGGTGGCGTCGCGCCAATGCCCGACAGCGACGGATATGATACGAACGATGCGCTGGACGGTTGACCCGCAGCCCGTCAGTTACGATAGGCGCGACAGATGCAGCCCGCCGCGCTGATCGCGCGACAAAGTTCGAGCGCCTGCGACCGGTTCTCCGCTCCGACCCGTGCGGCGATAATCGGTGGCAAAGAACCCCGCCGGGGCTGTGGGACGAGCTGCAACCGCGAGGCGGGCGCGACGCGGCGGCAAGACGGGTTCAACGCATCATAGGCAGAACGGGCGCGAGTGGGGTTCAACCCGTATCCAACCTGCACTCCCCATGGTGACAACGGCGGTTCGGGGGCGGCCAAGGGTGTAATCCGGCGGTTGGCGGCCATCGCGACGCAGGCGGCCTGGAACGGCCTGTTGTCGTCCAGGGCGAAGGTCAGCCCGATTGGCGGATCGTCGCGCCATCTCTCGGCGGTATGGCCTGTGACGATGCGGACGTAATCGACGGTTTCTCGGGCCAGTCCGCCGGTTCCCGCTATCCAGCCTTCGACCCTCCGCTCACCCCCGTTGTAGCCAATGGCGGCCAATCCGAGGTTGCCATACCGGCGCGTCATCTCGGCCAGATAGGAGGCGGAGCTTTCGATGGATTGCGCCGGATTGAAAGCATCGGCCAACCCCCGCAACCGTGCGGTTGGCGCGATGAACTGTGCGATTCCCATGGCGCGGGCCGGGCTGACGGCATTCGGATCGAACCGGCTTTCCTGCCACAACAGGCGCGCGAGATAACCCGGCGGCAGGCCGTTCAGCCGCGCCTCGGCCTCGATCTGGAGGCAGACGTCGGCTTCGAAACTGACCGGCCGGATGCAGTATCGCTTGCCGCTCGCGCCCTCGGAACAGGCGATGGCCGACGGAGGGTCGGCCTGGACAGGGACCGCAAGCGCCAAGGTTATGGCAAACAGAGAGAAAGTGGCGCGTAACATGCACGAACGGTCGGGTCTGGGGACAGGGCTGTCAACTGCCCTTTCAGACGCACTTTCGCCGGACCGCGAGGCATATTAGGTGGGGTGTGAAAGGGTCGGTGCCATGTCGTTCTTCAAGAAGCTGAAAGATCGTCTGACGCGGTCGTCGTCGAAACTCGAAGAGGGGTTGGACGCGATCGTCGATGCGGGGGCCGACGATGCCGTCGAAGCGCGGCCTGTGCACGAGCCATTGCCAGATCCGGTTCCGGAACCGTCGGCCGAACCTCCCGCCACATCCGAAACACAAGCCTCGCCGCCCGCCTCGCACGTTCCGCTTGAGGATAATTCCCCCGTACCGGTTCCTGCTCCACCGGCAACGGCGCCGGCACCGATCCCTGCGTCTGCTACCCCGAACGTCGAACCCGACGCGCCGCGCCAAGACGCGCCGAAACCGGGTCTGCTGGGGCGTCTGGTCGGGCGCGCGCTGCCGCCATCTGCCCCGCGCCGTGCCCTTGACGATGACATGTTGGAGCAGTTGGAGGAATTGCTGATCGCCTCGGATATGGGGGTTGAGACGGCGATGCGCGTCACCGCCAACCTTGCCGAAGGCCGTATGGGCAAGCGCCTGTCATCGGAAGAGATCAAACGCCTTCTGGCCACCGAGATCGCCCGGATCATGGATCCGGTCGCACGCCCCATGCCGTTGACTGCGCACCGCCCGCAGGTGGTTCTGGTCGTCGGTGTGAATGGCTCGGGCAAGACGACGACAATCGGCAAGCTGGCAAGTCAGTTTCGCGCCGCGGGCAAGTCCGTCGTGATCGCGGCGGGTGACACGTTCCGCGCTGCTGCGGTGGAACAATTACAGGTCTGGGGCGACCGTGCTGGTGTGCCTGTCATGGTCGCGCCTCAGGGTTCGGACCCCGCATCACTGGCGTTCGACGCGATGACCAGGGCCGAGGCGGACGGTGCCGACCTGCTGCTGATCGACACTGCCGGACGCCTGTCGAACCGCGCTGACCTGATGGAAGAACTGGCCAAGATCGTCCGCGTCATCCGCAAGAAAGACCCGAGCGCGCCACACAACACGCTGCTGGTTCTGGATGCCACGACGGGACAGAACGCCCTGACACAGGTGGACGTGTTCCAGAAACTGTCGGATGTGTCCGGCCTTGTCATGACCAAGCTGGACGGCACTGCCAAGGGCGGCGTTCTTGTCGCGCTGGCCGACCGTTTCGGGTTGCCGATCCATGCCATCGGCGTGGGCGAACAGATCGACGATCTGGACGCTTTCGACCCCGAGGAATTCGCCTCTGCCCTTGTGGGGCTGGACGTGTGATCCGCGCCATATCGGTCGCTTTGATGTCGGCCCCCTGGCTGTCGCAGCAACGCAAGCCGAAGCCGACAATGCCGGTGCGTGGGACAGCGATGCAAGACATGCTGCCGCACCCGCGCAGTCTGCAGGACGTCGGGATCGGTGGCATGGCCCCGAATTTGGCCGCCCGCAAGACTGACACGCCCGAAGCCCCATGATCCTGCACCTTGGGAAAAATCTGGACCCCCGCACCGCCAGGGAACGCAACGATCTTCTGGGGGTTGCTGGCATTTCGGACTGCGCCGATTGTCCCTTCGGGTTCATGGGTCATTTCGCCATCCCGTCGCGTGACCGCGATCTGCCGGTCGTGCGCCCCAGCTACTGCAAGACAGAGTTGGAGGGACGGGCGCCTGGACTGACGGAAGCGGCTTTCCGATGACTGAATGGATATTTGCCATTGAAGGCACCCCGGCGGGAAGGAACGCGGCACTTTGGCTGGCCTTGGCGGCGGCCTTTCTGCATGCGTTGTTCGGTGCACTGCAAAAGGGGGGGCGTTATGACCCATGGACCTCGCGCACTGCGATGGACGTGGCGATTTTCTGCATCGCAACCCCTGTGGCGCTGTTCGTCGTGCCATGGCCACCCCTGCGCCTTTGGTGGGTCCTGGTCGGGATGGTTATGATCCAGTTTCTCTACAAGGCACTGCAGGGCGCGACCTATCAGCGGGGCGCCTATACGGTCGTCTATCCGGTCGTGCGCGGGACCGGGCCTCTGTTTACCGTGCTGGGCGCGGGCGCGATTTTCGGCGAGACATTTACGGCATCGCAATGGCTGGGCGTCGCCATCCTGATTGTCGGATTGTTCGGCCTGTCGGCGTATAATCTGGCGAAGATCACCGTCAACCGGGCGACGCTGGGACCGGCACTGGGACTTGCCGTGCTGACCGGATTGATGGTGGCCGTCTATACGACATGGAACGCCTTCGGCATCCGGTCGGTGGCCGATCCGTTCACCTTCCTCGCGTGGTTCTTCATGCTGACATCCTGGGATTTTCCACTTATTGCAGCCCTCCGCGGCAAATGGCGCAAGCCCGAACCGCACCTGATCCGGCTCGGCCTGTTCGGAGGGATTATCGCTTTCGGGTCGTTCGGGTCGATCATGCTTGCCACGCGGCTCGACAGTGTGGGCGAGGCGGCGATCCTGCGCGAAACCTCGACCGTGTTTGCCGCACTGATCGGATGGGTCCTGCTGAAGGAATCGGTGGGTCCCCGCCGCCTGATCCTGATCTCGCTGATCGCGCTGGGCGCGGTGGTGGTGGAGTTCGCGGGCTGAAGCCCTTATGTGCCAACTCAAGCCACCCAATATTTGCGAGGACAGCCATGACCGACCGCCAGACCCCCGGATGGGTCAAGCCCTCACTGGAGCTTGGACCGGTCGCGTTGTTCTTCCTGGGGTACATATATCTGAAGGATGAGACCTTCACCGTCGGCGGCACCGAATACGCCGGGTTCATCGTGGTCACGGCCCTGTTCATTCCGCTGATTCTGGCTTCGACTGCGGCGCTCTGGTGGCTGACCGGTAAACTGAGCCAGATGCAGATCGTGACGGCGGTTCTGGTGACGGTTTTCGGCGGTCTGTCGGTCTGGCTGAACGACGAGCGGTTTTTCAAGATGAAGCCGACGCTGATCTATCTGTTGTTCGCCGCCGTGTTCTTTTTCGGGCTATGGCGCGGGCGCAGCTATCTGGCGATGGTCCTGTCCGAAACGCTGCCGCTGACGCATGAAGGCTGGATGCTTCTGACCAAGCGAATGGCATGGTTCTTCGTCGGACTGGCCGTCGCGAACGAAGTCATCTGGCGCACGATGTCGACGGACGCCTGGGTCAGTTTCAAGACCTTCGGCCTGCCGGTGGCGATGTTCGCATTCTTCATCGCGCAGGCAGGGTTGCTCAAGGCACATACCCCTGAGGAAAAGGTGGAGGAGGAGTAATCCCCCCCGCCTGAAGCCTTTTCAGTCCTTGCTGTCGTCGTCGGGCTTTTTCATCCGCTTGGTCGAAGGGGGCTTCTTGGGTTTTGCGACGCCGCGCCCGCGTTGACCGCCCTTGCGCAGACTGATCGAACTGTCCGACCGAAGACGCGCGGTGCGTTCCGACTTGGTTTCCTTCGGTTGATCCGGATGGCCGGGGCGGTGCGTGGGTTTGCCGGCGCGATCCCCGTCGCGGCGCGGCTTGTCGTCACGTCGGCCTTCACCCTTGTCCCACGGGCTGCGGTCGCCATCGCGCGACGGACGATCGGGGTTCCCGTCCCACGGCTTGCGCGAACCTGGACCGCTGCGTCCCGGACGATCACCATCGCGGGCGGGTCGGGTCGAACGGTCGCCATCTTTTGCCCAGGGCTTGCGCGCGGCGGCAGGTTTTCCGCCGTCGCGTTGGGGTCTGTCCCCATCCCGCTGCGGTTTCGTACCATCCCGATTGGGTTTGTCGCCGAATTTCGACCGAGGTTTGCGGTCCTCATCGCGGGTCGGACGCGCGGTGCGCTCGGGGCGTGATCCGTCGCCGTCATTGCGTGTCACCGGCGGTTTGCCGGTGCGGGGACGGTCGGGTCGTGCGGCGCGCGCGGACCGGGCCTCGGCGGGGCTGACAGTCCGGGCCTTGGCGGGGCCGCGCGGTGCGTCCGACGTCTCGCGCCCGCGTCCCTTGTCGATCAGGCGATCGCCCGAAGACCGGGGTTTGCGCGGGCTATCGCCCTTGGTGCCGCGTCGGTCGGGCTTCTCGTCTTCGGCCGCCGTCGAAACCTGCCGGCTTTCGGCCAATTCACCATCCCACGTGCCGCCAAGCTGTTCCTTCAGAACGCGGGGCTTCACTTCCTCGACCTCGCCAGCGGGCAGTTCGCCCAGCTGGAACGGCCCATAGCTGATCCGGATCAGCCGGTTCACGTACAGGTCGACCGCGTTCATCGCGCGGCGGACCTCGCGGTTGCGGCCTTCGCGAAGCCCCACCGTCAGCCAGGCATTCGCGCCCTGCTGGCGATCGAGCGTGACCTGCATGGGTGCAAAATCCTCAGGGCCGTCCTCGCCCTCGACGGTGATACCGTCACGCAGACGCTGCAATGCCGCCTCGGCAGGTTTGCCGTTCACCCGCACGCGGTATCGGCGCAGCCAGCCTGTCGACGGCAGCTCCAACTGACGCTTCAGGTCGCCGTCGTTGGTCAGCAGCAGCAACCCTTCGGAGTTCAGATCCAGCCGCCCGACCGACAATACGCGCCCCAATTCTTCGGGCAGCGTCTCGAATACCGTCTCGCGATCTTTCTCGTCCCGCTCCGTCGTCACCAGACCGGCGGGCTTGTGGTATAGCCACAGTCGCGCGCCGTCCGCCTTGGGCAGTGGCACGCCGTCCACGGTGATCTTGTCGCCGGGCACGATGTTCGTCGCTACATTCGACACGGTGCGTCCGTTCACGGCGACGCGAAGGTCGGTCACCATAGTCTCGGCATCCCGGCGCGACGCAAGGCCCGCGCGGGCGATTACCTTGGCGATCCGGTCGCCGGCTCTGTTCTGTTCATCGGTCATGGGCGCGCTCTACGCCTCTTGGGGCACGGGGGGAAGCGGCTTGCGTCGCGCGGGTCGTCGCGGCATCCCGGTGCCATGTTCCGTTCCTTCATGTCCGATGCCCTGTCCGAAGCCCGCGCAGCCGCCTTGCGCGGCGAAGTGCCGGTGGGGGCCGTGGTGACGCGTGGCAACGATATCATTGGACGGGGCGGTAATCGGACCCGTGAATTGAACGACCCGACGGCCCATGCCGAGATGCTTGCGATCCGCGCAGCCTGCGCGGCACTGGCTCAGGATCGTCTGATTGGATGCGACCTCTGGGTGACACTGGAGCCCTGTGCGATGTGCGCGCAGGCCATCGCACACGCCCGGTTGGATCGCCTTCATTTCGGTGCCTCCGACCCCAAGTCGGGTGGGGTTTTGCACGGTGCGCGAATTTTCACACACCGCCAGACGCACCATGTGCCCGATATTCACGATGGCATCGACGCAGAAGCCTGTGCCGCACTTCTTAAGGAATTCTTCGCGCAACGGCGCTAGCGTCAGGCGATTCGCCTTATCGCGTCCCGAACCGTTCCTGCCACGATGACAACGCCGCGGAGCGTGCGGTGAACGCCCCCCGCGCAATCGCCCGTGACAAACAGGCCGCGGCGGCATGACCCAATCGCAATCCGTCCCAGACCGGATCGGGCAGATCGCGCGCACCCGTCGCGGCCGCAAAGACCAGATCGCCATCCATGGGCGTATGACTGGGCAGGATCGCGCGCGCCATGCCATCATGTGCGGCGACGGCCATCCGGGTCGCTTGTGCCTGGGTCAGCACGGCATCGGTTGCGACGATGGCGATGGTGGTCGATTGGCCGGGAGTGGTATCGCCATAGGGCTCCCATGTCGGGGACAGACGCCCGGCACCGTATCCCCCGAATTCGCCCTCGATTTCCCACGGCGCTGCAAAAAACTGCCCGTCATCGTCGCAGACCCGGCCAAGGGCGTTTACCGCCACCAGTGCCCCGACGGTTATACCGCAATCGAGAACGAGCGATGCCGACCCAAGCCCCCCGGCCAAATCCATTGTCGTCGCCCCGAACCCGGCCCCGACGGACCCGAGGTCGAACTCCACCGCAGCCCCCTCCAGCGCGGCCCGACCCAACGGCGCATAGGGATTGCGGTCCCAGGACTTGTCGCCGCCATTCAGCAGATCGAACAGGATCGCAGCAGGCACAATCGGAACCCGTTGTTCGCCGACCGCGAACCCTCGTCCCGCAGCGCGCAACCCGTCCGCCACACCTGATGCCGCATCAAGCCCGAAGGCCGACCCACCCGACAGCACCAGCGCGTCGACTTCCTGCACCAGTTTGTCGGGTGCCAGCAGATCCGTCTCGCGCGTGCCCGGTGCGCCTCCCATGACATGAACGCCCGCGACGAAGGGCACGTCGCCCAGCAGGACGGTGGAGCCGGATCGCAGAGCGACATCATGTGCATTGCCGACCCGCATGCCCGCGACATCGGTAATCAGGTTTCTGGGTCCGGGGCGCATCGGGTCAATCCTCGGGCAGAAGGGCACGGGTAATCGTGCCGGTGAACCGTCCGACGACGCGCAATCGGTCGGTGGCTGTCAGCGGCACGCCCGCGCCGGGAAACGTCAGGACAAGCGTGGCTTCCGGCAGGTCGGAAACCGTGCCCGCGTCGAAGAAGTGGTCCAGACGCGGGGCGAAGGGGCGGGCCAATACTTCAACCTGATCCAGGTCGGCGTCAGGGCAGACGTCCATCAAATGCGCGAAGACAAGCTGCTGCGCCGGGAAATCGCCAGCGAACACGCCAATCGACACACGGAACTTCATGTCGCGCCTACCCGCCCCCCGCTCCTGCCTGCGTCAGATGCAGCGGCCACCGTCCACCTCCATGCCGACGCCGGTGATCATCGACGCCTCGTCCGAGCACAGGAAGCATGCGGCGTTGCCCATGTCCTGCGGCGTGGAAAAGCGGCCCAGCGGTATGGTCGACAGGAACTTCGCGCGCATTTCGGGCGTGTCCTCGCCCATGAACGTCGCCAGCAGGGGCGTGTCGCCCGCAACCGGGTTCAGGCAGTTGACGCGCACCCCTGCGGGCGCAAGCTCCACTGCCATCGTCTTGGTCGCGGTTATCATCCAGCCCTTGCTGGCATTGTACCAGTTCAAGCGGGGCCGTGGGCTGACCCCGGCGGTCGATGCAACATTCAGGATAGCGCCGGATTTCGCTGCCTTCATCAACGGCACGATATGGCGGGCCGACAGGAAGACCGACTTGGCGTTGACGGCCAGCACGCGATCGAAATCTTCCTCGGTCACGTCTTCCATTGCCATCGGCCGGTGCGAGATGCCGGCATTGTTTACCAGAATGTCGATCTGCCCCCAATCGGCCATCGCCTGAGCCGTCAGGGCGGCCCAATCCTCGTCTTTGGAAACGTCTATCCGAGCGGACGTCCCGCCGACGCCCTTCGCGATCTCTGCTGCGCCCGTTTCGTTGATATCAGCCACCAGAACGCGCGCGCCTTCGGCCGCGAATTTCTCGACGATGCCGCGTCCGAAGCCCGAGGCGCCGCCGGTCACGATGGCCGTCTTGTCCCTTAATCGCATTGCAGCCTCCCTTTCTTACTTGATGCCCGACCCCTGACTGCAGCGCCAGCCCGTCCTGTGGTCGTGCCCGATGTGTGATAGGATAAAATCGGGACGTTCCATCGCACATGAAGGACATCGGACATGACACTGCAGGAAATCGCTGACGAACTGGTGGCCGGAGTTCGCGAGAACCGCGCCAAGGAAAACCTCGGTAAGCTCTATGCGCCCGATGCCGTTTCGGTCGAAGCGCTGGATATGGGCGGCGGGCGCGAAGTCAAAGGCGTGGACGCCATCAGGGCCAAGCACGACTGGTGGCAAAACACCGTCGAATGGCTGGGTGGTGATGTCGAAGGGCCGTTTCCACACGGCGACGACCGGTTCGCCGTCTATTACACCATGCACACCCGCGACAAGGATTCCGGCAAGGAGCATCACGGCAAGGAGATTGGCCTGTACCACGTTGCCGATGGCAAGATCGTACGGGAGGAATTCTTCTACGGCGGATGACAAGGCCGCTCCGTCATCCGTGATGCGCGGCCACCGTCTTCAACTGGCTGAAGCCGTACAGGGCTTCGAACCCTTTTTCGCGCCCGTGACCCGACTTGCCGACCCCACCGAACGGCAATTCGACCCCGCCGCCGGCGCCGTAGTTATTCAGAAACACCTGACCGGCGCGCAGGTCGCGCGCGAGCCGCATCTGACGCCCCCCGTCGCGGGTCCAGACACCTGCCACCAGGCCGTAATCGGTGCCATTGGCGATCTGCACCGCTTCGGCCTCGGTCTCGAACGGTATGACGACCTGCACCGGGCCGAAGATTTCTGCCTGTGCCAACGCATGATCCAAGGTCGCCCCGGTCAGCAGGGTCGGCGCGACATAGTGACCCCCGGTCCCGACGATTTCGCCTTGTCCGGCCACGGTCAAATCGCCCGCCTGTGCCAGGAATCCATCCACGATGGCCTTCTGGCGCTCCGAGATGACCGGCCCCATATCCAGGTCGTCCATCGCGGGGCCGACCTTCAGCGCGCCATATCGCTCGGCCATTCGGGCGACCACGTCATCGTGGATCGATCGATGCACCAGAATGCGCGAAGCCGCCGAACAGGTCTGCCCGGCGTTCTGAATGCCCGCGTTCACGAGGAATGGAAGCGCCGCGTCCAGGTCGGCGTCATCGAAGACCAGTTGCGGGGATTTGCCGCCCAGTTCCAGCGTCACCGGCACGACATTCGCGCCCGCCGATTGCTGAACCTTTACGCCGGTTGCCACGGACCCGGTGAAGCTGATATGGTGGACACCGGGATGCGCGGTCAGCGCGGCTCCCGCTTCGCCCCCGAGGCCCGGCACGACATTGAGCGCGCCGTCGGGCAATCCGGCTTCGACCGCGATACGCGCGAAGGCCAGTGCGGTCAGGCATGCTTCCTCGGCGGGTTTCAAGACGCAGGCGTTGCCCATCGCCAGCGCCGCGCCGACGGAGCGCCCGATAATCTGCATCGGATAATTCCACGGCACGATATGGCCGGTGACACCATGCGGCTGCCGCAGGGTATAAACAGTATAGCCGTCCAGATAAGGGATCGTTTCGCCATGCACCTTGTCGGCGGCCCCACCGTAGAATTCCAGATAGCGGGCCAGCGCCACGGCATCGGCCCGCGCCTGCTTCAGCGGCTTGCCGACGTCCATCGCTTCCAGCACGGCCAGATCGTCGGCGCGGTTCAGCACCATCTGTCCCATGCGCGTCAGAACCCGCCCCCGTTCCAACGCCGGCATCCGGCCCCAATCGCCCGACAGCGCCTGATGGGCAGCGGCGACGGCGGCGTCGATATCACGCGACTGGCCGCGCGCGATCTGCGCCAGCGGTTGCCCCGTCGACGGATTTTCCAGCGTCAGCGTATCTGCGGCGCGCAGCCAGCGGCCGCCGATGAGCATTTCCTCGGTGTCGAACCAGATCGTCATGTCATTCCTCCGTGCCGTACATCGCGCGCCAATTCGCCGCCGCCATTCCATCGCGGTAGTCGGACAGCATGGCGGCGTCCAGCACCTCGATCAGCAGGCCCTCGCCGGTCCAGACTTCGATGCAGGTGAAAGGGCCCCGTTCGCAAGGCCGCGCGGTCCATCCGGCGGTGTCTGCAAGGGTCTCGATCTCGGTGGCGGCAAGGGGCGAGGCAACGGTCAGATGCGTCGCGCTGGCGGCGCGACGTGGTGGGCCGCCTTGAAATGCCACGGCGTCCGGGCCTTTCGTCACGCGCGTTCCGGCAGGGTAGACCTCGACCGCGGTGCCTCCGTCGTCCCTGGCGAAGGCGATCCATGCACCGGGACAGGGCGGAAACGGCAGGGCTTCGCCGCCCAGGATGCGGGCCAGCGTCTGTGCCATTGCGGCAGGGGCGCGGGCGGCGATGGAAACGCGAAGCAGTGTCATGCGGCCAGCCAATCTGCCGGGATCACCGGCGCGGCGGCGATCAATGTGCGGGTGTAATCGTGTTGCGGAGCGTCGAAAACCTGTGCCGTCTTCCCCTGTTCGACGATCCGGCCGGCGCGCATGATCAGAATACGGTCGGCAATCGCGCGCACAACCGTCAGATCATGCGTGATGAACAGATAGGCCAGCCCCAGCCTTTCCTGCAAATTCTCGAGCAAGGCCAGAACCTGCGCCCGGACGCGGACATCAAGCGCGCTAACCGCCTCGTCCAGCACAAGAACCTCGGGTTCGGTGATCAGGGCGCGCGCTATGGCGATACGCTGCCTTTGGCCGCCGGAGAATTCGTGGGGATATTTGTCCAGATCTCCGACCGTCAGCCCGACCTGGTTCAGCGCGTCGGTGGCCCGCGCCTCCGCGTCTCTGGGGCAACCGGTAAGGTGAAAGGGCTCCTGCACCAGTTTGCGGACGGTCCAGCGTGGGTTGAAGCTGCCGTAGGGGTCCTGGAATACGACGCTGATCTTCGCGCGATCCGCCCGCGTCATCGCGGTGCCGCCAGGTTTGCCCAGCAGGTCGATTCGGCCACCTTGCACCGGCTCCAACCCCAGAAGCGCGCGGGCGAGAGTGGACTTGCCGCAGCCCGACTCGCCCACCAAACCCAGACACTCACCCCGGTTCAGCGTCAGATTGACGTCGGCGACGGCGCGAAAGCCGCCATAGCTTCGGGTGATGTCTGTGGCTTGCAGGACCGGCGACGGAGCAATGGTGCGGGCCGCGCGGGGCAGGGGGCGCGAGGCGGAGAGCAGGTCGCGGGTATAGGCATGCGCATGGGTGCGGAACAGGGTTTCCGTCCGGCCCCGTTCGACGATTTCGCCGTGGCGCATGACCGCGACGTGATCAGCCACTCCGGCGACGACGCCCAGATCGTGGGTGATGAGCAGAAGCGCCATCCCATCATCCGAACCGTCGCGGACCAGGCCGCGAAGAAGATCAAGGATATCGGCCTGCGTCGTCACGTCGAGCGCGGTTGTCGGCTCATCCGCGATCAGCAGACGGGGTCGATGCGCGATGGCCAGCGCGATACAAACCCGCTGACGCTGCCCACCCGACAATTCGTGCGGATAGCGGTCGAGGGGAATGGAGGCGAGGCCCACCCGGTCAAGCCGGTCACGAGCGATGCGCAGGGCCTCGGGCCGGGGGGTGCCACGCAGGCGCAGCGTCTCGCTCACCTGCGCGCCGATGGTCTGAACGGGGTTCAATGCGGTCATGGGTTCCTGAAAGATCATGCCGATGTCGGTGCCGCGAATACCCAGCCAGTCGCGTTCGCGCAGATGCGTGAGGTCGCGCCCGTCCAGGGTGATGGCCCCGGTCGTCGTCGCCCCGGACGGCAGCAGTCCGATCATGGCGAGCGCGGTCATCGACTTGCCGGAGCCGCTCTCGCCCACCAGCCCGGTGATCTCTCCCGACGCGACCGTCAGGTCCACGTCGCGCAGGATCGGCGTGCCGTGGATCGACAGCGACAGGTCGGCAAGCTCGATCATCCGCGCACCCGCCGCAGACGCGGATCCAGCGCATCGCGTAACCCGTCGCCCAGCAGGTTCAGCCCCAGAACCATGCCGACAATGGCAAGGCCGGGCAGGATCGCCAGTTGCGGTTCCGAATAGATCAGCGTCTGGGCGTCGGCCAGCATCCGGCCCCAGGACGGCGTTGGCGGCTGCGCGCCAAGGCCAATGTAGGACAAGGCCGCTTCGGCGAGGATGCCGAGGGAAAACTGGATCGTCGCCTGCACGATCAGAAGGCTGGCGATGTTGGGCAGGATGTGCTGCACGCTGATAAGACCGCGACCTTTGCCCGCGACACGCGCGGCCATGATATAATCCAGTGTCCAGAGCGGCAGCGCCCCGCCCCGCGCCACACGGGCGAAAACCGGGATGTTGAAGATGCCGATGGCCAGGATTGCATTGAAGGCAGAGGGGCCGAAGACAGCGGTGATCAGGATGGCGATGACCAGCGAGGGAAAGGCGAAGATCAGGTCGTTGCCGCGCATGATGATTTCGTCCAGCCAGCCACCGTGCCGGGCCGCTGCCGCAAGACCCAGCGGCACGCCCGCGCCAATGCCGATGCCGACCGCGACCAGCGCCACGGCGATCGAGGTGCGCGCGCCTGCCATCAGCATCGAGAGCAAGTCCCGCCCGAAATGATCGGTGCCGAGCGGGTGTGCTAGCGACGGGGGCAGGGTGCGGTTCGCAATCGTCAGAACGGAGGTGTCGTAGGGCACCCAGACAACGCTGATCATAGCGGCCAGCGTGAATATCGCAGTCAGGGCCGCGCCCAGTGCCATCGCCGGTCTCATGCGGTAGCCGTCATGTTGCGGACCGGCGGCGCAGACGCGGATCGGCAAGAGTGTATGCGATCTCGACCGCGAATGTGACGGCGATGACGGCGAAGACCAGCAGCATTGTCACCGATTGCACAACGATGAGATCGCGTTGTGTGATGCCCTGGAAGATCAGCCGTCCGAGACCGGGCAGGAAGAACACATTCTCGATGATAATCGCGCCCGCCAGCAGGAAGCTGAATTGCAGGCCGAGGATCGTCAGCACCGGAATCGCGGCGTTGCGCAGGGCATGGCGGATGACAGTGGCCCGCCGCGACAGGCCCTTGGCGCGAGCCGTGCGGATATAATCCTGATTCAGCGTGTCGATCAGCGCGCCGCGCAATACGCGGGCCAGGATCGACGCTTGCGGCAGGGCCAGCGCGATGGCGGGCAGGGTCAGCGCTTTGATCGCCTGCACAGGGGTCGACCAGCCGGGAAAGCCGCCCGCCGAGAACCATCCCAGGTAGATCGCGAAAAAAGCCACCAACAGCATGGCGAACCAGAAGTTCGGAACCGCGATGCCCAGTTGGGTGAACCCCATGACGCCCCAGTCGGAGACACGGCCCCTGTGCGATGCGGCCAGCACGCCTGCGGGAATTGCGATCACGAGCGTCAGGATCAACGCGTAGGCCGCCAACGGTCCCGACACGACGATCCGATCTGCCACAAGTCCGGCGACCGGGACGCGATACGTATAGGACGTGCCGAAATCGCCGGTCACCATGCCGCCGACCCAAGCGACGTAGCGCTGGATCAGCCCGCCTTCCAACCCCAGTTCCGTGCGCAGGGCTGCAACCGTATCCGGCTGGGCATTCAGACCCAGCATGAAGGCCGCGGGGTCACCCGGCACGGCCTGCAGCATAACGAAGATCACCACGCTCGCCACCAGAAGCGAGAGGGTCATGGACAGCAGCCGGAGCAGGATCATGTGCATCATCGCCGCGACGCTAGACGTGCGGGCAGGCGCTGGAAAGAGCGTCATGGTGGTTAGGCAGTGTCATAATCCAGCGGAAGGCCGAAGCCTTGACCGCGTCGCCTCCGATTTGCTCGGCGGCCATGCCATATCGTCGCACCCCGTCCAGATCAGAGAGGCGCCGCAATTGGAGTGCCCGTCAACCGAGATCGGCCATCGCGCATTTGCACGATAATTGTGCGTTGGTCAGTCCTGCGCCCGAAGCACGCCGGCCGGCCGCGCCGCCAAGGGCCGCCAGGCAAACGCCAGCCCCGCCAGCAGCGTGGCCAAGGACCCGCCCAGCACGATAGCCAGGGCCGAGCGCCATTCGAAGACAAAAGGCGCTTCCATCACGAAAGTCAGGATGCCCCAGCCGGCCAGCGCACCGCCGATAATCGCGACGGTCCCCGCCGCTGCCCCCAGCAAAGCGGACCGGATGGCGAAACTGGTCAGGATCGTCGCGCGGGTCGCGCCCAGCGTCTTGAGGACCGAGGCCTCGAAGGTGCGGCTGCGCTCGCCCGCCGCCGCCGCACCGATCAGGACGATGAAGCCGGTCAGCAGGGTCGCCCCCGCGCCCCAGCTTGTCGCCGCGGCAAGCGCACCCAGGACTTCGGTCACCAGGGCGATGGCGTCGCGCACGCGGATGGCCGTGATATTGGGCGCGTCGCCCGCCACGTCGCGCAGGATCGCCGCCTCGGCGCTTTCCTCGGCATAGACGGTCGACAGCCAGGTATGCGGCGCGCCCTGCAACGCAGCCGTATTGAAGATAATGACAAAGCCAATCCCGCCCGAGGAGAAATCGACCTCGCGGAAGTTGGTGACGGTGCCGGTAATGTCGCGGCCCAGCACGTTCATGACGATCTCGTCACCCAGCTTGATGCCCAACTCCTGCGCTTCTTCGCGGGCGAAGCTGATCTGCGGGGGACCATTGTAACCCTCGGGCCAGAACTCTCCCTCGACAACGCGGGTGCCCTCACCGGGGGTGTCCGCAAAACTGATACGACGGTCGCCACGCGTGACCCAATGGTCGATTTCGGACGCAGGTTTCCCGGCGATCGACCGCACAACGCCGCCCAGCATCGGCGCGGTATCGACGCGGCTGACGGCAGGATCGTTCTCGACCCGATCCAGAAAGACGGGCAGTTGGTCCGGCTGGATGTCCACGAAGAAATAACTCGGCGCGATTTCCGGCAGGTCGCGGTCGATGGCGGCGCGCATATTGGCGTCGATCTGACCGACTGCGGCCAAAACCGTCAGGCCAAGGCCCAGCGAGAGAACGACTGCCGTCGCCTCGCCCCCCGGTCCGCCGACGGAGCCGAATGCGAGGCGCAGCGCCGGATGCCCGCGCACCGCGCGCGTTCCGGCCAGGGCCCGCGACAGCCGCCGAACCCCCCAGGCCGCGCCGATCAGCAGGGCCAATGCGACGATAATTCCGCCCGCTGAATAAAGCGCCAGCGTCGGAATGCCCGACAGGATGGCCGACGACGCGATCAACACCACTACGGCCAGCGTCAAAGCCGCGATATACCGTTTGCGCGGCCAGATGCGGACCCCGCCAGACACATCGCGGAACAGCGACGCGGCGCGCACCTGTTCGGTTCGGGCCAGCGGCCAGAGCGTGAAGACCAGAGCCGTCAGCGCACCATAGAGAGCCGCTTCCAGCAACGGACCAAGATGCACGCCCAAGGCCACCGGGACAGGCAGCTGCGCCTTGATCAGCGGGCCGATGGCCAGGGGAATCGCGGAGCCAAGTGCCAGGCCGATGGCGATGCCGAGCACGGCCAGTACGCCGATCTGCATCATGTAGGCCGCAAAGATCACGCGCCCTTCGGCACCCAGCGTCTTGAGCGTTGCGATCACGCCGGTCTTGCGCTCCAGGTAGCTGCGGACAGCCGCCGATACACCGACACCGCCGACTGCCAGCCCGGCCAGCCCGACCAGCACCAGAAAGCTGCCGATGCGGTCGACGAAGCGTTCCACCTGCGGCGCGGCATTGCGCCTGTCGCGCCAGCGCGCGCCTGCATCGGCGAAAGCGGTTCCAACCTGAACTTCGGTCGCATCCAGCACCTCGTCCGACACGTCGCCCATGTCGATGCGATATTGCGCTTCGAACAGGCTGCCTTCGGAGACCAGACCGGACCCGTCTAATGCCGCCAGCGACACGAGGGTGCGCGGCCCGAGGCCAAAGCCCGCACCGCCAGCATCCGGTTCGCGGGTCAGCGCGGCGCGCAGGGTGAAACGCTTGGTGCCAAGGTAAAGCGCGTCGCCGATAGCCAGGCCCAACCGATCCATCAGCACCGGATGGGCCACAATGCCGTTGTCGGCCAATGCATCGGACAACGGTATATCGGGGGACAACTCAACCCGACCGACCAGCGGATACAGGTCATCCACCGCCTTGACCTGCGTCAGTGCGCGGTCGGCATCGGGCCCGTCGCCCGTCGCGGCCATCGATCGGAAATCGAGGATTTCGGACACCGATCCCAGACCCTCCAGAACGGCACGTTCTTCGTCGCTGGCGCGGCGATAGTGGAACTGCAACTCTGCATCGCCACCCAGGATGACGCTGCCTTCGCGCGCCAGCCCGTCGGTAATTGACACCCGGACAGACCCGACGGCGGCAATGGCCGCGACGCCAAGCGCCAGGCAGGCCAGAAAGACGCGAAACCCCGATAGCCCGCCGCGCAATTCCCGCCGTGCAATGGTCGCGGCCTGTCGCAGCCAGTTCATTCTGCGGCCTTTGCGTTCACGGTTTCTGTATCAAGACGTCCATCGACCAGCCGGATCGTGCGGTCGCACCGCGCTGCCAGTTCCGTCGAATGCGTCACCAGAACCAGCGTGGCACCATACCGGTCGCGCAGGCCGAACAGCAGATCCATGATCGCCTCTCCCGTCGCCTGATCCAGATTGCCCGTCGGTTCGTCTGCCAACAGAATATCGGGACGTGGTGCGGCGGCACGGGCCAGTGCGACGCGCTGTTGCTCGCCACCCGACAATTGCGCGGGATAGTGATCGGTGCGATGGCCTAGGCCCACGGCCTGCAATTCGGCCTGCGCACGGTCGAACGCATCCACCACCCCGGCCAGTTCCAGCGGCGTGGCGACGTTTTCCAGCGCCGTCATCGTCGGGATCAGGTGGAAGGATTGGAAAACCACCCCCATATGTGACCGGCGAAAGCGGGCCAGCTGGTCTTCGTCCATTTCGGTCAGGTCATTGCCAAGTGCCATGACCTCGCCGCCGGTGGCCTTTTCCAGCCCGCCCATCAGCATCAGGAGAGACGACTTGCCCGACCCCGACGGACCCACCAGCCCCAGCGTGTCACCGCGTGCGACCTCAAGCGAGATGCTGTGCAGGATATCCACCATACCGGCGTTACCTTGCAGCGACAGCGAGACGTCGCGCAGTGACAGGACCATGGGGAAACTCCTTCGGTTGGGTGCCTTGGCATATGGGGTATTCACCCGGATGAACAAGTCGGTTCAGTTTTCATTCGCTGCCTTGATTTTAGGCACATCCGCGATGGCCCAGCCGGTTCAGGTGGTGGCTCTGGGCGACAGTCTGACCGCTGGATACGGCCTTCCGGACGGTCAGGGTTTCGTGCCGCAACTGCAAGCGTGGCTGGATGACGCGGGCGCGGATGTCGAAATCGTGAACGCAGGCGTATCGGGCGATACCACGGCGGGCGGCCTGGCGCGGCTGGACTGGTCACTGTCGGACGAGACGGACGCGATGATCGTGGCGCTGGGCGGCAACGATCTGTTGCGCGGATTGCCGGTCGCGTCTTCTCGCAAAAATCTTGACGCCATCCTGAGCCGAATTGCCGGTAACGCCAATCTGCCAGTACTGCTGATCGGATTGGAGGCACCGGGAAATTACGGCCCGGATTATCAATCTGATTTCAATGCGATGTATCCTGACCTGGCCAGGAAATACGGCGTTTTGCTGGAGCGGAGCTTCCTGTCGCCCCTCGTTGCCGAAGTCGATCTTGCGACGGCGCGGAAACGGTATCTGCAGGCCGACGGGATTCATCCGAATCGTGAAGGCGTGGGCCTGATCGTTGCGGCATTCGGACCGCGCGTCGTGGAACTTGCGGCGCAGGCGACAGCGCAGAATTGAAAACGCCCCCGTCAGTAATTTCTGACGGGGGCGGTTCAATCCAGACCGGGCGACCTGGGGGAGAGACATGCCCGGTATCTGGATTATTCGTCTTCCGCGTTGGCGCGTTGGATATCGGCGAAAATACCGGCACCATATGAAGGCTGGTTCGAAATTACGGTCACACCGTTCTGGCCGCGAACGTTATCCTGGCCGTCATAGTCGGCGTTGAATCGACCATAGACCACATCGAGGTTGCCCGAACGGGTCGACACGAAGGTTGAGTTGTCGACGTTGCGCAGGGTGCGGCGATTGTCCTGGCTGTCATAATCCTGATTGAAATGCGCGACGGCGGCGGCTGAGCCGGAAGCAACTTCGGCGGTCGCCGGAACAGCAAGCGCAGCGACGGCGATAAGGGCGGAGGCAAAAACGGTTTTCATGACGAATGTCCTATTCATGGTGCGGACCCTGTGAATTGCGGCGGGCCCTGGTGGTGATGAAGGGCGATACTGCCCTGCTGGTGAGGATAAAATGCGGGGTGCCCTGCTCACTTTCAATGAACAGAAGCGTGATATTTTACAGTTTATAGTTCATATACGCACAGTCATATTGTCTTTGCGCACCGGGTTCACGAAACGGGGTTTCTGGCTCTCCGGTCTGTGAGAATTTCCGGATTTTGGTAACGATCCGACAGGGCGGGATGTGCCACCTGCGGTGATTGCCTTGCTCCGCGTCGCCACCTCGGCCAAACAACAGGCAAAGAGGGAGGCCGCGACATGACCCACATTCTTGCCATCGACCAAGGCACAACATCGAGTCGGGCCATACTTTTCGACGCACAGATGAAAATTACCGCGACCGCTCAACAGGAATTCCCACAACATTTCCCAGACAGCGGATGGGTCGAGCACGACGTCTCCGATCTATGGCGAACGGTGGTCGAGACCTGTCGCGATGTCGTGGCCAAAGCCGATATCGATGCGGACAGCATCGCGGCCATCGGGATCACCAACCAACGCGAGACGACCGTCGTCTGGGATCGCGATACCGGCGAGGCGGTCTATCGCGCCATCGTCTGGCAGGATCGCCGCACCGCCGCCTTCTGCCGCGACATGAAAGACCACGAGACGATGGTGACGGCGCGCACCGGCCTGCTGATGGACCCGTACTTCTCGGGTACGAAGTTGCGTTGGATCCTGGAGAACGTCGAGGGCGCACGCGCGAAGGCCGCGGCAGGCAAACTGCTGTTCGGCACCGTCGACAGTTATCTGATCTGGAAGCTGACCGAGGGCCGTGCGCATGTCACCGACGCGACCAACGCGGCGCGCACCATGCTCTACAATATCCACGAAGGTCGCTGGGACGCCGAAATCTGCAAACTTCTGGACATTCCCATGGACATGCTGCCCGAGGTCAAGGATTGCGCCGCCGACTTCGGCACAACCGATCTGCTGGGTCCCACGATCCCGGTTCTGGGTGTCGCGGGCGATCAGCAGGCGGCGACTGTCGGGCAGGCCTGTTTCGACAAGGGAATGCTGAAATCAACTTATGGCACGGGCTGTTTTGCCCTTCTGAACACGGGTCAAACTGCGGTGACCTCGACCAACCGCCTGCTGGGAACGATTGCCTATCAACTGGATGGCAAGCCGACTTATGCCCTGGAAGGTTCGATCTTCGTGGCGGGCGCGGTCGTACAATGGCTGCGCGACGGATTGGGCATCATCGGGCAGGCATCAGACACACAACCGCTTGCCGACAAGGCCGATCCGCAACAGCGGTTGTATCTTGTGCCTGCTTTCACCGGTCTTGGCGCCCCGCATTGGGACCCGGACGCCCGCGGCGCGATCTTCGGCCTGACGCGCGGGTCCGGTCCTGCGGAATTCGCCCGTGCCGCGCTCGAGTCCGTGGGGTATCAGACCCGCGATCTGCTGGAGGCGATGAAAGCGGATTACGCCACCGTCGGCGGCGACCTGGGTAATACCGTATTGCGGGTCGATGGCGGGATGAGCGCGTCGGACTGGTCGATGCAATTCCTGTCCGACATCCTGGGAGCGCCGGTCGACCGTCCGAAAGTATTGGAAACGACTGCGCTGGGGGCTGCATGGCTGGCTGGGATGCGCGCGGGCGTCTATCCGGATCAGGCTGGCTTCGCCGAGACCTGGGCGCTGGACGAACGGTTCGAGGCGAAGATGGACGAAGCCGACCGCGCCGAAAAATATGCGGGCTGGCAGGATGCCGTCGCCCGCACCTTGACGCGTTAGCCTGTCACCAGCCGACCCTTCAGATCGGCGAGCGACCGCGCTCCGATCTGCGTCATGTTCGCCACCATGTCTGCCGTCAGGATATGGTGCAGATGGTCGATGCCACGGGGCCCGAAAGCGGCGAGCGCAAAATACCAGGCCTTGCCCAGAAACACGAAATCTGCGCCCAAGGCGATCGCGCGGAGGATATCCAGTCCGTTTTCAACACCTGAACAATAATAAACCGGCACCCGTCCTGCGACCCGCTCAACCACCGGAGGCAAGGCATCCAGTGCGGCGGGGCCACCTTCGAACTGGCGGCCCGAGTGGTTCGACACCCAGATCGCGTCGACCCCCATGTCGATCAGGCGCGCCGCATCGTCCGGGTCCTGAACACCCTTGACGACCAGCGGCCCATCCCATTCGGCGCGGATTGCCTCGATATACGACCAGTCGGGGAAGGCGCGGATGAGTCGGCCCGCGTGGGTGAAACTGTCGGCCCCCTTTTCGCCTTTGGTGTAACTGCCGGGGAAGACCATTTCAGGCTTGCCCTTGCGCGCCATTCCCAAGGCCCATGCAGGGCATGCCATGATTGATGCGACGATCCGGGGCGTCATTACCGGCGGCATCGATACATGAGCACGGCGTTGGCGTTCGCGACGGCTTTCGCCCGGAACGTCGACGGTGACGGTCAACACGCGCCAGCCGGACGCCTTGATGCGGGCCAGCATGTCGCGGCGAATTTCGGGGTCGTTGACGGGGTAGTGCTGGAACCATCCGAGGTCGCCTATGATGGGGCCTGTGTCTTCGGGGGAAGCTGCGGCGACGGTGCTCTGGCCGTAAGGGATGCGGAGGCGGCAGGCGGCTTCGGCCATGTGGCGTTCGGCGTCGGGCCAAAGGACTCCGGCCAACCCGACGGGCGCGATGCCGAAGGGGGCGGAGTGGCTGTGACCCAGCGTGGTGCACTGCAGGTCCGGAGCAATTTCGCCTTGCAGGATGGCAGGCCGGAACTGCACCTTATCAAAGGCTTGTCGGTTCTGGCGCAGGCCCATCTCACGGCCTGTGCCGCTGTCGAGGTACTCGAAGGCGAAATGCGGCATGCGGCGTCTGGCGCGGGTTCGCAGGTCGGAGAGGGCGGGGTGGGTGACGTCTAGATCCATGCCTGTGTTCCTGCCACGGGGCGGGCGGCGATGCCAGTGGGCGGATGCGAAATGGGCTGTCGAAACGGTGGGTGATCCGCGGGTGATCCACGTCGGACGTTCCGGGGGACGTTCAGCGCACCTTGAGGGTGATCTTGCCGATATGGTCGCCGGCTTCCATCCTTGCGTGGGCCTTGGCGGCGTCCGCCAGATCGAAGGTCTGGTCCATCACCGGCGCGACGCTTCCGGCATCCAACAGGGGCCAGACCTTGTCGCGCAGACTGTCGGCGATGCGGGCCTTGGCCAGGCTGGATTGCGGGCGCAGGGTGGAGCCGGTGACGGTCAGGCGGCGGACCATGATCTGGGCGAAGTTTACCTCGGCCCTGGGGCCGGTCAGGAAGGCGATCTGCACCAGCCGTCCGTCATCGGCCAGCGCCCTGATGTTGCGGTTGATGTAATCGCCGCCGACCATGTCGAGGATCAGGTTCGCGCCGCCCGCCTCGCGCAGGACATCGACGAAATCGACGTCCTTGTAGTTGATGGCCTCGGCCCCGAGGTCGGCGCAGACGGCGACCTTTTCATCGCTTCCGGCGGTGGAGAAGACCCGCGCGCCGAAGCTGCGGGCCAGCTGGATCGCGGTCGTGCCGATGCCCGACGTGCCGCCGTGGACGAGGAAGCGCTCGCCGCCGTGCAGGCCGCCCCGGTCGAAGACATTGGTCCAGACGGTGAAATAGGTCTCGG
>Ga0207878_100283_pt1 | contig 25871 bp, 23 predicted proteins | sample LinPmetageLP41_FD_184053 | JGI IMG/M metagenome (GOLD analysis project Ga0207878, IMG submission 184053) | Marine viral communities from the Pacific Ocean - LP-41 (SPAdes) | ecosystem: Environmental > Aquatic > Marine > Oceanic | place: Pacific Ocean | collected 2010-08-27 | reverse complement strand
GAAACGCATCGGCCAGATGATGTGGGGTGCCGCCTTGAGCAGTATTTCGCGCTCGGAGAGGGCCTTGGCCACGAGCTTGAATTCGTACTGCTCGAGATAACGTAGACCACCGTGGATCAGCTTGGTCGAAGCGGATGAAGTGTGGCTGGCAAGGTCGTCGGCTTCGACAAGCAGTACCGAAAGTCCGCGGCCTGCAGCGTCGCGCGCGATACCTGCACCGTTGATGCCGCCACCGATGACAATCAGATCATAAGTTTCGTTATGCATGTTCGGAACCGCTCGATAATGTTCGAATGAGATCATTATGGCTCGGAATCGAACATTGTGAAGTAGACAAAAAGTCGTAGAGGCTATTTTTCCCGTATTTGTAATCTAAAAATTATCTTTTAAATCAGTAATATAAGTATTTTTTGAGCCAACGGCTGATTTATCCATCCATGGAAAAGTGGGTGATTTTGCACATATTTACTATTCGAATAAGAACATTGAGTCTGACTCTGGCTGTGAGATTAGTGGGAAGGGCCAGAATATAGGGCTGCCAAGCTGTTATCCGGTGGCGTAGCGTCAATATCCAATCCGTGGTTCGACAGTGTCCGGTCGTCTTCGCACCGCTTGGGTAATCAGCACGGCGCGGTTGTTTCTCTCTGGAAACTAGCCGACGCTGCTAACAGCTTCTTGGACTGGAGTGGCGAGGGCGGAATCAACTGTTGTCGCTCGCTCTCACGGTTTTCGCGATGGAGTAGGGCCCGCAGTGGCTTGGAACTTGAGACCGCCCTTCGTTGGGTTTTTGGCTCTGGATAAACGGCAGAAATGAAAGATGATCAGTATAACGTATTGCGTTATATGCTGAGCGGCGTTATTGTTTCCTAAAGCTAAAAGAGGGCCGGGGCGTGATCAAAAGCTTCAAGGAGAAACAGGCCGAGACCATCGCTGCCGGCAAGATTTCTCGGAAGCTACCGCAGGGTATGCAACGCTCTTCCTTGAAGAAATTGCGCCAATTGGATGCTGCCGCCGACCTCAATGATCTGCGCATTCCTCCGGGAAACCGGTTGGAAGCCCTACACGGCGACCGAGAAGGGCAACACAGTATTCGTATCAATGATCAGTGGCGAATCTGCTTTCGGTTCGAAAACAGTAACGCCTATGACATCGAAATCGTCGATTATCACTAACGTCGACTAAGAACTAACGCCGACTAAGACTAGGGAGATGAATCATGACCGACGAACGGCTCCCCAATATCCATCCCGGCGAGATTTTGCTGGAAGAATTCATCGAGCCTTTGGGATTGACCAGGAATGCCTTGGCCACAGCCATTGGCGTGCCGGCCACGCGTATCGGCGAAATCACACGCGGGGCTCGTGCGATTACGGCGGACACGGATCTGCGTCTGTCGATCTACTTCGGAACCAGTTCGGGTTACTGGCTGCGGTTGCAGAATGCCTTTGATCTGGAAGCAGCCAGACGCCATGGCCACTACGCTGGGATTCGGCCTCGAGTCGCTTGATCGAGCCGAGCCAGCAAGAAGGCGGCGTTGATGCCGCCCTGCTTCTGACCTGCTTTACCCACCGGGTTTGACGACTGCTGTGGATCTACATCGAATCCCGCTGATTGCCCGATATCGCCGTCAGCGCATCCAGATCGAGCATCTGGATGGCGCTGATCGCGGCTTCGATGGCACCTTCCTGGCACAGACCAGAAAGCGCAGCATTCTCGTAGCCTTCCAGCGCGGCGTCGATACAGGCTTTCTGAACTGTCGTGGCGAGTTGCAGGGCTTCCACCTCGGTCATTGTTTTTTCTCCGTTTGCTCATCGCACGTTTCTAGATACTCCTTGAGTACCACGGCGTTGTTGCATTCGACGTCTTTGGCGGCAAACAGCAGCGTCAGCTGCTTCTGGCGGGCGATCTTGCGTAGTTCGTCGAGCGCATCGGTATCGGCCTTGGCCAGCTCCGAGCGATACGCTTTCCGAAACGCCTGCCAGCGTTCCCGGTCGTGACCGAACCACTGGCGTAGTTCCTTGCTGGGCGCGAGCGTCTTGTACCACTCGTCGAGTTTGGCATCTTGTTTGGCGATGCCCCGCGGCCACATGCCGTCGACCAGCACTCGGTAGCCGTCGCTCTGGGCGGCTTCGTCGTAGATTCGTTTGAGCTGAATATGCATGAGTCCTCCTGCAAGATAAACCTTACTCCTACTATATAGTCGCCCTGTTTGATCAGTCGCTCCGTTTGATCAGTCGCCCCGTTTGATGGCTACGATCATGGTGTAGCAAGGGCAGATAAAGGGTAACGGCTATCCTGTTGGGATGGGGAGGGGCTGAATGGCCTTAGCTGTGGCTTTATCTCTCTGATAACTGGATACTCATAACGATGAATTTTGGTTTTATAGAATAAGCAGGGGTGCGGAATTATGAGAAAGGTCTTTTACCCTTTCGCCACGGCGCTGTTGACCATGGCGTCCATGGTGCCGGTTCATGCCATCGCGCAGGAAAAGTCGTTGGTCCTCGGCACCAGTAACTGGGCGGAAAATGTCGCCGTCGCCAATCTCTGGAAGTTGATCCTCGACGATCAGGGTTATGACATCGAGCTCTCCGATATCGGCAAGAGCGCACTCTTTGCCGGGATGGCGAGTAACGATGTCGATCTGTCGCTGGAACTGTGGCTACCGTATACCGATAAGGAGTTCCTGGCGCCCTTCAAGGATACGCTCGAGGTTCATGATGCCTGGTACGACAAGACCGGGCTGGGACTGGTGGTGCCGAGCTACGTCGACATCGATACCATTCCGGAGCTGGCGAAACACGCTGACGAGTTCGACTATCAGGGCAGCCCCACCATCCTGGGTATCGATCCGGGTTCATCGATCGCCGGGATGACCGACGATGCCATCGACACCTACGATCTGCCGCTGGATCAGGTCAATAGTTCCGAACCGGCGATGATGTCTGCGCTCGATAGCGCCTATCAGAACGAAAAGCCGATCGTGGTGACGTTATGGAACCCGCACTGGGCATTCGCCAACTATGATCTGAAGTACCTGGAAGATCCCGACAAGGTCTACGGTGACGGCGATACTATCTACTGGTTCTCTCGCGAGGGTTTCTCCGACGATGAGCCGTGGCTGACCGCCGTGCTCGATGCCTGGCACATGAGTGACGATAGTCTGAGCGACCTGATGGCCGAGATCGAGTCGCAGGACGATCCGGTCGCGGGTGCACGAACCTGGCTCAAGGAAAACCAGGATCAGGTCGGCGAATGGCTGGCCGCTGGTGAGCAGATTCAACAGTAGCGAGAGCGCCGTCCCCTCGAATGCCGAGCCCTCGATAACGCCGGGCTCGGCGTGACTGCAGGGCCTTTAGCGGGTCTTCTAGACTGAACGGCCATTCGGTGCAACCACCTTGTCTCACGCTATCGGCCAATTGATTAAACGCTACTTCACGCTCTAGTCTGTGCCGACTGCTGGCTGCCTGAGTGGCCGGCAACATTATGACAATCGGCCACAAGCCGACACCACAATAACAGCGTGCTGCTGTGCAGGAGATTGATAATGAAGAAAACGCTGCTTGCGGCTGGCATCGCCGCCATGATGCTGGGCGCAACCCCGGTCATGGCCAAGACGCTGGTCTACTGCTCCGAAGGTTCGCCGGAGGGCTTCGATCCTTCCCTCTACACGGCTGGTACCACCTTCGATGCCTCCAGCAAGACGATCTACAACCGTCTGGTTCAGTTCAAACCGGGTACCACCGAAGTCGAGCCGGCTCTCGCCAAAAGTTGGGAAGTCTCGGACGACGGTCTGACAGTGACTTTCCATCTGCGCGATGACGTCAAGTTCCAGACCACCGACTTTTTCACGCCGAGCCGTGAACTCAACGCCGACGACGTCATCTGGACGTTCGAGCGTCAGATGGACAAGGAGAATCCTTACTACCAGCTCGCCAACGGCAGCTTCGAATACTTCAACTCGATGTCGATGGGCGATCTGATCAAGTCGATCGACAGGGTCGACGATTACACCGTGAAGTTCGAGCTCACCAAACCCAACGCACCTTTCGTCGCCAACCTGGCGATGGATTTCGCCTCGATTCATTCCAAGGAGTACGAGCAGCAACTGCTCGATGAAGGCAAGCCGGAGCTGGCCAACCAGCAGCCAATCGGCACCGGCCCGTTCCAGTTCGTCAATTATCGTGAAGATGCGGCCATTCGTTACAAGGCGAACCCGGACTACTTCCGTGGCAAACAGCCGATCGACGACCTGGTTTTCGCGATCACCTCCGATGCTCAGGTTCGCTATCAGAAGCTGATGGCGGGTGAGTGCCAGGTAATGCCGTTTCCGAACCCGGCCGATGTCGAAAACATGAAGCAGAACGATGACATCAACGTGTTGCAGGAAGCCGGTCTGAACGTGGCCTACCTGGCGTACAACACCCAGCAGGCGCCGTTCGACAAGCCGGAAGTGCGCAAGGCACTCAACATGGCGATCAACAAGCAGGCGATCATCGATGCGGTGTTCCAGGGTGCTGGCGAAGTAGCCAAGAACCCGATTCCGCCGTCCATGTGGGGCTACGCCGACAAGGTCAAGGACGATCAGTATGATCCCGACCAAGCCAAGCAGATGCTGAAGGACGCCGGCGTCAAAGATCTGAAGATGAATATCTGGGCGATGCCGGTTCAGCGTCCGTACATGCCGAATGCGCGCCGTACCGCTGAACTGATGCAGTCGGATCTGTCCAAGGTTGGCGTCGATGCCAACATCGTCACCTACGAGTGGGGCGAGTATCTCAAGCGCTCTTCGGATACCAAGCGTGACGGTGCGGTCATTCTGGGCTGGACCGGCGACAACGGTGACCCGGACAACTTCATGGGCGTGCTGCTCGGCTGCGATGGTGTCGGCGGTGCCAACCGCTCCCAGTGGTGCTACAAGCCGTTCGACGATCTGATCAAGAAGGCCCGGACCCTGGACAACCAGGACGATCGCGCCAAGCTCTACAAGCAGGCGCAGGAGATCTTCAAGGAGCAGGCTCCGTGGGACACCCTGGCGCACTCCACGGTCTTCATGCCAATCCGCAAGGAAGTGACCGGCTACAAGATCGATCCGCTCGGCGGCCATAGTTTCGAAGGCGTCGACATCGAGTGATTCCCTCCTAGCGAGGACACGGGGCGGCTCTGACAGCCGCCTCGTGTCTTGACGCGCCACTAGCTCGTATTTCCGACACAGACCCCCAAACATGTTCAAATTCTTTCTGGTCAAGCTGTCGCAGCTGGTGCCGACGTTTATTGGCGTCACCATCGTTGCGTTCTCTTTCATTCGCCTGTTGCCGGGCGATCCGATTCTGCTGATGGCGGGGGAGCGCGGCATTTCCGCCGAGCGTTACGCCCAGCTCAAGTCTCAAATGGGTTTCGACCGTTCTCTGATCCTCCAGTATTTCGATTTTCTCAAGGGATTGCTGCATGGCGATCTGGGTAATTCGCTGGTGACCCACGCGCCGGTGATGGACGAGTTCATGAGCCGCTTTCCGGCCACGCTCGAACTGTCACTGTTTGCGCTGGCGTTTGCGGTCATCATCGGCCTGCCGGCCGGTGTACTGGCGGCGGTCAAGCGTGGCAAGACGCTCGATCACTCCATCATGGGTATCAGTCTGACCGGCTACTCGATGCCGATCTTCTGGTGGGGCCTGCTGCTGATCATGCTGTTTTCCAGCATCCTCGGCTGGACGCCGGTCTCGGGGCGTATCTCGTTTCTGTACTTCATCGAGCCGGTAACCGGTTTCATGACCATCGACAGTCTGATAGCCGGCGACTGGGGCGCCTTTCTCTCGTCGCTTCATCACCTGATTCTGCCGGGGATCGTGCTGGGCACGATTCCACTGGCGGTCATCGCCCGCCAGACCCGCTCCTCGATGCTCGAGGTGCTGGGCGAGGACTACGTGCGCACCGCGCGGGCCAAGGGGCTGTCGAACTACCGCGTGATCATGGTGCATACCCTGCGTAATGCGCTGATCTCGGTGGTAACGGTGATCGGCCTTCAGGTGGGCCTGCTGCTGGCGGGGGCGATTCTGACCGAAACGATCTTCTCCTGGCCGGGGATCGGCAAATGGATGATCGATGCGATCTCGCGACGCGACTATCCCTCGGTACAGGGGGGGCTGGTGCTGATCGCGTTCATCGTGATGATCGTCAATCTGCTGGTTGATCTCGCCTATGGCGTCATTAACCCACGCATTAGCCACTGAGGGGGCTTCTATCATGACTGCGATTTCTACCCCCGCTGCGCCCGGTACCTTCCGCTACCAGCTGGCGTCTTTCTGGAGCGATTTCAGCGCCAGTCGCGGCGCGCTGGTCGGCCTGCTTTTCATCGTTTTCATCCTGCTGGTCGCGCTGTTCGCCCCCTGGGTCGCGCCGCATGACCCGGCGATGCAGGATCGCTCGGCGCTGCTGGTACCGCCGGTATGGCATGCCGAAGGTAGCTGGAGTTACCTTCTGGGTACCGATGCGGTGGGACGCGACATCCTTTCACGATTGATCTACGGCGCGCGCTATTCGCTCTCGATCAGCGCCATGGTGGTGGTGCTCTCCATGGGCGTGGGGATTTTCCTCGGTCTGCTGGCCGGCTATTTCCGCGGCTGGGTCGAAACCGTCATTACCCGCGTGATGGACGTGGTGCTGGCGTTTCCCAGCCTGCTGCTGGCGCTGGGCCTGGTGGCCATTCTCAGCCCCGGCCTGACCAGCGCGATGATCGCTATCGCGATGGTACAGCTGCCCTATTTCGTGCGTCTGACCCGGGCGGCGGTAATTGGCGAGAAGGACCGCGAGTACGTCATCGCCAGCCGGCTGTCCGGTGCCGGGCATCTGCGCTTGATGTTCAACACGCTGCTGCCCAACTGCATGGCACCGCTGATCGTGCAGGCGACGCTCTCTTTCTCCACCGCGATTCTCGATATTGCGGCGCTGGGTTTTCTCGGCATGGGCGTACAGCCGCCGACGCCCGAGTGGGGCGCGATGCTGGCCAATGCGCGTGAGTTCATGGGCAGCGCCTACTGGGCGGTCACGTTCCCGGGGCTGATCATTCTGCTGACGGTACTGATGATTAACCTGATGGGTGACGGTTTGCGCGATGCACTCGATCCTAAAATGAAGCGTTCATGACGCAGGAGACTCTTTCATGGCATTACTAGATATCGAAGGGCTCAGCGTTCGCTTCAAGACCAGTAGCGGCCTGTTTGCCGCCGTGGAAGACGTCGACATCAACGTCGACCGCGGCGAAGTGTGGTCAATCGTGGGCGAGTCCGGTTCGGGTAAATCGGTGTCGATGCTCGCTGTCATGGGCCTGCTGCCATGGACGGCACAGGTCACCGCCGACAGGATGACCTTCGACGGCCAGGATCTGCAGCAGATGAACTCGCGGCAGCGTCGGCGCATCATTGGTGGCGAGATGTCGATGATCTTTCAGGAGCCGATGAGCAGTCTCAATCCCTGCTTCACCGTCGGCACCCAGATCGACGAGATGATCAAGCAGCACTTGGGCGGTTCACGCAAGGAGCGTCACGAACGGGCGCTGGATCTGCTGGCGCAGGTCGGTATTCCCGATCCGGCGCAACGTATCAAGGCCTATCCGCATCAGCTCTCCGGCGGGATGAGCCAGCGTGTGATGATCGCCATGGCGATCTCCTGCAATCCGCGTCTGCTGATTGCCGATGAGCCGACCACGGCACTCGACGTCACCATTCAGGCCCAGATTCTCGAGCTGCTGCTCAAGCTGCAGGAAGATACCGGCATGGCGCTGATCCTGATCACCCACGACATGGGGGTAGTCGCAGAGACGGCGAAGCACGTGGTGGTTCAGTACGCCGGCCGCCAGGTCGAGAAGCAGGACGTGAAGTCGCTGTTCGCACATCCCCGCCACCCGTATACCGAGGCGCTGCTGTCGGCACTGCCGGAGCGCGCGGGGGATCAGGATCGCCTGCCGACCATTCCCGGCGTCGTCCCCGGCGAGCACGATCGGCCCAGCGGCTGTCTGTTCAATCCGCGCTGCCAGTACGCCACCGAGCTCTGCCGAGAGGTCGAGCCGGTAGCGGCGCCGGACGATCCTGCCAGCACGCTGTGCCACTATCCGCTGGATCATCCGGCGGCCGGCACGCCGCCTTCGGCCGCTCCATCGCAAGATCCGCCGCCGTCCGATCCACCTTCCCCGAATCCGCCGCGACCGGAGGTGCGCCCATGAGCCGCGACGCCGTATTGAGTGCCGTCAATCTCACGCGCCATTATCAGATCAAGGGCGGGCCGTTTTCCAAGCCGGCGACCGTCAAGGCGCTTAACGAAGCGAGTTTCGAACTTTACCCGGGCCAGACGCTGGCCGTGGTCGGCGAGTCCGGCTGCGGCAAGTCGACGCTCGCTCGCGTGCTGACGATGATCGAACCGCCCACCAGCGGCCAGCTGACGATCAGCGGGCATCATGTTTCGTTGAAGGAAGGGCAGCGCCCGCCGGCCGCGCTGCGCCGCGAGGTGCAGATCATCTTCCAGAATCCGTATGGCTCGCTTAACCCGCGCAAGACTGTGGCGACCATGCTGGAAGAGCCGCTCAAGCTCAACCGCAAGGAGATGAGCGCGGCCGAGCGACGCGAAGCGGCGCTGGAGATGATCGCCAAGGTCGGGCTGCGCCCGGAACACGCCGATCGCTATCCACACATGTTTTCCGGCGGTCAGCGCCAGCGCATCGCCATCGCTCGAGCCCTGATGCTCAATCCCAAGATTCTGGTGCTCGATGAGCCGGTGTCGGCGCTGGATCTGTCGATTCAGGCCCAGGTTCTCAACCTGCTGGCGGATCTGCAGGATGAGTTTGGGCTGGCCTACGTGTTCATCTCGCATGACCTGTCGGTGGTGCGACGGATTGCTGACGACGTGATCGTGATGTATTTCGGCCAGCCGGTGGAAACCGGGCCGGCGGAGGAGGTGTTTACCACGCCGCGGCATCCGTACACCCAGGCGCTGTTTTCAGCCACGCCGGTGGCGGACCCCAATCGTCGCCGCGAGCGCGTGCACTTGAAGGGAGAGCCGCCGTCGCCGCTGGCGCCACCGCCGGGTTGCCCATTTGCACCGCGCTGCCATCTGGCGACCGAGGAGTGCACCCAGGTCGATCCCCCGCTGGAGTACGTCAACGACCGGGTCGAGGTCGCCTGTATCCATGTCGACCAGGCGGCAGCCAAATACGCTGTGGCGGGGTGAATGTCAGCGCCGTGGCAGTTTGAATATGAGGCTGACTCAAGAGGCTAGGCCGGGGGCCAGGCGCTGTTCGAAAGTGGCAGCGCTTGGTGCCTTGTCGACTACACCAGAATCAGGAGATATCGACCTGATAACGGAAGGTGCTGGCGGCACCCCGAGATCGCCGATATTCCAGCGGCGCGCGGTCATAGCCAAGTGCGAGCCGCTCGATCAATACGACGGGTTGGCCGACATCGAGACCGAGGGTATCTGCGATCTTCGGATCGGCTGTCTCGACGGTAAGTGTCTCCTGTGCCGAGCCAATCAGCTGGCCGCATCGTGACTCGTAGAACGGATAGAGCAGGTTGCCGAAGTCATCGATGTCGATCTGCATCAAGACCTCGAAACGGTCCGCCGGCAGCCAGATGTCCTCGTGATAAAGGGGCGTTCCATCGAACTGACGGATTCTTTCCAACCGAATCACCTTTTCCGACCGTGCCAGTCCGAGGGCGTTCGCGATGTCCTGAGCGGGAGATTCCAACTGCCGATCGAGGATCCGGCTGTCGGGAACCCAACGGTCACCCTGGGCATCGACCTGGCGGAAGAAGCGGAACAGTGATTTTTCGAAATCGGGGCGCAGGATAAAGGTCCCTCGTCCCTGGCTGCGCTTCATCATCCCATCCTGAACCAACGTCTCCACGGCCTTTCTCAGCGTGCCGACAGCAACGCCGTAATGCCTGGTCAGCTCGGCCTCAGTCGGTATCGCGCCGCCCGGCGTCCATTCTCCGCCAGCAATCTTTGCGAGCATGTCATCGCGTAGGCGCTGATAGAGCGGCAGACGTTCGTCTGTCATGGAGCTTATATCCTTCATCAATATCTCCCCCATGCTGTTTCAAACAACTGTATCACCAAATTTATTATCTTTAGTCGTACATGGGCAAAAGTACGACTAAGCAATGTATGATAAATACATCTATATGACTAGTTCTTTGTTAGCAACGTTTTTGTCAGCGTATAACGTGCCGTTTGCCATTTAGGTGTTCATGCCAATCCACTGGGGTCATCCATGACGCTACTTTCCTCTGCCCGGCTGACCGGGGTCGACACGCACGCGCACATCTTCCATCAGGGCTTGAAACTGGCCGGTAATCGCCGCTATAGCCCGGACTACGATGCGACCCTCGAGCAGTACCTCAAGCATCTCGATCGCTGCGGCCTCTCCCATGGCGTACTGGTGCAGCCGAGTTTTCTGGGCAACGACAACCGCCACATGCTGGCAGCGCTACGCCGGTTGCCGCAGCGCCTGCGCGGCACGGCGGTAGTGGAACGTGATGTGAGCGACGAGGCACTCGACGAACTGGCCGAGGCGGGTGTCGTCGGCATTCGGCTCAATCTGATCGGCCAGGCTCTGGATGATTATCGTAGCGCGCCGTGGCAAGCGCTATTCGTCAAAGTGGCGCAGCGAGGATGGTCGGTGGAAATCCAGCGGGGCATGGAAGATCTGGATGTGATCGTACCGCAGATCCTGAAAGCCAATGTGACTGTGGTGATCGACCATTTCGGCTTGCCCACGGGCGAGATCGATCCAGTCAACTCGCACCATCAAGCGTTGCTATCTCTGCTTTCGAGTGAGGATATCTGGGTCAAACTGTCGGCAACCTATCGCAGCCGTTCGGATCCGGCGCAGGCCTTGAGGTCGATCGATCGCCTACGCGATGCTTATGGCCATAGCGAGCGACTGCTGTGGGGCAGCGACTGGCCGCATACGCGGTTCGAAACCCAGACCAATTACGACGCAGAGTTCGCGCTGATGCAGACACTGCTACCGGATGTCGCTGAACGCCACCAGGTGCTGGTCGACAACCCGGCCAGACTGTTCAAGATCGACCGAACTGGCTGAAGGCTACCTCACCAGGATCAATATCGGGCTGCGCGCGTTCAACGACCGCCAGATCGCGCTGTTCGAAATCCACGCCGGTGACACCGGTTTCGAGATGATGAATGGTTTCCCGTGCCTGATCTCGGAGGATGATCGCCACCGCGTGCCGATGACGCTGATCACCGAGTATCCGGACGAGACGGTCTATGGTGCCGCTTTCCAGGCCGGCGTGGCGGCGCAGCGGGCCACGGTGCTGGCGGCCTACGCTGCGCTGCAGACACTGCCAGACGAGTTGCTGGTTACGTGACCTGAGCTGAGCCTGGTCGCAATCAGGCTCGGAGTGAGGGTGGCAATATCGCCAGATCGCCACTGGCCTTTTCGAAGGCGCGCGCCAGCTGCAGCACACCCCAGTCGTTGCGGGGCCGGCCGATCAGTTGGAAGCCCATCGGCAGACCCGCGTCATTGAGTCCCGCGGGCAGGCTGATCGTCGGGGCCCCGAGCATCGAGGCGGGAATCACTATTTCCATCCAGCGGTGGTAGGTGTCCATCGCCTGTCCGGCGATCTCGCGAGGCCAGTGTGTCTCCACGTCGAACGGGAATAACTGTGCGCTGGGCATGACCAGGTAGTCGAAGCGCTCGAACAGGGCGTTCCAGGCGCGGTAGGCATCGCCACGCTGAACGTTGGCCCGATGGATGTCCTGCGCCGAGAGTTGCAGGCCGCGTTCGACTTCCCAGCGGGCTTCCGGTTTCAACTGGGCGCGACTGTCGGGATTGGCATAGTGCACGCCCAGATTGCCGGCGACGGCCCAGTGACGCAGCGTCGTCCAGCTCTCCCATAGTGTCTCGGAATCGAAGGGCAGATCGACTTCCTCCACATCGCAGCCAAGCCCACCAAATGGTGCCAGCGCCGCTTCGCACAGGGCGAGAACGCCGGATTCCATCGCCAGGCGTCCTTGCCAGTCACCCATCCAGCCGATCTTCACGCCACGAACGTCGCGCTCGAGCGCGGTGCCGAGGTCGCCGCCGTCGGAAATCAGCGGCTCTCCCAGCGACAGCGGCACGCGCGAATCGAAACCGGACTGAGTGTCGAGAAGTCGTGCCACGTCCTCGACGGTTCGGCCCATCGGGCCGTTGGTGGCCAGCTGCTGACCGAAGGGATCGGCGGCGAGATCGGGTACCCGACCGAACGAAGGGCGGAAGCCGATCACATGGTTGAACGCGGCAGGATTTCGCAACGAGCCCATCATGTCGCTGCCATCGGCGACCGGCAGCATCCGCATGGCGAGCGCCACCGCCGCGCCACCGCTGGACCCGCCGGCGGTGCGCGTGAGATCGAAGGCGTTACGAGTGGCACCGAATACCGGATTGTAGGACTGCGAGCCCAGGCCAAATTCCGGCGTATTGGTCTTGCCGATGACAATCGCGCCGGCCGCGCGCATGCGCTCTGTCATCAGGCTGTCCTCGGCGGCAATCTGGCCGACGAACAGCGGCGAACCCTGAACGGTCGGCAGGCCCTTGGCATCGGAGAGATCCTTGAACGCCTGGGGAAAACCGTGCATCCAGCCGCGCGACTCTCCAGCGCCAAGCTCGCGATCGGCGATTTCGGCCTCGTCGAGCAGCGGCGCGCGTTCGCGGCGGGAAACGATGGCGTTGACCACAGGGTTCATGGCATCGATATGGTCGAGATAGGCGATCATGACCTCGCGGCAGGAGACCGTTCGATCATGGATGCGCTGCGATAGCGTTGTCGCATTCCAGGTGACGATCTCGGGTAGCGCCAGTGGAAAGACGGTGTCGCCAGAATTCGTCTCGGCGGAAGCCGCGATGGTAGGAGTGGTAACAATAGAGGTTGGGGAATTGGCAGCTTGCGAATCTTGGAATGACGTCATGGTGGCGAGCTTGTTGTTGGAGGAAGCTTCAGCATAACTTACCGGGAAGCCTCGGTGGTGTGCTGTCAGCCTGCCAACGCGGGATTCTTCATCCAAGGTCTAACGGCATTATGGTATGATGTATGACAATATACACATTAAATATTGCTGCGCCTTTGGTTGTCCCGCTCAGATCAGACGGTCGAGCGACTGAATGGCAGCTTGACGTTAATCCACGATGAGGGGAATCCAGGTGAATTTTTCCAGACAAGCGGTTGTAGCCTCCATTACCGACGGTCTGCTGTCGTTTCCGGTGACCGATTTCGACGCCAACGGCAAGTTCGACGTAGAAAGCTATCGTCGCCGTCTGCTGTGGCTGAAGGAGTACGAGGTTTCTGCTCTCTTCGTGGCTGGCGGTACCGGCGAATTCTTCAACATGACGCTCGAAGAGTATCGTGAAGTCGTCACGGTCGCCGTGGAGACCATCGGTGGGCATGTGCCGATCATCGCCAGTGCCGGCCAGAGTGCGGAACTCGCCAAGGCGCATTGCCAAGCCGCGCAGGAAGCCGGTGCCGATGGCATTCTGCTGATGCCGCCCTATCTCACCGAATGTCCGCAGTCCGGCATCATCGAGTACGCCGCCAGCGTCTGCGATTCCACCGATCTCAGCGTGATCTACTACAACCGCGCCAACGGTTATCTCACCGTCGATGCCGTTCAGGCCTTGGCTGATCGCTGCCCGAATCTGGTCGGTCTGAAAGACGGCAAGGGTGACATGCAGGCGCTCAATATCATCATCAAAACGCTGGGCGACCGTCTTGCCTATGTCGGCGGCGTGCCGACGGCCGAAATCATCGCTGAAGCGTATCTGGCTATCGGCGTCAGCACCTACTCCTCCGCGGTGTTCAACTTCGTGCCCGAGATGGCGGTGAAGTTTTACAAGGAACTGCGCAAGGGCAACAGCGAATTCGTTCGTCAGGCGACGCGCGAGTTCTTCGTGCCATTCGTCACCCTGCGCGATACCCAGAAAGGCTATGCCGTCAGCCTGATCAAGGCCGGTGCCGATCTGGTCGGTTATCCGGGTGGCGACGTGCGCGCACCGCTGGTCATGCCCAGCGAGAAGGAACGGGCCACGCTCAAGCAACTGATCGAAAAAGCCCGCACGCTCTAATCACCAGGATAGCTCCGCGCCGCCTGTCGCTGTGGGTGAGCATAAGTTGTGCCGTTCGATGCAGCCTTCCCGCCGGTGGTCGCGACGATGCCATGGCCATGCAGTATCTGATCGACGGCTGGCAGTTCGATCCCAAGCGTCCGGCACTGGTGCGTTGAAATGAGGGTGGCGCATCCCCATCTATCATTCATCGCTCGGCATGAACGATCTGTCGACAACGATTTCGACGGTCTGTCTCGATGGTCTGTCTCGATGGTCTGTCTCGATGGTCTGTCTCGATGGTCGATCTCGACAAACTATGCCGGTAAGAAATATCTACGTTGTATAAGAAATTGTTGTCAGAAATAGGCCATGGCGGGTGAAAGGCAAGCTGAATCCGGCCACGGCGGAAGAATGAACGAGTATCCATCATTACTGCAGGAGCCAAGATGAATCTAACAGGTGAAATGTTGATCGGTCAGCAGACCGCGAAAGGCAGCCGTGACCCGATTCAGGCAATCAATCCGGCCACTAACGAGCGTCTCGAGCCGGCCTATCCCGGCGGCACCCAGGCAGAAGTCGAGCGTGCCTGCGAACTGGCTTGGAGCGCTTTCGACAGCTATCGCGAAACCTCGCTCGAGGATCGTGCCAAGTTTCTGGAAACTATTGCCGACGAGATCGAAGCGATCGGCGATGACCTGATCGAGCGTGCCGTGGCCGAATCCGGTTTGCCGCAGGGACGAATCCAGGGCGAGCGTGGCCGGACCTGTGGTCAGCTGCGCCTGTTCGCCAAGACCGTGCGTGCCGGCGAGTGGCTCGACGTTCGCATCGACCCGGCGCTGCCGGATCGTCAACCGCTGCCGCGGGTCGACCTTCGCCAGCGTCACATCGCGCTGGGACCGGTCGTGGTGTTCGGTGCCAGCAACTTCCCGCTGGCGTTCTCCGTGGCCGGCGGCGACACGGCGTCCGCGCTGGCAGCCGGTTGCCCGGTGGTGGTCAAGGCCCACCCGGCTCATCCCGGTACCAGCGAGCTGGTTGGTCGTGCGATCCAGGCGGCAATCAAGAAGTGCGGCCTGCCAGAAGGCGTCTTTTCCCTGCTGCACGATTCGAGCTTCGAAGTCGGTCAGGCGCTGGTCAACGATCCGCGAATCAAGGCGGCTGGTTTTACCGGCTCGCGCAAGGGTGGGCTGGCACTGTGGAAGGCCGCACAGTCGCGTCCCGAGCCGATTCCGTTCTATGCCGAGATGAGCTCGATCAATCCGGTGTTCCCGCTACCGGCGGCGCTGAAGGCGCGCGGTGAAGAGATGGGCAAGGCATTCGTTGGCTCGCTCAACATGGGTGCCGGTCAGTTCTGTACCAATCCGGGCCTGGTCATCGCGATCAAGGGGCCGGAACTGGACGCCTTCGTTGCCGCCGCGGGTGAAGCGGTCAAGGGCAGCGCGGCTCAGACCATGCTCACGCCGGGTATCTTCGATGCCTACGAGAACGGCGTCAGCGCGTTGACGGGTAGCGGCAAAGCGCGGGAAATCGCGCGTGGTCAGAAGGGCGAAGGCCCCAACCAGTGTCAGGCTGGGCTGTTCGTGGCGTCGGCGCAGGACTTCCTGGGTAGCGATGCGCTGCAGGAAGAAGTGTTCGGCGCCACCTCGTTGGTGGTCGAGTGCGCCGATGCTGCCGAGCTCAAGCGGGTTGCCGAGCACCTGGAAGGTCAGTTGACCGCCACGCTACAGATGGACGATGCCGACCTCGAAGCTGCCAAGGCGCTGCTGCCGGTTCTCGAGCGCAAGGCAGGCCGGGTGATGGTCAACGGTTGGCCAACTGGCGTGGAAGTGTGCGATGCCATGGTTCACGGCGGGCCGTTCCCGGCGACTTCCGACTCGCGGACCACGTCCGTGGGCACCGCGGCGATCTTCCGCTTCCTGCGTCCGGTCTGCTACCAGGATCTGCCGGATGCGCTGCTGCCTGAGGCGATCAAGCATGACAACCCGCTGAAGCTGCGTCGTCTGGTCGACGGCCAGCGCGAAGCGTAGTCTTAGCGCTTGTGCTGTCAGGGCGCGCCTAGCGGCGCCGCCCTCGTTCAACGACCCTCGCCTCGCGGCGGGGGTCGTTACGTTTGGGGCCCGTGTTTTCGCCGGCTGGACAGCATGGGACTAAGGTCGCTGATCGGTAGCCCTGTCTTCGGCGAACGCCTAGAATAAGCCCCGAGTCAAAACGACCTATGAATTCGACAAGTAAAGGAAAGCCCGTGAATCCGGTTCAGACCACATTTCAGTACGGTTCGAGTACCGTCACTCTAGAAACTGGCCGCATCGCGCGCCAGGCCACCGGCGCCGTGCTGGTGACCATGGACGACACGGTCGTCCTGTGTACCGTTGTTGGCCGCAAGACACTCAAGCCCGGCCAGGATTTCTTCCCGCTCTCCGTGCATTATCAGGAGAGAACCTATGCCGTGGGCAAGATCCCCGGTGGTTTCTTCAAGCGCGAAGGGCGTCTGACCGAAAAAGAGACGCTGACCTCGCGTCTGATCGATCGGCCGGTTCGTCCGCTGTTTCCGAAAGGCTTCATGAACGAAGTCCAGGTCATCTGTAATGTGATGTCTGCCGACCGCAATCAGGATCCCGACATCGCCGCGATGATCGGAACCTCCGCAGCGTTGGCGATCTCCGGTCTGCCGTTCAGTGGTCCCATCGGCGCGGCACGTGTCGGCTTTACCGAATCGCGCGGCTATTTCCTCAATCCGACCGTCGAAGAGCTCGCCACGTCAGAGCTCAACATGGTCGTGGCCGGTACCGACAAGGCCGTGCTGATGGTCGAGTCCGAGGCCAAGGAGTTGACCGAGGACGAAATGTTGGGTGGGGTGCTGTTCGCCCATCAGGAGATGCAGGTCGCGATCGAAGCGATCAAATCGCTCGTCAGCGAAGCCGGTAAGCCGAAGTGGGACTGGCAGCCCGCCGCCGACAACGTCGCGCTCAAGCAGGCCGTGTCGGAATCCTTCGAGACTGCCGTAGGCGAAGCCTATCGCATCACCGACAAGATGGCGCGCCAGGACGCACTGGCCGAGATCCGTGCCAAGGCCATCGAACAGCTGGCCGGGGGTGACTCACCGCAGTTCAGCAGCGATGAAGTTTCCGGTGCGCTGGCGGGCCTCGAGAAGAAGACCGTTCGCCGCCGCGTCATCGCCGGCGAGCCGCGTATCGATGGCCGCGATCAAAAGACCGTTCGTCCGCTCGACATCAAGGTTGGCGTACTTCCGCGGACCCACGGTTCGGCGCTGTTCACCCGCGGCGAGACTCAGGCCATGGTCATCGCCACACTGGGTACGCTGCGTGACGCTCAGCTGATCGAATCACTGGAAGGCGAGCGCAAGGATCGCTTCCTGCTGCACTACAACTTCCCTCCGTACTGCGTGGGCGAAGCCGGTTTCATGGGCGGGCCCAAGCGTCGCGAGATCGGCCACGGCCGTCTGGCGCGCCGCGGTATCCAGGCAATGCTGCCCAATGACGACGACTTCCCCTACACCATCCGCGTCGTCTCCGAGATCACCGAGTCCAACGGTTCCAGCTCGATGGCGTCCGTTTGCGGTACTTCACTGGCCCTGATGGACGCCGGTGTACCGATCAAGGCGCCGGTGGCGGGTATCGCCATGGGCCTGATCAAGGACGACGATGGCTTCGCCGTGCTGACCGATATCCTGGGCGACGAAGATCACCTCGGCGACATGGACTTCAAGGTAGCCGGTTCCACCAACGGCGTGACAGCGCTGCAGATGGACATCAAGATCGAGGGTATCAACGAAGAGATCATGGAGACCGCGCTGCAGCAGGCGCATCAGGCTCGCATCGAGATCCTCGACCAGATGAACGTGGTGATCGCCGAGAGCCGTAACGAAGTCTCCGACTACGCGCCGGCGATGCAGACGATCAAGATCTCGCCGGACAAGATCCGCGACGTCATCGGCAAGGGCGGTGCGACTATTCGTGGCATTTGCGAAGAGACCGGCGCTTCGATCGATATCGACGATAACGGCACCGTACGTATCTATGCCGAAGACCGTTCCGCGGCCAAGCGCGCCATCGATACCGTGCTCGGCATCACCGCCGAAGCCGAGATCGGCAAGCTCTATCGCGGCAAGGTGGTGCGTCTGGCCGACTTCGGCGCCTTCATCAACTTCATGCCGGGAACCGATGGTCTGGTGCACATCTCGCAGATCGTGCCGGAGCGCGTCAACGACGTGAAGGAATACCTGAGCGAAGGTCAGGAAGTGACCGTCAAGGTGCTCGATATCGACAACCGCAACCGTGTAAAACTGTCGATCAAGGAGATCACCCCGGAAGAGAAGGCCGCCTTCGAGGCGTCGCTCGTTACCGAGGACTGATTCTCCGGCGGTAACCGCCAACGCTCCATAAAAAGCGCCCGGCCTGCGTCACGCAGACCGGGCATTTTTTTATGGCTGGCCAATGCCAGGGCAATAGATGACCAGCGCAATAATGGCGGTGTAAAGCCAATAGGCAGGAGCGATCCTGGCGATGCGATGCAACAGGTGCTGCGGCATCGTTCCAGCATGAATCCAAACTGGGTTCAGACCTTGCGCAGTGCGACCTGCTCTACCAGGTGATCACGACCCTTGCGCAGGATCAGGTCAGCGCGGGGGCGGGTAGGCAGAATGTTCTCGCGCAGATTGCGCTGGTTGATGTCTCGCCACAGTCCTTCGGCGATCTCCACCGCTTCCGTCTCTCCGATCTGGGCGTAACGATGGAAGAACGAATCGGCGTTCTGGAATGCGGTCTGCCGCAGCAGCTTGAAGCGCTCCAGATACCAGTCATGAATATGGTTCTCTTCGGCGTCGATGTAGATCGAGAAGTCGAAGAAGTCCGACACGAACGGCACCATCTTGCCGTCTTCCGGCAGGGCGCGGACCTGAAGCACGTTGATGCCTTCGACGATCAGAATGTCGGGGCGGTCGACGGTCTGATAGTCGTGCTCGCGCACATCGTAGGTCAGGTGGGAATAGAGCGGGGCCTGAACGTTGCGGGCGCCGGCCTTGATCCAGGAGAGAAAACGCAGCAGGGCGCCGATGTCGTAACTCTCGGGAAAACCCTTGCGGGCCATCAGCTCCTTGTCGCGCAGCACGGCGTTGGGATAGAGAAAGCCATCGGTTGTGACCAGGTCGACCTTGGGGCTGGAGGGCCAGCGCGCCAGCAACTCCTTGAGAATGCGCGAAGTGGTCGATTTGCCCACCGCGACGGAACCGGCGATGCCGATGATGAACGGCGTCTTCTGGGTATCGTCGATATCCAGGAAGCGCTTGCGCTGCGCATAGAGCTGTTGACTCGCTTCGACGTAGGAAGAGAGCAGTCGGGATAACGACAGGTAGATTCGCCGCACTTCGTCCAGATCGATCGGATCGTTGAGCGAACGTAGCCGCTGCAGTTCTTCGACGGATAATGTCTGCGGCGTGTCGGCTCGAAATTCGGCCCACTGCTCGGCCGTGTAGAACTGATACGGAGAGAAGGGGTCCGGTCTCAATTGATTCATCGGGTCTCTTTCGCTTTCGAGCTGGCGGCGTGATCGAGGTGCTGCCAGGGGCTAGGTAGCTGTATTGTCGACATTCTGAACGAATTGTCGCAGCTGCATGGGCTGAATGTCACGGGTGTCGATCTCGCCATCTTCGATGAAGCCCAGCCGACGATAGAGATCGATCGCGGCGAGATTATCGGCGAAGACGTTGAGCGTCACCTTATCAGCCCCACGTTGATGGGCTTCGCTGATGAGGTTCCGGCACAGCCGCTCGCCCAGCCCCTGGCGGCGGTGGGCGGGTGACACGATGATTCGAGCCAGGTGCGCGCGCCGTTCGCCCTTGTCCACGAGTTGACCGAACGCGATCGGGGCATCGTTCGCGACGAGACTGAACGAGGTGTTATTGCTGGCGTCGATCTCCTGCCAAAGCGTGGGGCCGTCGGTGGGCCAGGTGAGCCCTGGCCCAGCCCAGCGCTCGAGCGCCTTCGGTGTCTCGACCCAGTGAACGATGGTCGCGACATCGGATGAGCGCGCAGTGCGCCAGCGTATATCAGCCATATCGTAAGTCAGTCATGTCATAAGTCAGTCATGTCATAAGTCAGTCATGTCGAATTGGCTCCGGCTACCGGCGGAAGCGAGACGGCGGAAGGGTGATGGCAAGGTTATCGATCAGCCGTGTCGAGCCGAGATAGGCGGCGGCCAGCAGTTGCGCCTGGGTATCTCGATCCGGTTCGAAAGGGGAGAGATCACGGCTGCGCAGTTCGAGGTAGTCGATTCGGAAGCCGGCTTCCTGCAAGGCTTGAGAGGCCTCGCCCAGGGCGGCGCTGGGTAGCTGGCCGCGCGTCAGGGCATCCCGACAGTGCGCCAGCGTTTGCTGCAAGACCGGGGCGAGCGCTCGTTGTTCCGGCGTGAGATAACCGTTGCGCGATGATAGCGCCAGGCCGTCTGCGGCGCGCACGATCGGTACCCCGACAATCTCGATCGGGAAGTGCAGGTCGGCGACCAGCTTGCGAATAACGGCCAGCTGCTGGAAGTCCTTCTCGCCGAAACAGGCGATATCCGGCTGGACTAGATGAAACAACAACGAAACCACCGTGGCGACGCCATCGAAGTGGCCGATACGGCTGCCGCCGCAGAGCCCTTCGGAGACGTCCGGTACGTGAACCCGGGTCTGGGTTTCCAGCCCGCGGGGGTAGAGCGTCTCGACGGCGGGGGCGAACAGTAGATCGCACCCATGCGCCGTCAGCTGTTCGCGATCGCTGTCGAGCGTGCGCGGATACTGGCCGAAATCCTCATCGGCGCCGAACTGCAGCGGGTTGACGAACAGCGTCGCCACGACCACGTCGGCCAGCTGCCGCGCCCGGTCGACCAGCGCCAGATGACCTTCGTGCAGATTGCCCATGGTCGGGACCAGCGCGATTCGCCTGCCGGCCAGACGGTGTGCTTGCAACCATTCACGCAGCGGCACGATCTCGTGGAGCGTCTGCATCAGAAACAGTGCTCCTCGGCCGGAAAGCGGCGCGATTTGACCGCCTCGTCATAAGCCCGAAACGCCGCCTCGATACTGTCCTGACCGCTGAGAAAATTCTGCACGAAACGTGGCACGTAGCCACTGTTGAGCCCCAGCGTGTCATGCATGACCAGGATCTGCCCGTCAACCTCCGGCCCCGCGCCGATGCCGATGACGGGAGCATCGACCGCATCGCGTACCGCACGACCCACGGCTCGGGGTACGCATTCGAGCAGGATGACGGAAGCGCCGGCCTCGACCAGCTGGCGGGCGTCGTCGACGATACGCTGAGCGTCGTCGTCCTGTTTGCCCTGCGCCTTGAAGCCGCCCAGCTGATGAACACTCTGCGGGGTCAGACCAAGGTGAGCGCAGACCGGTACGCCGCGGCGGGAGAGTTCGCGAATGCCATCGGCCATCCATGCCTCGCCTTCGATCTTGATCAGCTCGGCACCGGCGCGCATCAGCTCGCCGGCATCACGCAGCATCTGACCGATGTCGGCGTTGCTCATGAACGGCAGATCGACCATCAGCAGACTTCGCTGCTTGCCGCGCGCCACGCAGGCGGTGTGATAACGAATATCTTGCAGGGTGACCGGCAGGGTGCTGGCATGGCCCTGCAGGACCATGCCCAGCGAATCGCCGACCAGCAGCACATCGATACCGGCAGCGTCGGCGCAACGCGCCAACGTCGCATCATAGGCTGTCAGACAGCTGAAGGCCTCTCCGCGCGCCTTGCAGTCGCGCAGAGTATTGAGGGTAACGCGCTTCATGCTCTCTCTCCCGTGGATGACGAGTCCCGCTCGCGGACGCCGACGACGCGCCCGCCGCGGCAGGGCGGCGGACGCCGGCTTGTCGCCCCCGAAGAGACGATGCGGAGCAAAGTGTAATGGGTTGTCGACAGGACGCAAGACGACGTTGGCGGCATGCGTGGTGCTGCCACATGCGCATTACTACGCCACCGGGCCATGACGCTCCATGCTCATCACGCCGGACTCACTCGCCGAGCCGAGTCAGCGTCTGATCCTCGAGTCTGCCCGCCAGTGTCAGTGGCAGCTCGCCTCCGAGAGTTAGCGTGGGAGCGATTTCAGCCAGGGGCTCGAGCACGAACCGGCGGTGGGACATCTCAGGATGGGGAATCGTCAGGCGTGGGGAGCAGTACGAGAGATCGTCATACCACAGCAGATCCAGGTCCAGCGTTCGTGGGCCCCAGTGGCGGTTACGGACACGCCGATGGCGTTGCTCGAGCGCCTGGAGTTGATCGAGCAGTGCCAGCGGCGAGAGCCGGGTGCGAATGGCGGCGACGGCATTGATGAAATCCGGCTGATCTCGCGGGCCGACCGGCGAACTGGAATAGAGCGAGGAGCAAGCGATGCGTTCGCTCAAGGGCAGCGATGCCAGCGCCGCCAGCGCTCGCGCGAGCTGATCGCGGGGTGCTTCGAGATTACTGCCGAGGCCGACGTAAGCCAGGGCCGAACGCTGGCGTTCAGTCATCCAGCGTCGGAGGCGTCGGCTTGTTGGTTGGGCGCCGACGTTTGCGCGGACGGCGACGACGGGGCTTGCCACTCGCGTCGCCGAGGGGTTTGCCACTCGCATCGGCTGCGGGATTGCCACCCTCTGTATTCGCCATCAGCTGACGCTGGCCCTCCTCGTCGGCTTGCTGAAACTCGGTCCACCATTCACCGAGGCCTGGCGTCAATTCACCGGATTCCTCTCGCAGCAGCAGGAAATCGTAGGCAGCACGGAAGCGCGGGTGCTCCAGTGTCTGAAAAACTCGGCGGCCACGACGACGGGGTAGCTGCTGCTGCAGATCCCAGATATCGCGCATCGGCATGCTGAAACGCTTGGGAATCGAGGTGTGCTGCAATTGGCGGCTGATGACCTGTTGCGCCGCGGCCTGCTGCGCCGGGATCTCCGGCAGATCCTGTTCATGGGCGATCCGCGGGGTGCGTTGCTGTACACAGGGCCACAGCAATGCGCCAAACAGGAATGCGGGGGTTACCGGTCGATCCTGGGCGATTCTCGCATCGGTGTTGGCCAGCGCCTGCTCGACGAGCTTGACCGCCCACGGTTGCTCGTCGAGGACTTCGTCGCTCTCGGGGAACAGCATGGCGAACAGTCCGCGTTCGCGCAGCACGCGAAAGCTCTGCAGGGCGTAACCGGAGAGGAACAGCTTGAGCACCTCCTCGAACAGCCTGGCCGGCGGAATCTGCAGGAGCAACGGCGCCAGTTCACGGATCGGTGCTTCGGTGTCTTCGGCGATCCGGAAGTCGAGCTTGGCTGCGAAACGCGCAGCGCGCAGCATGCGGACCGGATCTTCGCGATAACGGGTCTCCGGATCACCAATCATCCGCAGTACGCGGTCATCGAGATCCTTGAGGCCGCCAGTCCAATCGTGAATGGCAAAGTCGGTGACGCTGTAATAGAGCGCATTGACGGTGAAGTCGCGACGAATCGCATCCTCCTCGACGCTGCCCCAGACATTGTCACGCAGTAGCAAGCCTTCGTCAGACTGCTGACTGTGGTTACCGGTATGTTCTTCGCCGTGACGCCCACGGAAGGTCGTGACCTCGATCACCTCACGTCCGAAGCGCACATGAACGATACGAAAACGCCGACCGATGATGCGCGAGTTGCGGAATAGCTGGCGCACTTCATCGGGCGTGGCGTTAGTCGCGACGTCGAAGTCTTTGGGCCGATTGCCGAGCAATGAATCGCGAATGCAGCCGCCGACCAGGTAAGCGTCGTAGCCGGCGCTGTTGAGTCGATACAATACCTTGAGCGCACTTTCGCTGAGGTTCTGGCGGGAGACATTATGCTCGTCGCGAGGCAGGACTCGCCGGGTGGGCGTAGTGTCTGTGCCGGCTTGGGCGGATTCCGGGCTGAAGAAGGTCTTCAAACGTTCACCGGGACGTTGGAGAAAACGGGAAAATCCTTTGAACATGCGGCGAAATCGACTCGCGAGGTAGCAAAACCCCAGTGTAGCGGAGCCCAGAAGGCTTGCAAAGGCAACGGGTGCTACGGAATGGCTTAAAAGGCTTGCCGGATGTTACTTACATCGCACCGGAACGACCCCAGTAATTGCGCCGGAACGACCACAGTAAAAGGGGAGACCCGGTAGGCCTCCCCTTTAAGGATACTTCGCAACGTCCATGCCGCTTCTTTTTTGTTCGTGATGGCGCATCGCCTTGAATACGCAACACAGTCGCTAACCGCGATTACAGCCTCTGGCTTGTCATTGTCAGCCTTGCTGTGTAGCGACCACCTCGTATTCAAAACAATAATCCAACCACGACAGGCAATGCCCTTTCTCGGTTCTTGTCGTTGTTCCGAGAAGTCTTCAGACCTCGGGGAGGCTTGTTATTGTTGCCCCGCTGATGAAGAGCGTCGCGTCCTGATTTTGCTTAGGCTTGAGAACGATTGTTGTTGTTCGTGCTCTCGTTCGCATGCTGACCCAGCTTGTTATTGTTGGGTCAGGGACGATCTGCCTTTCAAGTTGGGTGCCATGTTGTGATTGTTGTTGGCACTTGGGGGTCATCCGATCAGCACTTATTGTTGTTGCGGTTGATCAGCGCCCAGTTGTTTTTTTTGTCTTAATTGTTGCACTTGCCGTGCCACTCCATATTTTTTGAAGCTAAAACAATTAGATACAATTTTTATCGTCATGCCATATTCAACTGCCTTCTGACACGTTCGATTCTGCTTATTCATGGCGGGGCATGCGGAAACGTTAATGCATGCTTGTGGTGCAGCCCCCTGCGATGGCGATAGGGTGACGCAAAACGGCGTGGGTTGCGCTTAGACAATAGTCTTCAACCGAATGTACGAGGGGTTTTTAGCCCGGTGAGGAAGGGGCTTTCGAGCCATTTCGGCATCCGACGGGCGTCGGAACTGGGTGGTCTCGAGCAGGGTCAGTTTTGAGTTCGACCAGCTGTTGCGCTCATCGCTTGCGGCGACCAGTTTTGGCGAGCGTGAGCGAGCTGCTCGGCAACCGGCGCCTCACGCAGCGTGCCAGGAGGGCGCTGATCGAGCAGCTGCAGCGCTTGATGAAGCACTGGTCGAGCCAGGATGGCATCATCGGGAATGGCGGCGGCGAATGTCTGTTTGGAGAGCTTGCGACCGTTGTCGCCCAGGATCAACGGTAGATGCAGATAGCGCGCTTCGGGATAGCCGAGCGCGACCTGAAGCTGTCGCTGCCACGGCGTGTTATCGAGCAGGTCGAAGCCGCGCACGACGTCGGTGACGTTCTGGTCCGCGTCATCGACTACCACGGCCAACTGATACGCCCAGAGACCATCCTTGCGTTTGATCACCACGTCGCCCTGGCGGGTCGGGTCGAGACACTGGTGGCCGAACAGCCGGTCCTGCCAACTCACCGGGCAAATGCCTCTGTCAGTGCGCAGGCGCCAGGCTTGCGCGCGTTCAGGATGTCGCGAACCTTGGCGGCACCAGCCAGGGTAGTGACCATATTGACGCCATTCTCGACGCGAACATCCACAAGGGTAAGCCATACCAGTGGCGATCAGCTGGTCCAGCGCGGCCTGATAGGTTTCACCCCGTTCGCTCTGGTAGCGGATCTCTCCATCCCAGGTCAGGCCGAAGGCTTCCAGCTGACGCAAGATTTGATCGTCGGTGCCCGGCGGGCAGCGCGGCGGATCGATATCCTCGAGTCTCAACAACCACTGGCCGCCGGCGGCTCGAGCATCCAGCCAGCTTCCCACTGCCGCCACCAGAGAGCCCAGATGCAGGGGTCCCGAGGGC
>Ga0207878_100282_pt1 | contig 26086 bp, 24 predicted proteins | sample LinPmetageLP41_FD_184053 | JGI IMG/M metagenome (GOLD analysis project Ga0207878, IMG submission 184053) | Marine viral communities from the Pacific Ocean - LP-41 (SPAdes) | ecosystem: Environmental > Aquatic > Marine > Oceanic | place: Pacific Ocean | collected 2010-08-27 | reverse complement strand
GTATGTGGCGACTCAGTATGTGGCGACTCAGTATGTGGCGACTCAGTATGTGGCGACTCATGATATGCGGTGACTCATGATATGCGGTGACTCACAGTCGGGGGTTTGCCTATCCGTCGTGCCCTGGGGGTAGAATGGCGGGCATTGTAGCCTTTACCGTCTTGCTGTGTCCGCCTGCGTCCCTGTACCGGGTGACACCGACTCTGGAGTTGTTCATGTCTGACCCATCCACTGCAAGCGCCCGCCGCGACCTTCTGATCTGGATCGATCTGGAAATGACCGGTCTCGATCCTAACCGAGAGCGCATCATCGAGGTGGCAACGTTAATCACCGATGGCGATCTGAACCTGATCGCTGAGGGTCCGGTGCTGGCCGTGCGCCAGTCGGAGGCTCTGCTCGAGGGCATGGACGAGTGGAATCAGAAGACTCACGGCGAGTCCGGCCTGATCCGGCGGGTCCGCGAAAGCAGCGTCGACACCTCGGAAGCGGAACGCCGTACGCTGGAATTTCTGGCGAGCTACGTCGAGTCCGGCAGCTCGCCAGTATGCGGCAATAGCGTGCATCAGGATCGCCGTTTCATGGAAAGAGAGATGCCGGCGCTGAACAATTTCTTCCATTACCGCAATCTGGATGTCTCGACGTTGAAGGAGCTGGCCAAGCGCTGGAATCCGGCGGCGGCGAGCAGTTTCTCCAAGCAGAACACGCATCAGGCGCTGGACGATATTCGCGAGTCGCTGGCGGAACTCAAGCACTATCGCGAGACGTTCCTCAAGCTGCCGAGCTGAACGCAGGGCTCGGGATGGTCGCAAGACGTCAGGCGCTGGCAATCCGCTCTTCGCGCTTGCGCCGCTGTTCCTCCAATGCCCAGCGCACATGTTCGCGCACCAGATCGGAGGGATAGGCAAGACGAGCCCGCAGTGCGCTCTCGACGCGCTCGCTCCAGGGCGCATTGCCCAGGCCGATCGACAGGTTGCGCAGCCAGCGCTGGTAGCCGATGCGCCGAATCGGACTACCTTCGGTGCGCTTGAGGAATTCGACCTCGCTCCAGGCGAACAGATCGATCAGCTCGGCACGATCGAGGTCGTGGCGCGGCGCGAAATCCGGCTCGGTGCTGGCACGAGTGAAACGGGTGAAAGGGCAGAACAGCTGACAGTCGTCGCAGCCGTAGACACGATTGCCCATGGCCCGGCGGAACTCGGTGGGAATACTGCCGTGAAGCTCGATGGTCAGATACGAGATGCAGCGCCGGGCGTCGATCACCTTGTCATCAATGATGGCGTCCGTCGGACAAGCGGTCTGACAGCTCGAACAGGAGCCGCAGTGATCGCGTTCGAAGGGCGGGTCGACCGGTAGCGGGAGATCGGTATACAGCTCGCCGAGAAAGAACAGCGAGCCTGCCTGCGGGTTGAGCAGCATGGAATTCTTGCCGAACCAGCCCAGCCCAGCCTTTTGGGCCAGGGCGCGCTCCATCACCGGCGCCGAGTCGACGAAGGCGCGATAGCCGATTGTACCGACTTCGTCCTCGATTCTGCGGGCTAGTTGATCGAGACGCTTGCGGATCAGTTTGTGGTAATCGCGTCCGAGAGCGTAGCGTGAAACATACGCTTTCTGCGGTTGTCCGAGGACTTTAGTGGTCTCGACCTCGGGCGGCAGATAGTCCATGCGCGCGCTGATCACGCGCAGCGTTCCGGGTATGAGTTGCTGCGGCCGCGTACGTTTGTTGCCGTGCTTGGCCATGTAGTCCATCTCGCCGTGGTGCCCGGCTTCCAGCCAGCGTTGCAGATAGCGCTCATGGGTCTGCAGATCGGTATCGGTGATGCCGATCGCCTGGAAGCCGAGTTCTCGCCCCCACTGTTTGATACGCGAGGCGAGTTCGCCGAGATCGATGCTGGATGACTGTGACATACCGCGGAATATGGATGAGAGTATGGGTGCGTTACCCTACACGACTATTGAATCGGACGGCAGCTGTCGCGTGCCATTAACAGCTATTCAACAACAGGAGACATGATGTCCGCGACTTCTCTTCAGCGGCCGCTCTATCTGGCCGATCAGGTGCGTGAACTGGATCGCCGAACCATCGCTGCGGAGGGCGACGGCTTCGCGTTGATGCGGCGTGCCGGCGAGTCGGCCTATGACATGCTGCGCGCGCGTTGGCCGCGGGTACGTCGTCTCTGTGTACTGTGCGGTGGCGGCAACAATGGCGGTGATGGCTATGTTGTCGCCGCGCTGGCGGCCGCCGATGGTCTGGTGGTCGATCTCGTTGCGCTCAAGCCGGTTGCCGAGCTTGAAGGCAATGCACGGAAAGCGGCGGTGATGGCGGCCGAGGCGGGCGTCGAACCGGTCGATTGGAACGACGAGCTGACTCTGGACGGCGAATTGATGATCGATGCGATGCTCGGCACCGGTGCCAAGGGTGCGCCTCGGGCGCCCTATGCTGCCGCGATCGCCGAGGTCAATGCCAGCGGCTGCCCCGTCCTGGCCATCGATGTGCCTTCGGGGCTCGATGTCGATACCGGCCATGTCGAGGCGGACGCGATTAAAGCCTCGCTGACGGTTACCTTCATCGGCGACAAGTTCGGACTGCATACCGGCGCGGCGCTCGACGTCGTCGGGGATATCGTCTATGCCTCGCTTGGCGTCGATCCGCAGCAGCATGCCGATATCGTGCCAATAGCCTGGCGTCAGGCCCGACAGGATCTGGTGACGGCGCTGCCGCCGCGCTCGCCTAATAGCCACAAGGGGTCGCACGGCCATGTGCTGGTGGTGGCCGGCGCGCCGGGCATGGGTGGGGCGGCGTTGATGGCCAGCGAGCTGGCGGCGCGAGTCGGCGCCGGCAAGATCAGCCTGGCCACCGATGCCGCGCATGTCCCGGCTAGTCTGACCCGATTCCCCGAAATCATGGCGCGTGGCGTGCGGGGTGCGCCGGATCTCGAACCGATGGTCGAGGCCGCCGATGTCCTCGCAGTGGGCCCGGGGATCGGCAGTGGCGCCTGGGGCCAGGCTGCACTGCAAGGCGTGCTCGAGGCGGGTAAGCCTTGCGTGGTCGACGCCGATGCGCTCAATCTGCTGGCGCGCGATGGTACCCAGCGTCGCCGCGATAACTGGATCCTGACGCCGCATCCCGGTGAGGCGGCGCGGTTGTTAGAAATTTCCACCGCCGAGGTACAGCAGGATCGGTGTCGCGCCGTTATCGCCCTGCAGCAGCGCTGGGGCGGTACGATCGTGCTCAAGGGAGCGGGCACGCTGATCTACGACGGCGAGCGGCTCACGCTTTGCCCGTTCGGCAACCCGGGCATGGCAAGCGGCGGCATGGGCGATGCGTTGACCGGCATCATCGCCGGGCTCGCCGGGCAGCTTTCATCGCTGAGTGACGCCGCGAGGATCGGCGTACTGCTGCATGCACTGGCGGCCGATGCCGCCGCGCTGAATGGCGGCGAGCGTGGTTTGCTGGCGACTGATCTGGCATCCTATGCGCGAACTTTAGCCAACCCTCAACCGTTCCCGAGTCATGCCGATCACTCTTAACGATGAATCCGCCCAGGTAGCCTTGGGAGAATCCCTGGGTCGGGCGCTGGCCGGTCGCGGCCAGGTTCACCTGATCGGTGATCTTGGCGCCGGCAAGACCACGCTGGCGCGAGGCATTTTGCGTGCCTATGGCCATGCCGGTGCAGTCAAGAGCCCGACCTATACGCTCGTCGAGCCCTACGAGACCGCCACGGCCCACGTCTACCATTTCGATCTTTACCGCCTGGGCGATCCCGAGGAGCTTGAGTTCATCGGAGCCCGCGACATGCTGGGCGGCGATGCGCTATGTCTGATCGAATGGCCCAGCCGGGGAGCCGGCTGGTTGCCGGTCCCGGATCTGGAGATTCATCTCGAAGTGGTCGCTGGCGGCCGCCGAGCGTTGGGAGTGGCGCATAGCCAGCGTGGGCATGCCGTGCTGGCCAGACTGCCGGCCGGGTTGCGCGATTCGATAAGTGGTGAGGAACCCATGAGTCACAAGGAAGATGAATGCTGAAAGATGTTCGAGAGATATCGCCCACTACTGCGACTTCACCGTGCGATGTCTCGACGCGCTACTCGACGCGCTACCGCGCCGGCGTTTCCCGGGGGCTATTGTCGCTGGCGCTGTTGCCACTCGCACTATTGCTGGTCACCTTTATGAAGGGTTGGATTCGACGCAGCGGCGATCGGATCAAGGATGTCGAAATCAGACGCAGGATGCTTATCGCACTGGCCTCTCTGGGCTGTCTCGGTGCCGTCGGCCAGGCCCAGGCGGCCGAGGTGGACAACATGCGTCTGTGGTCGGCACCGGATCACGTGAGGGTGGTGTTCGACATGTCCGGGCCGGTCAATGCCAATGTCTTCACTCTCGATAATCCTGATCGAGTCGTTATCGATCTCAATGGCACCGACCTAAACTTCGATATCGACAAGCTCGAACTGGGCGACAGTGCCATCTCCAAGGTGCGGACCGGGGTGCGCGAAAGCGGTGGGCTGCGTGTCGTGCTCGATGTGGATCGCGCTGTTGTCCCCAAGAGCTTCACTCTGCCGCCCAACGAGCAGTACAGCGATCGCCTGGTGGTCGACCTAGATTATCCCGGCGCCAGCGCGGTCAAGGATCCCATCGACCCCATCGAGGCGATGATCCGCGATCAGGAAATTGCCGCGAAGCGGGCACAGACCGAAGCGGTTGCCGAGGGCAATCCGCAGAAGGCCGAGGCGGTAGCGTCGACCGCCGAAGCGCAGCCGCACCCCAAGCGCGACATCATCGTCGCCGTCGATCCTGGTCACGGGGGCGAGGATCCCGGCGCTTCGGGTCCCGGTGGCACGCACGAGAAGGATGTCGTACTGCAGATCGCCCGCAAGGTGAAACAGCGCTTCGATCAGACACCAGGCTTCAAGGCGTTTCTGACTCGAGATAGTGACTATTATGTCGGCTTGCGTCAGCGCACCCTGATCGCCAGGCAGCAGAAAGCGGATTTCTTCGTCTCGATTCACGCCGACGCGGTCCGCAGCAAGCAGCCTTACGGCAGCTCGGTCTATGCCCTGTCTCAAGGTGGGGCGACATCGGAGACTGCGCGTTGGCTGGCGGCCAGCGAGAACCAGTCTGACCTGATCGGTGGCGTCGACGGCAGCCTTAGTCTCGACGACAAGGATGAAGTATTGCGTGGCGTACTGCTCGATCTGACCATGACGGCAACGATGAACGACTCGCTGGCGACCGGCGGCCGGGTGCTCGATCAGCTCGGACGGATCAACAAACTGCACAAGTCCAGCGTCGAGCAGGCGGGTTTCGTGGTGCTGAAATCGCCGGATATTCCTTCACTGCTGGTCGAAACCGGCTTTATCTCCAATCCACGCGAAGAGGCTCTGCTCAAGTCTTCGGCGCACCAGGCCAAGCTGGCCCAGGCCGTTTATAACGGCATTGTGGCGCACTTTCGACAGCATCCGCCGCCCTCGAGTCTGCTGGCCTGGCAGCGCGATCAGGGCCGCGGTAGCGCCAGCAACGAGTATCGTGTCCAGGGCGGCGACACGCTGTCCCAGGTGGCGTCCAGCCATCAGATCAGCATGAAGGCGCTGAAACAGGCCAATGGTCTGGACAGCGATATTTTGCGGGTGGGTCAGGTTTTGACCATTCCATGATGCCGATTCCTGTTCGGGAGCGTGTTGACGAAGGGGAGACGTTGCGATGACAGAGTCACCACGCATTCGCATTCTCGACCCCCGGTTGGCCAACCAGATTGCCGCGGGGGAGGTGGTCGAGCGTCCGGCGTCGGTGGTCAAGGAGATCGTCGAGAATGCCATCGACGCCGGTAGTCGACGCATCGAGGTCGAACTCGATGCGGGTGGTTCACGCTTGATCCGGGTGCGCGACGACGGCATCGGCATCGACGCGGACGACCTGCCATTGGCGCTGTCGCGCCACGCCACCAGCAAGATCGCCTCGCTCGACGATCTGGAAGATGTCTCCAGTCTGGGATTTCGTGGTGAAGCACTGGCGTCGATCAGCTCGGTGTCGCGTCTCGAACTGGTCTCCAATGCCGCCGATGACCCCTCTGCTGGCTGGCGTGTCGTCGCCGAAGGCCGGCAGATGGAGCCGCGGGTGACGCCGGCACCGCATCCTCGCGGCACCTCGGTGCTGGTTCGCGACCTGTTTTTCAATACGCCGGCGCGGCGCAAGTTCCTGCGTACCGAAAAGACCGAATTCGGCCACGTCGAGGAGGCCTTTCGACGTCTGGCGCTATCGCGCTTCGACATCACCTGGCTGCTGCGTCACAACCAGAAAGTCGTGCACCAGCTGCCGGGCGTGGCGTCGGATCAGGCCGGGCGCGAGCGTCGCATCAGCGCGATGCTGGGCAAGCGTTTTCTGAACGAAGCGTTGCACATCGACCTGGAGGCCACGGGGTTACGGTTATGGGGCTGGGTCGGGCAGCCGACCTATTCGCGCGCTCAGGCCGATCAGCAGTACTTCTTCGTCAATGGCCGTATTGTCAGGGATCGACTGGTCGCGCATGCCATTCGTCAGGCATACCGCGACGTGATGTTTCATGGGCGCCATCCAGTATTCGTCCTCTATCTGGAACTCGATCCGCGGGTAGTGGATGTCAATGTGCACCCGACCAAGCATGAGGTGCGCTTTCGCGATGGTCGTCTGGTTCACGACTTCCTGTTCTCGAGCCTGCATCGCGCGCTCGCCTCAGTGAAACCCAACGACAGTGCGGCAGGTGGCGACGGTTACCCTGAGGGCGTACCCGGAAACGCTGGACAGGAGGCGTCGAACGCTTCGCGGGGCCGCCCGTCGGACGGCCCGGATGGCGTTACCTCCGACAATTCGGATTGGCAGCAGCAACGCATGCCGCTGGCCGGCCAGCATGGAGGCGGCGCAGGATCGTATTCCTCGAGTCCTGAATCGCCGCGATCGGATCGTCCCGCTGCGCAGCGGATCCGCGAATTCATGGTCGGTTACCATGCGCTGCATCCGGACCACGAGTCGTCGTTGCTCACCCCGCGTGGCGACGGCATTGGCGCGCCTGGCGGCGAGGCTGCCGATGTGGTGCTCCCGGAGCGTCCGGCAGCCGCGGTGACGATGCTTGGGCAAGAGGATGATACCCAGGCGCCGCCGCTGGGCTACGCGGTGGCGCAGCTACACGGTGTGTACATCCTGTCGCAGACCGAGCGCGGCATGGTGATCGTCGATATGCACGCCGCCCATGAGCGGATCGTCTACGAACGCATGAAGCAGCAGATTCATGCCGGCGCGCTCGACGCCCAACCGCTGCTGGTGCCGGTGTCGATGGCGGTCAGTGCCGGCGAGGCCGAAGTCGCCGAACAGGAGCGCGAGGCCTTTTCTCGTCTGGGAGTGTCGCTCGACGCCGCCGGCCCCGAAACGTTGTTGATCCGCCAGGTGCCGGCGCTGCTGGCGGACGCCGATATCGAGCCGTTGATCCGCGACATGCTCGGCGATCTGGAGCGCTATGGACGCTCTGACCGGCTCGAGACGCACATCAACGAGCTGCTCAGCACCATGGCCTGCCACGGCAGTGTCCGCGCCAATCGACTGCTTACACTGCCCGAAATGAACGCGTTGCTGCGCGACATGGAGCGTACCGAGCGTAGTGGCCAGTGCAATCATGGCCGTCCGACCTGGACCGAAATGTCGATGGGGCAGCTCGACAAGCTGTTTCTTCGCGGCCAGTGAACGAGGACAACGATCGCGTGAACGACGAGTTTCCTGATATTCCGGCGCAACCCGGCGCGAGGCGCGATGATCGACCGCCGGCGATTCTGCTGCTCGGTCCCACGGCCTCCGGCAAGACGGACAACGCTATCGCGCTGCACCAGCGCTTCGGGGCCGAGCTGATCAGCGTCGATTCCGCAATGGTCTATCGTGGCATGGACATCGGCACGGCCAAGCCCTCGGCCGAGGAGCTGGCGCTAGCGCCACATCGCCTGATCGATATTCGCGATCCCGCCGAGATCTATACGGCCGCGGATTTTCGTCTCGACGCACTGCGCGAGATGGAAATGATTACTGCCTGCGGCAAAATGCCGCTGCTGGTGGGCGGGACGATGATGTACGCCAAACGTCTGGTCGAAGGCGTCGCTTCCATGCCGGGTGCCGACCCCGTATTGCGCGAGCAGCTGCGCCAGCGCGGCGAGCATGGGGGCTTCGAGGCCCTGCATGTGGAGCTTTCCCGGGTTGACCCTCAGGCGGCGGAGGCCATCCACCCACGTAATCGGCAGCGCTTGATCCGAGCGCTGGAAGTGTATCTCGTGAGCGGCGTGACGCTGTCCGAACACTGGCAGCGCCAGCAGCGCGAAAACTTTCCCTGGCGGCTGTTGTCCATAGCCCTCGCACCCGCCGAGCGTCACGTATTGCATGAGCGTATCGCGAAGCGCTTCGATGCCATGCTCGCCGATGGTTTTCTTGAGGAAGTGGCTATATTGAAGCAACGCAGCGATCTTCACGCGGATTTACCGTCGATGCGCAGCGTCGGATATCGACAGGTGTGGCAGCATCTCGAAGGCGCCTATGATCGCGATTCGCTGCGTGAGCGCGGCATTGCCGCCACCCGCCAGTTGGCTAAGCGTCAGCTGACCTGGTTGCGCCGCTGGCCCGATCTGCATTGGGTCGATAGCTGCGCCTCGGATGTGGGTGGCCGGATTGCGAAAATCGTGCGTGACCACGGCAGTTAGCGTAAAATGGCGGGCTTCGTCGAGACGGATACCGAAAGCATGCGATGCCGCCGGTGTGATGCCGAGTCAGAACGAAGCGCCGCGCAACTAAAACAGCACCACTCATAACAGCATTAGGGAGAGCAACATGTCCAAAGGACAGTCCCTTCAGGATCCGTACCTGAATATTCTGCGCAAGGAGCGCATCCCGGTGTCCATTTTTCTGGTCAACGGCATCAAGTTGCAGGGACAGATCGAGTCGTTTGATCAGTTTGTCATCCTGTTGCGCAACACCGTCAGTCAGATGGTTTACAAGCACGCCATTTCGACGGTCGTGCCATCCCGTAATGTTCGGCTGCCGCCGCAGGATCCTGCCGCTGCACCTGAAATCGATAGCTAATCGAGAGGTTGTGATTGTTCTTCGAACGTCCCGACGCCGGCGAAACGGCGATTCTGGTCCATGTGGACTTCCAGGACGAGCAGGAGCGCGAAGACTCGGGTGAACTCCTGGAGTTGGTTCGCTCTGCCGGTGCGGAGTCGGCTTCCCTGATCCAGGGGAGCCGGCGGCGTCCCGATCCTCGTTATTTTATCGGCAGTGGCAAGGTTGAAGAGGTCAAGACTGCACTGCAGACCCATCAGGCAGAATTGGTCATTTTTAATCATGCTCTGTCTCCTTCACAGCAGCGCAATCTCGAACGTGCGCTCGAATGTCGCGTGCTAGATCGCACGGGGCTGATTCTCGATATCTTCGCGCAACGTGCACGTACCCATGAAGGCAAGCTACAGGTCGAACTGGCTCAGCTCGAGTACATGTCCACCCGCCTGGTACGTGGCTGGACCCACCTCGAACGCCAGAAAGGTGGTATAGGTCTGCGCGGCCCCGGTGAAACCCAGCTCGAGACCGACCGCCGCCTGCTGCGCGGCCGGATCAAGTCGATTCACAAACGACTCGAGAAGGTCCGCAAGCAGCGCGATCAGAACCGGCGGGCCAGAGCGCGGGCAGAAATCCCCAGCGTATCGCTGGTGGGCTATACCAACGCGGGTAAATCGACGCTTTTCAATGCGATTACCGCCTCGGATGTCTATGCTGCCGATCAGTTGTTTGCGACGCTTGACCCGACTTTGCGACGTCTGGATGTGCCGGACGTCGGCGAAGTCGTGCTGGCGGATACGGTCGGCTTTATCCGCCACCTGCCGCACAAGCTGGTCGAGGCCTTCCGAGCCACGCTGCAGGAGGCCACGGAAGCCAGCTTGATCGTGCACGTCATCGATGCCGCCGATCCGGATCGCGAGCTCAATATCGCTCAGGTGGACAGCGTGCTGTCCGAGATAGACGCCGACGATGTGCCACGGCTGTTGGTGATGAACAAGATCGACCTGCTGGGCTCATCGCCGCGAATCGAACGCGACGAGCATGGGTTTCCGCAGGTCGTATGGTTGTCGGCGCGCGACGGCGAAGGTCTTGAACTGTTGCGCGAAGCGCTCGGCGAATGGCTATCCGAGGATATTCTCGATATCCGCTTGACGCTGACGCCCGAGCAGGGTCGACTACGAGCGGCACTGCATGAGTTGCAGGCGGTACAAGACGAAACGTTCGACGAGCAGGGCAGCTCGAATCTGGAGATTCGCTTGCCCCGCCGAGAATTTATGCAGATGATGGCCCGCCTGGGCGAACGCGCCAACGATTACTTGCCCACCTCGGAAAAAACACCGGTTGCCGATTGGGAACGGATTTGAGGTGAGGAAAACGACGCAGGGGAGCTTCGTGGTCTGGTGACCAGGCCCGAACGATGCGGGGTGAAAGGGATTCGGCGTTAGTTCAAACCGATCCATTGCACGCTAGTGCAACGCCGCGGCGGCTCTCTCGATGCCATACGTAAGGCCTTGGCCTGACGCAACGCTTTGACTGCATCATTGGAGACTAGGTATGGCTTGGAATGAGCCTGGTGGTGGCAATAACCAGCAGGACCCCTGGGGCGGCGGAGGGGGCCGACGCCCGGGTGGTGATGGTGGTAACAACGGCAGTGGGAACAACGGCGGGGGGAAGCAGGGTCCGCCGGACCTTGATGAAGTGCTGAAGAAATTTCAGGACAAGATCAACCGTCTGCTGGGCGGTCGCGGCAAGCGTTCTGGTTCGGGCAGTGGGCCTGGTGGCAATGGGTCCGGCGGCGGCGGGGCCGATGGCAGCAAGCGCAACCCCTTCATATTGCCGATCCTGGTGCTGATCGTTGCGGTGGTGATCTGGGTTGGATCCGGCTTCCACCTGATCGATCAGTCCGAGCGAGGGGTGGTTTTTCGGCTTGGCAAGTACACCGATACCTTGAATCCAGGTCTGCACTGGAATCCGCCGATCATCGATCGTGTAAAAAACGTCAACGTGACCAGCATCCGCTCCGCGACACAGACGGACTCGATGCTGACCAGCGATGAAAACATCGTTCATGTCAGCGTCTCCGCACAATACGTGGTGAGTGATTCGCACGCGTTTCTGGTCAACGTCAACGAGCCAGAGATGACGCTCCAAAATGCAATGGACTCCGCGTTGCGTCAGGAAGTCGGCAACATGCCTCTCCAGGAGATCCTGACCACGGGTCGAGATCGGCTGGGGCAGCGGGTTTTCGAGCGTCTGACGGCTTACATGGAGGCCTACGGTACCGGCCTGCGCCTGCAGACGGTCAACGTCGAGTCGACCGCGCCGCCGGATCAGGTTCAGAACGCTTTCGATGATGTCATTCGCGCCCGGGAAGAGCGCCAGCGCTCGATCAATCAGGCCAATGCCTATAGTCAGGCCGTGGTGCTCGAGGCCAAGGGGCAGCAGCGGCGGCTGATCGAGGAAGCCGACGGTTACAAGGCCGCTTCGGTATCCGACGCGACGGGCCAGACCAATCGCTTCAATTCGCTATTGGGCGAGTATCGACAGGCGCCGGATGTAACGCGTGAGCGTCTCTATCTGGAAACCATGAGCCAGGTGCTCAGCAAGACGCCCAAGGCGCTCGTCGATCTCGGTGACGGCAACGGGGTAACCGTGCTGCCGCTCAACCAGATGCAGGCCGGCGGTAATAGCAGCAAGAGCGATTCCTCGTCGATGAGCATGCAACAGCTCGAACAGATATCACGACAGGTGGTCGATCCAATGAATAGTGGCTCGCAGCAGCCGACGCGCAGTTCCAGCCTGCGGGAGGGTCGCTAATGTTTAACAATCGCGCCCTGATTGGGCTCATCGTTCTGGCATTGTTGGCATGGTTTGCCAGCGCCAGCTTCTATGTCGTCAACGAAACCGAGCGTGCCATCAAGCTTCGCTTCGGCGAAGTGATCGAAAACGATATCGGCCCCGGCCTGCACTTCAAGCTGCCGGTGTTCAACACGGTGCGCATCTTCGATGTGCGCGTGCAGACGGTCGATTCCAGCGCGACACGCTATCTGACGGCGGACTCCAAGGCGGTCATCGTCGACTCTTTCGTGAAGTGGAAAATTGCCGATCCGCGGCAGTTCTACGAAGCGACGAGAGGGGATATCCAGGCTGCCGAGAACCTGATCGCGCCGCGAACCGACGAGGCCTTGCGTAACAAGTTCGGCCAGACCGAGATGTCCTCCATCATTCAGGAGCGAATCGCGGCCGAGAGCGATGACAAGAAACTGCCGGGCAAGAATAAAGGCCCCGACACCGTCGAGGGTGCTCGGGAAGAGCTCATGGTCGAGCCGGTTCAGCAGCTCGACCAGGCGATGCGTGACGAGCTGGGGATCCATATCCTCGATATTCGTGTCAAGCGGATAGAGCTGCCCCCCGAGGTGACTCAGGCCGTCTACGAGCGCATGAATTCGGAGCGCGAGCAGGCAGCGAGGACCTATCGTGCAGAAGGTTCTCAGCAAGCCGAAGCGATCCGTGCCGATGCTGATCGTCAGCGTCAGGAAATTCTGGCCAGCGGCCGTCAGCAGGCGGAAACCACTCGCGGTGAGGGGGATGCGCAGGCGGCCAAAATCTATGCCAGCGCCTACCAGCAGGCTCCGGATTTCTTCTCGTTCTACCGTTCCATGCAAGCCTATCGCGACAGCTTCAACGGTGAAGGCAAGGATCTGCTGGTACTGAGCCCCGACAATAGCGATTTCTTCCGCTATCTGAAAGATCCGACACCAGCGGAGCCCGTCTCACCTTGAGGCGGGGATCCGTGGTTTAGGAAAACGGACGCCCACGGGATTTCCCTGCGGGTGTTTCGTGATACCATCGCTGAGCCGGGTTTCGCCCGGCTTTTTTGTGCGACATGTATTTGCGCGGTCCGTTCTTGCGCGGCATCGATTGGGTCCGGGAACAGTCTATGCCGCGCGGCTTTCGACTGCGGCTATCATGGGATGGTGAAGCATGCACGGGGTGACGACGCATGCATGGGATGGTGAAGCATGGTTTCGCCCCCGATCATTACCGAATTACTGCTTGGCAGGACAAGCTCATGACGATTGCTGACCGCTGGTTGTTACCTGATGGCATGGATGAAGTGTTGCCGCCTCAGGCGACCCGGATGGAAGAGTTGCGTCGGACGCTGCTCGACCTTTACGACCGCTGGGGCTATGACCTGGTCATGCCACCGCCGGTCGAATTCCTCGACTCGCTATTGACCGGCACCGGCACCGACCTCGACTTGCAGACATTCAAGCTGACCGATCAGTTGACGGGCAGAATGATGGGGGCCAGCGCCGATGTGACCCCTCAGGTCTCGCGGATGGATGCGCACTCGCTGAAGCGCCAGGGTCCGGTGCGTCTATGCTACTGCACGACGGTGCTGCGGGCTCAGGCCGACAAGCATCAGGGCGGTCGCAGTCCGATGCAGGTCGGTGTCGAGCTGTTCGGGCACGCCGGGCTGGATGCCGATTTCGAAGTGCTGAGGCTGGCGCTGTCGAGTCTCGAGGCGGCGGGGGCTAACGAGGTTCATCTGGCACTGAGCCACATCGCGATCTATCGCGAGCTGGTGCGAACGGCCGACTGGCGTGCAGACGTCGAACGGGCGCTGTTCGACGCCATCGAACGCAAGGCGTTCACAGTCGTCGACGAGCTGGTGGCGGCCAATGTCGAGGACATCAAGCTGGCGAGCATGCTCAGCGAGCTGCCACGCCTGCACGGTGGGGCGGAAATCCTCGAAGACGCTCGCGTGGTGCTGGCCGACGCCCCGAGTGCCGTACAGGAAGCGTTGGAGCAGCTGGTGCGGTTGCATCGTGGTGTTGCCGCCGAGCATCCTGACGTGTCGCTCTACTTCGACCTGGCCGAGTTGCGGGGCTACCAGTATCACACCGGGATGGTGTTCGCCGCTTACGTGCCGGGTTATGGTCAGGCCTTGAGCAAGGGCGGTCGCTACGACGATACCGGGCAGGCTTTCGGCCGTGCTCGGCCGGCTACCGGGTTCTCCATGGACCTCAAGCAGCTGGCGACGCTGGCCGAACGGGAGCCGGCAACGGATGGTATCTGGGCGCCAAGTGAGGAAGATGCTGCGCTCAACGACGCCATCAACCGGCTGCGGACTCGGGGCGAGCGTGTGATCCAGGCGCTGCCCGGCCAACACACTGGGCCGGAGGCACATCGCTGCAACCGTCACTTGATACGCCAAGCAGGCGAATGGCGTATCGAGCCGCTGAACTAGGCTGACGTTGGCCAGGGGCCGATGCCGGTACCAAAAACGGATCGCGATGCATGATACGTTCGCGACGGGTTGATCAAGAGACGAGAGCAATGGGCAAGAACGTAGTCGTATTGGGGACTCAGTGGGGCGATGAGGGCAAGGGCAAGGTCGTTGACCTGCTGACCGAGTCAGCCAGTGCCGTGGTGCGATTCCAGGGTGGACACAATGCTGGCCATACCCTGGTGATCGACGGCCACAAGACCGTCCTGCACCTGATTCCCTCCGGCGTGTTGCGTGGTGACAATATCTGCGTGATCGGCAATGGTGTGGTGCTGTCGCCGGAAGCGCTGATGGAGGAGATCAAGGAGCTCGAGGCCAAGGGCGTACCGGTGCGCGAGCGCTTGCGTCTGTCGCCTGCCTGCCCGTTGATCCTGCCTTACCACGTTCGCCTCGATCAGGCGCGTGAGAAGGCACGAGGTATCGCCAAGATCGGTACGACTGGTCGTGGCATCGGCCCCGCCTACGAAGACAAAGTCGCGCGTCGAGGGTTGCGTCTGGGTGACATGCTGCACCGCGAGCGGTTCGCGTCCAAGTTGGGTGAAGTGCTCGATTATCATAATTTCGTGCTGACCCGCTATCACGGCGAACCGGCCGTCGACTTCCAGCAGGTTCTCGACCAGGCAATGTTATTTGCCGAAGAGTTGCGGCCGATGGTCTGCGATACGGTCTCGCTGGTCCACGATATTCGTAAATCCGGCCAGAATATCCTGTTCGAAGGGGCTCAGGGGTCGCTGCTGGATATTGATCACGGTACCTATCCCTACGTTACCAGCTCCAATACCACCGCTGGCGGTACTGCTACCGGGTCCGGTGTGGGTCCGCTTTATCTCGATTACGTGCTGGGTATCACCAAGGCCTACACCACGCGTGTCGGATCCGGTCCGTTCCCCACCGAGCTGTTCGATGAGTTCGGTCGCCATCTAGCCGAGAAAGGCCATGAGTTCGGTGCGACGACCGGGCGGGCACGTCGCTGCGGCTGGTTCGACGCAGTGGCATTGCGTCACGCGGTGCAGATCAACTCGGTTTCAGGCATCTGTTTGACCAAGCTCGACGTGCTCGACGGCCTCGAGAACATTCGCGTCTGCGTCGGCTATCGCAGCAAGGATGGGAAGACCATCGACAACCCGGTGGATTCCGAAGGTTACGAAGCTATCGAGCCGCTCTATCATGATCTACCGGGTTGGGCCGAGTCGACCGTCGGGGTGCGACGTATCGACGATCTGCCGGACAACGCGCGAGCGTATATTGCGTTCCTGGAGGAAGAAACGGGTACGCCGATCGACATCATCTCGACCGGTCCCGATCGTAACGAGACGATTGTGCTGCGCAATCCGTTCGATTGATCGCTTTGCATGCTTGAACAGACGACCCGCTGCCCTTCCGCGCAGCGGGTCGTCTCGTTTGGCGTCTGTCACCGAACCGAGGTTGATATCCTTGAGGCCCGCCGTTCGCTCTTCGGGGCACTTGCCGAGGGTTCACAGCGTGCGCAAAGAGGACTAAAATGGTCCTATATGGCGGTTGTCAGGATCGAGAGGGCATCACAGCGTGCTGAAATTATCGAAATTGACGGATTATGCCGCGGTCATCATGGCGCAGATTGCGCGGGACCCGGAGCAGGCACACACCGCCTCCGAACTGGCGGCAAGCGTGAACCTTCCTCATCCGACGGTAGGCAAGACGCTCAAGATGCTGTCGCGGAGTGGGTTGCTCGTTTCACGTCGCGGTTCTCACGGCGGTTACGTGCTGTCACGGTCTCCGACGGAGATCACGGCCAGCGATATCATCGCCGCCATCGAGGGGCCGATCGGTATGACCGAGTGCAGTCATGCCGATGGGGATTGCGAGCTGCTGAACACCTGTGGCGTCGCCGACAACTGGCAGCGTGTGTCGCAGGCGATACGCACGCTGCTGGACTGCGTGACGTTGGCGCACCTTGCACAGTCCAACCCGCTCAAGCTGCCCGTGCAGCTACCGATCCAGAGCGTGACGTTGCCGCCGACGGCGACGTCAGGCAAACATTAAGAGGGCGTGGCGAGGGAGCACTGAACGCTGGCAGTGGTTTGCTGATCGTATTGGTGCCCGGGATCGCGTCTTCGTCATAAGACTCTCGGTGGAGAGGAGTGAAGACCATGGCTAGCGAAGAGATGGAGCAGTTGGTCCGTCGCGAATACAAGCAGGGATTCGTGACCGACATTGAAAGCGATACGGTGCCGCCGGGCCTGGATGAAAGCACGATCGCTTTCATTTCCCAGAAGAAGGGGGAGCCCGGGTGGATGCTCGAATGGCGCCTCGAGGCCTATCATCAGTGGCTCAAGATGACGCCGCCTTCCTGGGCACATCTGGAGTATCCATCGATCGACTATCAGGCGATTTCCTACTTCAGCGCGCCGAAAAAGCCGGAAGATCGTCCTCAGAGTCTGGACGAAGTCGATCCCAAATTGCTGGAAACCTACGAAAAGCTGGGTATTCCGCTGCATGAGCGCGCGGCGCTGGCGGGTGTCGCCGTGGATGCGGTATTTGATTCCGTGTCGGTAACGACCACGTTCAAGGACAAGCTCCATGAAGCGGGCGTGATCTTCTGCTCCATCTCCGAAGCGATCCGCGAGTATCCCGAACTGGTACGCCAGTATCTGGGCACCGTGGTGCCGCAGGCGGACAACTATTTCGCGGCGCTGAATTCTGCGGTGTTCACCGACGGCTCGTTCGTCTATGTGCCGGAAGGCGTGAAGTGTCCGATGGAGCTTTCCACCTACTTCCGCATCAACGCCGCCAATACCGGGCAGTTCGAGCGGACCTTGATCGTCTGCGACAAGCGGGCACAGGTTTCCTATCTCGAAGGTTGCACCGCGCCGCAGCGTGACGAGAACCAGTTGCACGCAGCGGTGGTCGAACTGGTTGCCCTGGAAGACGCTTACATCAAGTACTCCACGGTGCAGAACTGGTACCCGGGTGACGAGAATGGCAAGGGCGGCATCTACAACTTCGTCACCAAGCGCGGCGATTGTCGCGGTGACCGCTCGCGGATCAGTTGGACACAGGTCGAGACCGGTTCGGCGATTACCTGGAAGTATCCTTCCTGCATGCTGCGCGGCAAGGAAAGTGTGGGTGAGTTCTATTCGGTCGCCGTCACCAACGGTCGTCAGCAGGCCGATACCGGCACCAAGATGATCCACATCGGCGAGAACACCCGCTCGACCATCGTTGCCAAAGGGATCGCCGCCGGCCGCAGCGACCAGGCCTATCGCGGCCTGGTCAAGATCGGCCCGCGAGCCAGGGGCGCGCGCAACTATACCCAGTGCGATTCGCTGCTGATCGGCGATCAGTGCGGGGCGCACACGTTTCCCTATCAGGAGATCGGCAACAGCACCGCGATCGTCGAGCATGAGGCGACCACTTCCAAGATCGCTGACGACCAGCTGTTCTACTGCCGCGCACGGGGCATCGGCGAGGAAGATGCCGTCAGCATGATCGTCAACGGCTTCTGCAAGGACGTTTTCCAGGAATTGCCGATGGAGTTTGCGGTCGAGGCCGAAGCGCTGCTCAACGTGACGTTGGAAGGCTCGGTGGGCTGAGCCTCCGTCACTGTCGAATTCATCATTCGGGAGACTGCGTTTGCGGTCTCTCTTGTCTCAAGGGTTTCACATGCTCGAAGTCAAAGATCTTCACGTTACCATCGGCAACGAGGTCATCCTCAAGGGCCTCGACCTGACCGTCAATGCCGGTGAGGTTCATGCCATCATGGGCCCGAATGGGGCCGGCAAGTCGACGCTGTCGGCGGTGATCGCCGGCAAGGATGGCTATGAAGTCACCCAGGGAACGATTCTGTTCGAGGGCCAGGACGTGCTCGAGATGGCAATCGAGGAGCGCGCTCGCGCCGGTCTGCTGCTGGGCTTTCAGTACCCGATCGAAATTCCCGGGGTCAAGAACATCTACCTGCTCAAGGCGGCGCTCAATGCCCAGCGTGCCGCTCGCGGAGAAGGGGAGATCCCTGCGCCGGAATTCATGAAACTGGTGCGCGAAAAAAGCGCCGAGATGAAGATGGATCCGAGCTTCCTGCAGCGCGCGGTCAACGAAGGCTTCTCCGGTGGCGAGAAGAAGCGCAACGAGATTCTGCAGATGCTGGTGCTGCAGCCGAAGCTGGCGATGCTCGATGAGATCGACTCCGGCCTCGATATCGACGCGATGAAGGTCGTTGCCGACGGTGTCAATTCGCTGCGCAGTGCCGATCGCGCGATCCTGCTGGTAACCCACTACCAGCGTCTGCTCAATCATATCGTGCCGGATCGCGTCCATGTGCTGGTCGATGGCCGAATCGTCAAGAGCGGCGACAAGGATCTGGCGCTGGAACTCGAGAATCGAGGCTATGAATGGATCTTGGAGGAGACGGTCGCATGAGTGCAGCGGAACGCTTTCTTCAGCGTCTGACCGCACGCCGTGCCGATGATCCGAGCTGGGTTGCGGCACGTCGTCAGGCCGGCGCGGCGCGATTCGAGGCGATGGGCTTTCCGACCCGTCGTGACGAACAGTGGAAATATACCGACGTGCGGCGTATCGCCGAGGGTGAATTTGCCCTGGCAACGGACGCCGCATTCGATAGCGCCCGTTTTGTCGAGCAACGCCTGGATATCGACGCTTACCGCCTGGTACTGGTCGATGGGCGGTTCAGTCCGGCGCTTTCCGAGCTTGCCGATTTGCCGGCCGGCGTTTCCATCGAGCCGTTGTCGCGCGCGCTCGAAGCCAATCACGAAGCCGTGGGCGGCTCGCTGGGCCGTCTCGCCGGTGTCGATTTCTCGCCCTTTACCGCGCTCAACACCGCGTTCGCCGACGAGGGCGCCGTGGTGCGGCTGGCTCCGGGTACGGTGGTCGATAAGCCGATCTATCTGCTGATGCTGTCACGCGCTGGCGCGCAGCCGGTGATGAGCCATCCGCGGGTGTTGATCGAAGCCGGTGCGCGCGCCGAGGCGACGGTAATCGAGCACTATTCGGGGGAGCCGGAAGCGGCGAACTTTACTAACGTGGTGACCGAGGTGCTGTTAGATCGGGGTGCCATCATCGATCATTACAAACTGCAGGAAGCGGCACTGACGGATCTGCACGTGGCCAGTATTCATGTCGATCAAGGGCGCGATAGCCATTTCAATTCGTACAATCTGAATCTCGGTGGGGCGCTGGTGCGCACGGATCTGGTGACGGATTTGAACGCAGAGGGTGCCGAAGCTGCCTACAACGGGCTGTTCTTCGTTCAGGGCCGTCAGCACGTCGATAACCATACGCTGGTCAATCACAATGCGCCGCGCACGTTCTCCAACGAGAACTACAAGGGCGTGCTCGATGATCGCTCGCGCGGTGTGTTCAACGGCAAGGTTTTCGTCAAGAAGGATGCGCAGAAGATCGAGGCGTATCAGAACAATGCCAACCTGCTGCTTTCCGATCGCGCCGAAGTCGACACCAAGCCGGAGCTGGTAATCTATGCCGATGACGTCAAGTGCTCTCACGGTGCCACTACCGGTCAGCTCGACGAGGAAGCTGTCTACGCGCTACGCAGTCGCGGTATCGACGAACCCATGGCAAGAGCCCTGTTGACGCTGGCGTTTGTCGGCGAAGTGATGGATAAGGTGCGTCTCAACGTCATCGCCGAGCGAGTCGAAAGGACCGTTGCGGGCCGCCTGCCGGAGCGCTTCAACCTGGCGGATCTGGTCGAGACCGCCGAGGCCATTCAGGAGACTTGAGATGACGGCGATCACCGATTTGACGCTGGACCTGGCGGCGGTACGCCGAGACTTCCCGATTCTGGATCGTGAGGTTCATGGCAAACCGCTGATTTATCTCGACAATGCGGCTACCAGCCAGACGCCGCTGGCGGTTATCGACAGCCTCAGCGACTACTATCGCCGTTACAACGCCAATATCCATCGCGGTCTGCATACGCTGGCCGACGAGGCGACCGCAGCCTATGAAGGCGTGCGTACCACCGTCCAGCGGCACATCAACGCGTTCGAACCACGCGAGATCGTGTTTACGCGGGGGACCACCGAAGCGATCAATCTGGTGGCGAACAGCTGGGGGCGAGCCAACCTGAAGGCCGGTGACGAAGTCGTGATCTCGTTGATGGAGCATCACTCCAATATCGTGCCCTGGCAGTTGCTCGAGCGTGAACTGGGCATTGTGATCAAGGTCATCCCCGTCGATGCACGTGGTGTGCTCGATCTGGACGCCTATCGCGAGATGCTTGGCGAGCGAACTCGGCTGGTCTGTGTCAATCATGTCTCCAACGCCTTGGGCACCATCAACCCCATTGCTGAGATGGCTGTTGATGCTCATGCGTGCGGCGCGTTGATCCTGGTCGACGGTGCCCAGGCGGTGCCGCATCAGGCTGTCGATGTGCAGGCGCTGGATGCCGATTTTTATGCGTTCTCGGGCCACAAGGCCTATGGTCCGATGGGCGCCGGGGCGCTGTATGCCAAGGCATCCATCCTCGAGTCCATGCCGCCGTGGCAGGGTGGCGGTGAAATGATCTCGCGAGTCTCTTTCGAGTGCGGTACCGAATTTGCGGCCGTTCCGCACCGGTTCGAAGCCGGGACGCCGTCGGTGGCCGATGTCATTGCCATGGGCGCTGCGCTGGATTGGATCAATGCTCTCGGTATCGAGCGGTTGTCGGCTTGGGAGCAATGGCTGCTGGATCATGCCACTCAGAAGCTTGAGCAGATCGATGGCCTCAGGATCATCGGCACGGCGCCACAGAAGGCAGGCGTGATCTCGTTTCTCGTCGATGGCGCGCACGCTCAGGATATTGGTCTGTTGATCGATCAGTTGGGTGTGGCGATTCGAACCGGGCATCACTGCGCTCAGCCGGTGTTGAACCATTTTGGTGTCGAGGCGACCTGTCGTGCTTCACTGGCGGTCTACAATACGCCCGAAGAAGTCGATGCGTTCGTCGAGGCTCTGCAGCGCGTGCTGGGCATGCTGCGCTGAACCGGCTCCCGGCGTGTCCGGACCGGCCATTCTGTCAGGAGCGACGATGGATTTCGTAAACGAGGTCTACAAAGGCCAGGAAATGCCGTTGCAGCGGGACGTCGAGGTCATCTCGATTCCGTTCGGCAAGACCATCACGCTGGCCGAAGATAGCACCGTCGTGGTGATGCAGGCCAAGGGCAGTTCGATCAGCGTCAGTTTCGAGGGTCGTCTCTATTTGATCGAAGGTCATGATTTCGATGCTCTGGGGCTCGAAGCGCTCCAGCGACCGACGCTGGACCCTGAGGCGACGGAAGCGGAGATGGAAAGCTTTATCTGGGACCAGTTGCGGACTTGTTTCGATCCGGAAATACCAGTCAACATCGTTGATCTTGGCCTGGTCTATGGCTGTCGTCTTGAACGCCTGCTGACCGGCGAGCTCATGGTCACTATTCGTATGACGCTGACGGCGCCTGGCTGTGGGATGGGAGACGTCATCGCCGAGGATGCACGGCGCAAGATTCTGGGGGCCCCTCAGTTCTCCAAGGTTCATGTGGAAATCGTCTTCGATCCTCCCTGGAGCCGTGAGATGATGAGTGAAGAGGCACGCCTCGAGCTGGGAATGTTCTAGCGCTTCATTGATAGAGCTTGACGTACGCCCGGCCGCCCGGGCGAGCCGGTTCATGTCAGAGCACGAACGCGATATGTCGATCGATACTCCAACGCGCTATTTGATTGCCTCGGGCGACCCTCTGCTGGCTTTTTTTACTCACCGCCATCACGTTTATCCATGCTTCGGTTACTGAAATGGGTGCTCATGACGCTGGCGGCCGGTGCGTTATTGCTGGTGGTCGGGGTCGTGGGGCTCAATCTGTGGATACTGCACAAGACCCACGCCCGCATCGAACACGAGGTTTTGCTGTGTGCCGCACAACCGGTCGGGCTAGTCTTCGGGACCGCCCAGTGGCTACGGCAGGGCGGACCCAATCCCTACTATGAGGCCAGGATGGAAACATCGGCGGAGCTGCTGCGGCTTCATCGAATCCAGCATCTACTGCTTTCGGGCGACAATCGCACGCGTTATTACAATGAACCTATCAGCATGTGGCGCTCGTTGCGTCATCGCAACGTCGACGATGCGGACATGACGCTCGATTATGCCGGTTTCAGTACGTTCGATAGCATCGTGCGCGCGAAGGAGGTCTTTGGCGCGGAGCGACTGATGCTGATATCGCAGGACTGGCATCTACCACGAGCTCTGTTCATCGCTGACGCCCTTGGGGTCGAGGCCACTGGTTGCGCAGTACCTGGCGATGAGGTCGAGGGCGAGTGGCGGTTACGGCTACGCGAATGGCTTGCCCGCGCTGCGACCTTCGGCGATCTCTACTTCTGGGGGCGTGAACCCTACTTTCTGGGGCCCTCGGAACCGATCCGGCTGTCGCCACCGTAAGCTCTCGCGGTGGCAGGCAGCCAAGTCTCGCCTGTCAGCGTTGACGCTGCTGCAGCTTATTGATCTCTCGAATCAATGCGCGGCAATTCTTCCAGCAGCGTTCCAGCGTCGGCTCCAGCGCTTCCGGTAGCGGATGGGTGAAAGCATTGCCCAACGACTGCATCAACACGCGTTCCTGCTCGAGAAGTTCTCCGAGCAGTACGGCGCTGTCGTTACCGACGAAGCTCTTGATGCGGCTCCAGAGCCACAAATAGTCGTCGCGCTCGACGTCAGCATCGCGTGGCAGGATATCGAGATGTTCGCGAACCAGTTGCTGCAGCTCGCGCATGGCAACCCCACGTTCCTCGTAATGAGGTTTCAGGGCATTACGTAGCGCCGGTCGCAGGCGATCGAGGTTGTCCTGAAAATAGTCGAGACTATCGGCCAGCGCTTCGAGTACGCTGTCCATCGCCACTTGGCGATTGTCGAGAAACATGTGCGGCCACCTCCTGAGGTGACACAAATTGTGCGGCCGGAAACACTGTTTTACTACCCCTGGAAGCAGAAAAATTTAGCATTTTCGGCTATTTGTTCGATTTCTTTTCCAATTAGCCTTTAGGCTTCGGCGGCGCTTTGCGCGGCGTACTGGCATTCTTTTCCAGATGCTCGATGATCAGGCCTGCAATATCCTTGGTGGTCGCGGATTCGATGCCCTGCAGGCCGGGGGAGGAGTTGACCTCCATGATCACCGGGCCGTGGTTGGAACGCAGCAGATCGACGCCCGCCACGCCAAGCCCCATCGCCTTGGCCGCGCGAATCGCGGTGGAGCGCTCTTCGGGGGTGATACGAATGACGCTGGCGGTGCCGCCACGGTGTAGATTCGAACGAAATTCGCCCTCGGCGGCCTGACGCTTCATTGAAGCGACGACCTTGTCGCCGATGACGAAGCAGCGTATGTCGGCACCTTTGGCTTCCTTGATGTACTCCTGAACCATGATGTTGGCTTTCATGCCCATGAACGCCTGAATCACCGATTCGGCAGCCTGATTGGTTTCCGCCAGCACCACGCCGATACCTTGTGTGCCTTCCAATAACTTGATCACCAATGGCGCGCCCTTGACCATGGTAATCAGGTCGGGGATGTCGTCAGGCGAATGGGCGAAGCCGGTAATCGGCAGCCCCAGCCCCTTGCGCGAGAGCAACTGGAGTGAGCGTAGCTTGTCGCGCGAGCGCGTGATCGATACCGAGTCGTTGAGCACGTAGGTGCTCATCATCTCGAATTGGCGCAGCACGGCACAACCATAGAACGTCACGGAGGCGCCGATGCGCGGTACGATGGCGTCGAACGGCTCGATCTCTTCGCCTTTGTAGTGAATCGAAGGGCGATGCGAGGCGATATTCATATAGCAGCGCAGCGTATCGACCACACGGGCGGTGTGTCCGCGCGCTTCGGCAGCCTCGATCAGACGGCGCGTCGAGTACAGGTTGCGATTGCGTGACAAGATGCCGATGTGCATGCGCGAAAGGCTCCATAGCATAGATGAGAAGGCATGGTGAAAAGGGGTGTCAGGGTTCACCGTGCAGGAAGGCGGCACCCGGGGCAACCAGTAGCCGCCGCATGGCGCGTCTTCCCAATAACATGGGATGACGCATGTCACTGCGATCGGTCAAGGTGAGTTCAATGGGAAAATCCAGCTCCCCCAGTATGAGCCGCGTGCGAATGACGTAACGCCATTCCTGATGGCCGTTGGAGCTTCTGACTCGGCGGCGGTCGTGCAAGGGCAGCTGGCATTCGTGATGCGCGATGGGCTGACCGCTCGAGCGGGTAATGAAGCGAACCCAGGGATGACCGTCTTCTTCATAGGGTTCGATCTGTTCCGCGTGCAGGGCGGAGGTTCGAGCGCCGGTATCCGCCTTGCAGCAGAGTGTGATGTGGAGATCCGGTAGTGTGACCATCTCGCGTCGGCCGATAATCGCCTGGGCCTGGTATGGCAATGCTTTCATGGGTTCAGATGTTCCCTCGACTGACGAGTCGACCCAGGGAGGAATCCGCTGGCGCCTGACGTAGCATCATCAATATGGGCAGCCGCAGGCGCGGGATCAATGCCAAATCGCGGATGACAGGACGAAAGTTGGCATCCGCGCAGTTCGCCAGTCGCTCGAGAAACTGCTCGAGACGAGATTCATGTTCGAGATGATGCCAGCCGCGCGCGGCGATGGCCGCCAGGCAGTCCGCAGCCATGAGGTCTTCGTCATCGAGAATACGGTCTAGCCAATCGCCGACTCGGGTATCGTTGCTGCCCAGCAGCGCCCTCAACAAGGCGCAGAACGTTTCGATGTCCTGGGCCTCACGGGCTCTCGCCAGTGCGTCCCATAGCGTCGTCAACAGTTCACTGGGGGTATCGCCATGCTCCATCAGGTAGCACAACGGAAGCACGACTTCCCTCGGCAGGATTGCCAGGTTGCTTCTCAGCGCGTCGATAACGGCTGGATCCTGTTCGACGACCTGATCGGCCAATCCCTGGAGCCCCAGCATTTGCCAATTGAGCTCGCTAGCGCCTAAAAGATAGCGTCGCGCCAGGTCGGAATGCGTAGACGACGGTTGCCCGAAACGGCGAGACAGGCGAGCATGCAACAGCGCGCGTTGATGCAGTTCCGGTTCGAAGACCAGTGGATTGTCCTGCATCAGATTGCTTTGGGTTGAAACGCCTCGTGTCAGAAGATCCTGTGTCGGGCTGTTGGTCGGCTGATCGACCGAGGACGTCGACGGCGTGTCCAGGGTCTGCAGCAGGCGCTGGAGGAACGTATCGCGTGCCGCTGGGACCAATAAGCCTTGTTCATCCAGCGGCAGGGACAGAAACCAGATCGCTGGATCCCCTTGCAGTGCAGCCCAGTGCATCGCACACGCAAGCTGGGCTCGACCGTTCCAGGGTAGCGGCCAGGGTTCGCGCTCCTGTTCGAAAGCGGCGAAGGTGTCACGGCTGATCGGTGTCACGCGACGGCCCAGAGCCGACAGTGCAAGGTCGGCGCGACTATGCGTGAAAAAATCGCTCAGCGTTTGCATGGTAGATAGCCGTCATGTTCATCGAGGCGCGCACTGTAACGTGCGGTAGTGATACTGGATAGAGGCGGTAGTGATACTGGATAGCGGCGGCCAAAAATTGAACAACCTGTCCGACCGCATACGGCAAGCCGGATCGAGGCAAGTGTCCCAAGTTTATCCACAGGCTCTTTCAGGGTTTCTGTGAGCAATCTGATGACCGGATCCGAGGGCTCTGACAGGATCAACGAATGAGAGTCTCTAGGATTGCGAGTCTTTAGGATTGCGAGTCTTTAGGATTGCGAGTCTTTAGGATTG
>Ga0207878_100281_pt1 | contig 26132 bp, 30 predicted proteins | sample LinPmetageLP41_FD_184053 | JGI IMG/M metagenome (GOLD analysis project Ga0207878, IMG submission 184053) | Marine viral communities from the Pacific Ocean - LP-41 (SPAdes) | ecosystem: Environmental > Aquatic > Marine > Oceanic | place: Pacific Ocean | collected 2010-08-27 | reverse complement strand
AGCGAGTTCGCGTGCTGGCGCGCCCGGGAATGACCGAGGACAAATTCGCGCATATCCTCTCGCTTCAGACCCCCGACGCAGACAAGCGCGCAGCGGCAGATCATGTGATTCCCACCGGCGTACCGCTGGCCGAAACGGAGGCGCAGGTGCGTGCGTTGATCGCGCGTTTGCGCCTGGAACGTGCGTCTCAGCCCTGAATTTCCCCTCCCCTTGAATCTGCGGCGAATCGGGTCGATAGACTCAGCAATGCGTGAAATCGTCTTCGACACCGAAACGACCGGACTGGATCCCAAGACCGGCGACAGAATGGTCGAGATCGGCTGTGTCGAAATGGTGGATCTCGTGCCGACCGGCGAGACCTTCCACGCCTATTACAATCCCGAACGCGACATGCCCACGGGCGCCGAGGCGGTGCACGGACTGTCGGCGGCCTTTCTCTCGGACAAGCCGCTGTTCCGCGATGGCGCATCCGCGCTGCTCGAGTTTATCGGCGATTCGCCGCTGGTGGCGCATAATGCCGGGTTCGACTTCGGCTTTCTCAACACCGAGCTCGGGTTGTGCGGGCTGGAAGCGGTCTGCCTCACCCGCATGATCGACACGGTGTCTCTGGCGAAGAAGCGCCATCCGGGTGCCAAGCTTTCGCTCGACGCGCTGTGCTCGCGCTACGGGATCGATCGCAGCCATCGGGTCAAGCACGGCGCGCTGCTCGATGCCGAGTTGCTCGCGCAGGTTTATGTCGAACTCAAGGGGGGGCGACAGATCGGTCTGGCGCTGGCGGCCGAGGCCGAGGCGCGCACTACCGACACCCTCAGCGAAACGCGCGTCCGGCGCGCCCCAACCGGTGATTACCGCGCTCCTCGCCCACATTCGGCCTCGGTCGAGGAACTGGCGCGCCACGCAGCCTTTCTATCACAGATGCAGCAGCCGCTCTGGCAGCGTTAGCCGGGCCGGTGACAGGAATTCCGGCAAACGAGGCCGGATCGGGATCTGCACGGACGATTGAGGAGAACGATTGCTATGGATATCCGCGTCTCAGGGCACCAGATCGACACCGGCAGCGCGCTGCAGGATTACGTCACCGATCGCCTCAACGGCATGGTCGAGAAATACTTCAGCCGCGCGCACTCCGCCAATGTCACCTTCGGCAAGGCGGCGGGTGGATCCTTCAGCAGCGATATCATCACCCATGTGAACAAGGGTCTTATCCTCAAGGCGCATGCCGAGGCACATGACGTCCACCAGGCCTTCGACCACGCAGCCGGGAAGATGGAAAAGCAGCTGCGGCGCTACAAGCGCCGGGTGCAGGATCACCATGCCCAGTCCGCTCCGGCCGAGCAGGACGAGCAGGCCGGCTACACCATTTTTGCCGCACCGCAGGTCGAGGAAGAGGCCGAGCAGGCCGATTCGCCAGCGGTGGTCGCCGAGACCACCGCCGATATTCCCGAGGTGAGTGTGGCCGATGCGGTGATGATGCTTGATCTGCGCGACACCGGGGCGCTGTTCTTCAAGAATGCGGCCAGCGGGCGCCACAACATGGTCTATCGCCGCCGCGACGACACGATCGGCTGGGTCGAACCGCGCTGATTGGCGCGGATAGACGCAACTAGAGTGAAGGCAGGGTTTCGATGAGCGGCGCCGATACGCATTACCGCGCGCTGGAGCGGTTGTATGGCTCTGCGCCGATCAATGCCAAATTCGCCTCTTCGCTCGAGATCCTCGCCGAAGGCAGCGCGCGAATCACATTCGATGTCACCGAAGCGAGCTACCACGCGGCGGGTGCGGCCCACGGGACGATCTATTTCAAGATGCTCGACGATGCCGCCTTCTACGCCGCGAACACGCTGGCGACCGACCGCTTCCTGCTGACCACCTCGTTCAACCTCCATTTCACCAAGCCGGTGCGCGCGGGGCGGGTGGTGGCCGAGGGTCGCTGGATCAGCGGGCGGCGGCGGGTGCTGGTGGCCGAAGCACGGCTGGTCGATGGCACGGGCGAGGAGATTGGGCGAGGAACGGGCACCTTCATGCGCTCACGAATCGCGCTGTCCAGCCTGCCCGGCTATTCGTCGGGCGATGACTGACCGATGGGTGCGCGGCTCCAGGCCCATCTCGAGGTTTCGGGTATTCTGCGCATGGCGCAATCCGCCGGAGGCTTCGGAACCGTGGTTTCCCGCGGCGAACGGGATGCCGGGACGATCCTGCTGTTAACCCTCGAGCGTGGCAAAAATGCACGCCTGTGGGAGCGGATGCCGCAGCTCGATGGCGTCCGGAGTTTCGAAGTAACCAATTCGGAAGATCCTGAAAAACCGAGTAAAATTCAAGAATATATCGCTCGTCGAACCGCTCAGGACGAGGATTGCTGGATCATCGAGCTGGATATCGACGATGCAGACCGCTTCGTCGCATCGCTGCCCGGTTAACTTGACATGATAACAAATGAGACTATTTGCCCGGCCACTTCGTGAGCGCGGGCGGCTGGTGCGGCAATAGGGTCGACTGGCAAGCGCGTAGACGGGGGATGGCCGGCAGGCCCGTGACGAACCGATAAAAAGGCGCCGATACCAGGCGCCCGGTTCCAGCCTGCGACGGGTCCGTTCACCGCACAGTATTGCAAAACCATGGTTCGCAAGACGATGACTGCCACTGTGGCGGCCGTAGCCGCAGGCATAGTACTTACCTTCGCCGGAGCCGAAACCTCCGGCGCTTTTGCGCAGGAATCCGGGCCAGTTCCCGAATCGACCGAGCTCCCCGAAGAGGTGATGCCGGTGTTCGTCGCCAAGCCGGTAATCCAACCGGTTCCGGCCGAAGAGGTTCCCAGCGACGATTTCTCCGATCTTTCAGACCCGGAATTTCCTGACGCGGCTGCGAGCGCCAGCTCGCTTCACGCGCTCGTCTCCGTAACCCCGACCGACGGCGCGCTCTCCGAAGAGCTGCATTGCCTCGCCGGTGCGGTCTATTTCGAATCGCGCGGCGAACCGCTCGCGGGCCAGCTCGCGGTGGCGCAGGTTGTCATCAACCGCAGCGAATCGCGCCAGTTCCCTGCGAGCTATTGCGGTGTCGTTCACCAGCGCTCGCAATTCTCCTTCGTGAAGAACGGCCGCATGCCGAGCATCCGCCGGGGATCGTCGGCCTGGCAGCGCGCCAAGGCGATCGCCCGGATCGCGCATCAGGGCATGTGGGAAAGCGAAGCCGATGATTCGCTCTACTTCCACGCCAATTACGTGCGCCCGAGCTGGAGCCGCAGCAAGCAGGCCCGCGCGCGGATCAACACCCATATCTTCTATCGCTGACCGACCGACTGCCCCTAGGGGCAGTCGCTAGTCCTTGAGCTGCACCCAGACGGGGGCGTGGTCGCTGGCTTTCTCGCGCCCGCGATGTTCCTTGTCGACACCCACGGCCGACAGCCGGTCGGCCAGCTCGGGCGTGAGCAGGAGGTGGTCGATGCGAAAGCCGTGGTCGCGCTGCCAGGCACCCGCCTGATAGTCCCAATAGGTCCACACGCCGCCGCGCGGGTTGAGCGTGTCGACCGCATCGGTCCAGCCATCCGCCAGCAAGCGTGCATAGGCGTCGCGCGATTCGGGTCGCATCAGCGCGTCATTGGCCATGGCCCGGGGCGACCAGACGTCCTTGTCCTCGGGGATGACGTTGAAATCGCCGACCAGCGCGGTGGGGATCTCCTGCGCCCAGAGCGAGGCGGCGTGCGCGCGCAGCCGCTCCATCCAGGTCAGCTTGTAATCGAATTTGGGGCCGGGCAGCGGATTGCCGTTGGGCAGGTAGATCGACGCGACCCTTACCCCGGCCACGTCGGCCTCGAGATAGCGCGCCTGCTCGTCCTCGGGATCTCCCGGAAGCCCGCGCTGGGTCTCGACCGGTTCGATCCCGTCGGCCAGGATCGCGACGCCGTTGAAACCCTTCTGTCCGTGCCAGATCGCCTTGTAGCCGATCGCCTCGAACTCATCGGCGGGAAAGCCTTCGTCCTGCGTCTTGATTTCCTGCAGGCAGGCGACCGTGGGTCGGGTCTCCTCGAGCCATTCCTTTAGCCGTGGCAGGCGGGCCTTGATCCCGTTGATGTTGAAGGTGGCGATTTTCATGGCGGCGCTTGTGCCGCAAAGCGCCGCGGTGGTCTAATTCAAATCCCGAAGCTGGAGCCGCAGCCGCAGCCGGCGGCGGCCTGCGGGTTCTCGACCTTGAAGGCCGCGCCCCCGAGCGATTCGACGAAATCCACCGTGCTTCCCGCCACCAGGTCGAGGCTGACCGGATCGACCACCAGCCGCACGCCCTCGGTCTCGCTCACCAGATCATCGCCATCGGCGGCATCGGTGAGGCCGAACTTGTACTGGAAGCCCGAGCAGCCGCCCCCCTCGACCGAGAGCCGGAGGATCGCAGGCTTGGCCTGCTTTTGAGCGATCGCTGCAACGCGCTTCGCGGCGGAAGGGGTGAGGGTGAGCATGTCGGCCATGCACCTGATGTAGTAGGCCCGAGGGCCGCGCTCAAGCGGTGCTGATATATTGCCGCATTTGCGCTGCCTCGTTCTCGATCTCGTCGATGTGCGATTTCACCAGATCGCCGATCGAAACGAAGCCGCACATCTCCGCGCCGTCGAGCACCGGGAGGTGGCGAATTCGACGCCTGGTCATCAGCGCCAGCGCATCGTCTACCTTGGTCCCGCGCTCGACCGTGATCGCGGGAGAGGTCATCACCTCGCCGACGACCCGGTCGAGGCAGGCCGAGCCTTCGCTGGCCATATGGTGGATGACGTCGCGTTCGGAGAAGATGCCCACCACTTCGCCAGCCTTCATCACCGGCAAGGCGCCGATTCTGCGGCTGTCGAGCAGTGCGACCACATCGCGCACCGGCGTGTCGACATCGCAGCTGACGATATCCGAACTCGCGCGGCATTCGATCAGTTTGGCAATATCCATCGCATCTCTCCCATGACCGGTTGCCGGTTCTTGCGCGAGGATGCCACTTCCGGCCGCAAAAGGCGAATCGCAGTCCCGCCCGCTTGGACCGGCAGACCGCGCGAACCTTGCACTTGATCCGTGTCATGCGCATGGAGTTCGCCATGGCCCGCAATTCCCCGCTCGACGATCCCCAGACCGCCGCTTTCGCCTGGGCCCGCTATCGGCGCCTGATGCGGTTCATGCTGCTGGTGACGGTGGGCGTCGTCGGAATCGCGATCGCACTGCTCTACGATGGCGAGAGTGCGGCCTCGATTCATTATTACATCGCCATCGCGCTGGGGATCGGTTTCACCATGCTGTTGGCCGGCGCGCTGATGGGGCTGGTGTTTCTGTCGTCCGGCACCGGCCACGACGATTCGATCGACGACAAAACCCGCGACGGTTGATCCTGCTCAGCCCAGAGGGCGCAGCCGGTAGTCCTCGACCGGCACCCCACCGATCAGATGTTCCTGGATGATCCGCTCCAGCACCTCGGGCGTGCAGGAATGGTACCAGACGTAATCGGGGTAGACGAGCGCGATGGGTCCGCCCGCGCAGATTTGCAGGCAGTCGGCCTTGGTCCGCTGGAACCCGCCCGAGCCGTCGGCGCGGCGGGGTCCCGCGAGACGCAATTGCTTGAGCCGCAGCTTGAGATAGCCCCAGGCGCGCTTGCCCTCCTCGCGCGAACAGCATTTCTGCTTCTCGGCCAGAGCGCACAGGAAGATGTGCCGCTCGATGTCTTCTCCGGCCACCTTGGCGAGCGCCTTGCGCGCTTTTTCGACCGGTCTGTCGGGCCTATTCACCGGCGGGCTTGAGCCAGCGGTCGAGCCAGGCGAAGACGGTGTCGTGCCATTGCAGCGAGTTCTTCGCGCCCAGCACCCAGTGGTTTTCGCCGGGGAAGACCAGCAGCTGGCTGGGGATGCCGCGTTCCTGCAGCGCGGTGAAGCTCTGGATCCCTTGCGTGTAGGGGACGCGGAAATCCTTTTGGCCGGTGATCACCAGCATGGGGGTCTGCCATTGGTCGACGAAATTGACCGGGTTCCAGCGCTCGTAGGTCTCGGTCTGCTCCTGATAGCTGCCGCCGAAATCCCAGCGCGGAAACCACAGTTCCTCGGTCGCGTAATAGAAGCTGCGCATGTCGAACAAGCCGTCGTGCTGAACCAGGCAGTCAAACCGTTCGGGCCACTGCCCGGCGATCCAGTTCATCATGTAGCCGCCGTAGGAGGCGCCCATGGCGCAGGCGCGCTCGCCATCGATCTGCGGGTCGAGCGCCAGCGCGGCCGCGAGGCCCTTCTGCAAATCCTCCAGCGGCTTGCCGCCCCAGTCGCGGTTGATGGCGTCGGTGAAGGCCTGCCCGTAGCCGGTGCTGCCGTGGAAATCGACCGAGATCACCGCATAGCCCTGGCTGGCGAGCACGCGCGGATTCCAGCGGGTCGACCAGCCGTCGTTGAACGAGCCCTGCGGTCCGCCATGGACGTAGAGGATGGCTGGAAGCTGGCCCCGGGCATCCTCGGGCTTGGTGATCTGGCCCCAGACCGTGGCGCCTTCGGCACCGGGGAAGCTGAAGCGCTCGGTGACGATCGAGGCGAGCTGGCCCACTCGGGTCGATGCGACATCGGTCAGCGGTTCGGCCTGTTCCCAGCTGCGCGACAGAAAGAGCTCGGAGGGCGCACCGATCGAATCGCGGGTGAACAGCAATCGATCGCCCGCCAGCGGGGTGGCATTGCCGATATGCGCTTCGTACCCCGCCATCAGGTCGAGCCGTTCGACCGAACCGTCGCGCGGGTCGATGCGGAAGGCGGGCGTGTCGAGCACATCCTGCGCGGTCGCCACGAGATAGCGCGAGTCGGGCGTCCAGGCGAGCGTCGAGAAGCTGCGGTCAAAGGCTTGCGTCAGCGCGCGGGTCTGCCCGGTGGCGAGATCGCGAAGCTGGACGACCATGCGATCCGATTCGTAGCCCGGTCGCGCCATCGCGAGATAGGCGAGATATCTGCCGTCGGGTGAAGGCGTGGGAAGCGCATCGCTGGCTTCGTTGGCCGCGGTAAGATTGGTTGGTGCAGTGCCCGATAGGTCGGACCACCAGATGTCGAGATTGGTCGAGGTCGGCTCGCTCGCGCCGGTCTCGCGGGCGACGAAATAGACCCCTGAACCGTCGGGCGCCCAGGCCACGTCCTCACCGCCGCCGAAGGGCTTGGTCGGGGTGTCGCCGGTCGGACCACCGGAACCCACTGCACCGTCGAGCGCCCGGCCCTCGCCCGTCGCCTGGCCTTCTTCCATTCCGAAGACGAACACGCGGCTGAAGGTGCCCGGGGTTTCCCAGCTGTCCCAATGGCGGATGAAGCCGGCGTCGCCTTCGTAGAGCAGGCCGTCGCCGGGCCCGGTCAGATGGGCGGACCCATCGTCCTCGCAGCCGAATGTCGGGCAGTCGCGCGCGATCTCCGCCCAGACGGCTAGCGCATTGCCTTGGGGTGCCAGGGCGAAGCCTTCGATCCCCGTGGTGAGGTCCGCTGCGAGCATCGGTGCCCCCGCGGTGCCCTGAGGCCCGATCTGGACGCGCCACAAACGGCTGCGCTCCTCGCTACCTTCGGAAACCGCGCGGCTCGAGAGGAAATAGAGCGAACCATCGCCGCCGAACATCGCACTGTTGGCAGGACCACCGAGATCTAGGCGGACGGGTGTTGCGCCGGCATTGGCGAGATTGTGGAGATAGAATTCGCTGCTGCGTGCGTAGCTCTCGGGATCGGTCGTCGTGACCGAATAGACCGCCCAATTGCCGTCCTTCGACACGCTCGGCGCGCCCAGTCGCGGCATTGTGACCAGATCCGCGGCGCTCATCGCGGGGCGCGGAGCAGAAGGCTGGTTTTGCGCAGCGAGCGGGGTGGCGAGCGAGAGCGCGGCGGCGCTGGCGGCGAGGGTTGCGAGCCCGAAGCGTTTGTTCATGGTTCCGGCGTAGCCGCGCCGCGCTGCAAAGTTAAGCGCGATTGCGCTGGCGGTGTTTAGTCGCGCTTGCCCGCGATCCGGGAGATCTCGGCCTTGACCAGTTCCTCGACCATTTCAGGCAGGTTCTCGTCGAGCCATTGCGCCAGCATCGGGCGCAGCAATTCGCGGGTCAGCGCTTCGAGCGAGGTTTCGCCCGAGCGCACGATCTGCGGCTGCTTGCCGGGCCGCGAGATCATCGCCAGCGCCTCGAAATTCTGCTGCATCGAGGCGCGGACGGTATCGGTGGTCAGCGGGGCGTCCTCGTCCTTGCAGGAGGTCTGGGCGAAATCCTCGGTGTCGGAATCCGCCGTTTCGGAGCCTTGCGCAACCATCGCCTCCTCGCCGAGCTCGAGCACTTCCTCGGCCTCGGCGGGTTCGACCCTGCTCGCGCTTGCCGGAGCCCGCGTGCGTTCGCGCCGTGTGGCCGTGGCGCCGGCGCGGTTGTCGCGCGCAATCACCTTCTTGATCGAATCGAGGATCTCTTCGACCGATGGTTCACCCGGTTGATGCATATTCATTCGCCCCTGCTTGCCACCAGCGCCTTCGCAATGTCGCGAATCGGCGCATAGCATCGCTGAACGAGGTTAATAAATGGAATCGCTCTCGCGTTCGTCGACCGGACCTATTTCCGCGGTTGCGGGGGGAAGGTCCGCGGTGCTGGTGCTTTCCACCACGGGATCGGGATCGCGCGACCAGTCCCACCATTGTCCCTGCACCCGGTCGTAATTGACCACCGGATCGTAGAGCAGGCCTTCATCGGCAAGGCCGAGATCGCGCGCTTCGGCCCGTCCCATCGCCGCCAGCAGGCTGAAGCCCGCGACATAGGCGTTGCGCCGCGCGGTCACCAGATTGACTCGCCCATTGAGCAGTTCCTGCTCGGCGTTGAGCACGTCGAGGACGGTGCGGTTGCCGATCGAATTCTCCGCACGGACGCCTTCGAGGCTGAGTTCGGCGGCGGAGACCGCGGTCAGGGAGCTTTCGATGATCGCGAGCGAAGCCTGCCAGCTTGAATAGGCGGCGCGAACTTGCGCGATGACGTCGCGTTCGACCGCGATCACCTGTTCGAGCGCTCCGGCAGCACGCGCCTGCGCCTGGCGCTCGAGCGCGGCGGGACGACCGCCTTGGAAGATCGGAATAGAAAGCTGCACCCCGGCCTGCGCGGCCGTGGATGTCTGCGGAATGCCGACGCCACCAGCGCCGCCCAGCGTACCGGCGAAATTCTGATAGTCGCCGCCAAGGATAACCGAAACCCGCGGCAGGCGTCCTGCGCCGGCCACGTCGATATCGAGCGCGGCTGCATCCGCGCGCTCGCGCGACGCGATCAGGTCAGGATTGTTGTCCAGGGCGATTTCCACCGCCACGGCAACCGATTCGGGAAGGCCGGGAAGCGGCGGCGGCGGCTGGAGATCGTCGGGCGTTTCGCCGACCAGCTGGATGTAGGTCTCGCGCGCCGCGATCAGATTGGCCTGCGCTCCGCGAAAATCGCCCTCGGCCAGCGCCAGCCGGGCCTGCGATTGCGCCACATCGGTACGGGTGAGATCGCCGATCTCGAACCGGTCGCTGGTCGCCTGGAAATTGACGCCGAGCACTTCGACCTGGTTGGCGGTGAGGCCCAGGATCGCCTCGTTGCGCAGCACATCCATATAGGCCGCGACGACCTGGCTGAAGAGCGCGCTCTGCGTTGCCCGCAAATCCGCCCGGCCCGCTCCGACCCGCACCTCGGCGGCGCGGATGGCGTTCTTCACGGCCCCGCCGGAATATATCGGCACCGAGAGATCGGCACCGGCCGAGAACGCCCGTTCGGGTGCGGTGAAGCTGGTCGAACTCTGCTTGAGGAACTCGACATAGCTGCCGGTAGCGGTCACGCCCGGGCGTCCGGCAGCGCGTTCGATCGCCACATTCTCGTCGGTCGCGCGTTGCTGCGCGCGGGCGGCGGCCAGCGTCGGATTGCTGAGATAGGCCTGCGTCAGCGCCTCCTGGAGCGTGTCGGCATGCGCGGGCACGGCCAGAGCAAGCGCCAGCGCGGCGCCGGACAATCCGAGACGGGCCACCCCTCCGCGTCGCATCAGAAGCTCCAGCTCGCCGGGCGGTCGAACTGGCCGAGGCGCGGAATGCCCATCTCGGCGAGCGGCAGCAGGCTGAGCGACTGGCCGATCTTGCGACCGGTGGCGAGGCGTGTGACACCGCGCTCGATCAGGCCGGTGACCACCCGCCCATCCTCGACGATCCGCAAGGAAAGTTCGGCGGGCAATTGTTCGATGGCGCCATCGATCAGCAGCAGATCGGCGGCTTCGAGCTTGGCCTTGCCCTGCGCACCCTCGGATGCGGAGATGGTTTCGACCGAAGCGACGAGCGGACGGACGAGTTCGGCGAGATAACCGCTGCCGCCATCGACGATCAGCACCTTGTCGGTAAGCCGCGGACGCGCTTCCTCGAGCATCGTACCGTGGAACACCGGGGCGGGAAGAAACCCGCCATCGGGCAGCCGGATCGCGCGGTCCATATAGGCAGTGCCACGCGCGGTCTCGGGGACGAAATCCTCGCGCGCGACCGCGCCCATGCGTTCGAGCACGAAGCGCTCGTTAACGCCGCTGGTGCGCAGCTGGCCGTCGATCATCGCGCGGCGGGCGGCTGAAAAATCGGCGGGACGGTCGATTGTGGTGGTCATGAATCTATCCAAAGGCTCGTGCACTGTATTACATAGATAACACGGTGGGGCAATGCCCTGTTGCTGTAGGCGGAACACCCCTTTGGGCCAAGTGCTTTGACAATCGGGAATTCCCCGCCAAGGACCACGGCAAATCTGCGAAACGGAACGAAGGGGCGATGAGCGACATGATAACGATCCGCGAGGAAGACCTGATCGAGAGCGTGGCCGATGCGCTGCAATTCATATCCTACTACCACCCGATGGATTACATCCGCGCACTGGGCGACGCCTACGAGGCAGAGCAGGGACCCGCGGCGAAGGACGCGATCGCGCAGATCCTCACCAATTCGCGGATGTGCGCCGAAGGGCATCGGCCGATCTGCCAGGATACCGGGATCGTCAACGTCTTCATCAAGTGGGGACAGGATTGCCGGCTCGATTCCCGGCACAGCCTGCAGGAGGTTGTCGATGAGGGCGTGCGGCGGGCCTACAATCATCCCGAGAACAAGCTGCGCGCCTCGATCCTCGCCGATCCGGCCTTCACCCGCCGCAACACCCGCGACAACACGCCCTGCGTCCTCTCGGTCGAAATGGTCCCGGGCGAGAGGGTGGAGATCGATGTCGCGGCCAAGGGTGGCGGCAGCGAGAACAAGTCCAAATTCAAGATGATGAACCCGTCGGACAATATCGTCGACTGGGTGGTCGAGCAGATCCCCTCGATGGGCGCGGGCTGGTGCCCGCCCGGAATGCTGGGGATCGGCATCGGCGGCACGGCGGAGCATTGCCTCAAGCTCGCCAAGCAGTCGCTGATGGAGCCGATCGACATGGCACAGCTCAAGCAACGCGGCGCGCAGAGCGATATCGAGCAGTTGCGGATCGACATCTTCGATGCGGTCAACGCCCAAGGCATCGGCGCGCAGGGACTGGGCGGGCTCTCGACCGTCCTCGACGTAAAAATTCTCGACTGGCCCTGCCACGCGGCGGGCAAGCCGGTCGGCATGATCCCCAATTGCGCAGCCACCCGCCATGCGCATTTCACCCTCGACGGTTCGGGGCCTGCCTATCTCGCACAGCCCGACCTCGACGCATGGCCCGATGTGAACTGGCAGCCCGATGCCGCCGCCAAGCGGGTCGATCTCGACAATCTCACGCCCGAGGAAGTGGCCGGCTGGGAGCATGGCGACCGCCTGCTGCTCTCGGGCAAGATGCTCACCGGGCGCGATGCGGCGCACAAACGGATCGACGAGATGCTCCGCAAGGGCGAGGATCTCCCCGTCGATTTCAATGGTCGGGCGATCTACTACGTCGGCCCGGTCGATCCGGTGATGGGCGAGGTCGTCGGTCCGGCAGGCCCCACCACCGCTACGCGGATGGACAAGTTCACCGAGACCATGCTCGATCAGGGGCTGCTGGCGATGATCGGCAAGGCCGAACGCGGCGCGGATGCGGTCGAGGTGATCAGCCGCTTCAAGGTCGCCTATCTGATGGCCACCGGCGGCGCTGCCTATCTGGTCGCGCGGGCCATCAAGGCATCCCAGGTCGTCGCTTTCGAGGATCTGGGGATGGAGGCGATCTACGAATTCACCGTCGAAAACATGCCAGTCACGGTGGCGGTCGATGCGCGGGGCAACAATGTCCACACCCTCGCCCCGGCGATGTGGAAGCAACGCATCGCGGAGGAAAACCTGCTCGGCTGACGCTCGACCGCATTTGCAACCCTTCGACCAACCGCACGATCCCGTCGATCATCGGGCTGGCTTGCAGGGCCCCCGAGCGGCTAGTGCGACAGGCAGTGAGTGAAGAAACAGACCTTTCCGCACGCATCACCCGCGTGCCCTTCCGGATCGTCCTGGCGTCGATCATCGGGCTGTGGCTGTGCTATTTCCTTCTCATCACCTTGCGTGGATCGGTGGTCGATCTGCCGATGCAGGGCGAGCTGATCTGGCGCCGCGGCGTGGTGTGCCTCGCGGGCGCCGCCATCACCCTGTTGTTGTGGCTGGTGATCCGGCTGGTCGAGGCCAGACCGCTTGCTGCTAAGATCGCGGTCGCGCTGATCGCCGCGCTGCCCGCATCGCTGGCGATCGCGCAGGTCAACCGCGTCATGTTCGACCCGGTGCAGGATCAGGTTGCCAAGAAGATCGGCGAGGATCAGGGCGTCGCCATCTATCGCGACGATGCCGGAAATCTGCTCGTGGACGTGCCCGCCGTGGCTCCCGTGTCGCTGGATCGGGATTCTGGCGATACCGGTTCGACCACTCCTCCGCGCACGCTCGTGCTGGCGCCCGCGCCCACCGGGATGGATCGCTGGCAGCAGCTCACCGACATCGCGCTCGGTCGCTATTTCCTGCTGCTCGCCTGGGCGGCGCTTTATCTCGCGCTGCTGGCGGGTGCGCAGGCGCAGGCGGCACAGCGCCGCGAGGAGCGCTTCCGAACCGCTGCCAAGGCCGCCGAACTGCGCAGCCTGCGCTATCAGGTGAACCCGCATTTCCTTTTCAACGCGCTCAACTCGCTCTCGGCGCTGGTGATGACCGGGCGCGCCGACCGGGCCGAGGAAATGATCCAGACGCTCTCGGCCTTCTATCGCCACAGCCTCGCCGACGATCCCACCGCCGACCTGCCGTTGGCGGACGAATTCGATCTCCAGCGCCATTATCTCGAGATCGAAACCACGCGTTTCCCCGACCGGTTGCGGACGAGGCTCGAATTGCCCGAGGAACTCAGCGGCTATCGCGTGCCGGGTATGATCCTCCAGCCGCTGGTGGAGAATTCGGTCAAATACGGGGTCTCCGCCAGCCGCAGGCCGGTGACGGTCACGATCTGCGCGCGCGAGGAATATGGCCGGCTCGTGCTGACCGTCTCCGACGATGGTCCGGGCAAGGCGGGCACCTCGAGCGGTTTCGGCATCGGGCTTGCCAATGTCCGCGACCGGTTGCTTGCCCGCTTCGGAGAGCAGGCGAGTATCGTATCGGGCGCGACGCTCGACGGCTACGAAACCCAACTTCGACTACCGCTGGTGACCCATGGCTGAGACAGACAACGAGAAATTGCGCACGCTGATCGTCGACGACGAACCGCTGGCGGTCGAACGGATGCAGGTGCTCTGCGCCAGGATCGACGACCTCTCGGTGGTCGGTACCGCGAGCGACGGGGCGGCGGCGCTGCGGCTGATCGAGGCGCTGCACCCCGATCTGGTGCTGCTCGACATGACCATGCCCGAAGTGGACGGGCTGTCGGTGGCGCGCGAACTGGCAAAGCAGCAGCGTCCCGCCGCGATCGTCTTCGTCACCGCGCACGACAATTACGCGGTCGAGGCTTTCGATCTCGATGCGGTCGATTATGTGCTCAAGCCGGTCAAGAGCGAGCGGCTCGAGCGCGCCATCCAGCGCGCGCTGTCGCGGCGCGACGCGGGTACGCGCAAGAAGAGCGACTGGCTCGACGAATTGTGGATTCCGCACCGTTCCGAACTGGTTCGGATCGAAACCGCGCAGGTGTTCCGGATCGATGCCGAGCGCGACTATGTGCGGCTGCATGTGGAGGATCGCTCCTACCTGCTGCTCCAGACCATCGCCGGGCTGGAAGAGCGGCTCGACCCCGCGCAATTCATCCGCATCCATCGCTCCACCATCCTGCGCCGCGACCGCATCAAGGGATTGCGGCACGACGGGCTGGGGGTCTGGTCGGTCGAACTCGACGATGGCGAGGCGCTGCGGATCGGGCGGACCTATCTGCCCAAGGTCAAGGCGATGGCGGGGCGTTGAGCCACGACCTTCCGCCCGGCCTGCGTCCATAAAATAAGGGCCCCGGTCGCGGACTGGTTCGACCGGGGCCCTGGGTTGCTGACTTTGGGGGAAGTCAGCCGCCCAAACGCTGCTGCTCCATGATAGCGGCGACCTGTTGCTTCACCTGGCGCTTGGCTTCTTCCACGCAGCGGCGCGCTTCGTCGCTCTTGATCCGCGTGCCGGTCGTCGGCGCGTTGGCCTCGCAGGCCTTGCGCGCCGCGGCATGGATCCGCTGGTCGAGCGTGCGCTGACCCTCGGGGGTCGAAAGTGCCAGATCGTCGTATTTCACGGTGACTTCACCCGCCAGCGCGGGCGCTGCGGTGAGTGCGAGGCCGATGGCGGCCGCCATGCAAAGGATCGGTTTCATCTCAATTCCTCCTTCTCGCGACCGCCTCCACCGGGGGGAAAGGAGTGCGTCGCAGGACCGTTTCTGACCGATTACATTTGTCGACGCACTTCTCCGTCGACGAACACAGCGGCCAATTGACCAAAGGCGTGAACCGGCGGACGAACGGGTCTTGGCAATCCGCGAAGGACGCGCGAAAACCCCCGTCGATGATGCTGATCGTTCTCTTCCTGCTCGGAATCGCGAATTTCGCCATGCACAAGGCGGTGCTGGAAAGCGGGCATCCGATGATCGAGCGAATCGGCTGGATGCGGCCCCGCTCGAGGGTGCCGATCTCGCTGGTGATGGAATTCGCTATCCTGCTGTCGACGCTGCTGTTCGTCGCCAATGGCTGGTCGGGACTGGCGCTGGTCTATGCGATCTACAGCGCGCTCAACGCCTTCTCGGCCTGGGCGATCCTGACCGGCAGGATCTGACAAGCCGCTCGCACGATTGGGAAATCGCACTTCGGGAACCGGATGGGCCGCAGCAGCGCTGTGCCTTCATGACCCTTCCCGACACACTCTGGTTGCTGACCAACGCCAAGAGCGGGAGCAACAGCGAAGCGGCGCTCGAAGAACTGCAGGGCCATTGCGGCGAGGCCGGGCTGTCGATCGATCGCACGATCTGCTTTCCCCACGAGGACATCCCCACCGGGGCCGAACTCGATGCGGCGGGAATCGAGTGTCTGGCGATCTTCACCGGCGACGGGACGCTCAACGCCGCCATCACCAGCCTCTACGGCTGGTCGGGCGCGGTGCTGGTGCTTCCGGGCGGGACGATGAACCTGCTCAGCATCCGCATGCATGGCGACGCCGATACGGCCATGATCATCGATCGCTACCAACGCGGCGCGATGCGACGCTGGCGTCCCGATGTCGCGCGCTGCGACGCAGGCGACGCGCTGGCGGGGCTGCTGATCGGTCCGGGCACCGCCTGGGCAACCGTGCGCGAATCGATGCGGGACGGCGATGTCGGCGAAACCGCAACCAAGGCGGGCGAAGCGCTGACCGAGACCACCGAGGGAGCGCGGGTGCGCTGCGCCGGGCCGCTGCTGGGACGCCGCGAGGGCTATCCCCTGATCGAAATGACACCGAGCCATCGCGGTCTGCAGTTGGACGCCTACCACGCCGACACCCCGCTCGAACTGGCGCGGCAGGGGATGGCGTTGCTGCGCCGCAGTTTCCGCGAGGGGCCGCACGACACGCTTGGTCTCGTCGACAGGCTGGTGGTGGAGAATTGCAAAGGCGAACCGGTCAACGTCCTCATCGACGGCGAGGCCGCCAGCCTCGGTGCCCGGCCCGAGTTCGCTCTGGCCCCCTGCGAAGTCGATCTGCTAGCGTCGCAGCATGGCTACTGACGGCAAGCTCCTCTTCCACCTCAGCGACATCCATTTCGGTCTCGAGGACAATGAGGCGCTCGACTGGGTAAAGCAGGAAATCGCCGAACAGCGGCCCGATGCGGTGGCGATCACCGGCGATCTCACGATGCGCGCGCGCCGCGCGGAGTTCGCTGCGGCGACGCACTGGATCCAGTCGCTCGAGGTTCCGGTGACGGTCGAGGTGGGCAATCACGACATGCCCTATTTCAACCTGCTCGAGCGCTTCTTCAAACCCTACAATCGCTTTCGCGGCATGGCCGAGCATGTCGAGCAGGAGATCGACCTGCCGGGCCTTGCGATCGTCCCGCTCAAGACCGCGGTGCGCGCGCAGCCGCGGTTCAACTGGTCCAAGGGCTGGGTGACGGAGGCTGCGCTGAAGAAATGCCTCGCGGCGATCGATGCGCTGCCGCGTGGTGCAAGAGCGCTGATCGCGGTCCACCATCCGCTACGCGAGGTGGGGACGGAGGGCACCGCGCTGACCATGAACGGCGGCAAGGCGCTGCGTGCATTGGCCAAACGTCCGGTCGAGGCGGTGATCAGCGGCCATGTCCACGATGCTTTCGACATCATGGAGCAAACCGACAATGGCCCGGTGCGGATGATCGGCGCGGGCACACTGTCGAAGCGCACCCGCTCCACCCCGCCCAGCTTCAACGAACTGCGCTGGGATGGTCAAACACTCAGGGTCAGCGTCCGCAATCTGCAGAACGTCGAGAGTTCGGACATGATGATCGACGACGTGCCCGAGGACGCGATGCCGCCGCGTCGGCCGGGCGAACCGGTCGCGCCGGTGCACCAGGTACCGCGGACCGACCCGCCGGTTCACTAGATCGCCGCGAAGGCTGTCCCCATCAACGGAGCCGAAACGAAAAGGGCGGCCCCTCGCGGGACCGCCCTTGTTCGATGAATAGTCCCAGCCGCGAAATGCGGTGGGCAGGCGTTTAACGCTTCGAGAACTGGAAGCTCTTGCGCGCCTTGGCCTTGCCGTACTTCTTGCGCTCGACCACGCGGCTGTCGCGGGTGAGGAAGCCGGCCGCCTTGACCGTCGACCGCAGCGCGGGCTCGTACTTGGTGAGCGCCTGGCTGATGCCGTGCTTCACCGCGCCGGCCTGGCCCGAAAGCCCGCCGCCGCGTACGGTGCAGATCACGTCGTACTGGCCTTCGCGATCGGTGATAGCGAAGGGCTGGTTGAGGATCAGCCGCAGCGTCGGACGCGCGAAATAGGTTTCCTGATCGCGGCCGTTGACGGTGATCTTGCCGCTGCCGGGCTTGATCCAGACGCGCGCCTTGGCATCCTTGCGACGGCCGGTGGCATAGGCACGGCCCTGCGCGTCGAGCTCCTGCTCGCGCAGGGGCACGTTGGCAGTCCGGGCGATTTCGGCGGAATCGCCCTCGGGCGCGTCGCCCGCGATGCTCTTGAGATCGGCCAGGTCGGAGACGGAATCCGTCTTGGTTTCGGCCTTCGTCTCGGCTGCGGCCTCGGACTTGGCTTCGGCGGGGGCTTCGGCCGCAGCTTCGGTCTTGGTCTCGGGCGTAGCGTCAGACTTGGTTTCAGGCGCGGCGTCGACGTTGGTCTCGTCGGCGGGGGTTTCGCTGGTGTTGTCGGCGACCATTAGCTGCTTGCCTTGTTCTTGCGGTTCATCGAGGCGACGTCGAGCGTCTTGGGCTGCTGGCCATCGTGCGGATGCTCGGTGCCGGCATAGAGATGCAGCGCGCGCATCTGGTCGCGGCCTAGCGGTCCGCGCGGGATCATGCGCTGGACGGCCTTCTCGAGCACGCGCTCGGGGAAACGGCCTTCGAGCACCTTGGCCGGAGTCGTTTCCTTGATGCCGCCGGGGTGACCGGTGTGGCGGTAATAGACCTTGTCGGTCATCTTGCGCCCGGTGAACTTCACCTTCTCGGCATTGATGACGATGACGTGATCGCCGCAGTCCACATGCGGGGTGAAGCTGGGCTTGTGCTTGCCGCGCAGAATATTGGCGATGATGGTGGCGACACGACCCACGACGAGACCGTCGGCGTCGATAATGTGCCAGTCCTTTTCGACCTCGGCCGGTTTGATCGACCGGGTCATCTTGCTGAGAGCCTTCATGGCTTGGAATTCCGTTTCTAGTGTGTGGTTGCGCGAATCCGACCGCTGCCGAACCTGCGAAGCGGCCGGCAAATGGCGTCAGACCCGCCGCAAGTCAAGCAAATCCGCGTGTTCCCCATGGGGTATAATAATACCACCAATGAGATCGAAGCGGTGGCGGTCGGTGGGTCTGCGGTTTTCCTTAATTGCGGCGCCCGAGCGCGTGCGCGCCCCAGGCAAAGGCCACAACCAGAAGCGCACCGACCAGCTGGTGCGCCACCGCGACCCAGAGCGAAACCCCCGTCATCACCGTGGCGATGCCCAGGAGAATCTGCGTCCCGAACGTCGTGTGGATGGCCAGCGAGGCGCGGCGCTCGAGCGGCTTCACCCGCCGCGCCATCACCACCAGCGCGATCACCGCCGCCCAGGCCCACCAGCGGTGAAGGAAATGCAGGAGGAAGGGATCATGGGTCACCGCCCAGAGAAACCCGCGTGATGTGTCGTATTCGGGGACCAGGCGACCCTGCATCAGCGGCCAGCTGTCCGAGGCGTGGCCGGCGTTGAGCCCCGCGACCCAGGCGCCCAGCAGCAGCTGGAGGAACAGCACCAGCCCGACCCAGCTCGCCATGCTCGTCCAGCGCGCAGATGCTTCGCCACCGCGCGCGAGCCGGCGCAGGTCGAGCGCGGTCCAGACTAGGCCGCCCAGTGTCAGCAACGCAGTGAGCAGATGGATCGAGAGCCAGAAATGGCTGACATCGGTCATCTCGGCCGAGAGACCCGAGCGAACCATGAACCATCCGAAGACGCCCTGCATCCCGCCGAGCGCAAGCAACGCGACCAGCCGCACCTTGTAGCCCGCTGGGATCGCGCCGCGCAGCCAGAACCAGGCGAGCGGCAGCGCGAAGGCCAGCCCGATCACGCGCCCGAGCAGACGATGGAACCATTCCCAGAAATAGATGAACCTGAACCCCGCGAGGTCCATTCCGGCGGGTCCGGTAACGTTGCGATATTCCCCGGTCTGCCGGTAAAGCTCGAACTCGGCGCGCCAGTCGGCTTCGGTCAGCGGCGGGATCGCTCCGGTGAGCGGCTGCCATTGCGTGATCGAGAGCCCGCTCTCGGTCAGTCGGGTTATCCCGCCGACCGCCACCATCACCACCACCAGCAGCGCGACGAACAGCAGCCAGTTGGCGATCGCGGCCGGTCGCAGGGAAGTTGGCAGGGAGGCGGGATAGGTCATGAGCGGCTGTTTGATTGCCCCTACACCGACAGGCAAGTGCAAATCGGACAATCGCCAGGGCAGGTCGCGCAAGACGAAAGGCGAACTAAATATGCCGCCGGCGCTTGTATAATGTTACACCATCACATAGATGATGCCGTGATGCTTCAGCGCGCCATCTCCCCGATTCGCCGCCGTCTCGACCGCAGCGGTATCGTGCTGTCGGGCCTGTGCGCGCTGCATTGCCTTGCCAGCATCGTGATCGTCTCGGGTCTCGGCGTGGGCGGACAATTCTTCTTCCACCCCGACATCCATCGCATCGGCCTGGCTATCGCGGTGCTGATCGCCGCGGTCGCGATCGGCTGGGGCGCCTTGCGCCACCGCCGTGCGGCACCCTTCGTGGTGGCGATGACCGGGCTCAGCTTCATGGGCGGCGCGCTGGCGGTGCCACACGGCTTCGAAGAAGCGGTGCTGACCATCATCGGCGTGGCGCTGGTCTCGCTCGGACATCTGCTGAACTTGCGCAACGCGCATTGACCGCTATCTCGCGCGGATCATGACCGCACCCATCACCCTCACCGTCAACGGCGAAACCCGCCGCACTTCCGCCGCCACCATCGCCGATCTCGTCCGCGAGCTAGAGCTCGATCCGGCAAAGGTCGCGGTCGAGCGCAATGGCACCATCGCCCCGCGCAGCGAGCTTGCGTCGCATCCTGTCGCCGAGGGCGACCGGCTCGAGATCGTCCATTTCGTCGGCGGCGGGAGCGCGGATCCCGACAGCGGGAACGATACATGGAGCGTCGCGGGTCGCACCTTCCGCTCACGCCTCATCGTCGGCACAGGCAAATATGTCGATTTCGCCCAGAACGCCGCCGCGCTCGAGGCCAGCGGCGCCGAGATCGTCACCGTCGCGGTGCGACGGGTCAACGTCAGCGACCCCAAGGCGCCGATGCTGACCGATTTCATCGATCCCAAACAGGTGACCTACCTGCCCAACACCGCCGGCTGTTTCACCGGCGCCGAAGCGGTGCGCACGCTGCGGCTGGCGCGCGAGGCGGGTGGCTGGGACCTGGTCAAGCTGGAAGTGCTCGGCGAAGCGCGCACGCTCTATCCCGACATGCGCGAGACGCTCCGCGCAACCGAAGTGCTGGCCAAGGAAGGCTTCCTGCCGATGGTCTATTGCACCGACGATCCGATCGCGGCGAAACAGCTCGAGGAGGCCGGTGCGGTCGCGGTGATGCCGCTCGGTGCGCCGATCGGCTCGGGGCTGGGAATTCAGAACCGCGTCACCATCCGCCTGATCGTAGAGGGCGCGAGCGTCCCGGTGCTGGTCGATGCCGGGGTCGGCACCGCCAGCGATGCCGCGGTGGCGATGGAACTGGGCTGCGACGGCGTGCTGATGAACACCGCGATCGCCGAAGCCAAGGACCCGATCCGGATGGCGCGGGCGATGAAACTGGCGGTCGAGGCGGGGCGCGACGCCTATCTGGCGGGACGGATGGGAACGCGCAAATATGCCGATCCCAGCAGCCCGCTTGCCGGTCTCATCTAACCGCCTGCAATTCGGGGCATTTCGGCGCAATATCCGGAACCCGAACCCCGTTTCGCGCGCTTGAACACCATAGCCGCCTTTCCTGCGGCTTGCCGCCGAGAGGACCCATTCCGATCGACCGGCTCACTTATGCAGGAGAACGAACATGGGCGAGATGACAGACAAAGCAAAAGGCATCGCCAACGAAGCCGCCGGCAACACCAAGCAGGCGGTCGGCGATGCGACCGACAACCCTTCGTTGAAAGCCGAAGGCAAGGCCCAGGAGCGCAAGGGCGAAGCCCAGAACCTCAAGGGTGAAGTCAAGGGTGCACTCGGCGACAAGGTCTGATCCCAGGCACGATACGAACAAAAGGCTCGCGGGAAACCGCGGGCCTTTTTTGTGCCTGCCGACCATCCTGTATCGCCGACCGATGGAAATCGCGTAGCGCAAACGGGGTGTTAACCATCTTGGCCGATACTCCGTCCTGCAACCAGGGAGGGCCGACATGGCCATTGCAGCGACGGCATCGGGTACCATTGCGGAAATGCGCGAATTCGCCGGCTTCACCGCCGCCGAACAACGTTACATCCGTCGCAGCCTCGATATCGGGCTCGGGCGCTGCGATGCGTTCCGGATCTGGGGTCGCAACGCGGGCGAGAACGCCGCGATTCGCAGCCAGTATGTCGCCTATCAGGAGCTGAAAGCGCTGCGCCAGTCGATCCCGACCGCCACCGGCTTCGACGCGGTCGAGGGCTTTGTCGGCAAGCTGACCCGCGTCGCCGCCTTCGATCTTGCGCAGGAGCGGATCGATTGCTTCTCCGCCTTCCGCTTCCTCTACGAACGCCTGCTCGGCGCCGATGCGCGGCCCTGGCTGCCCAGCGCCTTCTGCGCCGCCGCCGCGCTGCCGCAGATCCAGCCGCAACGCCGCAAGCTGCTGCTCCAGTCGCTCAGCGAAGCCGCCGCGACCGCCCCGGGCTGGTCCGATCGTGCGCCGCGCTTTTTTCCCGAATATATCGAGGAAGTCGCCGCCTAGGCCCGCAGCAGGTCAGGCGTCAGGACTTGTAGAGGCTGTTGAGCCGCGGCTGGTAGCGGTCTCTGATCTTGTGCCGCCGGATCTTCAGGCTCGGGGTCATTTCCTCGTTCTCGATGGTGAAGGCCTCGTCGGCAAAGGCGAACTGGCGCACCTTCTCGATCACCGACAGCTCGCGGTTGACCCGGTCGAGCGCCTCGCGCACCGCGGCGCGGAATTCGGGGTCGTCCTGCAGCAATTTGAAGTCGAAAGCCTTGCCCTGCGCGGTCGCCCATTCGAGCGCCCATTCGGCATCGGGCACGATCAGCCCGACGATGTAGGGCCGCTTGTCGCCGGTCACCATCGCTTGCGCGATCTCGGGCTGGAGCGTGAGCATGCCTTCGACCTTTTGCGGCGCGACGTTGTCGCCCTTGTCGTTGACGATCATGTCCTTCTTGCGATCGGTGATGACGATCCTGCCGCGATCGTCGATATGGCCGATATCTCCGGTGAGCAGCCAGCCATCCTTGAGCGTACGCTCGGTCTCGGCCTTGTTCTGCCAATAGCCGTGCATCACCAGCTCGCCGCGGCACAGGATCTCGCCATCTTCGGCGATGCGGATTTCGACCCCCCGCATCGGCGGTCCGACGCTGTCCATGGCGATCCCTGCGGACGGGCGGTTGCAGCTGATGATCGGGCCGGCCTCGGTCTGGCCATAGCCCTGCAGCACGGTCAGCCCCATCGAGCTGAAAAAGGTCCCGACCTCTGGGTTGAGCGGCGCGCCGCCCGACACCATCGCCTTCAACCGTCCGCCGAAGCGCTGGCGTATCTTGGGGCGGAGCAGCTTTTCCAGCACCAGGTCGCGCGCGCCATCGCCGAACTTGCGCTTACGCGCCACGCGCCGCTCGCCCAGCGCCAGCGCGCTGTCCATCAGTCTCGCAGCCAAACCACCCTGCTTGGTGACCTGCTTCATGATGCGGGTGCGCAGCACTTCGAACAGCCGCGGCACCACGACCATCACGGTGGGACGGGTTTCCTCGATATTGGCGGCCAGCTTGTCGAGACCCTCGGCATAATAGATCTGCGCGCCGACCGAGATCGGCAGATATTGTCCGCCAGTGTGCTCATAGGCGTGCGACAGCGGGAGGAAGGACAAAAAGCGCTCCTCCTTGCCGAGGCCGAAATCGTCGATCAGGATTTCCGCCGCCCCGGCGATATTGCACAGGATCGCGCCGTGATGCTGGCGCACGCCGCGCGGCGCTCCGCCGGTGCCGCTGGTGTAGATGATGCAGGCGGTGTCGCCGCGCCCGGTGGCGGCGATGCGCCGGTCGACCTCGCCGCGCGCTGCTGCGGCGTCGCCCGCGACCAGGTCGCTCCAGCTATGCGCTCGCAGATCGCCCGCCTGATACTGCCTGATCCCTTCGAAGGAGATGATGTGTTCGGCCAGCCCGGTGCGCATCATCGCAGGCAGCAAAGGCTGCGACAGTTTCTCGTTCGAGACGATGACCGCCCGCGCGCCCGAATTGTCGAGGATATGCGCGTGATCGCGTTCGGTGTTGGTGGTGTAGGTGGGGACGGTGATGCAGCCCGCCGCCATGATACCGAGATCGGCGATGCACCATTCGGGCCGGTTCTCGCTGACCAGGCAGACCCGGTCGCCGGCATCGAGACCCATCTTGCGCAGGTTCTCGGCCAGCAGGCAGACCTGGTCGGCCGCTTCGGCCCAGCTGATGGTGCGCCATTCGCCATCGCGCTTGGCACCCAGGAAGGGCGTATCGCCCTTCTCGTCGGCGCGTTTGAGAAACAGCTCAACGAGACTGTTCGCCGCATCGATATCGGACAGCATCCGTCCTGGCTCCCTTGTGTCTTTTCTATTGGCAGATCAACTGCGTCGCGCGGCTTAGGCGGCTGGCCGGATTACGGCAAGTGGCCCGCAGTGCCCGCGCCCGCTCAGGGAACCGTGACACCGAGATCGATCCGCGGGTCGCGCGCGGCTTCCCAGATCGCACCCTCGCGCTTGATCGCGCCGCCCTTCAGAGCCGCCTTGCGCGCGACCACTTCGGCATGGCCGAGTTCGTTGAGCGCGGGGATGGCGGTTTCGAGCCAGGTGCTTTCCTCGACCATTACGGTATCGCCGAAGCCCATGATGAACGGTAGGCCGAGCGCGTCCTTGGCCGAGAGGCCGAAATCGACCACGCCGATGATGCCGCGTGCGGTCTGCACCGGGATAGTGGGGCCGCCGGCAGCGCCGATGACCAGCACCGGGCGCCCCTGCGGATCCCACACCACGGTCGGCGCCATCGAGCTGCGCGGCCGCTTGCCCGGCTCGACCCGATTGGCGACGGGAACGCCATCGACGGTCGGGCTGCGGCTGAAATCGGTGAGCTCGTTGTTGAGGTAGAAGCCGCCCGCCATCAGGCTGGAGCCGAAGACACCCTCGATGGTCGAAGTATAGCTGATCATGGTGCCCGCAGGATCGACCACCGCGATATGCGAGGTGCCGCGCTCCTCGGGCTCGTCGCCGTCGGCGAGCGCGGTGTCGGCGCCGGCGGGGCGGCCGGGTTCGACTGCCGCGAGGCTGGTCTCGATCGAGATGAGCTCGCTGCGGCGCGCGACATAGGACGGATCGATCAGCCCGGCGACCGGGACCGCGACGTAGTCGCTATCGGCGATGTACAATTCGCGATCGGCATAGGCGAGCCGCTGTGATTCGACGAACAGGTGCCAGGTCAGCGGATTAAATTGGCCCAGCGCGGCGAGATCGAAGCGCTCGAGCTGGCCGAGGATCTGCAACACGGCGATCCCCCCCGAAGACGGCGGACCCATGCCGCACACCCGATAGCTGCGATAGGACCCGCACACGCCCTCGCGATCGCTGGCGCGGTAGGCAGCGATGTCCGCCGGCGTCATCGCCCCGTCTCTTGGCGTCTCGGAGGCGACCGTTTCGGCGATCTCTGCGGCGAGCTCGCCGGTGTAGAACGCCGAAGCGCCGTCCGCCGCGATTTGCTCGAGCGTCTTGGCCAGCTGTTCGTTGCGGACGATGTGTCCCGCCGGATGCGGCTGGCCCGATTCATCGTAGAACAGCGCTTTCGCTGTGGGCACCGCGCCGGCGCGTTCGGGCATGTCCTCGAGATAGGAGGCGAGCCGCATATTGATGGCAAAGCCTTCGCGCGCCAGTTCGATCGCGGGTTCGAACAGCGCGGCCCACGGCAGCTTGCCATAGCGAGCATGCGCCTCGGCGGCGAGCGCGATATTGCCGGGAACGCCCACGCTCGACCCGCTCATCACGCTGTCCATGAAGGGCGGCACGCTGCCATCCTCGGATAGAAACCAGTCGGGCGTTGCGCCCGCAGGCGCGGTCTCGCGCCCGTCGATCGTCGCGATCCCGCCATCGGCGGTGCCGCGCACGTAGAACCCGCCGCCGCCGATCCCCGAACTCTGTGGCTCGACCACGGTGAGCGCCAGCATGGTTGCGAGCGCGGCGTCGGTGGCGCTGCCGCCTTGCCGGAGCATGGCCATGCCCGCCGCCTGCGCGCGCGGGTCGGCGGCGCTGACGGTGCCGATGAAGGGCAGTTCGGCTGTCGATGTCGGTTGGGCAGGCGCCGCGGCAGGAGCCTGGGCGACGGCGCCGCTCGCAAGCGAAAGCGGCAGGACGAGCGTGGCGAGAATGCGGGTGATCATGTCCGCCCTGCTATTCGCTCCCGACTGCTTCCGCAATCGCGGCGAAGCCGTCGCGGCGCATCAACCGCTCCAAGTCGTGGACGATCTTTCGCGCAAGGCCGGGGCCGTGATAGACCAGCGCCGAATAGAGCTGGACGAGGTTCGCGCCGGCGCGGATCCGTGTCCAGGCGTCCTCCGCACTCGCGATGCCGCCCACCCCGACCAGCGGGATCGCGCCGCCGGTGGCGCTGCGGAAATCGCGCAGCCGTTGCAGCGCCAGGTCTCGCAAGGGGGCGCCCGACAGTCCGCCCGCCTCGTTGCCATGACGCGAGTGCAAGGCAGGCCGCGCGATGGTGGTGTTGGAGACGATCAGCGCGGCCAGGCCCCTGTCGAGCGCAATACGGGCGATGGCGTCGATATCCGCCGGCTCCAGATCGGGCGCGACCTTGAGAAAGATCGGCGGGCCGGCCTCCCCACAAACCTCGGTTCGCGCTTCGAGCACCGCATCGAGCAGCCCGGGAAGCGCGCCC
>Ga0207878_100280_pt1 | contig 26192 bp, 21 predicted proteins | sample LinPmetageLP41_FD_184053 | JGI IMG/M metagenome (GOLD analysis project Ga0207878, IMG submission 184053) | Marine viral communities from the Pacific Ocean - LP-41 (SPAdes) | ecosystem: Environmental > Aquatic > Marine > Oceanic | place: Pacific Ocean | collected 2010-08-27 | reverse complement strand
CCGTGCCCGGCCGCCAGCGCCAGGCCCAGCACGCCGATCACGGTGTCGCCGGCGCCGGTCACGTCGTAGACTTCGCGGGCATGCGTCGGCAGATGCAGCGCCGCGTGACCTTCACGAATCAGCGTCATGCCGCGTTCGCTGCGAGTGATCAGCAGCGCCTCGAGCTCCAGATCGGCCCGTAGCTGCTCGCCCTTCTCGGCCAGCTGCGCATCATCGCGGCAAGGCCCGACGATCGCCTCGAATTCGGTCAGGTTGGGGGTGATCACGCTGGCGCCGCGATAGCGAGTGAAATCACTTCCCTTGGGATCGACCAGTACCCGCTTGCCCGCGGCTCGGGCGGCGGCGATCAGCGCCTCGACCCGGTTTAGGCTGCCTTTGCCGTAGTCCGACAGGATCACCACGTCCGCATCACCCAGCGCTGCCTGAACCTTCTCGGTCAACGGCGTGGTATCGACGTTCCATAGCGACGACTCGAAGTCGAGGCGGATCAGCTGTTGGTTGCGACTCATCACCCGTAGCTTGGTGATCGTTGGCACATCGGGACTGCGCTGAAAGTAAGCGTTCACATTGGCAGTTTCCAGCGCGCGCTCCAGATGGCCGGCATTGTCATCGTCGCCGACGACACCGGCGAGGCTCGCCCGTCCGCCCAGCGAGGCGATGTTGAGCGCCACGTTGGCCGCCCCGCCCGGACGATCATCGGCATCTTCCACCTTGACCACCGGCACCGGCGCCTCCGGTGAAATGCGCGATGTCCCGCCGTGCCAGTAGCGATCCAGCATCACATCGCCAACCACCAACAGGCGGGCATGCTCCAGTTGCGACAGGTCGACCTTCATCCTCGTGACTCCAGCGCGTCGCCGTCGCCAGACGCAGCGGTGTCGGCCAGCAGCCGGTCCAGGTGTTCGACCACGTCGTCCAGCGTGATCAGAGCCATGGCATCGGCGTGGCGCACCCGCGTGCCCCAGGTGACGGTCTCGACGGATTTGTTCAGATAGCGGCGTACGGCGTCAGGGTAACGATTGACGACATGATCGCGCCAGCAATAGGGCGCCGCGCGGTCCGGATTGGTGGTGGCATAGAGCCCCAACGTCGGCGTTCCCAGCGCGTTGGCCATGTGGACCGGGCCGGAATCCGGCGCGATCACCACACGGGCACGATCAAGCAGCGCCAGCAACCCCTTGAGTGAAGTCCGGCCGATGGCATCGATGATCTCGACGTCCGGACACAGCCGCCGAATCTGCTCGCCCATGTCGCGCTCCTGGGGGCTACCGCCACCGCTCATCACCGCCTTCAAGCCATGGCGTTGCCAGGCGTGCTCGATCACCGCGGCGTAACCCTCCGCCGACCAGTTGCGGAAATTGCGCAGTCGCGGGTTGGCGCAGGGGCTGATGACCAGATAAGGCGAGTCGCCGGTCAATTGCCGGGCTTCTTCATAGGCGGCGCCGGGGACCGGCAGCGACCAGTCGAGACGCGTGTCCTCGACACCCAGCAGCCGCGCGAAATCCATGAACGATTCGAGCACATGCGCCCGCGGATGCGGCGCCAGCTGGCGATGCGTGAACCAGTGCTGCCAATCCTTAGCCCGCGCCTTGTCGTAACCCACGCGCACGCCGCACTTGAGACCCAACGACAGCACGCTGGCACGCAGCGCCTGCTGCATGTGCAGCAGCACGTCGAAGCGAGTGCCCTTGAACTGGCGCCATATCTCGCGCATGCCAGCGAGGCCGGAGGCCTTGTCGTAGATCACCAGGTCGACGCCATCGAGTCCGCTCAGCAGGCCGTATTCGGCCTTGCCGACGATCCAGGTAATGCGTGCCTCGGGCCACTGGCGCTGCAACGCGCGAACCGTAGGAACCAGATTACAGACATCACCCAGCGCGGAAAGGCGCAGGATGCCGATGTGTCGCGGACGCTCTGGCAGAGAATGCTTCATGGGGGTGAGTGGCTTCCCATTGAGTAAAGTGCTCATTCTAACGGAAGTTGAGACCACTCGGCTGGTGAAACTGGCGAGGATGGATGGCACGACAGCAACAGCCGCGTCAGTCGCGTTTAGCGATAAGCTCAATGACGTTCCTCGCGCTCTTCGTTTGTCGATGACTTATGACCAGGGTCGAGAAATGACGCGCCACGCCGAGATCACTCAGAAGACGGGGACTGCGATTTATTTCGCCGATCCACACAGCCCCTGGCAGCGGGGCAGTAACGAGAACACAAACGGGCTGCTGCGACAGTATTTTCCCAAAGGTACCGACCTCTCGGTGTACAGCCAGGAAGAGTTGGACGCTGTGGCTGACGAGCTCAATGAACGCCCTCGTCAAACGCTGGGTTGCGTCCCCCTCTTGAGGTTTTTACTGAAGTCCTACAGCGCTCTGTCGCTGGGCAGGACAATCGAGTTCACTAGCGTTGCCCTTGGGGCTTGAGATCACCCAACATGAGTTAACCAACAATATAATTGACAAAATTCTATTAGTTAAATACCCTTACCTGCATTTTACTTCAGGAGCTTAAAGTGCAAGAACAAAAAGTCAAAACACGTTTAGGGTATGACATGCTTGTATTTCCAGATGACCACATTGGAAAATCTATCATCAAGAGCGGGTTGTATGATGCCATAGGCATATCATTCATTTCTGATTTTTTGAAATCCATTCAAGCTGACGTCATACTTGATGTGGGCGGTAATATCGGCAACCACGCACTCGCATTTGGCCAGCTATGCAATCACGTCTGGAGCTTTGAGCCAAACCCTATTGTATACAACCTACTGAGCAAAAATATAATAATCAACAATATAAAAAATATCACAGCGCTTCCATTTGGCCTATCTGACAACAATACTGGGGCCATTCTCCACATCGATGAATCTGGAAACTTAGGAGCATCTACTCTTAGGGAATTGAGCAAGCAATTTGATCGCAACTACACCGAAAAAGAAGTAAAACTTGTTCAAGGCGATATATGGGCTGAAAGTAAAAACATTAATAAAATTGACTATATAAAAATAGATGTCGAAGGACATGAAGAATCAGTTATCAATGGGTTGACCAACACGATCAAAAAACATCGCCCCATTGTTACTATGGAGTGGAGCGAAGAAAGCTCTGACCGAGAAGGCATGGCAAACAGCGACATATTTAGGGACGTATTCAATGATTACTATATCCATGCAACTTTTATTAATATCGACACTCATTTTTGGCGACAAAAGCCTTTCGGGAAAATAAGACGTCTCTGGGTAAAGACAAAAGAAGGCAAACGCCTCGTTCATGCGCCATTTGATCCAACCAAGCCAGTGCCCTTCCGACCCAAAGACCTTCTTCTTATCCCTAAAGAGAAAGAACACTTACGCTCCATAAACGCTAGCGAGTAGGTAACGCTTCAGAATCAGCCGTTTTGCCAGCTTCCCCCTGGATTCATAGAATAAATGCAATATCTGATCATTAAAGTATGATGACGCACTCTTATGAAGTAATAAGTAAAGTTGGAAAAATTATCTCACGCCTCCTAATACTAAAAACATATTCTGACAGGAATATCTAATGCCCGGAGATCCTTCACCCTTCCCTAGAGTTGCTCACCTAGTCAGCCTGAAAAATCTGGGCGGTGTCGAGCGCTACTTTTCTCGCTTTTTCTTAAGCTTCGGAAAGGATCTCGATCTCGACATCTTCTTGCAGACCGAGAAAATCCATCCTTTCATAGCTCAAGATTTCATCGCGCATGGCCACCGGCTACATAGCATCAAAGGTCCAGGAAAACTCAAACTACCTGAAGCTTTTGGCATTCGTCAGCGCTACTTCAAGAGTCTGATCGACAATACCAGCCCTCAAGCCATCATCGTTTGGAATAAGCTAAGAGGGAATCCAATGCCGCCTGGAACAGGCGTGCCAGTGTTTCACTATGAACACGGTACCTCTTGGGTAGCGAAAAGAGATGCGTCTACCGACAAATATCTCCAACGGCTCAACGGGGTTATTGCCGTATCGAATGCCGCAAAAAGAATGCTGCAAATTCGATGGGGGTTACGAGAGTCAACCCCCGTGCTAACACTGCACAACGCTATCGAGTTACCTGATCGTGCTTCGGAACACCCAGAAGGGCGATTTCGACTTGGCTTTGCGGGTCGGCTAAAAGGACTAAAAGCGCCGATGGTAGCTTTGGAAACATTCCGCGTCGTTCACTCGCATTTTCCGAATGCCGAATTCTGGATTGCCGGACAAGGTCTACTAGAGCCCGTGCTAAGAGAGTGGGTTCGGCTCTGGGGGTTGCAAGATAGCGTTCGATTCTGCGGTTTGATGGACGACATGTCCTCTTTCTATACCTCGTTGGATGCTTTTATCTGCCCATCGTGGCGTGAGCCCTTCGGTTTGGTAGCGCAAGAAGCCATCGCCCATGGCGTGCCAACGGTTGTCAGTAACGTCGATGGACTGCCGGAAGCGCTGCTGGATGCCTCTCACGGCGCAGTGCTAGAGCCGACGCGCCCCAAACAAATGCTGGCAAAATACGGTGAGGCTTGCGTGGAGGGTCCAAGCGAAGTTTATTCACCGCGAAGCGATAGTTTGGTTGCGGCCCGGGTGCTCGATCCCGAGGAAGCCGCTCAACAACTGTTGTATTGGGCAAATTCCCCCGAGCTAAGGCGACGGATGGGGCTGCAAGCAAGAGAGCGGCTCGCTAGCGAACAGAGTTTGCAGCGTTATGGGGATCAATTGATGAATTTCATTCAGTCCAATCTTTAACTTTGTTTTCGACGATCAGTTTATAAGTCCGCAAAAGATACTTTCAACTTTTCAGCCTGTCGATGGTAGGAGTAATCACCCACCAACCGCGAAAGCGTCAGCCCCAAGGCTTTGAAATCGGACGCTTCCAGCATTCGTTCGAGGCGCTCCACCCAGGCCTGCGTATCCCGGCTCTCCAGAATCAGGTCGGCGTGGTCGGCTTCCAGCAGCTCGGCGGCGCCGGTGGTGGACGAGAGCAATACCGGCGTGCCGCAGGCCATGGCCTCGAGCGAGACGCGGCCGAACTCCTCGATATGGGCTGGCAGCACGAACACGTCCAGCGCGCCGTAGAGTGTCTCGACGTCACTGACCGTGGTGCGCCAGATAAAGCGCTCGGCAACGCCCGCCTGCTCAGCCTGGCGCTGATAGGGCGAAAAATCGTCCTTGCCGACGACCAGAAAGCGGCATTTTCCCGCCAGCCGATGTTCCAACCCGGCGGCCATCTCGATGAATCCGGCCACATTGCGTTTGGTGAAGTTGCCGGAGGTGATCAATCCGATCAGCCAGGTGTCATCATCGACGCCCAGCTCGCGTCGTCGTGTCTCGCGGCCTGCCGATGCGCGTTTGAGATTGAAAATATCGGGATCGTAGCCGGGGTAGCTGATCTCGATTCGCGATTCGTCGATGCCGTAACGGGTGCGAAGATCCTGCGCCATCATTCGCGAATTGACCGCCACCCGGCGAAACTTGCCGCCCTCGAGCACATGGTCGTGAATGGCGGCCACTTCGTGACCCGCGGGCAGATCGCGACCGTGGATGCGCTGGCTGGCGAGATGCACGCAGTTGTGCATGTAGACGACGTCCGGCGTCTCGACATCGCCATGGCTGACCAGCATCGCCGGCCGCTGGCGGCGACACCAGGCCTGCACCCGCCGATTGAACCAGAAGCGCCGGAACGGCCCTTTAAACGGCCAGCGTTTCAGCCGAACCAGCTCCGCGCCGGCCGCTTCCGCCAGCTCTCGCCGACCGCGCTCGGCGAGAATCACCACCCGATAGCCCAACGCTCTCAACGCCGCGGCCTGCTCGAAGGCGTTGCGACTGGCGCCGGTGCTTTTCTCCACCTGACGAATGGCAATCACGGCCAGCGGCACTTGCGAATCTTCAGTCACGAAAGCTTCCTTGGTGTTCGATGGATGCCCGAATGGGCGAACGGTCGATGGATGCCGAGCGGTGGATGAATGCCGCGCAGTCTGAATCGCCAACATGCGGCGACGGGGTTGCCCGGTTACAATGCGCCCCGGCGGCTCGTCGTCGCCTATCCTGTCTCTCCGCCGGCCGGCGATACGTCAAACCCGCTGCGGCCCAACGTCAAGGACCGGTCATGACGCTATCGACCTATCATCATCGGGACTCGCACATCTTATACGATCGGGCGCGTCTCGCTCAGCCCGAGCTGCCGATTCTGCCGGCGTTCGGTGAGGCCTGGCTCGATCCGGACGCCTGGGCCGAGCGGGGCCTGGTGGTCGGCTCGGCACCGGGGCGGGGCGCCAGCCAGTTTCTCGAGATCGACGAGCACCAATGGGTGCTGCGGCCCTATCGTCGTGGCGGCATGGCGGCCAAGGTCAGTCAAGCCGACTATCTGTGGACGGGGCTCGAGCGCACTCGCGGTTTTCGCGAGATGCGACTGACCCGCGCCCTGTTCGAACGGGGCCTGCCGGTACCGGCGCCGGTGGCCTCCGTCGTCGTGCGTCACGGGCTGAGCTACCGCGCCGCGCTGATCACCGAACGCTTGCCCCATAGCCAGGCGCTGGCAGAACGCCTGGCCGATGCCTCGCCTGCGCTGCTCGCCGACGTCGGCGCCACCATCCGCCGATTCCACGAGGCCGGCCTCGACCACGTCGACCTCAACGCGCGCAATCTACTCGTCTCAGCCGACGATAAGGTCTGGCTGATCGATTTCGACCGTTGCCGACTCCGCCCGCAAGGTGCCTGGCGTCAGCGCAACCTGTCACGACTCAAACGCTCTTTCCTGCGTTTCTTGCCCACGGGTGCCCAAGCGTCCTACGATCTCGTCGTCGAGGGGTACCATGGCACGCTCGGCACCCATTCACGCTAAGGTTCCTCCCATTCATGGATGACACGCTCAAGCGCCGTTGGCGCAGTACCCTCATTTTTGCGCTGATTCAATTGCCGCTGGTCTGGCTGATCGCGCTGCGTTATTCGCCCTACCTGGCCATGCCGCACGATGCCATGGGGATCGCCTATCTGATCCTGACCTGGATCGGCCATTTCGGTATGCTGGTTCTGCTCGGCTGGCTACCGCTCGCCGTGCTGGCGCTGGTGATCAAGGCCCGCTGGCTATGGCTACCGGCGACGCTGCTCGGGGCGCTGGGGCTGAGCGCGCTGCTGCTGGACACGGTCGTCTACGCCCAGTACCGCTTCCACGTGAATGCGTTCATGGTGTCGCTATTCCTCAACGACAAGAACGGCGAAATCTTCAGCTTCAACACCACCACCTGGCTGACGGTCGTGGGCTGCGTGATCGCGGTACTGGCGCTAGAGGGCTGGCTCGCCCGCCGTCTGATCGTGGGTAACCGCGGCCGACGTCTGCCGGTAGGGCTCGCCTGCGGCGTGATTTTGGTGACGCTGATCGGCAGCCATGCACTGCACATCGTCGCCGATGCCCGCTACCAGCGTAGCGTGACCCAGCAGGTCGGCATCTACCCGTTGCTGTTCCCCGCCACCGCCAAGGGCTTCATGGAAGACCATGGTTGGCTCGATCCACGCGCTGCCCGTGCCGCGCGAGCCGACACCAATGCCAAGCAGGCGCAGAATCTCGACTGGCCCAAAAACCCGCTCAGCTGCCAGGCCGACGCTGCTCCTGATGTGGTACCCAAGGCCAAGCCCAATGTGATGCCCAATGTGATGCCCAATGTGATGATAGTACTGATCGACTCGTGGCGCGCCGACGAATACGGACCCAAGAACACGCCGAATCTCTACGCCGCACTGAACGACAGCGGACGCCGCTATCTCGATCATTACAGCGGCGGCAATGCCACTCGCAACGGCGCCATGAGCCTGTTCTACGGTCTCACCGGCAACTACTATGCCTATCTGGACAATACCCAGACGCCGCCCCTGCTGATCACCCAGCTGCAGAAGCAAGGCTACGCGATGGGCATCTTTTCCTCCGCCAGCCTCGATGGCGTCGGCTTCGATCGCACGATTTTCTCCTCGGTCGACCCATTGAGATTGAGCACGCCGGGTAACTCCGCCGCAGGCCGGGATCAGAAGATGACCGAGGACTGGCTAAGCTGGCTCGATCAGCAGGAGCAGAACGACGATGCGCCCTGGTTCGGCATGCTGTTCTACGACGCGCCTCACGGCTACGACGTGCCGGACGGCGCCGACCAGCCCTATCAGCCCTCGAAGGGGATGGATTATCTCGACCTGGGTCCGGATACCGACCCGACGCCCTACCTCAACCGCCATCGCAATTCGGTGCACTACGACGACGAGCTGCTAGGTCGGGTGATCGACGATCTCAAGGCCAAGGGCGAGTGGGAGGATACGATGCTGGTGGTCACCGCCGATCACGGCCAGTCGCTCAATGATTTCGGCAAGAACTACTGGGGCCACAACAGTAACTTTGCCTCACCGCAGACCCAGGTGCCGATGATCGTCAACGGCCCCGGCGTCGAACCCGGCCGGGTCGAGGGCATGACCAGTCATCTCGATGTCATGCCGATGCTGATGCGCCATGCCCTGGGCTGCAGCAATCCACTATCCGACTACGCCCAGGGCGAGGATCTGCTCGAACCGGACATCGACCATCCGTGGGTCCAGGCCAGCAGCTACATCGATTACGGCATCATCGAGCCTGCGCGCATTACCGTGGTCAACGGCACCGGGCAATGGGCTATCGTCGATCGGCAGCTCGACCCCATCGCCGATGCCGAGTTTTCGCCAGCGGTCTTCGATGCCATGGAGTGGTTCCGTCAGTTCTACCGATAGCCGTGTCGAGGTCACGAGGTCTAACGCTACAATTGTTAAGGCCTTGCCTTCGATCCGATGACCCGGCATCGCGATGATCACGCGCCGCGACGCCCCTGGCCTACTCTATCGGGGCCGCCTATCCATCGATCAACCAGGAGTGCTCATGACCGCCATTACCGGCGTGGTGATCACGCTCGACGAAGCCGACAACATCGACGCCTGTCTGGCATCGCTCGCGCGGGTCTGCGATGAGCTGATCGTGGTCGACTCCGGCTCCCGGGACGATACCGTGGCCCGGGCCGAGGCGTTGGGCGCGCGCGTGATCCATCAGCCCTATCTGGGTGATGGCCCGCAGAAGCGCGTTGGGCCGCAGGCCGCCAGTCATCGCTGGGTGCTGTCGCTGGATGCCGATGAACGGCTCACCGATGATGCCGTAGCGGCGATTCAGGCGCTCGATCTGGATGCCGGTGCTAACGGGGAGAACGGGAAAAACGGAGAGCACGGCCACGACGCCTATGCGCTACGTCGGCGAAACTTCATCGGCAGCCGCTGGATCCGTCACTGCGGCTGGTATCCCGACTACTGCATCCGGCTTTTCGATCGCGAACGCTGCGGATTCTCCGACAGCCGCCAGCATGCCTCTGTTCAGGCGCAGAACCCCAAGCGGCTGGATGCCGATCTGGAACATTATTCGTTCGCCAATCTCGCCGAGCTGTTCGGCAAGGCCAGCGGACACTTTTCCAATCGCGCCGCCAAGATCATGTATCTCAAGGGCAAACGCGCCAATGCGCTGTCGCCGGCGCTTCACGGCGCCAACGCCTTCATACGCAAATACGTGTTCCAGCGTGGCTTTCTCGGCGGGCTCGACGGCGTTTCCGTGGCGCTATCGGCGGCAGTCAACGCCTACCTGAAATACGCCAAACTGCTCGAACTGCAGCGTGATGCCAAGGTTCGCGAAGCCGAAGACTTCGACCGGATCTGGTGAACTCATGGAAAAACCTTCCCTGCATATCCGCCACGTCAATCTCGCTCGCGGCTTCCGGGGCGGCGAGCGCCAGACGCTGCTGCTGATCGACGCGCTGGCCCGAATCGACGACGAGCAGACGACAATCGTGCAGAGCCTTGTCTGTCGGCGCGACTCGCCGATGCGCGCGGCGCTGGCCGAGTTAGCGATCGACGCCAGGATCGAACTGATCGATGCCGATCACGCGCTGGCCGGGCATGCGCATCTTTCCAGGGCGACATTGACCCATGCCCACGAGGCCAAGGCGGTTCACTGGGCATGGATCGAACGTCGCCTGCGCGGCACGCCCTACATCCTGACCCGCCGCGTACCCCAGCCGGTCAAGGACAAGCGCTTCAACCGCTGGACCTATCGCGGCGCCGCGACGGCCGTGGCGATCTCGTCGGTGATCGAGCGCCATCTTCGCGACAGAAACTGGTGTCCTGTTGCCCGCATCCCCAGCGTGCTCTCCGGTCAGTCGAGCGACCCGGCCAAGGTCGCCACGCTTCGCGAGCGCTTTGCCGGGCGCCGCGTGATCGGCCATATCGGGGCGCTGGTGGATCGCCATAAGGGCCAGCGAGTGCTGCTCGAGGTGGCGCGACGGCTTCGCGAGACGCATCCGGACGTCTGCTTCCTGCTGCTTGGCGAAGGTGACGACGGCGAGGCGCTGAAGGCCGAGAGCGCCGATCTCGACAACGTGATCTGGGAAGGCTTCCAGCCCAACGTCGGCGACTATCTCGAAATCATGACGCTGTTCGCGTTTCCTTCACGCAACGAAGGGTTGGGCTCGACGCTGCTCGATGCGATGGACCACGGCGTTCCGATCGTGGCCAGTGACGTCGACGGGATTCCCGATCTGATCGAGAACGACGTCAGCGGGCTGCTGGTGCCTGCCGGCGATCCCGATGCGCTGGCAGCGGCTCTCACCGCGCTGCTGGAAGATCCAGCACGCCGGCAGCGATTGGCCGCCGCCGCCAGAGCAAGTCTCGAGTCGTTCACGCCCGGCGCCATGGCCGAGGCCTATCTCACGCTTTATCGTCGGCTCATCACCCGCTGATTCGTCAGCCTGAGCCGCTATCCGAGTGGGGCCGCCCGAGACAATGCCTGGGTGGCAAAGCAATACTCCAGCGCCGGGAACGTGGCATCATGGCGGCCGAGTAGCGTAGAGAGAAGCCGCGCCCGAGCGGCATAGAGATCGTTAGCGAAGTGGAGCAGAACCATGAGCAAGATTCGGGTCGGCGTCATCTGCGGCGGCAAATCGGTGGAGCACGAGGTGTCGTTGCAGTCGGCCAGGAACATCGTCGATGCGCTGGATCGCGAGCGTTTCGAAGTCACGGTCATTGGCATCGACAAGCAGGGCCAGTGGCATATCAACGATGCCGCCAACTTCCTGCTCGACGCCGATGATCCCCGGCGCATCGCCCTCAACCCGTCTGACGGCGATATCGCTCTGGTGCCCGGCCGCGAACATCGACAGTTGATAGCCACCGAAGCGTCTCAGGAGGCGCTGGGCCAGCTGGACGTGATTTTCCCCATCGTCCACGGCACGCTCGGCGAGGATGGTTCGCTGCAGGGGCTGCTGCGGATGGCCAACCTGCCCTTCGTCGGCTCCGGTGTGCTCGGCTCTGCCGCCGGCATGGACAAGGACGTCGCCAAGCGGCTGCTGCGCGATGCCGGCATCCCGGTCGCGCCGTTCGTCACTCTGACCCGACGCACGGCCGTCAGCGCCGATTTCGAGACGCTGAGTGCGAAGCTCGGGTCGCCGCTGTTCGTCAAACCCGCCAATCAGGGCTCCTCGGTCGGCGTCAGCCGGGTGGAGAGCGCCGCCGAATTCCGCCAGGCGTTGACGCTGGCGCTGGCGTTCGACCATAAGGTGCTGGTCGAATCCGCCGTCGTCGGGCGCGAAATCGAGTGCGCGGTGCTGGGTAACGACACGCCCGAAGCGAGCGTCTGCGGCGAGATCGTGGTCGAGAACGGATTCTATTCCTACGACACCAAATACATCGACGATGATGCAGCTACCGTCGCCGTTCCCGCCGATATCGACGCTGAGGCCAGCGAATCGATCCGCCAGCTGGCGGTACGCACGTTCCAGGTACTGGAGTGTGCCGGCCTGGCTCGTGTCGATGTCTTTCTCACGCCCGAGGGGAAGGTCGTCGTCAACGAGATCAATACCCTGCCCGGCTTCACTCGCATCAGCATGTATCCCAAGCTGTGGCAGGCTAGTGGTCTGACCTACTCGGCACTGGTGACGCGGCTGATCGAACTGGCCATGGCAAGGCACGCCGAAGACTTGGCGCTACGAAATTCGCGCTGAGGGACTTAGCTGAGATACTAAGAGGCGCCCAATAACCGCATTGGAACTCTTCGATAACCTGATTGTCTTGAATTCGTCATGATAGAGTCATGGCGACTCCTCATCCGATGCCTGGAATCGGCATCGACAGAACTCGACGTTCACGGATCGAAGCCGGTCATGACCATCTCTCGCGACACACTACGTTGGTGTGCTCTCACCTACATCGGCCTCTGCATTGGTTACGCCGTCATGGTGATCTGGGTGCTCCCATGGTGGGCACCCTTGGCCATCTCTCTCGTCTGGCTCGCCGCCGGCTACCACTTCCGCTGGGGCCACGTCTCGCAGCGCGCCACGCTGCGCAAGCCGTGGCCGTGGTCGCTACTGCCATTGATGCTGTGGTGGGTCTACATCTATCTCGACGCCAGCTTCGGCCAGCTCGACCTGGGTGCGGTGATCTTCCATTTGCAGGCCGGCATCAAGGAGAACGGCAGCACCGATCGTCAGATCGCGGCCGTACTCTACACCGTGGCAGCCATCGTGATGCTGATGGCCGTAACCTGGCTGGTACGAGCGGATCATCGCTGGCGTCTATGGGAACGCGTGCTGAGCCTGTTCCTGCTGGCCTTCAACCCACTGCTGTTCGGCCTGTCGTTACGTGGCGCCGCGGTGATCGATGACAATGAAGCCTGGCTAAACGATCGTTATCGGCCGCCGGAGATCGCCGCCGCGCCGCAGCAGCCGCCCAACCTGATCTATCTCTACATGGAGAGCACCGAGCGTACCTACAGCGATACCCTGCGCTTCGGTGACGCCTACGAGAATCTGACCCAGCTGGGCAAGGAAGGTGTGGTCTTCCGGGGCGTCAAACAGCTCGACAATACGGGCTGGACGATGGCGGGCATGGTCGCCAGCCAATGCGGTGTGCCACTGATGCCCGCGGGGCTGATGCACGATAACCAGTTCGAACCGCTCTCTGACGTACTTCCCGGTGTCGACTGCCTCGGCGATCTGCTGCAAGAACGCGGCTACGATCTGACCTATATGGGCGGCGCCAGCACGAAGTTTGCCAGCAAGGCGAAGTTCTATCGCGGGCACGGCTTCGATACCACGCTGGGTCGCGACGAGCTGGAAGACAAGGCGCCGGCCGGGTATCTCAACGACTGGGGGCTTTATGACGATACGCTGCTCGAGCTGGCCGAGAAGCGTATCCGGAAGCTACAAGAAAGCAACAAGCCCTACGCCTTCTTCGGCCTGACCTTGGCAGCGCATCCGCCGTTCGGCAACCCGTCGCAATCCTGTATCAACAATCAGGGGCCGTTCGACGGCACCGATATTCTCTATTCGGTCAAATGTACCGGCTGGCTGGTAAAGAATTTCATCGAACGGCTCCGATCCGATGGGCTACTGGATAACACCCTGGTCGTGGTGGCCAGTGACCATCTCTCGATGAAAAACTCGGCGTGGGAAGACCTTATCGCCGAAGATCGCGACAATACGCTGATGATGATGGGTAATGGCCTGCGCCCGCGGATTATCGAACGCCCGGCGAGCATGGTCGATGTACTGCCGACGTTGCTGGAAGCGATGGGTTATACCGTTCCGGATCATCGCGCAGGCCTGGGCGTGTCGCTGTTCTCCTCGTCACCCACGCTGATCGAGCGTTACTCGCTGGAGGAGGTGAACCAGCGCATGCGTAGCGAGAACATCCTTCAGGAGCGGCTCTGGAACGGGGTCAACTGAACGGCCAACGAGGAGGGTCTTCTCGATACTCAGTTTGCGGACGACCAGCAGGACTCGTTGTTTCATGTTCTCTCACGCCTGGGTAGCATCAAATACTGGAAAATCGCCGGGTTAGCCCTGAATCGCCTGCTCGATTCCGGCGGGCGACATCTGTTTCAGACAGTTGCGATGCCCCAGCGGGCAGGTACGTTCGAAACAGGGTGAGCACGAAAGCGCCAGATAGTGGATATCGGCATTGTCAGTCAACGGCGGCGTATAGGCCGGCGAGGAAGAGCCGTAGAGCGCCTGGATCCGCGTGCCGACCGCGGCGGCCACGTGCATCAGTCCGGAGTCGTTAGTGACTACTTGCTCACAGGCGGCGAGCAGATCGACGGCGTCCGCCAGTCGGGTCTTGCCGCACAGATTATGGGCGTCTTCCAACCCTTCGGAAATCACGTCGCCTGCCTCGGCGTCCTTGGGGCCGCCCAATACCCAAACCGCAAAACCCTTGGCGATCAGCGTCTCGGCCAGTTCGCGAAAATACTCGAGCGGCCATTGCTTGGCCGGGCCGTATTCCGCCCCGGGCATCATGCCGATGGCCGGGCGTTCGCCCAGAGAAAGCTCGGCGCGAAGCGTAGCCTGACGCGCTGCATCGACGCGCAATCGAGGATGCGGAGTCTCGAATTCCCCACTCGCGGCCTGTTCGGCATCGAGCCCCAGCGCCACGAAACGCTTGACGGTCTGGTTCAGCACGCGCTTGTCAAGCTGGCGCCGGTCGTTGAGCAGAACGACCCGCTGCTCTCCGGTAAAGCCCGTTCGCCGGGGGATACCGGCCAGAAACGGCACCAGCGCCGACTTCAGCGAGCGCGGCAGCACGATGGCCCGGTCGAAGCGCCCTTTCAACGAGCGTGCAACCTCGCGCCGAGTCTTCCAGCCGAACTCGCCGTGTTTCACGTCCAATGCAATGGCCTCGTCGACTTCCGGCATCCGCTCGAGAATCGGCAACGACCAGCCCGGCGCCAGTACGCCGATCGTCGCGCCGGGATGACGCCGTTTGAGAGTGATGAACAGACTCTGCGCCATCACCATATCGCCGACCCAGGAGGGGCCGACGACCAGGATTCGCGGCGAGCCGGAAGCTTCAATCATTCAACCATTCCAGGTAGGCGGAAACGCCTTCGCGCACCGTCTTGAACTCGGCGGTATAACCCGCCTCACGCAGACGGCCGATATCGGCGCGGGTGTAGCTCTGATAGCGACCCTTGAGTTCATCGGGAAAGTCGATGTACTCGATCTCGACCTTTGCCCCGTCCTTCTGTGAATAGAAATCGATCGCGGTCTCGGCGATCGCCTTGAACGGTTCGGCGCGCCCGGTTCCCAGATTGAAGATGCCGGAGACCTCGGGATTGTCCAGAAACCACAGGTTGACGTCGACCACGTCGCCCACGTAGACGAAATCGCGGCTCTGCATGCCGGCTTCATAGCCATCCCAGGCGCCGAACAGCTTGGGATTCTCGCCGCGCTGAACCTGGGTGTGGTGATGGTAGGCGACGCTGGCCATCTTGCCCTTGTGCTGTTCGCGCGGACCATAGACGTTGAAGTAGCGAAAACCCACGACCTGGCTGTCGAAATCGTCCCAGCGGGCGCGCACGTACTGGTCGAACAGCAATTTGGAGTAGCCGTAGACGTTGAGCGGCTTCTCGTGGGCGGGATCCTCGACGAACACTTCGCTACCGCCGTAGGTGGCGGCAGATGACGCGTAGAGAAACGGGATTCGCTTCGCCTGGCAATACTCGAGCAGCACCTTGGAGTATTCGAAGTTGTTCTCCAGCATGAAACGCCCGTTCCATTCGGTGGTATCCGAGCAGGCGCCTTCGTGGAAGATCGCCTCGATCGGCGGCAGTCCACCGCTCTCGCTGCTGATATCGCCGCCGATTCCTCCGCTGAGCTCTGCCTTCACTCGGGCCAGAAAATCATCCTTGTCGAGATAATCACCCAGCGTGCAGTCCGCCAGGTTGACGAATTTGGTGCCGTCGCTGAGATCGTCGACCACCATGACGTCCAGATGGCCGCGTGCGTTGAGTGCCTTGACCAGATTGGCCCCGATGAAGCCGGCCCCGCCGGTGACAACGATCATGTCGTAACTCCTCTTCGATCGACTCGGTTACCGTGAAATGGAGACGCCGACCGCGCGAGTCGCCCGACGTTCGATGACGTTGCGTCAACGACACGGCCTGATCGTCGACAGTGCCTATAACCGATTGAGCGCTAATTGTATACTTGGCGGCTCACGAATTCATGGGCAACGGTGCGCAGTCAATGACAGACTCGACGGCAGATGCAAAAACCTTTCAGGGGTTGATACTCGCCCTTCAGCAATACTGGGCGGAAAAGGGCTGTGTCGTGCTGCAGCCACTCGATATGGAAGTGGGCGCCGGCACCTTTCATCCGGCTACCTTCCTGCGCTCGATCGGCCCGGAGAGCTGGAACGCAGCCTATGTCCAGCCGTCGCGCCGGCCCACCGATGGCCGCTACGGCGAAAATCCCAACCGCCTTCAGCACTACTACCAGTTCCAGGTAGTGATGAAACCCTCGCCCAAGGATCTTCAGGATCTCTACCTCGGTTCGCTGGAACGCCTGGGCATCAATCCGCGAATCCACGATATCCGCTTCGTCGAGGACAATTGGGAATCGCCGACGCTGGGCGCCTGGGGGCTGGGTTGGGAAGTCTGGCTCAACGGCATGGAAGTGACCCAGTTCACCTATTTCCAGCAGGCCGGCGGGATCGAATGCTTCCCGGTGACCGGCGAGCTGACCTACGGTCTCGAGCGTATCGCCATGTATCTGCAGGACGTCGACAGCGTCTACGATCTGGTGTGGACGGTCGCGCCCGACGGTACTCGGATTACCTACGGCGATGTCTACCTGCAGAACGAGCGGGAACAGTCGACCTACAACTTCGAACATGCCGACGTGCCCTACCTGTTTGAAGCCTTCGACCACTGCGAGACCGAATGCAACAAGCTGCTCGCGGCCAATCTGCCGTTGCCCGCCTACGAGCAGGTGCTCAAGGCCTCGCATACGTTCAATCTGCTGGATGCGCGCCATGCGATCTCGGTCACCGAGCGGCAGCGCTACATTCTGAGAGTGCGCACGCTAGCGCGTGAGGTCGCTCATGCGTACTACGCCTCACGCGAAGCGGCCGGCTTTCCGCTGGCGCCTGAGCCGCTGCGTCGCGAACTGTTGCAGCAAACGCCAGAAACTACTCCGGGAGACGCATGAGCATGGCAGTCAACACCCTACTGATCGAACTGGGCGTCGAAGAGCTGCCGCCGAGCGCCCTCGCCAACCTCGCCGCAGCTCTGCGTGATGGCCTCGTCAAGGGCCTCGACGAAGCCGAAGTCCCACATGGCGAAGCATACGCCCTCGCCTCCCCGCGTCGTCTTGCCGTTCGCATTGCGGCACTTGCCAATAAGCAGCCGGATCGTGACGTCGAAAAGCGTGGCCCGGCCCTGGCCGCCGCCTTCAAGGATGGCCAGCCCACCAAGGCGGCCGAAGGCTTCGCCCGCTCCTGCGGCGTGACGGTAGACGAGCTGATCCATCTCGAAACCGACAAGGGCACCTGGCTCGGCTACCGCGAACAGCAGCAGGGGGAGAGCGTCGAAACCCTGTTGCCAGCGATCGTCAATGCTGCCGTCAATGCGCTGCCGGTTCCCAAGAACATGCGCTGGGGCGCTTCGCGCATCGAGTTTTCGCGTCCGGTCCACTGGCTGGTGCTGCTCTACGGCGATCGGATAGTGCCGGCCACCGTGCTGGGGCTGGAATCCGGCCGCACCACGCGGGGGCATCGCTTTCACGCGCCCGCGCCGATCGAGCTCGCCCACGCCGACGACTATGAAGCCGTACTCGAAAACGCCTATGTGCTGGTGGACCTCGAGCAACGCCGCGAGCGTATTCGTGAACAGGTACTCGCCGAAGCCGAAGTGCACGACGCCCAGGCGGTCATCGACGAAGACCTGCTGGAAGAGGTCAACGGACTGGTCGAGTGGCCGGTGGCGCTGACCGGCAGCTTCGACGAGCGCTTCCTCGAAGTGCCTGCCGAATGCCTGATCTCGTCGATGAAGGCCAATCAGAAGTATTTCCACCTGCTCGATGCCGACGGCAAGCTCAAGCCGCAGTTCATCACCGTCGCCAATATCGACAGCGAAGATCCACAGCAGGTGATCTACGGCAACGAGAAAGTCATTCGCCCGCGTCTGGCCGATGCGGCCTTCTTCTTCGAGACCGATCGCAAGCAGACACTGGAAGCCCGACGCGGGTTGCTGGCCAACGTCGTCTTCCAGCGCGAACTGGGCTCGCTCGCCGACAAGGCAGCCCGCACCGAGATCATCGCCCGTTTCATCGCCGACAAGATCGGCGGCGACTCCCAGGCGGCAGCCCGCGCTGCGCAATTGGCGAAATGCGATCTGGTCACGGAAATGGTGCTCGAGTTCCCCGAACTCCAAGGCATCATGGGGACCTATTACGCGCGTCACGACGGCGAGCCGGAAGACGTGGCAGAAGCGATTCACGAGCAGTATCTGCCGCGCTTCGCCGGCGACGCCATTCCCCAGACACCGACCGGCCAGGCACTCGCGCTGGCCGACCGCCTGGATACCCTGACCGGCATCTTCGGCATCGGTCATCGGCCTACGGGCGCCAAGGATCCGTTCGCTCTACGCCGCGCGACCATCGGCGTGTTGAACATCCTGATCAAGGGCGAGCTGGATCTCGATCTGCGCGAGCTGCTGGATCTGGCGGCGTCTCAGCATCGGAATCTGCCCAAGGCCGAAGGTCTGGTCGACGACGTGATGACCTATATGCTCGATCGCTTCCGTGCCTGGGCTCAGGACGAAGGCTTGCCGGTTGACGTCTATCTGTCCGTACGTGCTCGCCCGGTGACACGCCCGCTGGATTTCGCCCGCCGTCTACGCGCCGTGCATCGTTTCAGCCAGCGAGAGGAAGCCGGTGCCCTGGCAGCGGCCAACAAGCGCGTCTCCAATATCCTGACCAAGCAGCAACACGACGGTAGCACCCGGGTAAACGGTGAGCTCCTCGCTGAAGACGCGGAGATCGCCCTGGCAAATACCGTCACCGATTGTCGCAATCAGGTCGAGCCACTGTTCCGAGAAGCGGACTATGCCCAGGCGCTGGATATCCTCGCAACACTGCGGGCGCCGGTGGATCGCTTTTTCGATGAAGTGATGGTTGCCACGGACGACGCCGCCGTCCGCGCGAATCGCCTGGCGCTGTTAGCCAGCCTGCAGGGGCTGTTCCTCGAGGTGGCGGATATCGCCGAACTACAGTCGTAATCTCCATTTGTTTCACGTGAAACACACGCCCGGGCCGATGCCGGGCGTTCTCCTTTCCTCTCTGTTCCTGCTCCTCCTGCCATTTTCTCCTAATCCTGTTGCTGCCCGTCATGCCGCCAGCCAGATAGAAATACTGCTCATCTTTTCAGCGTGGAAAACTGATCTTCGTTAATCATGCCAGGTTTCCGATACGGCAGACGATGGCACGCCTGCGGGTACGATCTGCTTCGCCTGGGCCTTTCGTACGAGTGGAGGTGATCGGATCTACTGCGAGACGCGTCGCTTCGACGGCGGGCGCAACGAGGTGAGGCTCGCCGCCGCGCGTTATTCGCTCGAGAAGCTCGAGCACTACCATGACCGGAGCTTGAAAGAGCTGATGGATTCCGAGACAGAATCCAAGCAATAACCTGGTCGGCAGCATGGCCAGAGGCCCTGCCATGCTGTAAATATGTTCATCACTATCTATCATCCGACGGGAGCCAGCAATGCTCGCAACGACTCAACAGCAGATCATTGAATCCCTGGGCATTCAGCCGACGTTCGATGCACGCCGCGAGGTCGAGCGGCGCATCGATTTCATGATGCGCTATCTGGAAAAAACCGACACTCGCGGGCTGGTGCTGGGGATTAGTGGTGGCGTCGACTCCACGACAGCTGGGCGACTGTGTCAGTTGGCCGTGGAACGCCTACGCGAGCGTGGCGCCGATGTGACTTTCTATGCCATGCGCCTGCCTTATGGCGACCAGCACGATGAGGACGATGCGCAGGCGGCGATCGATTACATTAGCGCCGACCGCCAGTTCGATGTGAATATCAAACCCTGTACCGATGCCCTGCTGGCTAGCATTGAAGAGGACGAGGTGGCTTTTGAAGACGAGCATCAGCGCGATTTCGTTCACGGCAACGTCAAGGCACGGGCTCGCATGATGGCGCAGTATGCGGTAGCCGGGACTCACCATAGCTTGGTGGTAGGTACCGATCATGGCGCCGAGGCAGTCATGGGCTTCTTCACCAAACATGGAGATGGCGCCTGCGACATCACCCCGCTGGCAGGACTCAACAAGCGTCGGGTCAGGGCGCTCCTGAGCGAGCTCGATGGCCCGGATGCGCTGGTCAACAAGATACCTACCGCCGATCTCGAGTCCCTTTTGCCTGGGCGCACCGATGAGGATGCCCTGGGGGTCAGCTATGACACCATCGACGACTTTCTTGAAGGCAAGGAGATCGATCGTGACGACGCCGAACTGATCATTCGGACTTTCGATCGAACCGCGCACAAGCGAGAACTTCCCGTTGCGCCATAAGACAGAACTACGGTCGCTTTTTCAGGAAGCGGCCGTGCTTACCTGAGTTGTGCTCCTCTCTTTTATCTTTCCAGGTTTCCACTTTCCTCTCTACAAGCATGGGTGTTTGTTTCACGTGGAACACCCGTTTTTGCGTTGCTCGAACTGGCCAGAGATAATCGAGCCATTACCTTTACTAAAGGCCAGCTCATGAAACTCGTGATTCTCGATCGTGATGGCGTTATCAATCGGGACTCCGATGCGTACATCAAGTCGCTGGAAGAATGGCATCCCTATCCAGGCGCGATCCAGGCTATCGCTCGCCTTTCCCGAGGTGGATGGACAGTTGCCATCGCTACCAACCAATCCGGTATCGGTCGCGGTTACTACACCCTCGATACGCTCCAGGCGATACATGAGCGTCTAGTCGATCTGGTCGAACAGGCCGGAGGGAAAATTTCCGCTATCGCTTACTGCCCCCACCGACCGGAGGAAGCCTGCGAATGTCGCAAACCAAGGCCGGGGATGCTTGTGGAAATAAGGCAACGCTTGGGTTTGAAGGCAACTGATGAATGCTGGATGGTGGGTGATAGCCTGCGTGATATTGAGGCCGGCTTGGCCGCCGGTTGTCGCACGGCGCTCGTCGGGACCGGGAATGGCATTGATACGTCCAGCGGGCTGCCGCCATCCATGTCGGAAACCTGGGTTTGTAGAGATCTCGCCAGTTTTTCAGAGCAGCTCTTGCAGAGCATCGATGACTGAATAAAGCGACCCATGTTTCACGTGAAACATGAGATGACCCAACATCCATGGTCCGACATCATGGAAGCGAGGTATTGCGGGCGTCGCAAATGAGACGTCCGCTCTTCCCTCGACTATCCTAGGATTTCACCCAAAGGATATGGGCACCGTTCATGACACGAGGCAAGAAAGTCGGCCTATGGATATTGGCCGTTGTACTTTTTTTCCTGGTTGCGCTGGTCGTCGTCGTTGTTACTTTTGATTGGAATTGCTTGAAGCCAACGATCAACGAGCGGGCGTCTGAAGCGCTACACCGGCCCGTTTCCATCGATGGGGATCTCGATGTCTCCTGGCAATGGCCCTCGGGAGACAGCGGCTGGCAGCACTGGATACCCTGGCCTCGCCTGCATGCCGAGGACATCCATGTCGGTAGTCCCGACGCAGTAACCGATGCCGACCTCGTCAGTGTCGAGGCGCTTGATGTCACTCTTTCTCCGCTCCCCTTGTTCAACAAGACGCTTTCGCTTCCCGATATCGCCCTGAGCGGAGGGGAAGCGACGCTTGAACGTCTGGAAGATGGTAGTAACAACTGGACTTTCGATCTTGGCAATAGCGGCAAATCCGACCAGGCCGGCAACGGTAGCGACCAGGGAAGCGGCTGGACGATCGATGTCGGCCAAATCGATTTCGATCCGATCGACGTTCACTACGAGGACGCCATCCTGGCCGCCAATGTCGATGCGACCATACAGCTGCTCGGTGACCCCATCGCTTTCAATGAAATCACTGGAGAGGACAGCTCGGCCCAACGGGCAACACAAGGCCAGAACGTGGCCGACTATGTTTTTGGATGGAGCGCACAAGGAAAATACAAGGGCCAGGCCTTTGACGGCAATGGCCACCTGGGCGGACTAGAAGCGCTACGTACACATGACGCACCCTATCCTGTCCAGGCCGATGTCAAAGCCGGGGCCACCGAGGTCGCGGTCAACGGTACGCTCACTGATCCATTATCACCGAAGGAAATCGACCTGGATCTGGAGTTTTCTGGCCAGAACCTGGGCGATCTATATGAAATCATCGGCGTCACACTGCCCGACACGCCTCCTTATTCCACTCAAGGCCATCTCACCGCCAACCTGGATAGCCAGGATGCGCTCTCTTTCCGCTATCGTAATTTCGATGGTCAAATCGGCGACAGCGATATTCATGGCGATCTCGTTTATCAGATGGGCGAGCCACGCCCTTCACTCAAAGGCGAAGTCGTCTCGCAACAACTGCGGTTTGCCGATCTCGCCCCGCTGATCGGTGCGGATTCGAATGCGGACAAGACGGACCAAGGTGAAACCAATCGACAACCTGACGACAAGTTGCTTCCGGTCGATGAGTTCGATACCACCCAGTGGCGAACGATGGATGCCGACGTCAAATTCACTGCAAAGCGTATCGAGCATGGCGATTCCCTGCCTCTCGACGATATCTATACACATGTCACATTGAATGATGGGGAGATCCTGTTGGACCCGCTGCGATTCGGTGTCGCTGGGGGAAATCTCAATACCACCTTGCGTCTCGACGGCAGCCAGAACCCGATGCAGAGCCGCGCAGATATGCATATTCGCCACCTTCGATTGAGTCGCCTCTTCCCCGACGTGGAGCTGATGCAGAATAGCCGCGGCGAACTCAATGGAGACGCAACGCTGCGTGGCACCGGCAACTCGGTTGCCAGCATTCTAGGTAGTAGTGACGGCGACCTACAGATGCTGATCAATGACGGCGTCATCAGTCAGAATCTGATGGAACTGGCCGGGCTCAATGTCGGCAATTACTTAGTGGGCAAGCTGTTTGGCGACGAGCAAGTGGATATCAACTGCGTGGCAGCCAACCTCGATGTCAGCGATGGGCTGGCCAAGACCCGTTTCTTTTTAATCGACACGGAAAATGCTTTGGTCAAGATAAACGGTACCGTCAACTTCGAGAACGAAGCATTGGATTTGACCCTCGAGCCCGAAAGCAAGGGGGCGCGCGTTTTCACGCTACGCTCACCGCTTTACGTGAAAGGAACCTTCAAGAACCCATCCCCTGGCGTGGATACAGGTTCGTTACTGGCGCGAGGAGCCATTGGAGTCTTTCTAGGTACCGTGGCGACCCCCGCTGCAGCATTGCTTGCGCTAGTGTCTCCGAGCGCGGACGAGAAGACCCCGTGCAATGATTTTCTGAGTCAGATTCAGAGCGGCAACGGATAGGAGCCAGCGAATGTGGCCCGTGCGGACTCCCGCGAGTGTCGAACTCGAATGTTTCACGTGGAACAACGATTGATACCGGTTGACTATCTCAACGATAACAAAAGACTGGCGAAACGCTAGCTGTGATACCGAAACCGAATGAACGGCACGATATCGAGATGTCGACCTCAGCGATAAAAACCCAAAACCCGACGCGAGAAACTTGATCGGGTCGGGTTTTGGATACAGAAGCCAAGTTGACTAGATGAACAACTAGAGAAAACCCAGCCCACCAGTAGAGTAGATAGGCAGCGCTGACTGCTGACTATTGTGAGGAGTCCTCGTACTGCTTGCCCAACGATTCAAGCGCACCAATGATTTTCTCGATTTCGGCATCGAATCGATGCTGCTGCTGAGCATAGAAATGGCGCGTATACGACGCCCCCTTGTGCTTATCCACCAAATGAGAAAACTGCGATTCCAGTTGGTCAGTGTGATAGCGCAAGCGTTCGGTAAGAAAAGCTGCCTGCCCTTGATGACAAGCCACATCCATCAGTGCTCTCACCTGAACCGTCAACAGATAAAGATGCAGGACGTTACGATCCTGTACTTCCTTCTGCGTCGAGACACTGTCATCCAGCAGATTGATCGAACTCATCTGACAGCAGCCGCTATCGTCGGTTAGCGGGCGATCGTGAGCCACTTTGTCTTGAGCCTGTAACATGTCAGACCCTCCTTAAGTCGCTGAACCCTGAAACTCATAGTAACACTGCGATTTATTGTCACCGTTCGCCATTGGTCGAAGTAACGGTCGGCTACTGGGCTACTAACTATAGGACTATAGGAGCAGGAGAAAATTTATAGGAGAAGATTGTCTGAAACCAGAGAGGGTCGCCTAAAGCGTAATGGCAGATAGTCGTCAGGAAGCGCAAATTGGTAGAGAAATCCAGCGATTGCTGTCGACCCATCAGGAGAACCTCGCAATGCTTTATGCCAATCCGAACACCCCAGATTCCATCGCCAGCTTCGAGAAGCGCTACGATAATTATATCGGCGGCGAGTGGATACCGCCGGCCGAGGGACGATACTTCGAAAATATCACGCCAGTTACCGGTGAAGTATTTTGTGAAGTCGCTCGCTCCAGTCAGAAAGATATCGACCTGGCCCTTGATGCTGCCCATAAGGCTGCGCCCGGATGGGGAAAAACCTCTGTCCAGGAACGCTCGAGCCTGCTCCTCAGGATCGCGGACCGAATGGAACAGAATCTGGAAATGCTGGCCGTTGCCGAAACCTGGGACAACGGCAAGGCCGTGCGCGAAACCCTCGCCGCGGATATTCCGCTGGCTATCGATCACTTCCGCTATTTTGCTGGCTGTATTCGCGCCCAGGAAGGCTCGACTGCCGAAATTGACGAAAACACCGTGGCTTACCATTTCCATGAACCACTCGGTGTGGTGGCTCAGATCATCCCCTGGAACTTCCCGATCCTCATGGCGACCTGGAAACTGGCACCCGCGCTGGCCGCCGGTAACTGTGTGGTGCTCAAGCCTGCCGAACAGACGCCGGTATCGATCCTCAAGGTGATCGAGCTCATCCATGACCTGCTGCCCAGGGGCGTCATCAATATCGTCAACGGCTACGGCGAGGAAGCCGGCCAGGCACTGGCTTCCAGCAAGCGTATCGCCAAGATTGCGTTTACAGGGTCTACGCCCATCGGCTCGCATATCATGAAATGTGCGGCCGAGAACATTATCCCTTCCACGGTGGAATTGGGCGGCAAGTCGCCGAACATCTTTTTCGAGGATATCATGTCTGGCGAACCGGCATTCATCGACAAATGCGCCGAAGGCGTGGTGATGGGCTTCCTCAATCAGGGTGAGGTGTGTACTTGTCCTTCCCGTGCCCTGATCCAGGAGAGCATCTACGACGACTTTATGGCCAAGGTCATCGAGCGGGTCAAGAAGATCAAGCGCGGCCATCCGCTGGATACCGAGACCCAGGTCGGCGCTCAGGCATCACAGGAGCAGTTCGACAAGATCATGTCCTACATGGACGTGGCACGCGATGAAGGCGCGGAGGTCCTGTCCGGCGGCGAGCGCGAGTCTCTCGACAACGATCTCTCGCGAGGCTATTACATTCAGCCGACGCTGTTGAAAGGCAACAACAAGATGCGCGTTTTCCAGGAGGAGATCTTCGGACCGGTGGTTTCGGTAACGACGTTCAAGGACGAAGCGGAAGCGCTGGCCATTGCCAACGATACCGAGTTCGGCCTGGGCGCTGGCGTCTGGACCCGAGACATCAATCTCGCCTACCGCATGGGACGTGGTATCCAGGCTGGCCGCGTATGGACCAATTGCTACCATCATTACCCGGCCCATGCAGCCTTCGGCGGTTACAAGAAATCCGGCGTCGGCCGCGAAACCCATAAGATGGCGCTCGAGCACTATCAGCAGACCAAGAATCTGCTGATCAGCTACGACATCAATCCGATGGGCTTCTTCTGATCGCTTAGCCAGGCTCTATGTAATCGCGCCGGGAAGCCTGGCATCGATTGCGACAGATCCACTACTCGCGGCGAGCGTGTTCTGATGTCATCGACTCTGATGTCATCGACTCTGATGTCATCGACAATGGAGCATGCTCGCCGCATTTTAGCTTGGGCATGCGGTCAGACGTGAGAATCCCTACTCAACCATGAGCGCTTTGGATCATCTCGGCGAATCGATTCAGGTCGACGTTACCGCCGGAGAGAATGATCCCCACGCGCTGCCCTTCGATCGGCACCTGCCCATTGAATGCGGCCGCCACCGCCAGGCATCCGGTCGGTTCGATGAACTGCTTCATTCGTCCGGCCATGTCT
>Ga0207878_100278_pt1 | contig 26388 bp, 21 predicted proteins | sample LinPmetageLP41_FD_184053 | JGI IMG/M metagenome (GOLD analysis project Ga0207878, IMG submission 184053) | Marine viral communities from the Pacific Ocean - LP-41 (SPAdes) | ecosystem: Environmental > Aquatic > Marine > Oceanic | place: Pacific Ocean | collected 2010-08-27 | reverse complement strand
GTTTTTTTCTTGGCGGCATACTCAGCTTGGGCAAAACTGGTCTGGTGCATGGCAACCTTCGCTCAACGTGGCGGAAGCATAGGATTTTACTGGAATGCAGGCTTGGGCGGAATAAATCAGTGTTTCCCTAACCAGATCATTAATTTATTAAAGGCCAAAAATTTTCAAAAGAAAATTGCGTTGATGCCTCCGCGCTTAGATAAAAAAAATGATATTCGCAAGTCAGATTTTATACATGTCACTAAGAATTTATATGTAGTGTTTACACCTTTGGGTTCTGGCGGCAACGAGACTGATATTGAGTACTTTTTTGATGATAAAACCAGGTTAATGAAACATACAAATGGCAAGTTTTTTAATGTCGTGAAACATAGAGACTCAAAAGCTGATTTAAGCAAAGATGTTTTTGCAAATCATATAGTAAAAGAAAATAAAAAAGGCATCGATTTTAACGGATTTAAACCATTGTTAGACTCTATTGCGAAAGTGATCTCTCATTATAAAACCATTAAGTGACGAATGATCAGTCGCTATCGTACATTACATGTGCTGGATCTCGCAATGCTCGACTGGAGATGATAACAATAATTTCTAGGCGCATAAATTTGAGGCTATAAATAAAACGCTTGAAAGCCTTCTGGATATTGGCTGCACATGCGCGAGGGCATATGATAAGAAAATTATTCAGGCCACTTGTTTTCATAGCTGCTAATTACGGAGTGATTTCATTGTTTAAAGGAATTTTTCGCAATACTTGATTCTAATTTGAATTGTTCGCCAATTGGGAATTTTTGCATTACGAAGAGTTGTTACTTCGCCGCCAGCGCCATGCCGGCTTTGGAGCGATTCGGCTTGCCGATAGTCTGCGTTATCCACACCCCTGTTTGCCGCTAGCGTATCCAGATCCACGCCGCTTTCGATACCGAGGCCATTGAGTAGATAGATCACGTCTTCGGTCGCCACGTTGTCGGTGGCGCCTATGGCGTACGGGCAGTGCCGAGGTCGGCCCCGATTGAGAATACCGCTGTCGATCATGCTAACGCTTTCCTCGAGCACGGCGTAGAGGTTGGCTAGCGCTTGGCCGTAGATGTCGCCAAACGAGACTTCATAGCAAGCCTCTCTCCTATAGCGCCTCGAATCCTCGGCTACTTTGGTAGAGGTAATTCCGCCGTCAAACGGGTAACCGCACATGCTGGCGAGTTATAGCATCAGGCTTCAACAATGGAGAATGAAATGAATCAGGACGAGATCAAAGCGCTCTTCGACCAGCAGGCCGCAAGCTACGACGCCCAGTGGACGAAAACATCACCGATTCGAAACTGCCTGCATTTGCTTCTGGGATCGCTGTTTGTGGGGCTTCCGACGGATGCACGAATCCTCTGTGTCGGCGTGGGAACGGGTGATGAGCTGCTTCACCTTGCGTCGGAGAACCCGGGGTGGCATTTTACGGCGGTAGAGCCGTCCGGGCGGATGCTCGACGTCTGTCGAGAAAGAGCTGAGAAAGCAGAGGTCGCGTCTCGGTGCACTTTCCATGAGGGCTATCTAGAGTCACTTCCTGCTACCGAGCCGTATGATGCGGCGACGTGCTTTCTGGTCTCTCAGTTCATCTTGGATCAAGACGAACGTTCCGGATTCTTCGGTGAAATTGCCGGGAAACTCAAATCGAGTGGGATTCTCGCGAGCACTGATTTGGCGTCGGACGTCGAGTCGCTGAAATATGAAATATTGCTCCATGCATGGATGGCGATGATGTCAGCAGCGGATATTTCCGATGAAGCCGTGGAGCGTATGCGCAAAGCTTATGCCCACGATGTGGGTGTCCTTCCACCGGCTCGAATAGCATCCATCATCGAGTCAGGCGGATTTGAGCTGCCAGTACCATTTTTCCAGGCTGGATTGATTCATGGTTGGTTATCCAGGCGAGCTTGAACAAGGGCTAACTTATCCATTGTGAATTCCCGAGCCAGTTAGTTGGCTCGGGATTTTTGCGTTTTGAGAGAGTCGTTATTGGTCTGGTGATGACTTCGCAGCAAGTGCCACGCCCACCTTCGACCGTTTCGGCTGAGTTATCCAAACCCCAGTGCGCCCTCCATAGTGCGCTGCAGAAGCCTTTACTCAAGTTGACGCGCGTCACGTGACGAGCTACATTCGGCTAATGATCAAATCCTTCGCTGACAAACTCACTCAAGAGCTATACGCCAAGGGCAAGGCAAAGAGATTTCCCTCGGATGTCGCTTCGAGAGCTGCCAGAAAGCTTGAATATGTGCATCTGGCTGAGCAACTGGAGGATTTGAGAGTGCCGCCCGGCAATCGTCTTCACGCACTTCACGGAAACAGACAAGGGCAGCACGCGATTTCAATCAATGATCAGTGGCGTATCTGTTTTCGTTTTGAAGATGGCGATGCGTACGAAGTCGAAGTGTGTGACTACCACTGAGGGAGGCAATGATTATGACGATTCCCAACACTGCCAACATGCAGCGCAAGCCGACCCATCCTGGTGAAATGCTGCGGGAAGATTTCTTGCCGGACTATGGCCTGACGGTGGCGGGGCTGGCCAAGTCTTTGGGTGTCTCTCGGCAGTCAGTTAATGAGCTGTTGCGTGAACGGCGTGCTCTCAGCCCTGAAATGGCACTTCGGCTCGCTCGTTTGTTTGGTAATTCACCTGAGTTTTGGCTGAATGCACAGCGCGCCGTCGATCTGTGGACAGCAGCCCAATCTGTCAAAGAAGAGGTTGATCGGATCAAGCCGTTAAGCGCTGCCTGACAAGATCATCCCGTCTAGCTCAAGGGTTTTGCGTTTTGGGAAAGTGGTTATTGGCCTGATGATGATTTCACCGCCAGCGCCACGCCCACCTTCGACCGATTCGGCTTGCCGATGGTTTGAGTTATCCACACCCCTATTTTCGCCAACTTATCCAGATCCACGCCGCTTTCGATGCCGAGGCCGTTGAGCAGGTAGATCACGTCTTCGGTCGCGACGTTGCCGGTGGCGCCTTTGGCGTAGGGGCAGCCGCCGAGGCCGGCGACGGCGCTGTCGATCACGCTGATGCCTTCCTCGAGCACGGCGTAGAGGTTGGCGAGCGCCTGGCCGTAGGTGTCGTGGAAGTGAGCGGCGAGCTTGTCCCTGGGGATATCCCGGCCCACGGCTTCGAGCAGGCGCTTGGCCTTGAGCGGGGTACCGACGCCGATGGTGTCGCCCAGCGAGACTTCGTAGCAGCCCATCTCGTACAGCGCCTTGGAGACCTCGGCGACTCTTGCAGGGGCGATCTCGCCCTCATACGGGCAGCCGAGCACGCAGGAGACATAGCCGCGCACGCGCACGTTCGCTTCACGGGCGCGTTCGATCACCGGGGCGAAGCGATCAAGCGATTCGGCGATGGAGCAGTTGATGTTCTTCTGGGAGAACGCTTCGCTCGCTGCCGCAAAGATGGCGACCTCTTCGACGCCGCACTCGAGCGCGGCTTCCAGTCCTTTGAGATTGGGCGTGAGCGCGGAGTAGACCACGCCCGGCCGGCGTCGAATGCCGGTCATCACCTCGCGGTGATCCGCCATCTGCGGCACCCACTTGGGCGAGACGAAACTCGCCGCTTCGATCCGCGTGAGCCCCGCCGCGCCGAGCCGGTCGATCAGTTCCAGCTTGGCGGCGGTGGCGATGGGTTCGGCTTCGTTCTGTAGCCCGTCCCGTGGGCCGACTTCGACGACACTGACTCGCCTCGGCATCCCCATCTCATTGTTCCTCGCGCATGTTGTCACTGGCCTCGGCACTGGCGAACGCCAATAGCTCGTCCCCCTGCGCTACCGCATCGCCGACCTTGAAGTGAAACGCTTCCACCGCGCCGGCGGCGGGGGCGCTCAGGGTGTGCTCCATCTTCATCGCCTCCACCACCACCAGCGGCGTGCCTTTCTCGACCGGTTGACCGGGTTCGACCAGCAGCGCTACCACGGTGCCGTGCATGGGCGCGCTCAGTTTGGCCTCGACCTCATGCGGCAGATGATCGACCCGGTCCGAGCGTCGCCAGATCAGGCGGGATTCGAAGCCGGCGGCGGTGAGGATGATCGTTTCGCCCCCGGCCGATAGTTCAGTGCGCGCCAGCAGGCGACGGCGATGATCATCCAGGGTGATCGCCACGGCGTCGCCGTCGAGCCGCTGCAACTTCCCCTCGTAGTGATTCGACTCTTCTCCATCCTGATTCACGCTCAGTTGCCAAGTTGAGTGCGATGCAGAGCGTGTTGCGACCACGGGGATCGGCGGCTCCCCCACGGCCTCGGCAAACGCCAGTCGAACGTGCTGCGGTGCGTTGAGCCGCCAGCCGTCACGGCGCTCCCACGGTGAACGTTCATCGCTGGCTCGATCCAACTGGTCGAGCGCCACCAGCGCGGCGCAGGCGAACTCCGCGTTGGAGAGCGGTTCACTCGCGAACAGCGCATCGTGGTGGTGTTCGATAAAGCGGGTGTCGAGCCGGGCGGCGATAAAATCCGGATGCGTGACCAGACGCTGCAGAAAGCGGCGGTTGGTGGTCACGCCGGAGACATCCAGCGCCGCGAGCGCGCGATCCATCTCCGCCAAGACCTGGCCGCGATCCTCGCCGTGGACGATCAGCTTGGCCAGCATCGGGTCATAGTGCATCGAGATTTCGTCGCCGGCTTCGACGCCGCTATCCAGACGGACGCGATCCGGCGCTAGGTCGCTGGCTTCCAGGTCGAGACCGAACCGTTCCAGCCTGCCAGTGGCGGGGAGAAAGTCGTTGTCCGGATCCTCGGCGTAGAGCCGTGCCTCGATGGCGTGGCCGGTCAGCGTCAGCGCATCCTGGCTTTTGGGCAGCGATAGCCCGGCGGCCACGCGCAGCTGCCACTCGACCAGATCCTCGCCGGTGATCATCTCGGTGACCGGGTGCTCGACCTGCAGCCGGGTGTTCATCTCCATAAAGTAGAAATGCGCCGCTTCTCTCGTCTCTGTGTTTGAGACAGGTTCGGCGGCGGCATCCAGCAGGAACTCCACCGTCCCGGCGCCGACATAGCCGATCTCCTGGGCGGCGCGGACGGCGGCCTCGCCCATCGCCTTGCGCAGCGCGGGTGGCAGGTTGGGCGCCGGAGCTTCTTCCAGCACCTTCTGGTGGCGGCGCTGCACGCTGCAGTCGCGCTCGAACAGGTAGACGCCGTTGCCTTGGCTATCGCAGAACACCTGCACTTCGACGTGGCGCGGCTGGGTCAGGTATTTCTCGATCAGCATGCGTTCGTCACCGAAGGCGGCGCGGGACTCGCGGCGGCAGCCGTCTAGGGCGGCCTGGAACTCGCGGTCGGATTCGACCACCCGCATGCCCTTGCCGCCGCCGCCGGCGCTGGCCTTCAGCAGCACCGGGTAACCGATCTTGCCGGCTTCCTCCCGGAGCAGTTCGTCCTCCTGCGCCTCGCCGTGGTAGCCGGGCACCAGCGGCACGCCCGCGTTGGCCATGCGCGCCTTGGCCGACGCCTTGTCGCCCATGGCGGCGATGGCGCTGGCCGGCGGCCCGACGAAGACGATGCCGGCAGCCTCGCAGGCGGCGACGAACTCGGCGTTCTCGGAGAGAAACCCGTAGCCCGGATGGATGGCGTCGGCGCCGCTGCGCTGGGCGGCGGCGATCACCTTGTCGATATCGAGATAGCTCTCCCGCGCGGGGGCGGGGCCGAGGCGCACGGCCTCGTCGGCCTCGCGCACGTGGAGTACGTTGGCGTCGGCGTCGGAGTAGACGGCGATGGTGCGAAGCCCCAGGCGGCGGGCGGTGCGCATCACGCGGCAGGCGATCTCACCGCGATTGGCGATCAGCACCGAACGTAGCGGGCGAGGGGCGTGGGTCAGGCTCATGAGTGCGATTCCTTGTTATCCGTGTTGCCGTCCTGATCCCCGTTGACACCCTCCGAACGTTGCCAGGCGGGCGGGCGCTTGTCGAAAAACGCCGCGAGCCCTTCCTGACCTTCGCGGCTGACCCGCAGTTCGCTGATCGTGCGGCAGGTGGCATCCACCGTGGCGTGGCTGTCGGGGTCGCGGACGACCCGGGCGAGCAGCGCCTTGGTGGCGCGCTGGGCCTGGGGTGAGGCAGCGAGCAGCCGATCGATCATCCGGTCGATCTGGGCGTCCAGTGCTTCCCCATCGGCCACCTCATGCACAAGGCCGAGCGCCTGCGCGGTAACTGCGTCGATCACCTCGGCGGTCAGCGCGTAGCGCCGCATCTGACGCGGGCCGATGGCGCGCTGTACACAGGGGCTGATCACCGCCGGCGAAAGGCCGATGCGCACTTCCGACAGGCAGAATTTCGCCTTGTCGGACGCGATCACCACATCGCAGCAGGCGGCGAGCCCCACCGCGCCGCCGTAGGCCGCGCCCTGCACGCGGCACAGGGTCGGGCAGGGCAGCGCGTCCAGTTGCTGCATCAGTCGCGCCAGCTCGCGGGCGTCTTTGAGATTGTCGTCGAAGCTGAAGTCGACCATGCGCTTCATGCCGTTGAGATCGGCCCCGGCGGAAAAGTGCTTGCCATCGGAGGCCAGCACCACCACCCGCACCTCGCTGCGTTTTGCCAGCGCGTGCAGGCGCTCGAGATGGGCGTTTAGCTCATTGATCAACGCATCGTCGAAAGCGTTGTGAACCTCGGGGCGGTCCAACGTCAGCCGCGCGACGCCGAGGGGATCGACGACAAGACTTGTGTAGGCAGTGTTCTCTGGCATCTCGGACCTCGGTATACAGTTTGAAGTCGGAAGAACGGCGCTTCGCACCTGGAAGAGGGAAGAGCCCCTTGTCCGAGTGCGTCGTTATCCTCGCACTGTTCTTCCTTCTTCCTTCTTCCTTCTTCCTTCTCACGCGAAGCGTGGGCCTACATCCTAAACACGCCGAATCTTGTCTCTTCGACTTCTGCATTCATCGCGGCGGAGAGCGCCAGGCCGATCACGTCGCGGGTCTGCAGCGGGTCGATCACGCCGTCATCCCATAGCCGGGCGCTGGCGTAATAGGGGTGGCCCTGGCGTTCGTACTGTTCGCGAATTGGCACCTTGAACGCGGCTTCCTCGGCTTCCGGCCAGTCGCTGCCGTCGCGTTCGAGCTGTTCTCTTTTCACCTGGGCCAGCACGTTGGCGGCCTGCTCGCCGCCCATCACCGAGATGCGTGCGTTGGGCCACATGAACAACAGATTCGGGTCGTAGGCGCGGCCGCACATGCCGTAGTTGCCGGCACCGAAGCTGCCGCCGATCAGCACGGTGAACTTGGGCACCTTGGCGCAGGCCACGGCGGTGACCAGTTTGGCGCCATGCTTGGCGATGCCTTCCTTCTCGTACTGGGAGCCGACCATGAAGCCGGTGATGTTCTGCAGAAAGATCAGCGGGATCTGGCGCTGGGCGCAGAGCTCGATGAAGTGCGCGCCTTTCTGGGCGGATTCCGAGAACAGCACCCCGTTGTTGGCGACGATACCCACCGGATGGCCGCACCAGTGGGCGAAGCCGGTGACCAGGGTGTCGCCGTAGTAGCGCTTGAACTCGTCGAAGTCGGAATCGTCCACCAGCCGTGCGATTACTTCGCGGACGTCATACGGCTTGCGCAGGTCGGTGCCGACGATGCCGTAAAGCTCCGACGGGTCGAGACGCGGCGGTGCGAGTTTTTTCATCGCCAACTGGCCGCGCTTTTGCCAGTTGAGCCTCGATACGGCGCGGCGGGCGAGCTGCAGCGCGTGGGCGTCGTTCTCGGCGTAGTGGTCGACCACGCCGCTGATCTTGGCGTGCACGTCGGCACCGCCCAAATCTTCGGCGCTGATGGTCTCGCCGGTAGCCGCCTTCACCAGCGGCGGGCCGCCGAGAAAAATGGTGCCCTGGCCGCGCACGATGATCGATTCGTCGGCCATCGCCGGCACGTAGGCGCCGCCGGCGGTGCAGGAGCCCATCACCACCGCGATCTGCGGGATACCGGCGGCAGAGAGCGTGGCCTGGTTGTAGAAGATGCGACCGAAGTCATCGACATCGGGGAAGACCTCGTCCTGCTCGGGCAGATAGGCACCGCCGGAGTCGACCAGATAGACGCAAGGCAACCGATGCTTGCGGGCGATCTCCTGAGCGCGAAGATGCTTCTTCACCGTCAGCGGGAAGTAGGTGCCGCCCTTGACCGTGGCGTCGTTGGCGACGATCACGCACTCCACGCCGCTGATGCGGCCGATCCCCGCCACCACGCCGGCAGCGGGCACGGGGGAGTCGTAGACCTCGTGGGCCGCCAGGGCGCCGATCTCCAGAAAGGCCGAGCCCTCGTCGAGCAGGTGGTCGATCCGGTCGCGGACGAACAGCTTGCCGCGGGACTCATGCCGCGCGCGGGCCTTGTCACCGCCGCCCCGGGCGATGCTGGCGGTCAGCGTGTGGAGCTTGTCGACTTCGCCCCGCAGCGCCGCCTCGTTGGCCTGGAAGGCCTCGGTGCGGGGGTTGATCTGGGTGGTCAGGATGGACATGTCTCGGTTCCTGATCTGGTTCGCGTGGCTCGGCACGCGAGGTGCTGGAATTTAGTAAAAGTCATAAGAGGGAAGGCGGCACTTCTTGCCTTGAAGAGAGAAGGAAAGGTAAAAATCTGGACTCCTTCTTTCCTCTTCCTTCTTCTCTCTTTCCTCTTGGGTCAAGCCGATTCGTTGAACAGTTCGCGCCCGATCAACATCCGCCGAATCTCGCTCGTTCCCGCGCCGATCTCGTAGAGCTTGGCATCGCGCAGCAGGCGCCCGGTGGGGTACTCGTTGATATAGCCGTTGCCGCCAAGCAGCTGGATCGCGTCCAGTGCCATCTGGGTGGCTTTCTCGGCGCAGTAGAGAATCACCCCGGCGGCGTCCTTGCGGGTGGCGCGGCCGCGATCGCAGGCGCCGGCCACCGCGTAGAGATAGGCGCGGCAGGCGTTGAGCGTGGTGTGCATGTCGGCGAGCTTGCCCTGCACCAACTGGAACTCGCCGATGGGCTGACCGAACTGCTTGCGCTCGTGAACGTAGGGCACCACCACGTCCAGGCACGCCTGCATGATGCCGACAGGGCCGGCGGCGAGCACGGTGCGCTCGTAGTCGAGCCCGCTCATCAGCACTTTGACGCCGCGGTTCTCTTCGCCCAGCACGTTCTCTGCCGGTACCTGACAGTCCTCGAACACCAGCTCGCAGGTGTTGGAGCCACGCATGCCCAGCTTGTCGAGCTTCTGGGCGGTGGAGAAACCGGCGTATCCCTTCTCGACGATGAAGGCGCTGATGCCCTTGGCGCCGGCCTCCGGGTCGGTCTTGGCGTAGACCACCAGCACGTCGGCGTCGGGGCCGTTGGTGATCCACATCTTGTTGCCGTTGAGCACGTAGTGATCGCCGTGCTTCTCGGCACGCAGGCTCATCGAGACCACGTCCGACCCGGCGCCGGGCTCGGACATCGCCAGTGCGCCGACGTGCTCGCCGCTGATCAGTTTGGGCAGGTATTTGGCTCTCTGTTCCGCGCTGCCGTTGAGCTTGATCTGGTTGACACAAAGATTGGCGTGCGCGCCGTAGGAGAGGCCCACCGACGCACTGGCCCGAGAGATCTCCTCCATGGCGATGCAGTGGGCGAGATAGCCCATGCCGCTGCCGCCGTCTTCTTCGGCCACGGTGATGCCGAGCAGGCCCATGTCGCCGAATTTCTGCCATAGATCGGCCGGGAAGAGGTTGTCGTGATCGATCTGGGCCGCACGAGGGGCGATCTCGTCTCGGGCGAAGGCGTTGACCTGCTCGCGCAGCATGTTGAGCGTGTCGTCGAGACCGAAATCGAGCTCGGTATAGGGGGCGTGCATGGTGGAATCCTCGCTGTCGGATACAGCTTCGATGTCTTGATACGTTGACGTTAACGTCAATATGCGGGGGCGGCTAGAGTCCCTCGACCATGGTCTAGGATGAAATGAGCGAACCCGATTCGCTCATTTCGAAGGTCCGGAATCCGGGTGGACTGACGTTAGCGTCAATGTGGTAAGACATGAGTTCATCGGAGAAGACGCGTTCTCTCACAATCTCTCCCTCTAACCCACGACGCCGAGGCCTTTCATGTCGATCTGGAAACGCGAGTCATCCCTTAACGCCCTCACCGCCGAGTGCCGGAATACGCTAGTCAGCCATGTCGGCATCGAATTCACCGAGCTGGGCGAAGACTGCCTGCGCGGGCGCATGCCGGTGGACGTGCGGACTCGCCAGCCCTACGGATTGCTTCATGGCGGCGGCTCGGTGGTGCTGGCGGAGACGCTGGGCAGCATCGCTGCCAATCTCTGCCTGGCTGATCCGAACAAGATGGCGGTGGGGCTCGATATCAATGCCAACCACGTACGCGCGATGCGCGAAGGTTGGGTCGAGGGCTGCGCCCGGCCGCTGCATCTCGGCGCCACGACTCAGCTGTGGGAGATCCGGATCGAAGACGAGCGTGGCCGGCTGGTGTGCATGTCACGGCTGACCATGGCGGTGGTCAACCGGGCCTAACTGTTCCCGCCCCAGAACTGGCTCATTCCAGCCCCAGTTCGTGGCTGGTCGTCTGGCGCATGCGGAATTTCTGGACCTTGCCGCTGACGGTCATCGGGAATTCGTCGACGAAGCGCACGTAACGCGGGATCTTGTGGTGATCGATGCGGTCGCGACAGTAATCACGGATGGCCTCTTCGTCGAGCTCGGCGCCTTCCACCAGGCGTACCCAGACCGCGACCGCCTCGCCGTACTTCGGGTCCGGCACGCCGAAGACCTGAGCGTCGGAAATACCTGGATGCGTGTAGAGAAACTCCTCGATCTCACGGGGATACAGGTTCTCGCCGCCGCGAATGATCATGTCCTTGATGCGTCCGGTGATCGCGACGAAGCCGTCGTCGTCCATCATCGCCAGATCCCCGGTATGCATCCAGCCCTGCGGGTCGATCGACTGACGGGTAGCTGCGTCGTTGTTCCAGTAGCCGAGCATCACGCTGTAGCCACGGGTGCACAGCTCGCCGCTGACGCCGCGCGGCACGATCCGGCCGCTGGCGGGGTCGACGATCTTCACTTCCAGATGCGGGTGAATGGTGCCGACGGTGGCAACGCGTTTGGCCAGCGGGGCGTCAGGTCGGGTCTGCAGGCTGACCGGGCTGGTCTCGGTCATGCCATAGGCGATGGTGACGTCTTCCATGTGCATGCGCTCGATGACCCGCTTCATCACCTCGATGGGGCAGTTGGAGCCGGCCATGATCCCGGTGCGCAGGCTGGAGAGATCGAAATCGCCGAAGCGCGGATGCTCGAGCTCGGCGATGAACATCGTCGGCACGCCATAGAGCGCCTGGGCGCGCTCGGCCTCCACCGCGCGCAGCGTCGCTTCGGGGTCGAAACCGTCGTTGGGATAGATCGCCGTGGCCCGATGGGAAAGACACGCCAGATTGCCCATCACCATGCCGAAACAGTGATACAGCGGTACCGGAATCACCACCCGCTCGCCGGGTTGCAGGTTCATCCCGCCGCCGACGAAGTAGCCGTTGTTGAGAATGTTGTGGTGGGTCAGCGTGACGCCCTTGGGCGCGCCAGTGGTTCCGGAGGTGTACTGGATGTTGATCGGGTCGTCGAACTGCAGCTCGGCCTGCTGCGCCGCCAGCCGGTCGGCGGGCACGTTTTTGGCCAGGGCGTGCAGATCGGACCAGTGCCACATCCTCGGCGTCGCCAACGCGTCGTCGAGACAGATGACGTGCTTGAGCTGGGGAAGCGTGTCACAGGTCAGGGTGCGTTCGCCGGCCAGCGGCCTGTCGTCGCTCATTGGCGGATCGCGTAGTGTCGGTGCCAGCTCGCAGAGAATGTCGACGTAATGTGACTTGATCGCGCCGCCGACCCGATAGGCACCCTGCAACACCAGGGTGGAAAGACCGGACTGCGTCAGCGCATGTTCGAGCTCATGGGCGCGATAGCTGGGGTTGAGATTGACCAGGATCGCGCCGATCTTGGCCGTTGCCAGCTGGGTTAGCGCCCACTCGGCGCCGTTGAGCGACCAGATGCCGACGCGGTCGCCGCGCTCGACGCCCAGCGCCATCAGCCCTCGGGCAATACGATCCGCCTCCGCGCGCAGTTCGGCGTAGGTGTAGCGCAGGTTCTGGTGGCAGCTGACCAGCGCTTCACGCTCGGGGCATTCGCTGGCGGCGGCATCGAGGCAGTCGCCGATGGTCATGCCGATCAGCGGCAGATCGCTGGTACCGCTGACGTAGCTCCTGGATCCGGGTTTCATGTGGGTGTCACTTGCTGACATGCCGATATCTCCGAGAGAGCGTCTGAATGTCGGGGCTCGTATAGGTGGCTCGTGTAGGGGGGGCGTATTAGTGCGGCTCAGGCGAGCCGTTCGATGCCGATGGCGGTGGCCTCGCCGCCGCCGATGCAAATGGCTGCCACGCCCCGCGTCACTCCGCGATGGGTCAGCGCATTCAACAGCGTGACCAGTATCCGCGCCCCGGAAGCGCCGATGGGATGACCCAACGCGCAGGCGCCACCATGGACGTTGACCCGCTCGTGATCGAGCCCGAGTTCGTGCATGGCGGCCATCGCCACCACCGCAAACGCCTCGTTGATCTCATAGAGATCGACGCTCTCCCGCGACCAGCCGAGCCGTTCATAAAGCTTGGTGATGGCGTGGATTGGTGCCACCGGAAAGTCACCAGGACGCATGGCGTGGCTGACATGGCCATGCACCCGGGCCAGCGGCGTCAGGCCCAGCCGCTCGGCCTCGCTTTGGCGCATCAATACCAGCGCCGCGGCGCCGTCGGAGATCGAACTCGAATTGGCGGCGGTGACGGTGCCGCCGTCGCGGAAGGCTGGCTTCAGCTGCGCAACGCGGTCGATATTGGCCTTGTACGGTGGTTCGTCGTGCTCGACGCTATCCGTACCGCGCCCGGCCGGTGCCTCCAGTGCCACGATCTCGCTGGCGAACACCCCGGAGTCGATCGCTCGCCTGGCCCGTGTCAACGATTCGATGGCGTAGGTATCCTGGCGTTCGCGCGTGAAGCCGAAGGCCTGGGCGCAGTCCTCGGCGTAGGTGCCCATCAGCCGGCCCGGTTCGTAGGCGTCCTCGAGCCCATCGAGAAACATGTGATCGAGCACCTGGGCATGCCCCATGCGCAGCCCGGCACGGGCCTTGGGCAGCAGGTAAGGCGCGTTGCTCATGCTCTCCATGCCGCCAGCGATGGCATGCCCGGCGCTGCCAAGCGACAGCGCGTCGAACGCCTGCATCACCGCTTTCATGCCGGAACCGCACATCTTGTTGACCGTGGTGCAGGGCGTCGATTCGGCGAGCCCGGCGGCCAGCGCCGCCTGACGTGCCGGCGCCTGGCCGAGGCCTGCCGGCAGCACGCAGCCCATCACCAGCTCGTCGACGGCGTCCGGCGCCAGTCCGGACTGTACGAGTGCGCCGCGAATCGCCGCCGCGCCCAACTGCGGGCAGCTCAAGCCGCCGAGCGCGCCCTGGAAAGCGCCCATCGGCGTGCGTTTGGCACCGACGATAACGATCGGGTCTTCGATATTCATGACAATGACTCCTGATAGCGTACCGGCTGCCGCTTATTCAACTTCAGACCCTGATGACGAGGGGGTTTAACGCTCACCCCCCTCGCCGCTCCCCCTCTACTGCCGCCACAAAACGACGAAATCCCGTTCGTTCGACTGGCGAATGATCGGGTCGGCGCACACGGACATCCTTGTCCTGGTGCGCCTCTTGCGACATCCCTGTCGCAAGACCCTATTCGCCGTTCTCCGCACGGCGTCGTTCCGACAGGCGGCCCGCTTCCCGGCGGTGGTTTGCCTGGATCGGTTTCACGCACCGCCCGCTCTCGCAGCCCTTTTCTACGTAGCCGACATGCGAATGCCACCGTCGAGCCGGATCACTTCCCCGTTGAGATAACGGTTCTCGAGGATCTGGCGCACCAGCGAAGCGTATTCCTCGGCGTGGCCCATCCGCCTGGGAAACGGCACCTTGGCGTTGAGGCCGTCGCGGACCTCGGCGGGCATGCCTTGCATCATCGCGGTATCGAAGATGCCGGGGGCGATGGCCATGACGCGGATACCGGAGGCCGCCAGTTCGCGGGCGGCGGGCAGTGTCAGCCCGACCACGCCAGCCTTGGAGGCCGCGTAGGCAGCCTGGCCGATCTGGCCTTCGAACGCGGCTACCGAGGCGGTATTGATCACCACGCCGCGCTCGCCATCGTTGTCGATAGAGACGCCGTGATTCGAAGCCCTGTCCTGCATCGCGGCCACCGCCAGACGCAGCATGTTGAAAGTGCCGACAAGATTGATATCGATCGCGCGGCGGAAACTGTCGAGACCGTGCACGCCGCGCTTGCCGTGGATCTTCTCTGCCGGCGCGATGCCGGCGCAGTTGATCAGGCCGTGGAGGCCACCGAAGCGCTCGAGCGTTTCGGCCAGCGCCCGCTCGCCGTCGGCTTCGCGGGTCACGTCGGCCTGCAGGGCCAGCGCCGTCTTGCCGAGCGCGTCCGCCTGGCTGCGGGCAGCATCGATGTCCTGATCGACCAGCGCCACGTTGGCGCCGGCCTCGATCAACATCCGTGCCGTGGCGGCGCCCAGCCCGGAGCCGCCGCCGGTGACGAGGAAAGTGCGTTCAGCCAGTTGCATGAGTCGGTTCCTTCTCGGCAGGCCGATCGACGAGATCGCGCAGGGGATGACTATCGCAATCCCACGGCGAAACGAAGCAGGCCTGGATGTCGGCGTCGGGCACTTCGCCGTGCACGTGCTGCCAGCGGGGATTCCTGTCCTTGTCGATCAATAGCGCCCTGACGCCCTCGGCGAGATCGCCCCGGGCGGCGCAGGCGAGCGAGAGATTCAGCTCCTCGCGCAGCACCTCGGCCAGCGACAGCCGTCGGCAGCGAGACAACTGACGCAGGATCAGTCGGGCCGAGAGCGGGGACCCGGCGGCCAGATTTTTCGCCGCCCGAGCGATCCACGGGTCGTCATCGCTGGCGGCATCGATGACCCGGCGAATCAGCGTCGCGTCGTCATCGGCATCGGTCAGCGAGTCGAGAGTATCGAGCCGTGGCTGCATCTCAGGCGATGGTGCCCGCTCGCGACTGGCGGCGGCGTGTTGCCGCAGAACGTGGCCCACGGCGCGAGCGGGTTCGCGCCAGTCGGCCAGGCGCAGGTCATCGATCACGGCCTCTCGCCGTGTGTCGTCGATCAAGCGGTCGGCCAGGCCGACGAACAGCGCGTCACTGGCGTTGAGTCGGGCGCCGGTCAGTCCCAGAAACAGGCCGCTGCGCCCGGGGCAGCGATTCAGAAACCAGCTGGCGGCGACGTCCGGATAGAGCCCGATGGTGATCTCCGGCATCGCCAGCATCGAAGGCGGCGTGACCACACGATGCGAGGCACCGGCCATGAGGCCGAGACCCCCGCCCATGACGATACCGTCGCCCCAGGCGATGACGGGTTTGGGGTAGCCGTGGAGGGTGTGATCGAGGCGGTATTCGTGGCTGAAATAACGCGCCACGAAACTCTCGTCGTTTCGATGCTCGGCGGCGTCCGGGACGTGGCCGGCCTGGCCGTCGACAATGGCACGATGCAGCGCGACCACATCGCCGCCGGCGCAGAAGGCTTTGTCGCCGGCGCCTTCCAGCCAGATGGCCACGATGGAGGTATCCGCGGCCCAGGCATCGAGCCGCGATTGCAGGCCGTCGATCATCTCGAGCGTCAGCGCATTGAGGCTCCTGGGTGCGTCGAGCGTCACCCGGCCGATGCGGTGGCCGTCGGCGGTGGCCAAGGTCTCGAAAATGAGGGAATCGAACTGGATGCCTTCGGTCATGAGTGCTTCCCGCGCGGCATCGATGTATCGCGCTGGGTCGACTCGGATTCGAGCCTCCAGCGGGGCTCGCGCTTGTCGAGGAAGGCGCCGATGCCCTCGGTGGGCGCGTCGGTGTCGAACAGCTCCAGGAACAGCTCGCGCTCCATCCGGTAGCCGCTGGGCAGATCCTGGTGGCGGGCGTTCATGATCAGACGTTTGCAGCGTGCCAGCGCCTCCGGGCTCTGCTGCGTGCTGGTGGCGGCCAAGGCGAGCGCGGCTTCCAGCGCGGTGCCGGTATCGACGATCTCTTCCACCAGACCGATGGCGAGCGCGCGTTCGGCATCGATGCGCTCGCCGCACAGAATCATGCGCTTGGCCCAGCCTTCGCCCACCAGCCACGGCAGATGCTGGGTGCCGCCGGCGCAGGGCAAAAGCCCCACCTTGGCCTCGGGCAGCGCCAGCTGTGCCTGGCGTTCAATGACCCGAATATCGCAGGCCAGTGCGCATTCGAGTCCGCCGCCCATGGCGTAGCCGTTGATCGCGGCGATGCTGACGCCGCGATAGGCGCCCAGCGCCTCGAATGCCCGGCCGAAGCGGGTCGCCATCTCCAGCGCGGCGGGCTTGCCGCCCTCGCTGAAGCGCTTGAGATCGGCCCCGGCGGAAAAGAACTTCTCTCCTGCGCCGACGATCACCAGCGCCTGAATCTCGGGGTCGGCGTTGAGCGCCTCGATGTGATGCTCCAGCGCGGTCAGCGAGGCCTCGTGCCAGGTGTTGGCGGGCGGATTGTCGATGATGATCAGCGCCACCGCGCCGCGCCGTTCCAGACGCAGGCCGATTGGTTTGGCGTCGTTGTGAGATGAGGGCTCGTGATCGGTCGTCATGACAGGTTCTCCAGATCGTCCTTGGCCAGCAGTCGGCGAGCCACCACCAGACGCATGATCTCGTTGGTGCCTTCGAGAATCTGATGGACCCGGCAGTCGCGAACGTGGCGCTCCAGCGGGTAGTCGCGCAGGTAGCCGTAGCCGCCGTGAAGCTGCAGCGCGTCGTTGCAGATCGTGAAGCCTTCGTCGGTGGCAAAGCGCTTGGCCATGGCGCAGTAGAGCGCCGCGTCGGAATCGTTGCGGTCCAGCTTGCTGGCTGCCAGCCGCACCATCTGGCGCGCCGCGACCAGCTGCGTGGCCATGTCGGCGAGCTTGAACTGTAGGGCCTGGAAACTGGCCAGCGGCTTGCCGAACTGTTCCCGCGTCTCGAGATAGCGATGTGCGGTTTCCAGCGCGGCCTGGGCCGTGCCCACGGAGCAGGTGGCGATATTGATGCGCCCGCCGTCCAGCGCCTGCATGGCGATCCGGAAGCCTTCGCCTTCTTCCCCCAGGCGATGGTCAGCCGGCACGCGCACGCCGTCGAAGCTGACTGCCCGGGTCGGTTGGCTGCGCCAGCCCATCTTCTCCTCGTGCTTGCCGTACTCGATGCCGGGGGTGTTCGCCGGTACCGCGAAGGCGGAAATCCCGTCGGCGCCGCTGTCCGGCTCGCCGGTGCGTGCCATGACCACCAGCAGATGCGTACTGCCGGCGCCGGAGATGAACATCTTGCTGCCATCGATGACGTAACCGTCTTGATCGCTGTCGCCATCGCCATCACGACGTGCCCGCGTTCGCAGCGCTGCCGCGTCGGAGCCGGCGCCGGGTTCGGTCAGGCAGTAGGAGCCCAGCTTCTCGCCGGTGATCATGGCCGGTAGCCAGGCCTCGCGCACGGCATCCGTGGCGTAGCGGGAGAGAATCCCGTTGACCATGTTGTGGATGGTCAGAAAGGCGGTGGTGGTGGTGCAGCCCTTGGCCAGTTCCTCGATGATCAGCGTGGCATCGAGCCGGCTCAGCCCCAGGCCACCGTGAGCCTCGGGAATATAGAGTCCGCAGAAGCCCATTTCTCCGGCGCGGCGTAACGTTTCCACGGGAAAGACGCTGTTGGCGTCCCATTCGGCGGCGTTGGGCGCCAGTTCTCGTCGGGAAAACTGACGTGCCGCTTCCCGGTAGGCCAACTGATCGTCGTCGAGTTCGAAATTCATGACGAAGGGGTTTCCATCGCTGAGGGGGTTCGGGTTCGATAAACGTCTTTTGACGTGCCACGCCTTGTGGGCCTGCGGCACGTACCATCGTCCAGTTCTAGCGATGCCCTCCGCGCCGCCACAATTGGACCTAATGCTGAAAGACCAAGGTCGGATGGCGACAAGTTGACATTAACGTCAAGGTCACATGTTGAAGCAACCGCCGAAATCGGTCGCTCTCCGACTTGTCGGACTCATGTGGAAAGAGCGGCTCACGAGGCGGCTCTTATTTCGGTCATCGATCTCAGAGGATGGTTACAACACAGGCGAGCAAAGGCAAGACAAGGCAAAATTGGACGAAAAACGAAGTTTACAGACGGGTAAATGGGTATTTGAGGCCAATTTTAACGCCGTATTGCCGCGTACAGCCCTGTTGTAAACATTCTCTCAGGAAGCATCAGATGAAGAAGAACCAAACCACGGTGAAACCGGTGCACAAGCCGACTTTTGCCAACGGCGACGACATCCAGATCCCCGTTTTTACTCTGCTCAAACCCGATGGCACCGTCTATGCCGATGCCGGGTCGAGCTCTCTCGACGAGCCGACGGCGCGGCGCATCTATCGCGCGATGCTCTACACCCGCGTGCTCGATGAACGCATGCTGGCGGCTCAGCGCCAGGGGCGGCTCAGCTTCTACATGCAGTGCACCGGCGAGGAGGCAGCGGTGATCGGTAGCACTGCGGCGCTGGACGACGCCGACATGATCATGGCGCAGTACCGTGAGCAGGGGGCGCTGGCCTATCGCGGCTTCACCACCGATGAGTTCATGGATCAGCTGTTCGGCAACGAGCGCGACACTGCCCATGGCCGTCAGATGCCGATTCACTACGGCTCGCGGGATCTCTACTACCTGACGATTTCCTCCCCGCTGGCGACCCAGATTCCCCAGGCCACCGGCTACGCCTATGGCCAGAAGCTGGCCGGCAAGGGCAACTGCACGCTGACGATCTTCGGCGAAGGCGCGGCCTCGGAAGGGGATTTTCATGCCGCGCTCAACATGGCATCGGTGCACAAGGTGCCGGTGATCTTCCTGTGTCGCAACAACGGCTATGCCATCTCCACGCCGGTCGCCGAGCAGTTCGCCGGCGATGGTATCGCTGCCCGCGCCTTCGGCTATCGCATGCAGTCGATCCGGGTCGACGGCAACGACATCCTGGCGATGTACGAGGCCACTCGCGAAGCGCGCCGGCTGGCGGTGGAGCACAACGAACCGGTATTGATCGAGGCGATGACCTATCGTCTGGCGGCTCACTCTTCCTCCGACGATCCTTCCGGCTATCGCAGCAAAAAGGAAGAGGAGGCGTGGCACAAGAAAGACCCGCTGCGCCGCATGCAGCGCTGGCTGATCGAGCGTGGCTGGTGGAACGAGGACGAGGAACGCGAACTGACCGAGTCGCTGCGTCGGGAGGTGCTGGAAACCATGAAACAGGCGGAGAAACGCCGCCCGCCGGCACTCGAGACGCTGGTCAGCGACGTCTATGCCGAGATACCACCGCTATTGCGCGAGCAGTTAGAGGCGCTGGAAGCGCATATCCGCCGTTATCCCGAGACCTATCCCAGGAGTGCGCCGTGGCTGGACGACGACAGCGCGACGGAGGGCCGGGCATGAGCCGAATGAATCTGCTCCAGGCGGTCAACAACGCGCTGGATACCGCCATGGCGGCCGATGAACGCGTGCTCTGCTTCGGTGAGGACGTGGGTATTTTCGGTGGCGTGTTCCGCGCCACCAGTCATCTACAGGAAAAATATGGCCGCGCCCGCTGCTTCAACACGCCGCTGGTGGAGCAGGGCATCATCGGCTTCGCCAACGGCCTGGCCGCGCAGGGTTCGGTGCCGGTCGCCGAAATCCAGTTCGCCGACTACATCTACCCGGCGTTCGATCAGCTGGTGAACGAGACCGCCAAGTTTCGCTATCGCTCCGGCAATCTGTTCGATGTCGGCGGCCTCACCGTTCGGGCGCCCTACGGCGGCGGCATCGCCGGCGGCCACTATCACTCCCAGTCGCCGGAGGCCTATTTCGCGCATACGCCGGGGCTGACGGTGGTGGTGCCGCGCAATCCCCATCAGGCCAAGGGGCTGTTGCTGGCCTCGATCCGCTCGCCGGATCCGGTGATCTTCTTCGAGCCCAAGCGGCTCTATCGCGCTTCGGTGGGTGAGGTGCCGGACGAGGACTACGAGCTGCCGCTGCGTCAGGCGGAGGTGATCAAGGAGGGTAACGACATCACGCTGCTGGCCTGGGGGGCGCAGATGGAAGTGATCGAACAGGCCGCCGAGATGGCCGAGAAGGAGGGCGTCTCCTGCGAGCTGATCGATCTGCGCACGATCGTGCCGTGGGATATCGAGACGGTGGTGCAGTCCGTGCTCAAGACCGGGCGCCTGATCGTCAGCCACGAGGCGCCGCTGACCGGAGGATTCGCCAGCGAAATCGCGGCGACGATCCAGAGTCGCTGCTTCCTCTACCTGGAGTCGCCGATCGAACGGGTTACCGGGCTCGATACGCCGTTCCCGCTGACGCTCGAGAAGGAGTACATGCCGGGGCCGTTGAAGGTGCTCGATGCCATCCACCGCACGATCCATTTCTAGGGGGCAATGATGAGCGACTTTCTACTGCCCGATATCGGTGAAGGCATCGTCGAGTGCGAAGTGGTGAAGTGGCTGGTCAGCGAAGGCGATACCATCGCCGAGGATCAGCCCGTCGCCGAGGTCACCACCGACAAGGCGCTGGTGGAGATTCCCGCGCCCCAGGCCGGTCGCGTGACACGGCTTTATGTTCGCGAAGGCGAAACGGCACGCGTGCACGCGCCGCTGTTTGCCATCGCAAGCGCGGACGAGAATGCCATCGGAAACGTCGAGGATAGCCCCCGATCGAACCCCGGCACCCGCTCCCATCACGACACTCGGCCACCCGAACCGATCGCCGCCACGCCCGAAGACGAGGCGCTGCAGCCGCCCGAACCGGATGCTGGCAGAGAGTCGGCGACGAAGGATTTCATTCTGCCCGATCTGGGCGAGGGCATCGTCGAGTGCGAGGTGGTGGCATGGCGCGTCGCGGAGGGCGACGAGATCGCCGAAGACCAGCCGGTGGTCGAAGTCAGCACCGACAAGGCGGTGATGGAGATCACCGCGACGGAAGCGGGGCGAATGGTGCGCCATTACTGTCAGCTCGACGAGATCGCCAGGGTGCATTCGCCGCTGTTCGCTTACGTACCGCTGGCCAGCGACGACCGTCGCGATTCAGCCGATGCTGACGCGGCGACAGCTCCAGCCGGCACTGTTCCACGTGAAACTACCGTGACCCAAAAGGAAGATGAGACTTCCGAGGTAACGCAGCCAGTAATGGGTTCTCCATCATCGCATGCTGACCGCCGACGCATTCCGGCCAGCCCGGCCGTGCGCCGTCAAGTGCGCGAACTGGATTTGCGACTCGAGGACGTTCCGGGAAGCGGCAAGGATGGCCGGGTGCTCAAGGAAGACGTATTGGCGTTTCGGCAGGAACAGGAGAAGCGCCAACAACAGCGCCACGCGGAACCGCAAAATCCACAGCCGAAAGTTGCAGCGTTGGTGAGTGGAACGCCGACGTCGGACGCTGCTTCCGAAGAGCGGATCGAACCGCTGCGTGGCGTTCGCGCGGTGATGGCTCGGCGTATGAGCGAGGCGGCGTCGACGATTCCCCACTTCGCCTACGGCGAGGAGTTCGACGTCACCGAGCTGTTGGCGTTGCGGGAACGCCTGAAGCGCGATTTCGAAACCCGCGGCGAGCGGCTGACGTTGATGCCGCTGCTGATGAAGGCGCTGGCGCTGGCCGTGGCGGAGTTCCCGCTACTCAACTGCCGACTCAATCCGGCAGCCGACGCCATTCACTACCAGACCTCGTGCAATATCGGCATGGCGGTGGATAGCGCCAGCGGACTGCTGGTACCCAACGTCAAGCACGTCGAGGGATTGAGCCTGCGCGAGGTGGCCGCCGAGGTGGAGCGCCTGACTCGGGCGGCTCGCGACGGGCGAGTCGAACCGGCCGATCTCAAGGGCGGCACGATCAGTATCTCCAATATCGGCGTGCTAGGTGGCACCTACGCCATGCCGATCATCAACGCGCCGGAGGTGGCGATCGTCGCCCTCGGCCGAGTCCAGCGGCTGCCGCGTTTCGCGGAAGATGGTTCGGTGGTCTCCCGGGCGATCATGAGCGTGACCTGGTCCGGCGATCATCGGGTGCTGGATGGCGGGACCATGGCGCGTTTCTGCAATCGCTGGAAGGGGTATCTGGAAGATCCGGAGACGATGCTAGCCGAACTGCGCTAGGGACCCCCCTTTCATTGAGCGATAAAGCCAATGACTGAACCTAAACCATGAGTGCCATAGCCTATGGGGGCGGAATCGACGGAGCTGCAGCAGTTCTACATTCCCGAGGAGCAGTCGGTCTATCTGCTCAGCCAGAGCCAGGCGCGGCAGCTGCGCGAGTGGATCGAGCGCTGTCGCCATCAGCTCGCTCAGGTCGGCTATCGGGAGGTCGAACTTGTCGGCAAGGGCGCCTATGGTTTCGTCTTTGCGGGTATCGATAGCGCCGGCGATAGCCACGTCTTCAAGTTCACTCGTCAAAATCTACCGACTTCGTTTCACGAGCGCCTCGAGGAAGAGGCGTTCATGCTCGAACAGGTGGATCATCCCCGTGTGCCTCGGTTGATCGCTTATCGCACCCTGCGTCACCAAGCGATGCTGGTGATGGCGCGTGCCCCGGGCATCAACCTGGAGGAGTTCTCGCTGCGCCAGGGCCGGCTGACGGCGCGGCTGGTGATCGGGATCGCCGCCCAACTGGCCGACATCCTGCGCGCACTGCGCCGCGAATCCGCCGATGGCCGCCTCGTGGTGCACGGGGACATCAAACCCTCCAACCTGATGTTCGATCCCCGCACCGAGCAGATCGCGCTGATCGACTGGGGCTCCTCGGTCTTCGCCCAGCTCGATGCCGAGGGGCAGTTCCTGTCGCGTAACGTGATGGAGCTGATGTCCGCCGATATCCAGCACACCAACGCCCGCATGGGCGATGTCTATTACATCGGCGAGGAGCAGTTGAACGGTGCGCTATCGTCGCCGCGCTTCGACGAACAGGGCGCCGCCGCGACGCTCTATGCACTCGCTACCGCACAGTCCAGCCGCTTCGGTCATGAGACGATCCCGGCCACCTCGCTGGATTTGCCGATCGAGTTCGCCCGGGTACTGGATGCCATGCTTAGCGACGACCCCGCGCTGCGCCGCCGGGCCGGAGATTATTTTCTCCAGCACATGCCGCGCATCGCCCGCACCATCATCCGCGAACCGGTGGCAGCGCCGGAAATTCCGCTGGTGCCGGTATGGGTGCGTTCGCTGGAGCAGGAGATCGAGACGGTGATCTACAGTTCGCGCAAGGCGTTTCTGCGTGACGATCATCGTCAGGATGACGCGCGCGATGACACTCTGAGCGCGATCAATGACGTTCAGCTCGATCGCTACTACAAGCACTTCATGCAGGGCATGGGCGATCTCGAGAAGGCTTTCCTGGTGGCGGTGGGGCGACTGGGCAAGTATCCGGTGGTGGGTGGCCTGGCGGTGCGCTGGAGCGACGCCGGCGTCGAGTTCGATACCACGCTGAGTCTCAACGAGCCCACGCTCCGGACGGCCTTCGTCGCGGCGGTCAACAACATGATCACCCTGGCCCGGTCGATTCGCCGCCGCGATGGGGTGTTCAAGGCGTGCCTGTTCAACGCCCGGCGCACCCTGCACGTCGATCGCGACGATGCCTCGCAGCCCTTCGTGCCCGACGCCGGTTGCGTGATTCCCTACGAGGTCAGCCCGACGCCGGAACTGGAAGATGCCAGCCGCGAACACTCCTACTTCGAGGACGGCCCGGATCCGGAGGAGTTTCTGCGCCTGCCGACGGTAATGATAGAGGCGCTGTCGCGGCTCAATGCCATCCATCACACCGGCATGATCATCTTCGAGGCGTTGCCCACCCACCTGAAGATCCACAGCTACTATCGCCTGCTCGATCCGGCACGGGAAGACGAATTTCGCGACTGCCTCGAAACGCTGCTGGCGGCGGTACCGCAGATCGATGGCCTCGGCGTCTCCGGGTACATGAAGATGCCGTACAAGAACACCCGGCATTTCGTGCATCGAACACGTCTGGCCGAGCCCCGAGCGTGACCCGTCAACACCGGGGCAGTGGGTTAGGTCGGCGAGTTCGGGGTGGAGAGTTCGATGAGAACCGACGATTGGTGCGCGATCGTTGCGTTTTCGGGACGCTTTTCACCCCATTTGGCCGTTTTTATGGCGGAACCAGGGATGAAACGGGTTCGAGCCGTTATAATCCGCGCCGACAAGAGAAGCCCTCAGGCGTGACCGACGCCCGTCATGCAGCGCTACGGGCTTCCGACAACAGCAATACTCGATGGTGAATTCATGGCCAAACAATCCCATACCCATGCGCAGTGGTCCTCCCGTACGGCGTTCGTACTCGCGGCGACCGGTTCGGCCGTGGGTCTCGGCAACATCTGGAAATTTCCCTACATGGTGGGCGACAGCGGCGGCGCCGTCTTCGTGCTCGTCTATCTGGTCTGTATCGCGCTGATCGGTCTGCCGATCCTGGTCTCGGAATGGCTACTAGGCCGGCGCGGGCAGTCCAACCCGATCAACACCATGCAGAAGCTCAGTCGCGATTCGAAGCTGTCTCCCGACTGGGTGCTGGTGGGGATCGCCGGCATATTGGGATCGTTTCTGATCCTCTCGTTCTACAGCGTCGTCGGCGGCTGGTCGCTCAACTACACCTGGAGCACGCTGACCGGAGATCTGGGCAAATCCAGCGGGGTCGACGTCGGCGACTACTTCACCACGCTGCTGAGTCAGCCGGGCACGCTGCTGTTCTGGCATACGCTCTTCATGCTGCTGACGTTCGGGATCGTCGCCGGTGGCGTCAAGGGCGGTCTGGAGCGGGCGGCCAAATGGCTGATGCCACTGTTGATCGTCGCGTTGGTCCTGTTGATCGGCTTCGGTGCGACGACGGCCGGCTTCGGCGAGGCGGCCAAGTTCATGTTCTCGCCCGACTGGAGCAAGCTCAACGGCGGCGTCATTCTCGCCGCGCTGGGCCACGCTTTCTTCACGCTATCGTTGGGAATGGGGATCATGATGGCCTACGGCTCCTACCTGGGCCAGGAGGTCAATCTGATCAAGACCGCGCGCACCGTGGTGATTCTGGATACGGTGATTGCGCTGGGCGCCGGCATGGCCATCTTCCCGGTGGTGTTCGCCAACAATCTCGACCCGAGCGCCGGGCCGGGGCTGCTGTTCGTCACCCTGCCGCTGGCCTTCATCCATATGCCGTGGGGCTTGGCATTCGGCACGATCTTCTTCGCGCTGCTGACCGTGGCCGCGTTGACCTCGGCGATCTCGCTGCTGGAACCGGTGACGGAGTTCCTGGAAGAGCGTACGTCGCTGTCGCGTCTGGGCTCCGCCTTCGTCGCCGCGCTGGCGACCTGGTCGCTGGGCATTGCCGCGCTGCTGGCGTTCAACGTCTGGTCGGGTTTCCAGCCGTTCGGCTTCAACATCTTCGATCTGCTCGATGCGCTGACCAGCAAGCTGATGCTGCCACTGACCGGGCTGGCGGCAATCGTCTTCACCGCGTGGTTCCTGGATAGCGAAGGCGTCAAGCAGGAGCTGGGCCTGGGGCCGAAGGGGCGTGTGCTGTGGCACTACGTGTCGCGCTACGTGGCGCCGATTGGCGTGGTCGTGGTGTTCTTCAACAGTCTTTGAGAAAACGCGATAGCCGACTGCGCTAGGCTCAGCGGTGTTGAGATCAACCTTGGAATGCTCATTTACAACCTCGTAAACTGCGCTTCCTCGGTTAATCTCGCCTTGCTGAGCCGTCGCTCATAACGGCTCTCATCGTCTTCTCTTGGAAGGCATATGTCGCAGAGCATCGCGTGACAGGTATTCACCCGCCGGGATGAATCTGGCGGTCAGGCAGCGGCCGCGGTCCTCTTCGAGGGCGCGGTCGCTGTTTTTTGAGGGTCGGCGAAGGCGGCCGGCTGCTTGAACTGGTGCTGTGCGTTTCGGCTATTCCGGCAACTCGGCGATCTCTTCCGCTAACTGGCGCTTCTCCTGACGCTGCTCGATACCGCGTCGGGCCTTGAGATAGCGCACGGCGGCCCTGCGCTTGCGTTGTTCATGTTCGCTGACTTCCAACGTCATGAAAATGTCGAGAATTTCGCTCTTCAGGGTGTGAAGATGTTCGATGGTGTTCATGATCGAATCTCCTGGCATCCTCGGATCTGTCGGCTTGCGCTCGACATGCATACTATACCTAACATTACAAGATCGTGACGGTTAGCTTTTTTCATACTTTCAACGCATCGTTTCGGCGTATTCCCGTTAGGGCCTGTTGACGTTTCACATCGGTAGCCAGAGGAACCCACACGCCATGGCCACCATGCTCTCGTAATTCCGCTTCAGCTTGTCATAGCGGAACGCCACTGCGCGGTAGTGCTTTAACCGCGCGA
>Ga0207878_100275_pt1 | contig 26570 bp, 31 predicted proteins | sample LinPmetageLP41_FD_184053 | JGI IMG/M metagenome (GOLD analysis project Ga0207878, IMG submission 184053) | Marine viral communities from the Pacific Ocean - LP-41 (SPAdes) | ecosystem: Environmental > Aquatic > Marine > Oceanic | place: Pacific Ocean | collected 2010-08-27 | reverse complement strand
GACAGGAATATGAAGATACGTGCGCCAAAACCTCCGATACCGAATATCTGCATGCCAAGAGCGGAAAGCCATGTGTGCAGCGGTGGTTTGCCCCAGAAGGGAACGCCGTAATCAAATTGAGGCGTGATCCAGTCCCCCGTCTCGATCATTTTTCGTGCTATCTCGGCGTAACGCGCCTCTGTCGTGTCCGTGAAAGGCAGCCACAACATGAACAGGACGCGGATGGCCAGCAGCGTACAAAGCGCCGCGAGGAGAAATCTGCGATCTGACATCGAAAGCCTGAAAGGGCGAGGAATCCCAATCGAGCGAGGTTGGATTGGGATATTGGTATCGAGCGTGACCATGTCTGCCTCTTGGAGCTTCAAGCTCTCGATTAAGGCAGCCGATCTGGCCTGCAGGTGGTCGTGTCTATACCGATTGGTAATGTGGCGACCATGGTGGATCGAGAATTTTGGAAGTAATCTCGAAACACAATTCGAAAGTGAGCTCTATGCGCGTCCTGATCGTGGAAGATGATCAAGAAACTGCCGACTACATCTGCTCAAGCCTGCGGGAGCTTGGGCATATGTTCGAACGGGCAGCAGATGGTAAGACCGGATTTCTCAGCGCGCTCGACAGCGATTTTGACGTCATGGTCATCGACCGGATGTTGCCGGGACTGGATGGATTGTCGTTGGTCAAGTCGATCCGCAGCGCGGATGTCGCCACGCCAATCATCATTTTGAGCGCCATGGGCGGCATAAACGACAGGGTCGATGGTCTGGAAGCCGGTGCAGACGACTACCTGGTGAAGCCCTTCGCATTTTCGGAACTCTCTGCCCGCCTTACGGCGTTGGCACGCCGCCCCCCGATGCAGACCGAAGAGACAAGATTGCAGCTTGCCGATCTGGAAGTCGATCTGATCAAGCACACAGTTGTCAGGGCAGGGGCTCCGATCCAGATTCAGCCACGTGAGTTCCGGCTGCTGGTCTATCTCATGCGCAATGCCGAACGGGTGGTTACACGGACGATGCTGCTTGAAGGCGTGTGGGATTTCCACTTCGATCCGAAGACGAATGTCGTGGAAACCCACATCTCACGGCTCAGGAACAAGGTCGACAAATCCTTTGACCGGCAATTGATCCATACCGTGCGCGGGTCCGGATATAGCATGCATGCTTAGGCTTGGCCGGACATCGCTGCGACTGTCGCTGCAGTTCGCATTCCTTTATTCTGTCTTGTCGGCTGTCATCTTCGTTGGTGCCTATTGGTTCACTAACTACGAGGTCCGCGACTGGCTGCACGATCAGATGTCCTCGGATATAACAATCCTTGCTGAAATCTACGACAAAAACGGCATTCAAGAACTGGTCAAGAGCGTCGATGTCATGGCCGATGTCAATTTCGAGAATGCACGCATTTTTCAGCTACTTGGCCCGGACGGAACAATACTGGCAGGTAATGTTTACGCAATGGAAGGGGCGGTGTCCGAAGGATACATCCCAGCCGACAGAGTTGATATTGAGGGCGAGCATTCAGACGAAGTCTCTGGTTACTGGATCGCGCAAAGCAACATTGGTCCGTATACGCTGCTACAAGGAACTGGAAACCATGTGATAGCCGAGGTTCTCGAGGCACTTGGCATCACGCTGGTCGCAGGTTTCATTCTCATCATGGCATTCGGAACGTTTGCGGGTGTTTGGGTCGGCCGCCTGACGGAGCGCAGGATTGAAGCGATCTCAGGTACAATGGAACAGGTGGCGGCGGGCCAGCTTGCTGCGCGTATCCCGACCGATGCTACATCGAACGACGATTTGTCACGCGTCTCCATCAGCATCAACGACACCTTGGAACAGCTTGAAAACCTGATGGAAAGTCAGATCCAGATTTCCAGCGACATCGCACATGATCTTCGCACACCCTTACAACGTTTGCGGCAGCGCCTTGAGAAGATGTCCGGCCAGCAGGTCATAAATCCCCAGGACGCCGTTATCGCGCTGGAACAGACCGAGGATATCATCAGCACCTTCAATGCGCTTTTACGGATTGCTCAGATAGAAGCGGGGGATCGGCGCGAGCGTTTTCAGCGCACCGACCTGCGAAGCCTCCTCACAAACGTCTACGAAGCGTTCGAACCTTCGGCAGAGGACGGCGGACAAAAACTTGACCTGAAGGTGTCGGATCAACCTGTCGTCGTTTTGGGCGACCCCGACCTTTTGATGCAGCTGATTTCCAATCTTGCTGAAAACGCGTTGCGGCATACCCCCAAAGGCACAACGATAACACTGGCGACCTCATACATGGATGAATGTCCCGTTCTCAGTGTTTCTGACACTGGTACCGGAATCGCGTCCCAAGATCGTGAAAAGGTGTTCAGACGCTTTTATCGCGGCGAGAAAAGCCGGACGACAGGGGGCAACGGTTTGGGGTTGAGCCTGTGCAAAGCGATCGCGGAACTTCATCATGCGAACCTTGAGGTTTCAGACAATCAACCGGGTCTTCGGATCGAAGCTCGATTTCCACCTCCAGCCAAATGAATTGCTGCTGTATGACGATAATGCGGCCGCAACGGAAAGGTGACTGATCTGGATCCTGTTACCCCATAACATGCGGAATTAGGCCCCAGCCTCATTGATGTACACCCAGAACAAGACGGTTGCTGCGAGCGCGATTGATGAAGGGAATACCGTCGGGGATCTGTCGTAGCGGGTGGCAACCCGACGCCAATCTTTCAGGCGTCCGAACATGATCTCGATCCGACTGCGTCGCTTGTATCGCCGCTTGTCGTATTTGACAGGTTTGTCGCGCGACTTCCGCCCGGGGATGCAGGGCTTGCCCCCCCCTTTCAAACAGGGCCTCACGGAATAAATCCGCATCATACCTTGCCTGAAGACTACGTGTCGAAAGCAAGGACGATCACACCCGTTCCGTTCGACACCTTCGATCCTGAGCGGAATTGCCCCAGCTGGGTGGCGTTCCTTGACCAAGCCCTTGGTGCCCACAGGCCAGCTTGCCGCCCCCTTCGCCGCCGACCGGATCGAACGGCCCGTGGGGCGCGATCCGGTATCATGTTCCAAGCCTGCTTGATTGGGCAGAGAGCCGCACCGTAAAATTCGGGGGGGCGTGATGAGTTGTGGAGCCCTTTCCCCTGAATTGGAACATTCGCCCAGACCGAGGGCGTGGTGAAGAAGATTGACGGCACGTCTCGCGATCTGAAAGACGCAATCCTGAATGGCTCGCGGATCATCATCACGACGATCCAGAAGTTCGGCACCGAGCATCTGGCGACGATCTCGGGTCAGGGCGGCAGGAACTTCGCCGTGATCATTGACGAGGCGCATTCGTCCCAGTCCGGCAAGGCGGCGCAAGCGATGAGCGATGCTTTGACTCGCGATGCCACAAGTTCCGAGGATATCGAAGACATGGTTCTGGCGTTCCAGAAAGCGCGCGGGCCGCAGAAGAACATCTCGTTCCTCGCCTTCACCGCGACGCCGCGCAACGTCACGCTGGAACGGTTCGGTCGCATTAGATCAGACGGCAACCCGCCTAATCATTTGCCTTGTGCCTTACGCTGTGCCCGTTTGAAAAAGTGCCGTGTCGCTTGCTCGCGTGCCTCTTTGTCTGTCATGACAATATTCCGCATCTCGTTGTCCTGCTTAAACATTTGGACCATGCCTTGAAAGAACGCCTGCGAGAATGCGTTGTAGACGACGTCTGCTGGGTTGTTCTTGACCATTTCGGTCATGTCCTCGTCGATGATCTCGCGGGCGACACGTTCGAAGCGTAAGAAGTCTTCCCGCGAAAACTGGGTGCCGTGGCGTGCGTTGAACGAGTCGACTATCTCGGAGAGAGATTTCTCTTCTTCTTCGGTGTACGCATTAGCTCCGAACTCAGTGATAGGTTGTAGCTCGGATGTCTCGCCCGGTGCCAAAGAGGCGCTGCCCTCTTCACCCTTCTGCAGCTTGAAAGCCAACAGGTTTAGCATTTCATCGGTTATCATGATGTCGGCAGGCACGTCTCGCGACGGCAGCAAACGTGACAGCCACGATATGTACGCGTAGAGTTTTCTAACCATGCATCATTGAGCACGACAACCTGCGCGGCGAAGGCGTAGAATCTCTGAAAACTCTTTAGAAGTTGGCGAAACTCTTCCATCTGCGCCTCATCCTCATCCAGATCGAAACGATCAACGGCGAGACGAACAGTGCCTTCCAGCGCAAGTCGATCTTGGTTCGTCAGATCGCCCTTAAAGAACCGGTCCGCAAAGCGTTCCACCTCTTCTTTGTGAACATAAGTCGAAGACGAAATGCGTTGTTCGAGGTCATAAATCTGGTTCAAATCCGTGCGTTCTTCGAGCGCTGTCGTCTCAAAGAATGGAGCAAACGCCTCTTTCACGTCTTCCATCGTGTTCTGAAAATCTAAAACGTAAGTTGGTTTATCCTTGCCGTAGCTCCGGTTCAGCCGAGCGAGTGTTTGGACCGCTTGCAACCCATTGAGTTTCTTGTCTACATACATTGCGACAAGTTTTGGTTGATCAAAGCCGGTTTGATATTTCTCGGCCACTACCAGCACTTGATATTCGTCAGTATCAAATTTTTTCGGTAATTCCGTCTCAGCAAAGCCGTTCGCGGTCGCTTCGGTCCAGACATTACCATCCAAACTAAGATCACCTGAAAACGCGACCAAAGCCCTGAGACCAGTGTAACCCTTATCTTCGATGAATTTGGACAACTGCTGCCAGTAGCGAAGAGCATGTTCTCTGCTCTGGGTGACGATCATCGCCTTTGCTTGACCATTCAGTTTGCCTGCAATGTGGCGTCGGAAATGCTCGACGATCACCTCAACCTTCTGGTCGATGGCGGTTGGGTGGAGAGAAGCGTAACGGGCAACGCGCGACTGCGCCTTGCGCCCCTTAAAAGCGGGATCGTCTTCGACGGTCTTCTCAAGTTGATAGTATGCGCCGTAGGTCGTGTAGTTTTTCAGCACATCAACGATGAACTCTTCCTCGATTGCCTGACGCATCGAGTAAAGGTGGAACGGGTGCGGTTTACGATGGGATCGATTATCGACAAGGATGCAATGCCTGCACAGTTTCCAACTCATGCCCATGAACCCAAGTTTTGGGAGGCGCTGGGGCGAGCTGTCGCAACTTTTGGGTTTCTTGAGCAGACGCTAGCTAAGGCAATCTTCGCCCTGACTGGTACAAAGTCCTATTCGGAAGACGCCGTTTCTGAGGCGCTTGAGAAGTGGGTTCCGAAACTTGAAAAGGCACTTTCTGATACGCTGAACCCTCTGATCGACACCTTCGGTAAAGCAGTCAAAGATCACCAAGATGCAAAGATACAAAACTTAGACGACCTTCTGGATGAGCTTCGAAAAGCGTAAGAAATTCGTAACGTGCTGTGTCATGGCTCATGGCAAACACCAGACGAGAATGGGGCGTCGGTTCCCTTCTATATAAACAGGAAGAAACTCATCTTCGACAGCGCCATCGATTGCGCTTATCTGAACCAAGTTCAAGCTCACGCTCAAGAGCTAATCTGCGAGGTCGTGAACACCGTCACCCACATGGGGTGGCAGTTTCCTAGCTCGAACGGTCCGGGTGAGCCAGTATTTAGAAAATAACCTAAGAACTTGCGAAACGAACCTTTAACAATTTGATTGATAGGAAAAGGCGATGGCAATGTGCATTTGCGGATGTGGAGAAGAAACAAAGGGCGGCAGGTTCCGCCCCGGGCATGATCAGAAACTGCGCTCCGCAATTGAAGATGCCGCAGGAGGACTGGAACAGCTCAGAGTTCTTGTCGAGAAGCATATCGGACGCGAGATCATTGCGACAAATCCTAACGGGTGAAGGAAGGCCCAAGGCAATTGTTTCAATCCAGCGTGGCGACTCCGTGGCGATTCAAGCCGCCGTCGCAACAAGCTGAAAAACCAAAAAATCCCTCAAGTCACTGAGACTTAAGGGTTTTTAATGGCTCCGGCGGTAGGGATCGAACCTACGACCAATTGATTAACAGTCTGAAGTTGTGAGCAAAATTGGGCTCATTCGGCGTCATTTTCAGCGTACGGTCCCTTGAAAACAAGGCAACATTCTCCGGGTAGCACCATCCTGGTTCATCAGGATCAACCGCAAACACTGTACTCGGGACTGTACTTTCCATGGCCATCTTCAAGTTCACCGAGGCCCGCCTCAGGGACCTCCCGCTCGGCTCGGGCATCCACCGCGACACGGAGGTCAAGGGCCTCATGTGCATCGCCCACAAGACCACCAAGAGCTTCGCCGTTCAGGGCGACGTCCGAAGGGACAAGCGCCTCGTCCGCTCCGTGCGGGTCAAGATCGGCCGCGTGGACCTGGTGCGCCTGGCTGAGGCCAGGAACGAGGCCAGGAAGCTCATGGCGACCATCCAGTCGGGCATCGACCCGACTGCGGGGCCGGAGTCCACCGGCATCACGCTGGAGCAGGCCCTGAGGGAGCACCTGCGCGAGCGGGACCTGTCCGACGCCACGGAGCGGAACTACCGATACCACATGGACAACTACCTCGGGCGTCTCCGGCGCCGTGCGGTGGCTGACATCACGCGCCAGGACTGCCGAGAGCTCATGGAGCAGCTCACCAGGCGCCACGGCAAGACCACGGGCGCGTCGGTGATGCGCACCGTCCGAGCGCTCGTGAACACGGCCCGGAGGCACGACGAGACGATAGGGGCCAACCCGGTGGACGCCATCCGTGTGCCCGCCACGCCGAAGCGGGAGGTGGCCGTCGTCGACGGCCTGAGGGACGCGCCGGGCGTCGAGTTCAAGACGTTCGGCCGACAGGTCGTCGCGCCCGGCTCGGTCCATCCGACCGGAGGTCGCTACGCCTGGTCCTCGGACCCTGACGACCTATGGCTCGGCGTGCCGCGTGCCCCGAAGGAACTGCTCCTCAGGATCAGTAGGCCGAAGCCGGTGGCATCTGCGACGGGCGGAGGGGCGGGGGATCACCCACCCGAGGAGATCGCGGCCATCCTGGACAGGCTCGACCCGGAGGACTTCCGCGACCACGAGCGCTGGCTTCAACTCATGATGGCCTGTCACCACGCGAGCGCCGGCGCGGCCCGGGAGGAGTTCGTCGAGTGGTGCGGGCGCGACCCGCTGTATGCGAGCGACGGCCCTGAGGTGTCGTACCGCTGGGACAGCCTGCGCCGGCACGGCGTCGGGCTCGGCACCCTGTACATGTTCATGCGGGAGGCGGGGGCGGCGCACCTGATCGACCGGCGCCCACGCTACGACTTCCCGGACGACCTCGGGCAGTCGGACGACGCTCCGTCCGAAGCGGGGGTGACGCCATGACCATCGACACGAGGGATACATTGCAGAACCTGGCACCGAGCCACCTAGCCGCCGAGGTCCTCTCGGGCGGCTTCGTGGTCAAGGCCCTGGGCATGTGGCTGGAGTACGTTCCGGCCGAGAACCGCTGCCTCAGACGCGAGCGGACTTCTGGCGGCAGAAGCTGGAGGCGAATGTCGAGAGGGACGCGGCCGCGCTGGCGGCGCTGGAGGCCGACGGCTGGACGGCACTGGTAGTGTGGGAGTGCGAGGTCGGCCCGGCGGCGCTGGAGGCCCTCTACGAGCGCCTCGTCGGGACGCCGGTAGGGCGTTGATATCGCTCAGGGGACGGTGCCCGGACGAGAACACTGTACTATTGCTGTACTCGAAAAGAAAAAGGACCTAGCGGGCGAGCGCTAAGTCCTTGAAATCTTTGGCTCCGGCGGTAGGGATCGAACCTACGACCAATTGATTAACAGTCAACTGCTCTACCGCTGAGCTACGCCGGAATACCGAGGGCGGGATTAGCCAAGCGCGGCGCGTGGCGCAAGGGGGGGTGCGTGGTATTTTTGTGCAGGGTGTCATGCGCGACTGTAGCATGCGTCGGGGCCCGCTACCGGGCTGGCTGTGACCAGGCCCTGCTGAATCAGGTGAAGAAGATGGGCCAGCACATTGCGGCCCGCTGCCCCCAGAAGGGCGGGAGAGGTGTCGGCATAGACCTGTGCCACGATGCCCGGGATCGTGTGGGTCTGGTCCAGCGCCATCAAAATCGCCGCAGTGCGGGCCTGCCGGTGGTCTCGCAAGGCGCGGCAGCGGGCGGCGGGGGCATGAACCGGTCCGCCGTGGCCGGGATGAAACACCTTCGCTTCCAGCCGCTCCAGACTGTCCAGCGCGTCCATGAACTGCCCCAGATCGCCATCGGGCGGGGAAATCATCGTGCTGGCCCAACCCATAACGGTATCACCGGTGAATACGGTCGCCGCTTCTGCCCATTCAAAGGACAGGTGGTTGGCCATATGTCCGGGCGTCCAGTGCGCGCGCAGCGACCAACCGTCCCCTGAAACGAGATCGCCCGACGACAACAGCCGATCCGGCATGAAATCGTGGTCCACGCCTTCTCCGCCACCCAGACCCGTTAGAGCCTCCATCTCAGGTGTGCGGCCTGCCGTCGACGGGCCGAACCCCAGCACCGGCGCTTGCAGCCGGCGCGACAGCGGTTTTGCGGCGGGGGAATGGTCCAGATGCGAATGTGTAATCAGGATCGCGATAACCCGGCGGCCCGCCACCGCCCGTTCCACTGCGTCCAGATGCGCGTCCAGGGCTGGACCCGGATCAATGATGGCGACATCGGACCTGCCCAGGACGAAGGTGTTCGTCCCCTCGGCGGTCATGGGCGAGGGGTTCGGAGCCAATACCCGGATCAGATCGCTTCCAACCCGGCCGTCGGAGGGGTAGCTTTCGGTCATGTACACTCCTCTGGATCCTTCCGGTCTCGATCGTCCCGGACACGACCCCGTCCGTTCGGACCCGTATCGCAGCAGCTTGCTGCGCCGCTGGTTGCCACGCAGCTTTTATGCCCGCGCCGCGCTGATCCTGATCGTTCCGGTCGTCGCGATCCAGCTTGCCGTGGCGGTGATGTTCCTGCAACGCCATTACGAGGATGCCACGGTTCAGATGACATCCAACATGGCGCGCGAAATCACCCTCGTCCGGTCGCGACCGGAACTGGGAGAACCGCTGGAGATCGCGTTTGTCGACCCGCCCGATGCCATGATGACGCGGTTCTGGGATCTGTCAGGCCGTGCAATGCGCGACACGCTGATGAGCCGCTTTCCCGATCTGGTGACCATCGACACGCGCACCGATCGCAAGAAGGTGCGCCTGGGGTTCGCGGACGGGACCGGCCTGATGTTTTCCCGCAACGAAGTCTCGACGGCAAATCCGCATCAGCTTTTGGTGCTGATGTTCGGAACCGCGATCCTGATGACGGCGGTGTCCTTTCTGTTCATGCGCGGCCAGATCCGCCCGATTCGCCGTCTGGCCCGCGCGGCCCAGGCCTTCGGGCGCGGCCAGATGACGGACTACCGTCCTTCCGGTGCGACCGAGGTGCGGGCGGCGGGCATGGCGTTTCTGGACATGCGCGCCCGGATAGATCGCCATATCGAACAACGCACGCTCCTGCTCTCGGGTGTCAGCCACGATCTCAGGACGCCGCTGACCAGGATGAAACTGGAGCTGTCGATGATGGACTCGGCCGAGGCACAGGCGCTGGCCGACGACGTCGATGCAATGGAGCGGATCATCGACACCTTCCTCGACTTCGCGCGCGAAAGCGCAACGGACGAACGGACCCGCACCGAGGTTCTTTCACTGGTCCGCGAAGCCGTTGCGATGGCTGCGCCCGGGCGCGACCTGCGGGTCACGGGCATCCCGGTTGAAGCGGATATCTTTCCCGACGGGATGCGCCGCGCGGTTGCGAACCTTGTCAAGAATGCGCTGAGATACGGAGTTGAGGTGCGGGTATCGATGCAGCTTGCCACCTCGTCCATCGTGATCGTGGTCGAGGATGACGGGCCGGGTATCGCACGCAAGGACCATATGGAGGCGATGCGCCCCTTTGCTCGGCTGGATGCAGCGCGCTCCAATACATCCGGTAACGTAGGTCTGGGTCTGAGCATCGTACGCGATGTGGCCCGCGCGCATGGCGGAGCCTTGCGGCTCGGGGTCTCCGACCTGGGCGGCCTGAAAGCCGAGATCGTCGTGCCGCGCTGATCGGACGGCGCGCGGGGCAGGGGGAATATGGTAGGCCCGGCAGGACTTGAACCCGCAACCAAGGCGTTATGAGCGCCCTGCTCTAACCAATTGAGCTACAGGCCCCTGGGTCGATGCGATACCAGATGGCCCGGAGGGGTCAAGACAGGAGACACAGGATGACCGACGCGCGAACACCATTTCTGGTCCGATATACCCTGGTTCTTGTCGGGACGCATATTGCGCTGACCGCATTCGGCATGATCGTCGTGCTGGTTTTCGCAGTGGCGATTCCCTCCGGTGCCATAGCGATCATTCCCCCTATGATCGCCGCACTCGCCGCCGGTCAAGGCTGGGGCCGGGCCATCGGCGCGGTGCCCGACAGTGCTGCGGCCTGGCGATTCGCGGTATTCGGCGGGCTTATCGCGCTGGCCCTGCAACTGGCGATCGCCATGTTCGCACTGGTCGCGCTGTCGGGTTTCCAACTGGACACCGGGGCCATGTTGACGCTGATGGCGATCATGGCTGTGGTTTACGTCATGTCGGTGCTGGTGAACAGGTTCTTCGTGACGATGGGGGCAAAGGCTGTGCTGCGCGGCTGAAGGTTTCTGACCTGCGAAACCGCCTGTTCCATCAAGCAGAATATCAATCACCGAGAGAATTTCATGAGGCGTTTACGCTTGCCGCAACGTCAGGTCGTTCCTAAGGTCCACGCGCACAACCGGAGTATTTTCATGAAGTTGACGAAAACCCTCGCTGCCGCCGTTCTGATCGGCAGTCTGTCCCTCGGCTCCGGCAACGCAGGCGTGCTTCAGCCCGCGCCGTCCAGCGGCGGGTCCGACAGCAACGGCGGCTTCCTGATCGCCGCCATCATCGTCATCGGCGCGGCAATCTTCGCTGGCAGCCGGGCTGCGACGGACACGAGCGCGACGACAACGGACGAATAGCCTCAGCCACGCCCAAGACGCCGCAGCGGCTCCCACAGGGCCGCGCGCAGGGTATGAGTGGTGAGCTTCGGCTCATCCTCCAACCCGAACTGCACAACTTCGATGCCCCGCGTCAGATAGAGCGTGCCGAACATCCAGTCCCAAACCGACAGGACCTCGCCAAAGTTGCGCCCGTGATGTCGGGGCAGGGTGGAATGGTGGATCTGATGTTGCGCCGGCGAGATGAACAACCGCTCCAGCACCGGACCATAGCCGATCCAGACATGACTGTGCCGGAAGTTGGCCAAAGCCGCGTGACTGATTACCAGAAAGGCATTCACCCCGGCGATTTCCGCCACCGTGGGTCCCGCATCCAGCACGCCGATCGCCAGACCGGACACGATGCCGATCACCGCGGAATAACCCAGCGGAACGATCAGCTGCATCAGGGGATGATGGCGATAGGCGGTCACAGGGGTCATCACTTCGGCGCTGTGATGCAGCGCATGCAGGGGCCAGATCGCGGACCAGCCATGCAGAACGCGGTGCATCCAGTAAAGCGTCAGGTCGCCCACCACGAACATCAGCGCCGCCAGCGTCCAGGGAGACATCTCGACCGCTCCGCTGCCGATCGCGTCGGCGACCCAGGTGGCGATGAACGGCGTCACCGTCAGTCGCGCCAGCAGACCCGACAGCACCAGCAGACGCCCGATCCCGAACAGGATCAGGTCCAGCCGGTGCGACCTGTGACCCCAGATCGACCGGGGCGTCAGCCAGGCCCAGAACCCGATTCCCGGTCGCCGCCACAGCCACAGGCCGAAAGCAAAGATCATGGCGGGCACGATATATTCCGGTGCCAGCAGCGATTGCATCCCGAAGAAGGCGCCGTAGATGTCCATCAATTCCATATCGGCCCTCATATCGGGCGCATTTCAGGCAAACCCTCACCCGCCGTCAAGCTTGCACCATTGATGCGAACTGCCCCGGCTGATACGCCGCAGCCGACAAACAGACAGGTCGGGATGACGATGACGAAAAATGGCCTCACCTATGCCGATGCTGGCGTGGATATCGACGCGGGCAACGCCCTTGTCGATCGTATCAAGCCCGCTGCGAAAGCCACCGAGCGGCCCGGAACGATGGCCGGTCTGGGTGGGTTCGGCGCGCTGTTCGACCTGAAGGGCGCGGGTTATTCCGATCCTATCCTTGTCGCGGCGACTGACGGTGTCGGCACCAAGTTGCGGCTGGCGATCGATACGGGACGGATGGACACGGTCGGCATCGACCTCGTGGCGATGTGCGTCAACGATCTGGTGTGCCAGGGGGCGGAGCCGTTGTTCTTCCTCGACTACTTCGCCACCGGCAAGCTGGTCACCGAAGACGCGGCGCAGATCGTCGAAGGCATCGCGGCGGGGTGCGTGGCCAGCCGCTGCGCCCTGATCGGCGGCGAGACGGCCGAGATGCCCGGCATGTATCACGCGGGCGATTTCGACCTTGCCGGGTTCGCGGTCGGCGCGATGGAGCGGGGCAGCGACTTGCCCGCAGGGGTCGCTGCGGGCGACGTGTTACTGGGCCTGCGCTCGGACGGGGTGCATTCCAACGGGTTCAGTCTGGTGCGCCGGGTGGCGGAGCACGCGGGGCTGACGTGGGACGATCCCGCACCCTTCGCCGATGCCACGCTGGGCGCGGCCCTGCTGACGCCGACGCGACTTTACGTGTTACCCGCGCTTGCCGCGATCCGTGCGGGCGGGGTCCACGCGCTGGCCCATATCACCGGCGGCGGGTTGACCGAAAACCTGCCCCGCATCCTGCCTGACGGCCTGGGTGCCGATATCGACCTGTCCTCCTGGGAGGCACCCGGCGTTTTCGGCTGGCTTACTCAGGCCGGGGGCATCGCGCGGGACGAGATGCTCAAGACCTTCAACTGCGGTATCGGCATGGTTGTGGTCGTGTCCGCCGACCGCGCGGACGCGCTGGCCGAAGTGCTGACGGGTCAGGACGAAACCGTTGCCCGTCTGGGCACGGTCACCGACGGCGCAGGCATCCGCTATTCCGGCGATCCGCGCTGGTGAGCGACAGTGCGAAAAAAGTCGCGATCCTGATTTCCGGCGGCGGCTCCAACATGGAGGTTCTGGCCCGCGATATGACCGGCGACCACCCGGCGCGGCCCTGTCTGGTGCTGTCGAGCGACCCCGACGCGGGCGGGCTGGCACGCGCAGCCGCCCTGGGCATCCCGACTGCCGCCATCGACCATCGCGCCTATCCCGATCGCGCCGCGTTCGAGGCCGCCTTGCAGATCCGTCTGGCCGAAGACGCTCCCGATATTATCGCGCTGGCCGGGTTCATGCGCATTCTGACGCAGGGTTTCACACGTGCCTGGCAGGGCCGGATGCTGAACGTTCACCCCTCGCTCCTGCCGCTCTACAAGGGCCTTCACACCCATGCCCGCGCCATCGATGCAGGCGATGCAGAGGCGGGATGTTCGGTTCACGAAGTCACTGCCGAACTGGACGACGGCCCCATTCTGGGACAGGCTCGCGTGCCCGTCCTGCCGGACGATACGCCCGATACGCTGGCGGCCCGCGTCTTGATTCAGGAGCATCGGCTTTACCCCGCCGTTCTGCGCCGTTTCGCGGGTGGTGATCGCACCCGGCTGGACCTTCCCCCTGTTGTGAATATCAACTAGACCGGCCCGACACATCCGTTCCGAAAGGTCGCCGCCATTCCCGCCTCGCAGATTACAACGCTGACCACGACCGAGGCGCTTGCCGCCTTCTGCGCCGAGGCCGCGAAAGCCCCCTACGTCACCGTCGACACGGAATTCCTGCGCGAGCGGACGTATTATTCGAAACTCTGCCTCGTGCAGCTGGCCTATCCCGGCAATGGCGAGACCGATGCCGTCCTGGTCGATCCGCTGGCCGACGGCATCGACCTTGCCCCCCTGTATGACTTGTTCCGCGATACCTCCGTCGTGAAGGTATTCCATGCTGCACGTCAGGACCTCGAAATCTTCGCCATAGAAGGCGACACCATTCCTGCGCCGCTGTTCGATACGCAGATCGCGGCGATGGTCTGCGGCTTCGGCGAACAAGTCGGATACGAGACGCTGGCCCGCAAGGTCGCCAAGGCGCAGATCGATAAATCCTCGCGTTTCACCGACTGGTCGCGCCGTCCGCTGTCGGACGCGCAGAAGATATATGCGCTGGCCGACGTGACGCATCTGCGGGTGATTTATGAATATCTGGCCGCGGAGCTGGAAAAATCCGGCCGCCAGGCCTGGGTCGAGGAGGAACTGGATATCCTGCGCGATCCTGCCACGTACCGGGTCGAGCCGCGCAGCGCGTGGAAGCGTCTCAAGATGCGGAACCCGTCGCCGCGCTACGTCGCCATCGCGCGCGAACTGGCCGCTTTCCGCGAGACCTATGCCCAGTCGAACAACGTGCCGCGCACACGCGTCTACAAGGACGATGCCCTGCTGGAACTGGTCTCGATGAAGCCCAGGGACGCGGGCGATCTGTCCAAGGCCCGTCTTTTGCTGCGCGAGGCCCGGAAAGGTCCGATCGCCGACGGCATCCTTGCCGCCGTGGCCACGGGGCAGGAGATCCCGCGTGAAGACATGCCCAAGCTGCCCGACCAGAAAAGCCGCGACCAGATCAATGCCGCTTTGGCCGACCTGCTGCGCGTGCTGCTCAAGGCCAAGGCGGAACAGGCGGGCGTCGCGTCCAAACTGATCGCCACGGCATCCGATCTGGACGACATCGCTGCGGGCGAGCGGACTGGCGATTGGGCCAGGGGATGGCGGGGCGAGGTCTTCGGGGCCGATGCCCTGCGCCTGTGCGAAGGCCAGATCGCGCTGGCCTGCAAGGGTAACGAAGTTCGGATCGTGTCGCTTTAGCGCGACACGTAGGCGCCATGCACCCATCCTTCGGCCCCGGTGGCGTGGCGCACGGCGATCCAGTCGCCCTGGGTTCGCAATGGAACCAGCCGGTCGCCCGGATAGACGCGGCGCAGAATGCGGTGGCTTGTTCCGGGTCCGGCGCGGAAGTTCAGATATCCGTCGGAGGTCTGCTTGACGAACAGCACATTGCCCGCCCGCTTTTCCCCGCGTTCCAGATAATTGCCCGACACCCAGCCACGTTCGCCGGACGACAGGCGGATATTGTACCATCTGCCCAGCGTCTCCTCTACGTCCACGCGGTCGCCGGGGGACAGGCGGCGGATGACGTCGAATCGCGTGCCGGGACCGGCTCGCATATTCAGATAACCGTCGTCGGTCTGCGCCACGTAAAGCGTTTGCGCCATTGCACCGAGCGGGACGAGCAGCAGGAACGCCATAAATAGCACGTGTCGCATGGGGATCTCCGGGTAGCCTTGCTGTCTGGTGCATCGTGGCCCGCCGCTGCGACAGGATCAACCGTTGGCGCGACGCATTCTCGCCCGCTGTCGCGCCGTCAGGTCCGCGCCCAACGCAGCAGGGCCGCACCCAGCAGGGTCGTCATGGTCGAAAATAACTTCATCAGGTTCAGAGGCTCTCGCAGGATCATGACACCGATGAACAGCGCGAAGATGATCGACGTCTCGCGCAGGGCGGTGACAAGGGCGATCGGGGCCTGCGTGAAGGCCCAGGTGACAATGGCGTAGGCCACAAAAGAAGCGCCGCCACCGATCCAGAAGGTCCTTTGCCCCGGTCCGGCGAGTTGCCGGAACGTGCCAGGCGACCGCAGCGCGAGATAGAGCACCATCATCGCCGCGTTCCCTATGGAAAGCCATGCGTAATAGCCCACGGCGGTGCCCGCGGCCCGCGCGCCGGTGCCGTCGACCAGCGAATACCCCGCGATGAACCCACCCGTGACAAGCGCCAGAAACGCGGCGCGTCCGTTGCGAAGCCCGTCCGCATGCCGGGCCAGTCCCAAACTGACGATCCCAAGCCCGATGATCAGGACAGCGAGAAGCTCCGTCGGCGCAAGGTCGACGCCCAACAGCACGACTGAAACGGCGGCCACGATCAGGGGCGCGGACCCGCGGGCGATAGGATAGACCTGCGTCAGATCGCCGATCCGGTAGGAGTTGATCAGGAACATCTGATACCCGAAATGCAGCGCCATGCCGCCAACCATCCATGGCAGGGCCCCGGCGGCGGGCAAGGGGACGAAAAGCAGGCTGGCCAGCGCGAAGGGAACGTGACCCAGCATGATACCGGCCATGCCCAACAGCTTGTCGCTGCCGCCCTTGACCATCGCATTCCAGACTGCATGCAGGGCCGCCGCACCGAGTACCGCAAGGAAGACAGTCAGTGTCATACGTCATCTTTCCCGGACAAATCAGCGAAACAGTGTCAGAGCGCCCGGCGACCAGGCCAGCCGCGCCTGTGTGCCGATATCCAGCACGGGCCGCCCGAACACGTTGCGCATGGAGATCCGCACCGGGGCATCGCACCCGTCCAGCCGGACATCGTAATAGGTCATATCTCCGTAATAGACCACTTCGGTGACGCTGCCGTCCGCCACCCGGCCCTCCGACGTCTGCCCCGGAAACAGGAGAGTGGCGGTTTCGGGCCGGAACCCGACTACCGGCTCCCCGTCGGTCGTCGCGATCGACTGCAGGTCGTCCACCACGATCTTGCCCAGCCCCGCGACCTCTACCACGTCGTCGTCGACCGTCGCGGGCAGGAAGTTCATCGTGCCGATGAATTCGGCCACGCGGCGGCTGACGGGCCTGCGATACAGATCCTCGGCCTCGGCCAGTTGCGCGATCTCGCCCTCGAACATGACGGCAATGCGGTCGGACATGACCAGCGCCTCCTCCTGGTCGTGGGTGACAAGAATGAAGGTGATGCCGACCTGCCGTTGCAGGCGGATCAGTTCCACCTGCATCTGTTCGCGCATCTTCTTGTCCAGCGCGCTCAGCGGCTCGTCCAGCAGCAGAACCTTGGGCCGCAGCACCAGCGCACGGGCCAGCGCGACCCGTTGCCGCTGCCCCCCGGACAGTGCGTTGGCCGCCCGCCCGCCAAAGCCGCCAAGCCCGACCATGTCGAGTGCCTCCGCGACCAGCCGGGCCTTGGCTTCGGCATTCAGGTCCGACCGTTTGCGCAAGCCGAATCCGACGTTCTGGGTAACGCTCAGATGAGGGAAAATGGCATAGGACTGGAACACCATATTGGTGGGCCGCTTGTTGGGTGACAGCTTGGTCATGTCCCGATCCGAGATGACGACAGTGCCCCCGGATACATCCTCGAACCCCGCGATCACGCGCAGCAACGTCGTCTTGCCGCACCCCGACGGCCCCAGCAGGGAGAAGAACTCGCCCGCGCGGATGTCCAGGTCGATGCCGCGCAGGGCATGATAATCGCCATAGTATTTCTGGATGCCTGTCAGATGAATCAGCACATCTCCGGATGCGCGCGCATGTAATTCGGTCACAGAAACCCTCCGGTATCTTTGCCACCCATGCGCGCGATGCCACGGCGGCGGTTCCATTCGGCCAGCGTCAAAATCAGCACCGACACAAGCACGAGGATCGTGCCCAGCGCCATGATGACGGGCAGCAGTTTCGGAAACCGCAGCAGCGACCAGATATAGACGGGCAGGGTGGTGTCGCTGCCGGTCAGGAAGAACGCGATTATGAATTCGTCGAGCGAGATCGTGAAACAGATCAGCAGCGCGGCCACGATGCCCGGCATGATCAGAGGCAGGGTAATCAGCCGGAAGGTCGAGGCACGGGTCTCGCCCAGATCGATGGCCGCTTCTTCGAGCGACGGATCGAGGGCCTGAAAGCTGGCGTTCAGGATGGCAATCGCAAAGGGCGTGCTGATCAGGACATGCGCCGCGACGACGGTCCAGAGCGACAGCGACCAGCCGAAGAACCGGACAACCACCACCAGAAGCGACGTCGCAACGATGATCTCGGGCAGCACGAGTGGCAGCATCACCAGACCAAGCGCCGCCGCCTTGCCCGGAAAGCGATAGCGCACGTTGGCCCGCGCCGCCGCCAACCCCAGCAATACCGACAGCACCGACGAGGCGCCCGCGACCATCAGCGAATTGCCCAGCGCGCGATGCAGTTCCGCATTGGTCCAGAGCTCGGCGAACCAGTCCAGCGTGAATCCATCCAGCGGGAAAGCAATCACCGTGCCCGAATTGAAGGCGAACACCGGCAACAGCAGGATCGGCGCATAGAGGAACAGAAGGAAGGCGAATACATAGAAACGCAGCATCAGCGCGGTCCCCCAGCCAGTCTGCGCGCCAGCCAGACCGTGGCGAGCGCGATGATCGTGACCAGTATCATGGCGATTACCGCCAGTGTTGCGCCCATCGGCGCGTTGTTGAGACCCAGAAACTGCGTCTGGATCATGTTGGCGATCATCAGCCCGCCGGGCCCGCCGACCTGCGCCGGGGTGACATAATCCCCGACTGTCGGGATGAACACGATTAGCAGCGCGGCCACGATGCCCGGCGCGGCCAGTGGCAGGGTCACACGAAAGAACGCGGTAAGCGCGGTTTCGCCCAGGTCGCGCGCCGCCTCCAGCAGGCTGCGGTCGATCTTCTCCAGGGCTACGAAAATCGGCAGGATGGCGAAGGGCGCAAAGGCGTGGGACAGGGTCAGGACGACGGCGCTGGCCGAATAGAGCGGCGCGCTGAGCCCCTCCTGCATCCAGAGGATTCCAGTTGCATTTCCAAAGGCTTCCAGCGGGACGTTGATGTAATCCAGAATCGAATTCAACACGCCATTGTAGCCCAGGATCACCTTCCACAGGAATATCCGCAGCAGGTAACTTGTCCAGAACGGAATGGTGATCAGGAACAGCCACAGGCTTTTTCGGTCAGGACGCACGCGAAAGCTGACGTAATAGGCGACCGGAAAGGCCAGCAGAACGGTGATCAGCGTCACCAGCCCCGAAATCCACAGGCTGCGCCCCATGATGGCGCGATAGATCGGGTCGGTCAGCGCCTCGCGGTAATTGGCCAGGGTCAGGGTGCGGTCGATGGTCAGGTAATCCTGCGTCCAGAAGCTGAACAGCACGATGGCCAGCATCGGACCCGCCATCAACGCGACCGCATAAAGGAACGGCGGCGCGATCAGCGTCAATCCGCGTTTGCTGTCCTGATCCAACGGCACCCCCAAGCGATAACGCATGTCATGCGCGACGTTTGTCGCCTTCGCAAGTGGTCACCCGTATCAGTCGCCGGTTTGACGGGGCGTGGCCCGTAGACCCGTATTGCGGTGCAGGGCCGGTACTGTCGCCTTGGCCTGCGCGTCCAGTCGCGCAAGGATCGCCGCCGTGGTTTCCGCCGTGACGACCTGAACCCGCGCCGCCAGTGTCTGAGCCACCACCAGCAAGCCGCCGATTGCCAGTCCGCCGCCGGTGCCCATCAGCACCGGGTCCATCGCATAAAGGAACACGCCGCGTCCGGCGATCATGGTTCCGAACCCGACCAGAGCCCAGCCGCAGACGGCGATGATGAACAGAAGGATACGGGTGAAGATGAAACGGGCCATTTGCAGCGATAGAGCCGCATGAACGGTCGTCCTGCAATGCTCAGCGCAAATCCATGTCGTCTGCGCGGGGTTCGGCGCAGGCTAAACGATGGCAGCCAACGGCCCAGGGGTATGCGAAAAGGGCCCGCACATGGCGGACCCTTCGACAATTGCAATGCGAGTCCGAGACTTAGCGCTTGGAGAACTGGAAGCTCTTGCGGGCCTTGGCCTTGCCGTATTTCTTCCGCTCGACGACACGGCTGTCGCGGGTCAGGAAACCTGCCGCTTTCAACGCGCCGCGCAGACCGGGTTCATACAGTTGCAAGGCCTTGGAGACACCGTGCTTCACGGCACCGGCCTGTCCGGTCAGACCACCGCCCTTGACGGTCGCCATGACATCGAACTGACCTTCGCGGTCGGTGATCTCGAACGGCTGCTTCAGGATCATCTGGAGCACGGGACGCGCGAAATACGTGTTCACGTCCTTGCCGTTGACGACAACCTTGCCGGAACCGGGCTTGATCCAGACGCGGGCGACGGCATCCTTGCGCTTGCCGGTGGCATAGCTGCGGCCCAGCTCGTCGCGGACAGGCTCGCGCGGGGCGGAGGTGTCCAGCAGGACAGTCTCGCCACCGTCAGTGGAGGCGGTCGAACCGGAAGTGTCGACGGCGCCCTTGAGGTCTTCGAGGGAGTTCAGTTGCTCGGCCATGCTCAAGCGCTCCTGTGGTTCTTGGGGTTCATCGATTTGACGTCCAGCACTTCGGGCGACTGCGCCTCGTGCGGGTGGTCGGCGGAGGCATAGACGCGCAAGTTCGTCATGATGTGACGCGACAGCTTGTTGCCGGGCAGCATCCGCTTGACCGCCTGCATGACGACCCGCTCGGGGAACTTGCCATCCAGGATTTCCTGCGTCGTGCGCGACTTGATACCACCGGGGTATCCTGTGTGCCGGTAATGCGGCTTTTCACGCTTGTTGCCGGTGATCTGCACCTTGTCGGCGTTGATCACGATCACATTGTCGCCCATGTCCATGGACGGCGTGAATGTCGCCTTGTGCTTGCCGCGCAGGCGTGTGGCGATGACTGACGCAAGACGCCCCAGAACCACGCCTTCGGCGTCGATCAGGATCCATTTCTTGTCGATCAGGTCGGGGGTCATGGTAAAGGTCTTCATGGCCTTGCCCTTCTCTGGGTGAATCACGATGGGGCCAGGCCCCGCATGGATGCCTTATAGAGGCGGCGCTGACGGCGTCAACGCGCAAAATATTGTAATAAAACAGTATAATCAGATGTTTACGAATGGGGTTTTATTTTACCCCATCCGTTCAGACCCCAATCCGCTCCGATGGGTTGTCCAGCAGGTCGCGCAGACGCCGGATCGCCGCTTCGAAGCTGGTCAGGCTGACGCCCGCATTGATCGCCAGCCGCACGGCATGGGGCGTATGGTCGTCGCGGGCCGCAAACTCCTCGGCGGCGCGGATGCGGACGCCACGGCCGGCTGCGGCCTGGCAGAAGGCGCCGGCGCGCCACCCTCCGGGCAGGGTCAGCCAGAGGAACGGCACATCCATACGCCAGTTCAGGTCATAGCCGCCAAGATGGTTCGCGGCGGTCTGGATGTAACGATTGACCTCGGCCCGTGCGGCGGCGCTTTGTCCCGGCAGATCAGGATGCGGCAGCAACAGCCCCGCCAGATCGGTCAGCGGGGTTCCCAGGCCGAAATAGCCGTGTTCCGCCGACCGCCGCAGCGCGGGCGTCCAGTCGCCGGGCGCAATGGCGAACCCGAAACGCAGCGCCGGGGTTACCGTTTTTGCGATCGAGGAGACATACCAGCCCCGTTCCGGTGCCAATCTGCGATAGCAGGCGGCCTGTGATCGGCCCATCCGGTAGCAATCGTCCTCCATGATCTGAAGGTTGTGGGCGCGGGCGACCTCGACGATTTCCTGCCGCCGGGTCTCCGGCGTGAAGATGCAGGTCGGGTTGTGAACTTCCGGGGAAGTGCAGATGATCTGCGCGTCGCATCCCTGCGCCGCTTCCGCCAGCGCTTCGGGGAGGATGCCGTGGCGGTCCATCGCGACAGGCACGACATTGGCGCGCAATGCCTGCGCGGCACGGCGGAACCCCGGATAGGACAGCGCCTCGACCAGAACGGTCGGCTTCGATCCGGTCAGCACGGTCTGCAGGACCTGGAAAATGGCGCTTTGCCCGCCATGGGTCAGAACGATGTCCGACTCGCTCACCGGGCCGAGCGGCGTGTTGTCGAGCCAGGCCAGAACGCCTTCGCGCGCTGCCCGCGCCCCATCGCGACTGGGATAGTGCATCATGCCCGACGGCGGATTTTCGGCCACTTGAGCGAGCAGTTTCCGGATCAGCAGATGTTGCCCTTTCGCAGGCAGATGCGGCGAGAAAAGGTTGACCTCATAGCTGTCGCCGCCGGTGCGATGCGGGATCGAGTCGACCTCGATCATGTCCTCGATCACATCGGCGATCAGTGGGGCAGGCCGGGCACTGACCGGCTCCGCTACATATGTCCCGCGCCCGACCGCGGCACTCAGGATGCCCTTGTCGGTCAGGCGGCTATAGGCCCGGGCGACGGTGCCCGGCGTGACGCCGATCTTCCATGCCAGTTCGCGCACCGGGGGCAGGCGGGTGCCGGGGGGCAGGGCGCCCCGGTCGATGGCGGCCCGCACGGCGGATTCCAGCACCGCATACTTTGGCCGGGAATCCTCGCCAAACGAGACCTGAATTACATTCGTATCCGGAATTGTATTCATCACAATGTATCGCTGGATTCGGGTGTGGGAAGATTGTATCTATGAATCACACCCTAGCGGTGAAATTGTATCAATACAAGCACAAGGTTATATCCCGAAAGGAACAGACCATGACGGCCCTCGCATTCGATCACCCCGCCCTCAACGCATACGCTGTTTCCGGCGCTTCGCCAGTCGCCACTGCGCTGATTGCCGCCGGATCGACGCTGGCCAAATGGGAGACACGGGCGCGGACGCGCGCCGGGCTCAAGCGTCTCGATACGATACAATATCCCGATATCGGTCTGACCACCGCCGAAGTGCTGCACGAGGTGGCAAAGCCGTTCTGGCGCGCATGAGGCGTCCGGACACTTCCCCCCTGGGCCGGGTCGTCTGCTGACACCCGGTCCTTTTTTATGCGGCGCACAAGATTTGAGCGAACCGTCGACGCGGCTTTTGCGTTGAGCCGCATCAACAAACGACGGAGCCAGCCATGCGACCCCTTCTGATCCTCGCCCTCTCTGCCGGTTCCGCCCTGGCGCAGCCGGTCGATCCCGAAGCCGATCTCGATACACTGGACTGCAAAGCCACCGCAGGCGGAGTCGAATGCGCCGTCGAAACCATGACGGGAGACGATGCCGAAAACACGGTCCTCTACTGTCTTGCGGAAGATGCCGAAGGAGAGCCTTTGGCCAATTCCACTGTCAGCACCGGAACCGGCATTGCCGTCTTCAACAGCATTGCGCCAGAAGATGTGGATCGTATCGCCGCCGTGACCTGCCGCGCCGAATGACGTCAGGATACGGACGGGATGGAATAAGTCAGTGTCGCCCGCGCTACGGGCCGGACGTCGCCTTCCGATCGAAGCAGACAATCCCCCACCGCCAGCGCGCGCCCCAGTTTGAGGATCCGCACCTCGCAGATCAGGTCGGCCCCGGCGACGGGTTTGCGCATGAAGTCGATGGAGCAATTTGTCGTCACAGCCAGCGCGACCGGACCGATCCGCGACAGGATCGCCAGATAGACGCCCACATCGGCCAGCGCGAACATCGACGGACCGGACACCGTGCCGCCGGGGCGCAGATGCCGGTCGGTGACTGTCATGCGAACAGTCAGGCCATCCATATCGACGCGGTCCAGCGTGAAATCCTCGGCCACCTGCAGGAATTCGGTCGACAGAAACCGTTGCAGCGCGCGCGCATCCATTTTCAGCCCGGTCGTTTTAGGCCCAGTCATTTCCGTCATTGCATCCCCCCCGTTCCGGTCGCACCCTTATCGCCACGGATCGATGAGGATTTCAAATGTCTGACATTTTACTTCGGGCCGACGCCGATGGCATTACGACCCTGACGCTGAATGACCCCGGCACACTCAATTCCCTCTCGGATGCAATGCTGGCCGCCCTGCGCGATCAATTGTCAGACATTTCGGAAGGGTCGTCCCGCGTTGTCGTCCTGCGCGCGGCGGGCCGAGCATTCTGTGCCGGACACAACCTTCGCGAAATGCAGGACATGCGCCAGCACGAGGACGGCGGGGCGGCTGCTTTTGGCGATTTGTTTGACCGCTGCAGCGCCGTGATGGCCGCCATCCAGACCCTGCCCCAGCCGGTGATCGCGCGTGTCCACGGCCTCGCCACCGCCGCCGGCTGTCAGTTGGTGGCAACCTGTGACATGGCGATTGCGTCCCAGGACGCGGAGTTCGGTGTGAACGGGGTCGATATCGGTCTGTTCTGTTCCACGCCCATGGTCGCCCTGACCCGCAATGTCGGACGAAAGCGAGCGTTCGAGATGCTGTCGACGGGTGCCTTCCTGACCGCGCCCGAGGCAGTCGCGGCTGGGCTGATAAATCGCGCCGTGCCGCAATCCGCGCTGGATGACGCGGTAGCGGCCATTGCGCGCAAGGTCGCGGAAAAGCTGTCGACCGCCGTGCGTATCGGCAAGGGCGTGTTCCATGCCCAGGCCGAATTGCCCGTGGAGGCGGCTTATCACCTGACTCGTGATGCGATGGTGGCCAATCTGGCGGACGACGACACGGCAGAGGGGATACAGGCCTTTCTGGAAAAGCGCGCGCCCCGCTGGACGCAGTGACCCCGGCAACATAACAGGAGGGCGAAAGGGGCCTTTCATGCGCATTCTGATTACCAACGACGACGGCATCTCGGCTCCGGGTCTGGCCGTGCTGCACGACATCGCCACCGCCGTGGCGGGCGACGACGGCGAAGTCTGGACCGTTGCGCCCGCGTTCGAGCAGTCGGGCGTCGGGCACTGCATCAACTATGTCAAGCCGTCGATGATCAGTCAGCTTGGCCCGCGCCGGTTTGCGCTGGAAGGCGCGCCTGCGGATTGCGTTCTGGCGGGCCTGGGCGATCTGGTCGACGGGCCGGTCGATCTGGTGTTGTCGGGCGTGAACCGGGGCAACAACGCGGGCGAGAACACGGTCTATTCCGGCACCATCGGCGCCGCGATGGAGGCGGCGTTGCAGGGTATCCGCGGCATCGCCTTGTCGCAGTTCTATGGCCCTGACAACGTCCACCTGGACAATCCCTTCGAAGCGGCCGCCGAACACGGTGCAGACTGCGTCAGGCGTCTGTGGGCCGACGCGCCTTGGGGCGGCGATGCCTACAAACTGTTCTACAACGTCAACTTTCCGCCGTGCCCCGCCCAACGGGTGCGCGGTCTGGCGGCAGTGGCGCAAGGCTATCGCGGCGACGCACGCATGTCGGTCGCGCCGCAGACCGCACCCTCGGGTCGCAAGTATCTCTGGATCAAGGGGTCCGCGCAGGCCGAGGCGACGCAGCCCGGCACCGACGTCAAGGCCAACATGGATGGCTGGGTGTCGGTCACTCCGATGCGGTGCGACCTGACCGACGCCGCCGCGCTGGACGATCTTCGGATCGCTTTTCCAAAATACAGCGACTGAGGTTCCGTGACACCCGAAAACACCATGCGCCTACAACTGTCTCTGCGATCGCGCGGCGTGACGGATGCGCGCGTTCTGACGGCGATGGAACTGGTGGACCGCGCGCTCTTCGTGACCGAGACATTCGCAGCGCGGGCCTATGACGACGTGCCACTGCCGGTCGCGGTCGGCCAGACCATCAGCCAGCCCAGCGTGGTTGGCCTGATGACACAGGCGCTGGACGTGCAGCCGCGCGACAAGGTGCTGGAGGTAGGGACCGGCACCGGATATCAGTCCGCGATCCTGTCGCATCTGGCGCGGCGGGTCTATACCGTCGAACGCCACCGCGCCCTGACGCGGATCGCTCAGCGGAATCATCAGGCGATGGGTCTGTCGAACATCACCCAGATCACCGGCGATGGCAGTTTCGGTCTGCCCGAACAGGCACCCTTCGACCGCATTCTTGTTACTGCCGCTGCCGAAGATCCGCCCGGTCCGCTGTTGGCACAGCTGCGTATCGGGGGTAGCATGGTGGTACCGGTGGGCGTGTCGGATCACATCCAGATGCTGATCAAGGTGACGCGCACGCCGGACGGATACGATTACGACGAACTTTCGCCAGTGCGCTTCGTGCCATTGGTGGAGGGGGTGGAACACGACTAAAGGACGTGGCATCCCGAATTTGGGCAGTGACAGGGGGACAGTGATGTCCAGAACAGGCAGAACCGCATGGGTGGGGCTTCTGATGGGTGTGGGCGTCCTTGCGGGATGCGCGGAATTCCAGTCAGGGAACCTCGACTTCGATCTACGAAATCAGGCTGGCACGATCGACACGTCTGAAGGGGTGCAACGTTCGGTCGCTGAACGGCCATCGCCCGATGCGAATGGTCTTATCACCTATCCGAATTATCAGGTCGTCGTGGCGCGACGCGGCGATACGGTCACGTCTGTCGCTGGCCGCATCGGATATTCCGCCACCGAACTGGCCCGTTTCAACGGGATGGAGCCAGACAGCCGCCTGAACAAGGACGCGGTTCTGGCCTTGCCGAGCCGCATCGTGCCCGGCGCGTCCGGGACGAACGGGCGCCCTGACATCACCTCGATCGCGGGTGCCGCCATTGATCGCGCATCGGGCGGCAACGCCCCGGCGCAGGTCGCCGTGCAAGACGGGCAGGAACCGGTCCGTCACCGCGTCGCCCGTGGCGAGACGGCATTTTCCATCGCACGTCTATACGGAGTCAGCCCGGCTTCTCTGGCGGACTGGAACGGCCTGGGCACCGATCTGGCTGTCCGCGAAGGCCAGTATCTGCTGATCCCGTTGGTGATCGGCATCGACGGCGCGGAACAGGTGGCGACGGCCGGTTCGGGATTGGGGTCCGGTGCTCCGCTGCCGCCTTCGGCCAGTTCGGCCCTGCCCGAGACGATCGAAGCAGAGGCGCTGCCCGAAAGTCCGAACCTCGATCAGTTCCGCACGGCGGCCAGCGC